>Ga0302324_100005893_pt1 | contig 26626 bp, 22 predicted proteins | sample Palsa_T0_1_FD_201949 | JGI IMG/M metagenome (GOLD analysis project Ga0302324, IMG submission 201949) | Peat permafrost microbial communities from Stordalen Mire near Abisko, Sweden - Palsa_T0_1 | ecosystem: Environmental > Terrestrial > Soil > Palsa > Peat permafrost | place: Sweden: Abisko...
AACGTCGAGAACTCCCGGACCACCTGTCGGCGCTTGCCGTTCTCGCCGGGGGTGCGCACACAAGCCATCACCGTTTCCTTATGTACGTCCAGTCCGGCGATACGGTCCACTAGCACTTCCATCGGCCATCACCCTTTCAACAGTCCAATGTCGGGCGTGCCGCCCCGGGGGGCCTCGTGGCGATCAGAAAGACTCTGACACTCGTCCTCGAAGCAACAATCCAGGGTGCCTGCAGGCCCCCGACGCCAGTCTGACCTTCGGGCTCACCAACCGCACCAAGAGCGCTCGACGTTCGCCAGGGCGACACCCCAATATTCATACCCCACGGGTGCGCCCCGCCAGGGGCCCATCAAAGTCTGACCTGCGGTTTTATCTCGAAGGAGCACCGGCCTCCGGAGCCGAGTGCGTAGGTTCGAATTCTACCGGGGGCACCAGCCCTGACCAGCGGAAACGGGCAGTTCAAGGGTTATACATTTCTAACCGCTGCAAACCGTCAGAGACCGCGGTTTGCCGCCCTGATCGGGACGAGTGTGGGAGGAGAATTCGCCCGAAGGAGTAACGGCCGAACCGGCGACGTCGACGTGGGTATGGGTTCGTGGGCTATCGACGGTCGCCCCATTCACGATGCCAGTACTCGGCGTTTGCGGTGCCCACTCGGAGGATGGCGTCGGGGCCGATGGATGATGGCCAAACTCGAGCATGTAAGCGTCGACAAGTCCATCGGCACACTCCCCAGAGGCCCCCTCATCCCGGTCGCGGGCACTGACCCGTAACCGGTAGCTGCCTGGCGGTATCTCCGCTAGCACGCCGCTTGTCTCCCCGGCCCAAGACATCCACTGGACTACTGCGCCGGGAGGAATCGTGATGGATACCTCGACGACGTCCTGGTACGAGTCGTCGGCCTCGGGCGCGTCGTCACGCAGGACGATCCTGAGCGAGGAGCCACCCGACCGACGGGCAAGGTTTACGTACACGCCACTGCTATCCGCCGAGCCAACCAGCCCGTTGACCTGCCCCTCGAAGAATCGGTCGACGTCGCCGTCGAAACCGCCTGTGTCAGCCCAGACCAGATCGAACTGCCCGTAGTCGGTTTGGATCACTTCGTCCAACAAGATGCGCTCCACATCGCAAACCTAAAGCCCGGCATAACGATTAGCGCCGAACGATCGATCCGGCCTCCGTCCGCCAGAGCTACAGAATGTCGGGGTCTGAAGCGCTCGTTGTTACCCAGTCGGTGTGGTGGGTACCCATGCGGCGGCGAGCACGCCTTGTTTCACTAGGACGAGTTGCTGACCGTCGATGCGATAGAGGTTTCCGCCGGCTAGGGCCGCGAGTTGGCGTCCAGACGGGTCGACGATCACGTTGCCCAATTGGAAGTTGCTGGGGATAACGGACAGGACGCGCCCTGTCCGAGGGTTGAGCGTGTCGATGGAGGAGATGTTGCTTCCAGGTAGAGGAGACGGGCAGCTGGCGGCGTCGATGCCGCAGAACGGAGAGACGACGACCAGGTTCCCGTCGGGCAGGTACTGGGGCGACGTGTAGTGGCCGTCCGCGATCAGCACGGTCGGGTTGGTCGGGGAAAGGTCCTCGGTGACGTCGAGGAATCGGATGCCGGAGTTGGCGACCAGAAGGGTCCCGACGGCTAGCTGGGTGCCGTCGGGCGACCACGACAGACCGTCCACCTGGCCGGTCACCTGTCCCGCCGGGGCTTGGGGGGTCAGGTTCCAACTACGGGTGGCACCGTCGGTCAGGTTCGTTACTTCGACGTTTCCGGGAGGGCAGTAAGCAACGGCTGCCTGCACCGCGACGTAGGCGAGGTCGCGACCATCGGGGCTGACGGCCGGACTGGCGGCGTTGTCGGCGACGACTCTCTCGGTCCCGGTGGCGAGGTCGACTGAAATGATGTCGGTATCGCAGCCGGCGCCCACCGCCAAGGTGATATATGCCGTCTCGCCGGTCGAGTTGATGGCCAACCCGCCGGTCCCGCTATCGCCGACCTCGATGGAGCGCTCGACTTGCCCGGTTGTCGGGTTGAGCAGTTCGAGATGACCGCCGATCATGGCCGCCAACGTCGCACTCGCCCGAAAACTGGTGGCGGGCGGTCCGGTGACGGTGACCTTCGTCGAAGTGGCCCCGCCCCGGTCGAGGACGATGCCACCCACGCTGGCGGCAATGATGACGATCGCGGCCGTCACCGCGACAGTGTTACGGCGGCGCCGCCGCCGCACCTCGGCCAGCCTTACGAGGGCTTCGAACGGCTTTGGCTGGCGGACAGGATTGTCGATCAGGTCTCGGACGGCGCTGTGTAAATCAGCCATGTGGAGCCTCCTCGGTGGGCTCGGGGGTCGGGTCGAAGTCAAGAAGCAGTCCGTTCAAGCGGGCGCGGGCGGTCGCGAGCGACGAGGCCACCGTGCCTCTCGTCACGCCCATCACCAACGCGATGTCGGCCTCGGTCAGATCGGCGATGTAGCGCAAGACGACCGCCAGGCGTTGTCGATCCGGGAGGCCGCGGACGGCGTCCCACACCTCAGGATTGCCCGTCGTTGCCGACGCGGCTGACTCGCCGTGGGAGCGCCGGAATAACCGTTGCTCGACGGCGCGCCGTCTCAGACGGCGCTTCATTACGTTCAAGGCCACCCGGTACAACCACGCCTCGGGGGAATCCATAGCCTCGACCCGCTCACGCCGAGCCAACGCTCAGCCGAACGCCTCGTCCGTGGCGTCTTCTGCCACGTCGGCATCACCGCACGCCACGAATACCAACCCGACGACTCGGGGATGCACTCGGCGATGCCAGCTATCGAACTGCTCCACCACGTCTATCCAAGTCACGACCCCCCACCCAATGTTGACTCAACTCAGAACATTCGTCGTGTCCGCCTGGCTCGATCCAAACGAACCGAGTTCCGCACTTGCTGAAACTTGGAGATCGCCGGCTTCAATGTTCAGCGCCCCGGCCTCCAAGCCCGGGCCGCTGGTAGCTGAACACAGAGACAGACGTGAGGGTGCACTCGCTCTCCGGCTCGAGCGCGCAGGGGGTCTCGACGGTTTCGGTCGGGCTGTCGGTCGGGCCAGGGCCGCGTCGATGCGTTCATTGGCGAGCGTCTCGTCGCCGGCCAGCGCCCGACAGAACGGCTCTCTCTAGCCGCCGTACCCTGCTCTGCACGAGGTCATGTCGCACCATCGCCAGCGCGCTACGAAGGGGAGATCCGGGCGGAATTGTTGCGCTGGCGATGCTGGAAACGGTTGAGTTTCCGCTGACATCGGGGTATAATCGAACTGACGTTCGATGCGATCCATCGGGCGGGATCGTCGGCGCAGAGCCGGCCTGGCCACCCCTCCACCAGTTGGACGACCCGCCATGTGCCAAGGGCTGCGCGCTCTTCAACAATCGATCACCACCTACGCCGGCGGGTTCGACGCCGAGGCGTTGACGGCGGCGCAGGCGGGCGAGGTGGTCCGGTTGTGCGCGCAGATCGAGGCGTCCGCGGCGTCGATCAAAGTCCTGGCCGCGGCCCGCTCGGCTGAGGCCAACAGCTGGCAGCACGACGGCTACCGCTCCGCATCTGAACAGCTCGCCGCCCAGGCGGGCATGAGCCCGGCGGCCGCCAAGCGGGCGCTGGAGACCGGCCGCCGCCTCGCCGACCAGCCCGAAGTGGCCGCCGCCGCCCTGGCCGGGGAGGTGTCACTGGAGCAGGCCACCGCCATATCCGACGGCGTAGCCGCGGATCCGGCCCAAGCCGCTGCCCTCATCGACAAAGCCAAACACAGCTCCCTACCCGAGCTCAACGACGAAGTCGCCAAGGTCAAAGCCGCCCGCCGCGACGCCGAACAACACCACCAGGACCGCCACACCAAACGGTCGCTGCGCCGCTGGACCGACCGAGACGGCGCCTTGCACGCCCACCTGTACGGCCACCCCGAAGACGGCGCCCGACTATGGCGGATGCTCGACCCCATCCGACGCCGACTCAACATCATCCGACGCCAATCCGGCGCCACCAGCGACTCCCTCGACGCCCTCGACTACGACGCCATCATGACCATGGCCGCCATCGCCAACGGCACAGACGGAGAACTCAGCCTGGCCGACCTGGTCGAACTAGGCCTGTTCCCCCAACACGACACCTCCACGCTGACCGGGCGGCCCGCCCCGCCACCACCGCCACCCGCCGGCGACCCCGACCTGTACACCACCGCCGACCCCGCCGGCCGGCCCGCCCCGGCGCCACCACCACGACCCGCCGGCGACCCCGGCCTGTACTCCACCGCCGACCCCGCCGACCCGGACCTGTTCTCTACCGTCGACGCCGCCGATCCCGCCGATCCCGCCGACCCCGCCGATCCCGACCACGCTGCCGCCGCTGCTGCCGCCGACCGCGCCGACCCGGCCGATCCCGCCGACCCCGCCGATCCCGACCACGCTGCCGCCGCTGCTGCCGCCGACCGCGCCGACCGCGCCGACCCGGCCGATCCTGTCGATCGTGTCGATCCCGCTGCTGCCGCCGACCGCGCCGACCGGGCCGATCCTGTCGACCGCGCCGATCCCGACCACGCGGCCGCCGCTGCTGCCGCTGCTGCTGGGTCGAAGCCGGGTCGCCGTCGGAAGAAACTGGCCGGAAGCCCGATCCGGGTCATGGTCCGCGTCGATCTCGACGCCCTCCTTCGCGGCGTGGCCCTCGACGGAGAGCTGTGCGAGATCGCCGGCTACGGCCCGGTGCCGGTCTCAGTCGTCGAGGACCTCCTCGCCACCGAGAACCCCTTCGTCGTTGGGATCCTCACCAAGGCTCAGGCGCTGGTAGGCGTCTACCACCACGGACGCCACCCCAACACCTACCAGCGGTCCGCCCTGGACTTCCTCTATCCGACCTGCGCCGCCCAGGGCTGCTCCTCACGGGACGGGCTCCAGTACGACCATCGACACGATTACGCCAAGACCCACTACACGGCCTTCGACCTCCTCGACCGGCTATGCGGACACCATCACCGCCAGAAAACCCACCACGGCTGGGGCCTCGTCGAAGGCAAAGGCAAACGGGCCTTCGTCCCATCCCACGACCCCCGCCACCCCAGCCACACCCCCACAACCCCATCACCAGCCGCCCAGCCGCCATAACCAGCCGGCTCAGCCCGCCCAGGACCAAACGGGACCGACTTCTAGGGCTATGCCCTGGACCAGCGGACGTTCGGACCACGGCAGCCCGTGGTCGTCACCGCTCGCCCCGACGCCGCCCCACTCAGCCTGGCCCACTGCGAGCGAACCGAGCTGCCCGAGTCGGCCCTCAAATGCTGCCTGGCCGCCCTCGATGACGGAGCCGGCCGCGACGAGAGCCCGGGCGGTCGGTAACAGCGCGTCGATCCCTACCGGCAGAAGCAGACGATTCCATGTCAGTTGGCGAAGAATCATCGGTGGATGGTCAAGGGCGAGGGACCACTGGGCCGATAAGGATTGCAGGTCCGCAGAGTTGGGTTGGGCGCCCCGTTCACACTTGGAGAACCAGTCGCCGTGATCGTCGTAGAGAACATGTCGAAACGCTTCGCTGGGGCCAAGGCAGTCTCCGATCTCAGCTTCGTGGTCCGACCCGGGGTCGTCACCGGGTTCCTCGGCCCGAACGGCGCCGGCAAGACGACAACCATGCGGGTGATCATGGGTTTGGAAGCCCCGACGTCAGGGCGGGCCACCATCGGCGGTTTCGCCTACCGGGACCTGCCCGTGCCGCTCAAGGCGGTCGGCGCCCTCCTCGACGCCAGAGCGGCCCATCCAGGCCGCGACGCCCGCTCCCATCTGGCCGCTCTGGCCGCTTCGAACCGGCTGGCGAAGAGCCGGGTCGACGAGGTGCTCGGCCTGGTCGGACTCGAGACGGTTGCGCACCGCCGGGCCGGAACATTCTCCCTAGGCATGGGGCAGCGGCTCGGGATCGCCGCCGCCCTGCTGGGCGACCCCGCGGTGCTGCTGTTCGACGAGCCCACGAACGGCCTGGACCCCGAAGGGATCCTCTGGATCCGGAATCTGATGCGGGACTTGGCGGCGGAAGGGAGGGCGGTGCTGGTGTCTTCGCATCTGATGAGCGAAATGGCTCTGACCGCCGACCATCTGGTGGTCATCGGCCGGGGTCGGCTGATCGCCGATGAGCCGCTGGAGGCGTTCGTAGCCCGCACCTCGACTGAGACGGTCCTGGTCCGAACGCCCGAGCCGAACCGCCTGGCTGCGGTCTTGGCCGGACTGGGGGCCTACACGACCACCGGAGACGGGATGCTGGAGGTTGTCGGCGTGGAGGCCTCGGTGATCGGCGACGCGGCTCTGGCGGCGGGGGCGGCCATCCACGAGCTGACTCCGGTGCGGGCGTCTTTGGAGGAGGCGTTCATGGAGCTGACCCGTGACTGTGTCGAGTACGCCGCCGCCACGGCCCTCAGGTGAGCGTCGTGACCGGACTTGATGCCGCCGTACTGGTTCGGCCGACCCGTTGGGCCGGCTTTTCCGCCGCCTGCCACAGCGAGTGGATCAAATTCCGGTCGTTGCATTCGAACCGGGCTGCTTTGACCGGTGCTGCGGTGCTGACGGTGGCCATCGGGGCGCTTCTGGCGATGGCGACGTCCAGCCACTTCCACCCTGGGCTGGTGGCCGGACAGGCCGCCTGGGATCCGACTTCGGTGAGCCTCATGGGGATCGGAGTGGTGGAGTTGGCCTTGGCGGTGTTGGGGGTGGTGATGATCAGTGCCGAGTACCCGACCGGGCTGATCTGGGTCACGTTGTCTGCGGTGCCACTCCGGGGCCGGCTATTGGCGGCCAAGACGGCGGTGTTCGCTCTCGTGGGCCTGGTGGTCGGGGAGTTGCTGAGCTTCGCCGCGTTCGCGGTAGGCCAAGTGGTCATCTCCGGCTCCGCGCCGACCGCATCGCTGGGCCAGCCGGGCGTGTTGCGCGCGGTGGCCGGGACGGGGTTGTTCCTGGCGGTGATCGGGATGCTAGGGGTGGCGGTGGGAGCGCTGGTGCGGTCCACGACGGGCGGTGTGGCGGTCATGGTGGCGTTGATGTTCGTGCTGCCGGGTCTCGGCCAGGTGCTGCCGGAATCGTGGCGGGACCCGATGCTGGAGTTCTGGCCCACTCAGGCTGGCGGGCAGATGCTCAATGTCGCACCTCAGGCGCATGCGCTCGGCCCGTGGGCGGGGCTCGGGCTGCTGGTCGGCTTCACCGCGCTCGTCGGAGCCGCGGCCGCCGCTCGCTTCGTCTACGCAGAAAGCTGAGCCCCTCGGAGCCCTGACCTTCCCGCTCAGAGGCCGATGAGCAGACCGGGAGCGACCAGCGACCGGACTGCTCGCTGCAAGGGTTCCCGCGCCTCGGCGTTGCCGAGGGCCACGTGGGCCCGGAGCAGCAGGCTCTCGGCCACCGAGGAGGCCACGATCGGCGGGGCCGGCAGGCCTGTCGGGTCCCCGTTGATCTCGGCCAGTAACGCCAAGGCCGCGATCTCCGTGGGCCGGGCTTCCAGCACCCGGGCCGCGCCTACCGCTCGCTCAGCCCACGTGCCGGCTTCGGCGGTGCGACCGGCCAGCAGCAGGGCGAAGGCGGAGAGAACCCCCACGGAATCGGCCACCACGCTCCCCTCGTGCGGCTCCACCGCGTCGAGATGCGTCAGGGCCTCTTCGATTCGGCCCGCGAGGAGGAGCTCGGCCTGGATCACCTGGCCGGCCAGCCCCGCGACCGGGTCCAGCGAGGTGGGCGGCGGGAACGGTGGGGCGGCGGTGGATGCGCCCTCGGCGACCGCCACCGCGAAGCTGGCCGCCCAACCCAACCACGGATCGTGGTGCTCCGGGCGCAGGAGCCGGGCCAGCACGCCGGCGTGGGTCGAGGCCAGGCGGATCCGGCCGCTGAACCGGGCGGTTATCGCCAACAGGCTGCGACCGTGCATGGCGCTGTCGAAGGCACCGATCTCCTCGGCGACCTCCGCCAGACGGAGGGCGAACCCTTCCGCGTCGACGGTGTTCGCGGGTCCACCCCACATCGAGCGCAGGAAGTGGTGCCAGGCCAATGGGCTGAGAGTGGTCACCTGCTTCATTCGGTCCCCCGCCTCGTCGGCGAACTCGAGGGCGTCGGCGAGCCAGACCGGCACTCTTTTGTCCGTCGGCCTCGCCAGGCACAGGAAAGACGACGTGGATACCGCGCCAGCCCGGTCCCCGACCCGTTCGAAGATGCCGAGCGCCCGATCGAGGTAGGCGGCCGATTCCTCCATGCGGCTCAGGTTGAAGGTGGCCACGCCGGCATTGGCCAACGCCCAAGCCTCCTGGACCTCGTCGCCGACGTCTCGCCACCTGACGATGACCTCATCGAGGCGCGCTCGGGACCACGCCGGGTCGCCCCACATCTTCGTCCGGGCTACAGCATGGTCGCGCTCGACCGCTCGCGACGGATCATCCGGATCGTCTTCGACGAGGCCTAGGGTCTGCATCGCGGCCTCGTCGTTACCGGCCAGCTCCTGAAGCCGGGCCAGCCCCAGCAGCGCCGAAGGGCGACGGGCCCCAAGGCTGACCGCCCGCTCGAGCACGCGGGTGGCGTCCGCCAGGCGGGACAAGCCGATGAATTCCTCGCCCAGCCTCGCCAGCTCGTCGGCCGCCTCGCTGGTCACGGACGCATCGTCCGAGAGGAAGTGGGCCGCCCGATCGAGGTGGCGGGCCCGGTCGTCCGGCCGGCTGACCAAGCCCGCGGCCCTTCGGTGCAGCTCGCCCCTGACATTCCGGGGCAGGGTCTCGTAGGCCACCTCACCTAACAAGGGATCAGCCACGACATAGCCGCCCGACTGAGTTCGTCGTAACAGCCCAGCCTCGACGAGAGAACGGATCGCGTCCGCCGACCCCGCCGACCCGAGCCCGGCGATCTGGTCGGCCGTAGATCCCTCACCCAGCAGCGCAGCGTGCTGGAACACCAGCTTCTGGGACGGGCCGGCTGCGTCGAGACGGGCCGCCAGTAGCGCCTGCAAGGTGGCCGGCACCGCCGCCGCGGAGCCGAGTCGGTAGCAGTCGCCATCATCGATCAGCGAGCCGCGGGACCGGGCCGTCCGCACCAGCTCCCGCAAGTACAGCGGGTTGCCACCGGCGCGCTCGACGAGGAAGGCGGCGGCTTCGGGTGCGAGTGGCTTGTCGCAGACGAACGCGCCGGCGAGGTTGGCGGCGTCCGCGGCCCCGAGCGGCGCCAGTCGGAGGGTGGTCGCCGAGGGGAACCGGGTCAGCCACTCGCTCGGTTCGCTCCGGCCGACCAGCACGACCAACACCGGCGCGCGTGACAAACGCGGGCTGAGCTCGCTCAACAGGCTGAGGGTGGTCTCGGGGCTGCGATGCATGTCGTCAAGGATGATGGCGACGGGCCGCTCGGCGCTCTTCTCCTCAATGAGGCGCAGGAAGCCCCACATCTGCTCCTTTTGCAGCCCGGCCGGGTCGATCGCCTTGAGAGACTCGTCCGTGCTGCCAGCCAGCGAGCGGACCCGGGCCGTGACCTCGCTGTCGTCGACTGGGCCGAGCTGCCGGAGCACTTCCGCGGCCACCCGGACGCCTCCCATGGCTCCGTACGCTGGATAGGTCGCTCGCACGACAGTGCCATCCGTGGCCACCAGCCGGGCCAGCTCACTGGCCAGGCGAGTCTTGCCGGACCCGGCGTCGCCACAGAGAAGGGCGACGTGAGCCTGCTCGTCCCGGCACACCCGGTGCCAGAGCGCTTCCAGATAGGACATTTCCTCGTCCCGACCCAGCAACGGCAGGTCTTCGCCGGCCTCGGTCGCATCGGACCGTCGTATGGCGACGGCCTCCCAGACCTCGACGGGTTCCCTTTTTCCCTTGAGAATGACTGCCTGTCGGGGGCGTAAGACCGCCCGGGTCCCGACCAGTTCGGCCGTGAGCGGTCCGCAGAGGACCTCACCGGGACCGGCGGCCTTTTCCAATCGGGCGGCGACGTTGACCGTGTCACCGATCACCGTGCTGTCACCGGAGCGTCCGACAGACGTCGCCATGACCTCGCCCGAGTTGATCCCGATCGAGAACACCAGGTCGCCACCGAGCTTGCGCATGGCCAGGCCCGCGGCCACGGCGCGCTCGGCGTCGTCGTCGTGGGCGACCGGAACCCCGAACACCGCCATCAGGGAGTCGCCCATGTACTTGTCGATGGTCCCGCCGTGGTCGGTCACCACCGCGCCGAGTTGCCGGAAGGCGGCGTCGACCATCCGAGCCACGATCTCCGGATCAGTTCGCTCCGCGAGGGACGTGAAGCCGACGACGTCAGCGAACAAGACCGTCGCCAGCTTGCGCTCCTGCACCGGTTCGAGGTCAATGACCGCCGGCGCTTCGACGAACGCGAACCCACATTGCCCACAGAACCGCTGGCTCTCGTCATGGGGTGCCCCACACGCCGCGCACCCCAGGACATCCAGCCGGGCGCCGCAGTCGCCACAGAATCGGTACCCCTCGGGGCTCGCGGCGCCACACTCAGGACATAGCGGCACGACAGCCAAGGTACCGGGCCTCAGGGGTCTCCCGGGTCCGGAGCTGCTGTCGCGGTTACCCTTTCCGCCTCATGAAGCGACCCCAACCATTCTCCACTTCTAGTCGCACCTCTTGGGTCGACCTGAATCCCGTGAAAACTCGTTGATACTACGGATCCGTTCCACAAACGGCGGCTCGGTCCGGAGTGGCAAGACGGTCGGCCCACGGCGAGCCCAACTACAGGATCGACAGGTCGGCGGCGTGCGTATCCCGCGCGGGTTCATTGAACCCGAGCACGCCGCGCCAACGGTCGCTGATGCTCGCCGGGTGTTCGACACCGAGCGCGGGACCGCGCCCTTCTCAGACCTCGTCGTGGTCATCGCGGCACTCAACGAAGCAGCCAACCTGCCCGCCGTCCTCGCTGAGATCCCTGACAGCGCGGCCGGGATCCTGCTCGACGTCCTGGTCGTCGACGATGGCTCCGAGGACGCCACCGCCGCGGTTTCTCGCCAACACGGGGCCGCGGTAATGCGCCTGGAACGGAATTGCGGCCACGGTGTGGCGTTGCGAGCCGGGTACCGCGTCGCGTGGGACCACGGAGCGCGGTACATCGCCACCCTCGACGCCGATGGCCAATGGGACCCGGCCGATCTACCCGAGATGGTCCGACTGGTGGTCGCCGGCGAGGCCGACCTGGTGATCGGCTCCCGAGCCCTGGGAGAGACCAGGGACACCGATCCCCTCCGCACCCTGGGGGTGCGGGTCTTTGCGGTGCTGGCGCGTGTCCTCACTGGTGTCACGGTGACCGACACCTCCTCGGGTCTGCGGGTTATGACACCCGAATTGCTCCGCAATGTGCCCCAGACCCAGCCGCAGTACCAGACGTCCGAGCTCGTCATCGGTGCCGCCCTCGCTGGCTATCGGATCGCCGAGGTGCCCACGGTGATGCGGCCGCGTCTGTCGGGAACCTCGAAGAAGGGCCGTGATCTGGCCTTTGGCTGGCGCTACGGCCGGGTGATGGTCGGGACCTGGTGGCGGCAATCAGGACGGCCAGGCCGGGCAGGACGGGCGGGAACGAAAGGCGCATGATTCTTGTCTTGATTGTCTCGCTGACCGCGTGACCGCGTGAGCCCGGCGAAGCCGCGAAGCCGGCCAGCCGTCCTGATCCTCGTCGCCGCGGTCTACCTGGGCTTGTCGTTCCTACCGTTCTGGGCGGCCTGGACCCACGGCCCCAGCCACTGGCTGCAGTACGGCGGACAGAACGACGTCGGCCAAGCGGTGTTCTTCATGGCGCAAGCCCCGGGGGCGATCATCCACGGCGTCAACCCCTTGGCCAACTCGTGGGCCAACTGGCCCTACGGCGCCAACTACATGGACAACACGGCGGAACCGCTGCTCGCCTTGCTCATGGCGCCGATCACGCTCGCCATCAGCCCGATCTTCTCGCTCAACCTCTTGTTCACCTTGACCGTATGGGCGAACTGCTTCGTCTGCTACCTCGTCGTCCAACATCTCACGCGCAACCGGCTGGCGGCCTTCATCGCCGGGCTGCTGTTCGGGTTCTCGCCGATGGCGACGGGCGCCGCCACGAACCACGAACACGTACTGTTCGACCTACTGCCGCCGGTGATGTTCCTGCTGCTGTGGCGGCTGTGTACCGGCCGGGGCCGGCCCCTTTGGAACGGCATCGCTCTCGGTGTGAGCATGGCGGTCCAGCTGTACGTGTTCACCGAGCCGCTCGTCGATTGTGTGGTGGTGGCGGCCCTGGGTCTGCCTGTCGCGGCCGTCATATACCGCCGTCAGCTCGCACAGCGGCTGGTGCCCCTCCTCGAAGGTGCGCTCGCAGCCGTGGTGACCTTCCAACTTCTCGCCAGCTACGGGCTCTATATCTACATCGACGGACCTGCCCACATCAACGGCGCTGCCCACCGGGGTGGGTTACCTACGCTGTCCGCTGACCTGCTCAGCCCGGTGCTGCCGACCTTCGACCAACGCTATCGGCTCGGAATCGGCGCACGCGGCGCCCGGCTCGTCGGCACCTTCGCAGGCAGCCAGTTCTTGCCGAACCTGAGCGAGAACGGCGCCTACGTGGGCATCCCACTGCTGGTCATCCTGATCCTGGCCGCGGTGTGGCTATGGCGGCGCCCGCTCGTGCGATGGGCCGCGGGTCTCGCCATCGTGGCCCTCATCTTTTCGATGGGTCCCAGGCTGCACATTGACCGCCACTCCACTTCTATCCCGCTCCCGTTCGACATCATGGCTCGGGTGCCCCTTCTGGACGGCGTCCTGAGCGGTGCCATCGCGTCTCGCTTCGCGATCATCGAATGGTTCTTTCTCGCGCTCATGCTGGGGATCGCCCTGTCCGAACTGTACGGCCGTGTCCAGCGCCCCGGCTGGCGGCACAACCGGCTCAGTCCCTCGAGGTCGCTGGCGGCGGGCTTGGCGGTGGTTGTGGTCGCCGTGGTCGGGTTGTTCCCGCTCGTACCGAAATGGCCGTATTACGAGGCGCCCGTACCTCTGCCAGGTCTCGCCGTGGGGTCGCAATTGCGATCGTTGCCGACCGGCCAGGTCTTGCTCGGGTACCCGTTCCCGACTGCGAACACCTATTTGATGGTTTTCCAGGCCGAGGACAAGATGCGCTTCCGCATCGTCGGCGGCTCTTTGATCCAGCCAAAGACCAAGGATGAGAACCTGGGCAGCTTCGCCCCGGCCTCGACCTGCCAGTCGATCCTCAATGGCTACTTCGATCTCGAAGAGCTGGGAGGGTTGGCCCTGAGCTCGAAAGTTCTGGCGAACTGTGCGGCCGACATGCTGGGCTGGAAGGTGCAAACCGTGCTGTGGACGAAGCTGGGGGAGTACCCAGAATTCGCCAAAGCTTTCTTCACGGTCTTGCTGGGGCAGCCCACGATCGGCACTACCGATTCGGCGCTCTGGCTCAACCCGCAACCTGCCCTGCGCGCCGTCGTCGCCGATGGCGGCAACGCGGCCGCGGCCCGAGCCCGGGCGGACGGACTCGGCTAGCCGCTCACGACGCTCACGACGCTCACGTCGCTTTACGACGCCTACGACGCCTACGAGCCGATTACCTCGCGCCCCAGGTACGGCACCAGAGCGTCGGGGACGCGAATGGTGCCGTCGGGTTGCTGACCGTGCTCGATCACCGCAGCCCATACCCGGGGGGTCGCCAAGCCAGAGCCGTTGAGGGAATGGACCAACTCGACGCCGCCACTTTCTCGGCGGAAACGGATCAGCCCTCGCCGGGCCTGGAAATCGGTCACCAGGCTCACCGAGGACACTTCCAGCCACCGGTCGACCCCCGGTGAGTACACCTCGAGATCAAACACCTTGGCTGCGGAGAAGGTCAGGTCTCCGGCGCACAATTCGACGACGCGGTACGGAAGCCCGAGCACCTGTAACGGCCGCTCGGCGTCAGCCAGCAACGAGGCGAACTCCGCCTCCCCGTCCTCGGGGCGGCACAATTTCACCAACTCCACCTTGTGGAACTCGTGCAGCCGTTGCATGCCGCGGGTGTCCTTGCCAGCGGCGCCGGCTTCCCGCCGCCAGCACACCGTGTACGCCATGTACCGGAGTGGCAGTTCGGCCTCCAGCAGGATCTCGTCCTGGTGCAGTCCCATGAGGGGCACTTCCGCGGTCGGTACCAGCCAGAGATCGTCGTCGCGGACGCGGTAGGCCTGGGTATCGAACTTGGTCAGGTGGCCGGTGCGGCTGATGACGTCAGTGCGGACCAGGTGGGGCGGCGCGATTTCCTCGTAGGTGTCGCCATGGAGGCGGAGCGCCAGGTCCACCAGAGCGCGCAACAGGCGAGCGCCGTCGCCGCGGAGCACCGAGAACATCGCCCCGCTCAGCTTGGCGGCCCGCTCCCCGTCGAAGATCCCGAGGCGGGTGGCGATCTCCCAGTGCGGCGCCCACTCCCGACCTTCGTAATCGGCGGGGTCGTAACCCTCGGTGCGCAGCACCACGTTGTCGGCCTCGGACCTCCCGTCGGGCGTGTCGTCGGCCGGCAGGTTGGGGATGCGCATGATGACGTCGTCGAGCTCGCGCTCGGTGACGCGAAGTTCCCCCTCGAGCTCCTCCAGCTGGACCTTCGACTCAGCTAGGCGAGCCCGAAGCTTCTCGGCGTCGTCGCCCTGTCCCTGGCGCATAAGCGTCCCGACCTGGGCGGCGCCGGAGTTCATCTCCGCCCGAGCCGCGTCAACCTGACGGCGCTGCTCACGGCGCTGCTGGGCCAGATCCCGGGCAGACTCGATCAGGTCCGGCTCCACGCCCTTGCGCGCCAAGCGGGCGGCCGTGGCGTCGAAGTTCTCGAGCAACAACCGGGTGTCGATCACGGAGCCGCGTCACTCATGGGTCCGCTGAGCCTAATCGGCCGGACTGGTGGTCCCCCCGGGCGTAAACACCACCAGTTCGTACAGAGCGAACTTGATCACGAAAAACAGTCCGGACACAGCCAAGAAGGCGGCTGCGACCAGAACCGTCTGCCAGCCCCCGTCGGACGACACATCCCCGGCCCCGACCTGCACCCAGTGGGTGGCCAGCGCGGAGGCCACGAAACTGATCAGGATCACGGTGGTGTACAGGAGGAGCTCGGTCCGCCGGCGCCGGCCCCGGCGGTCGGGCCACGCCCATCGACGGTTGAGGATGTAATTGGGTACGGCGCCGCCCACGAAGCCCGCCGCGGTGGCCCACGTGGTGCCAGCATGGACCCAACCGAAGGTCACCACGAAGGTCAGCTCAGCCACGGTCGCGGCCACCACCGAACCGGCGCTGTAGCCGGTGATCCGTCGCACCAGCGGGTGGCGGGCGGCACCAGGCACCAAGATGCGCACGCTCGTCTCCAGTCGAGTCGGACGGTCGAGTTGGGCGAAGGGCGAGGCGTGTCTAGCGCCGGATTCTGAGAGTTGGCTGAGAACCGAGGGCCGGGCCGGGCCGGCGGGAGCGCCAGACTCGGTTCTGATCGAACTCTTATCTTTTTCCGAGACGACCTTCATGTCGGTGAGGTTCACTCTGATGGTGAACCATTCGTCTGCCCTGACCAGCCCTTCGCCCATCCGTTGGGCACTGATCGCCCTGCCGGTTCTCGCCCTCTCCACCCTGCTCGCCGCTTGCGGCGGCAGCTCCAAGACGACGACAGCGTCACCAACCACGACGGCCCCTTCCGGTTCGGTCGCGGCCAGCCTCGCGAAGTACACCTCGTGCCTCGAAAGCAACGGGGTCCCCGCCAGCGAGGCGGGCTCGCTGTTCGGGCGCCGGGGTCGCTCCGGAACCGGTTCGTCTACCACGACCCCTGGCGGATCGGCTACCACGACCCCGAGCGGCTCGGTGCCGGCCGGTGGCTTTACCCGTCCGACGATCCCCGCCCAGTACCAGGCCGCGTTTACCGCCTGCGCCAGCGACCGGCCGACGTTCGGCGGGGCCGGATTTGGCCGGGGTGGCGGTATCAACAGCACCGCGTTCACGGCCTACCGCAACTGCCTGGAGATCCATGGCGTGACGCTTCCCACCACGCCTACCACCACTCCCGGTGCGGCTCCCCCGACGGGTGGCTTCGGGGGTGGATTCGGTTCGGTGTTGAACACTACGGCCGGTAAGGCCGCCGCCACGGCTTGCGCCAACCTGCGGCCAGCCGCGACGGGTTCGACCACCACCACGACGGTTGCGGGGTAAGGCCATGAAGCATCGCCGTCGCTTCTGGATAATGAATGGGGCCTTGGCGGTAGTGGCTTGCGTGCTGGCCCTGCTCGGAGTCAGCGCCGTCTTCCACAAGGCATCTGCCCATGCCGCCGTACGCACCGTGACTGCATCGCTCGGTGACGTGAGTTCCACAGTGTCCGCCAGCGGGAACGTCTCGCCGGCGGACACCGAGAACGTCAACTTCGCCACCAGCGGGACCGTCACCGCGGTGGATGTCGCTCTCGGCCAGCAGGTCGCGGCTGGTCAGGTGCTGGCCACGATCGCCCCAGGACCGGCCCAGGCTGCGTTGACGGCCGCCCAGGACAACCTGACGGCCGCCCAGGACAACCTGGCGCTGGCCGAGTCCGGCGGTGAGACCCCACCCCAGCAGGCCGAAGACGCGCTCACGATCTCCAGCGCGGGCGCTCAGATCACCACGGCCGAGAACGCCCTGACCACTGCCCAGACCGCCGTGACCACCGCCCAGAACACCCTGACCGCCGCCCAAGGTCAGCTGGCCTCGGCTCAGACGAACTGCGCCGCGTCCGGGGCCTCGGCGGCGTACACACCTCCTTCTGGATCGACGTCGACGACGCCGACGACCGCGGCGTCCACCGGCACCCCCAGTTCGACCGGTACGGCCTGCTCGGCGGAGGCCGCTGACGAGCAAGCCGTGACCCAGGATCAGGGCGCGTTGACCGAGGCCCAGGCCGCCGTGACCCAGGATCAGAGCGCGGTAACCCAGGCCCAGAACACTTTGACGCAGGATCAGCTCTCGATCGAGGCCAAGCGTTATCTCAGCCCGGCCACCATCCTGCAGGACCAGGGTTCGATAGCTCAGGCGCAGGAGACGGTCACCGAGGATCAAAAAACCCTTTCCGAGACCTCCTTGACGGCTCCGATTGCCGGGACTGTCACGGTCTTGAGTGGTGCCGTGGGACAGTCGGTCACCGGGAGCGGCAACAGCGCCGCCGCGGCGTCGAGTTCGACGGGGTCCTCGACGACGGGGTCTTCGACGGGCGCCACTGCTGCCACGAGTTCGTCAACGGGTTCGTCGGGTTCGTCGAGTTCGTCGAGTACGTTCCTGACGTTGTCCAACACGTCGAAGTTGGAGGTGGTCGCCGGCTTCGCCGAGGCCGACGCCACCAAGGTGGCTGTCGGCCAGACCGCCAGTGTGACGTTGAGCGCCCTCACCAACAGCACCGCGGTGGCGGGCACGGTGACCGCCGTGAGCCCGGTGTCGACAGTGGTCAGCGATGTGGTCACCTACGATGACACCGTCACCCTCACCAACCCTCCTTCTGACGTCAAGTCGGGTATGACCGCGGACGTGGCGGTGACGGTGGCGTCCGCCAACGACGTGCTGGAGGTGCCCAGCTCCGTCATCACCACCACTGGCCGGGCCTCGACGGTCACCCTGGACCGCGACGGCAAGCAGTCCACGGTGACGGTCACGACCGGCCTGGTCGGCAATACCGACACCCAGATCACTGCCGGGCTTTCGGCTGGTGAGACCCTCGTCGAACCCTCGGTGACGGTCAGCAGCTCGAGCACCGGGGCGACCACCGGGACCGGCACGGGAACGCTGGGAGGTGGCGGTGGGTTCGCTGGAGGCGGCGGGTTCGCCGGCGGAGGCGGCGGCGCGTTCACGAGGGGCGGATGACGTACTTGGGTAACGGGCAGGCACCCCTGCTCCCCTCCGAGCTGTCGGCGCCGGACGGGTCGGCACCGGCCGAGCAGAGGACCGCGCCGGTAATCGCCTTGCGCCAGATCACCAAGACCTACCGGCTCGGAGAGGTCGAAGTTCAGGCCTTACGGGGGGTGTCGCTGGTTATCGAGCGGGGCGAGTTCGTGGCGATCATGGGTGCGTCGGGATCGGGTAAGTCGACCCTGATGAACATCATCGGCCTGCTCGATATCCCCTCTCATGGTCGGTACTGGCTGGACGATGTCGATGTCCGCAATCTTGACGAGCTGGCCCTCTCTCGGGTCCGCAACCGCAAGATCGGGTTCGTATTCCAGAGCTTCAACTTGATACCTCGCACCACCGCGCTGGCCAATGTGGAGCTCCCCCTCATCTATGCCGGGGTGAAATCGAAGGAGCGTCGCCAGCGCTCCGAGGCAGCCTTGGAGCAGGTGGGCATGACCGATCGCATGCATCACCTGCCCAATGAGATGTCGGGCGGCCAGCAGCAGCGGGTGGCGGTGGCTCGGGCGATCGTGACCAACCCGTCGCTGATTCTGGCTGACGAGCCGACCGGTAACCTGGACTCGCGTTCCAGCGAGGATGTGATGGCAGTCTTCGCGGATCTCTACGCGGCGGGACGCACGGTGGTGCTCATCACCCACGAGGCCGATATCGCCCAGTACGCCGAGCGGGTGGTGCGGGTCCGGGACGGTCTGATCCTTTCTGACGAACGGATGGTCGACGCCACCTTGGCCCGGCCGTCCTTGGGGTCGGCGCCGTGACGTGGGCCGACAACATCGGTGCTGCGTTGCGAGGGCTCAATGCCAACAAGCTGCGCTCGTCGTTGACCGTGTTGGGCATCTTGATCGGCGTCGCCGCGGTGATCCTGCTGGTGGCCGTGGGTAACGGGTCGTCCCAAGCGGTGCAAAACAAGATCAAACTGTTGGGCACCAACACCATCACCATCGTCAACCGGGGTCGTTTTGGTCGGGGCCCGTCGACTACTGGCACGCAGACCCAGGCGTCGACGATCACCGCCGCGGACGTGGCCCAGCTGGAGGACCCCACCCAGGCCCCGGACATCTTGACGGTCTCGCCGGTGATCACCGCGAGTGAAACTGCGGACTACCAAGCGGCCTCGACCTCGGTCACGGTGACGGGCACCACCCCGACCTACATGGGCGCCGAGGACTACCAGCTCGAGGCCGGCCAGCAGATCACCAGCGCGGACGTGACCAATCACGCCCTGGTGGTCGTCATCGGCCAGGACCTGGTGACCAATCTATATGAGCCGGGGACCAACCCGATCGGGACCGACATCAGCTTCGGCGCCACCCAGTTCCAGGTCGTCGGGGTGCTCGCCAACAAGGGTTCCAGCAGCGGGGAGGACCTCAACGACGTGGCTCTGGTCCCCTACACCGCCGCCGAGGACCAACTCACCGGCTACGCCACCAGCTTCACCGAGCTGATCGTGCAAGCCACCTCGTCGAAGACCGTCAACGCGGCCGAGAACGAGGCGTCGGACATCCTGGCCTCCGACAATCACACCAGCGTCGCTGATCTCCCCTTCACCTTGATCAACGAGAGCTCCCTGCTCTCCACCAGCGCCTCCACCAACGAAACCTTCACCGTGCTGCTGGGCGCGGTGGCCGCCATCAGCCTCCTCGTGGGCGGCATCGGGATCATGAACATCATGCTGGTCACCGTGACCGAACGCACCCGCGAGATCGGCATCCGGAAGGCCATCGGCGCGCCCCGGGGCGCCATCCTGGGCCAGTTCCTGACCGAGGCGGTCATGCTCTCGCTCCTCGGCGGTATCGCCGGCGTCACCATCGGCTTGATCGGATCACGTTTCCGGATCGTCGGAGTCAAGCCGGTCGTGGCCCCCACCTCGATCATCGAGGCGTTCTTCGTGGCCGTGGCCATCGGAGTGTTCTTCGGGTTCTACCCCGCCAACCGGGCCGCCTCGCTGCGCCCCATCGACGCCCTACGGCATGAGTAGCCAGGAGGTTACCGGCGTGTCCGAGCTCACCGACGATCCGGTCACAACCCGCGTCGACATTCATCCCGAAGACCCCGACGACGACTGGTCGACCGCCCGCGTACGCACCGGGCTGCGCCTACGCACCCCCACCGCCATCCTCCTGACCCTTATCATGGTCGCCGGCGGCTTCTGGGGCGGGGCGGTGGCCGAGAAGCACCACGGCACGGGTACGTCGTCTTCCAGCAGCGCCGCGGCCGCCCTGGCCCGGGAGTTCGCGGCAGCCCGGGGCGGCACCGGGACGGGGGCCACTGGCGCCAGCGGGTTCGGCGGGGCCGGTGCCACCACCGGCACCGTCATCGGAGTCGTCGGACAAACCCTGGACATCTCTAACAGCGCCGGCAGCATCGTCAAGATCCAGGTCGGACCGTCCACGACCATTACCCGCACCGCCAAAGCCAGCCTCACCGGCTTACAAGTCGGCGACACCGTGATCGTCACAGGCAGCACCGCCGCCAACGGCAGCGTGACCGCCACCGCAATACGCGCCTCCGCCCCGGGCGCCACCACCGGAGCGGGAGCGGGCGCCGGCGGCTTCGCTGGCGCGGGCGGCTTCGGCGGCGGAGGCTAGCGGCTGAAGCTAGCTAGCGGAGCCCTGCAGCGACTCGGCCCTGCAGCGACTCGGCCCTGCAGCGACTCGGCCCTGCAGCGACTCGACCCTGCAGCGACTCGGCCCGGCCGCAGCCGGCGCAGTGCACCGAGGATTACTGCGTCAATCCGGGGAGCGGTCGCCCATCCAGCGGCGTTCGATCGCTCCAGCCGCCAGCCGTAGCCCGGAGGCCGTGATGACCGCCCCAACTACGCCCAGCACCACCGTGGTGCTCAGGCTCGCTACCACCAGGGCCAACCCCACCAACACGAGCGGCGCAGCCCACCAGCTGCTGGGCGCGCGGACCGGAATCCGGGGCACATGGATGATCGGGCGAAAACGGCCGGCTCCTCTGAGCCGCCTGGCCAGCTGAGGATCCTCGGCGGCCGCCACTGCCTCCAGAGTGGCCAGGGCGGCGCGTTCTCTGGCGGTGAGGCTCGCATCGTCTCGAGTGCTCATCTCGCTTCCCCTCTGCGCTCACTAACCACCTCGCGGGTGGCACCGTCCATTCTCTACCTTCGGCGACTGTTAGGCCAGAATGAAAGTACAAAATACCCAACGAACGACAGGCGCTGCCGCGGCCTAACGTAGCGGACATGGCCACCCAGACCCCTCGCCCCAGCGCCGCGGCGCGAGCTTCCTCGGCGACCCGGACCACCAGGTCGAAGCGAGCGGCGACCACCAGCACCCCGGCCGCCGCCGCCGGCCCACCCCCGGGCCCGGCAGCGGCGCGCCGGGGTCCGCCCCCGCCCAAACCGCTGGCCACCCTGGCCATCGACATCGGTGGCACCGGGCTCAAGGCGTCGGTCCTCGACCAGACCGGCCGGATGGAAAGCGACCGGGTGCGTATCCCCACTCCCTACCCGCTGTCGCCTCAGAAGCTCGTCACTGTCCTCGAAGACCTCATCAAGCCGCTACCACCCTTCGACCGGGTGTCGGTCGGTTTTCCGGGGATGGTCCGCGGCGGCCAGATTCTGTCCGCCCCGCACTTCGTCTCCCCCGACGGGCCGGGCGGCACGCCCGTTCCCAAGCTGGTCAAGGCGTGGGGCCGCTTCGACCTCGAGTCAGAGCTGGCCCGGGTCACGGGCAAGCCCACCAAGGTGGCCAACGACGCCGAGCTGCAAGGTGCCGCGGTAGTGACCGGCAAGGGTTTCGAAGCAGTGCTGACCCTCGGGACTGGTGTCGGCAGCGCCTTCTTCCTCGACGGCCACCTGCTGCCCCATTTCGAGTTCGCCCACACCCCCTTCCGAAAGGGCGGCACCTACAATGACGAGCTCGGTGAGGCCGCCCGCACCTCGATCGGCTCCAAGAAATGGCAGCGGCGGGTGGTCGAGGCCATCGACACCTTCCGGGCCCTCACCTTCTTCGACCACTGCTACATCGGCGGCGGCAACTCGGCGCGCGTCACCATCGATCTGCCTCCCGACGTGAGCCTGGTCGACAACAGCGCCGGGATCCTCGGCGGGATCAAGCTATGGGAGCGGACGACTTAGCGCCTCGCCGCCAGGCCCCTCGCTCAGCTCCACCCGCCCGGCCGATCCGCCGGGGCCGGCGGCCCTCCCCGCCGGCCGCGGCCGCGAGCCGCTCCTCTCGCAAGGCCAGCTGCTCGCGGTCGTCCAACGGGTCCAGAGCCCCGACCACCCAACCGAGGAGGAGGTCCGCGAGCGCCGGGTTGCGGGCCAGGACGGGGCCATGCAGGTAGGTTCCGAACACCCGCCCAGCCCATACCCCGTCGGTCCCGGACCCGTCGCCGTTGCCAACGCCGTGGCGAACCCGGCCCGCGGCAGACGCGCCCGACCCGACGGTCGTGGCGCCGGCGTGATTCTCGTACCCGGTGAGCAGCGGGAGGCCCAACTCCCCAACGGGATCGACCACGATCTCGCCCACGGCCCGCGGCCCGATCCCCCGCCGGGTGACGCAGTCGACCAGCCCCAGCCCGTCGGCTTCCGTCCCGTCGGGACCGTAGACGAAGCTGGCGCCCAGGATCTGCAGGCCGGCACACACCGCGAGCACAGCGGCCCCCCCATCGACGGCCTGCTGGAGCACCCCGCCGGCGGGCGGACCGAGTTGCCGGGCCGCCAGCACCTGCGGGAGGTCCTCACCGCCGCCGACCACATAGATCTGGCACCCGGCGGGCACCGGCTCCCCCGAGTGCACGGTGACCACCTCGGAGGCAAGACCCCGCCAGCGCAGCCGTTGAGCCAGGACGACGGCATTACCCGAGTCGCCGTAGGTCCCGAGGAGATCGGGAAAAAGAAGGGCCACGGTGACCGTCGAGTCCGGCCCGGACATCAAGCCAGCCGGGCCCGGAGGGCCTGGAAGGACGTGTAGTTGGCGACGACGTCAACGGACTCAGCGCCGGCGGCGGCGATGGCCGCGACCGGGTCCGGCTGGTGGCGATGCTCGACCCCGGCGTAGTGGAGGCGGACCGCCAGATCGCGGCTGCGCTCGCCCGTGGCCACGACCAGCCGGCCGGCGAGCCGCTCGAACGGGACATCCCACAGCCACGACGGGTCCTTCCCGTCCGCGATGTGGGCGTTGATGGCCACTACCACCGGAAGTGGCGGCGGGCGCAGCACGTCGAAGACCTCGAGCCATCCGGCCGGGTTCTTGGCCAGGAGCAAGCGGGCGGCGCACCCCCCCACCCGGACCGTCGCGTACCGACCCACCACCTCGGCGACGTCCGCCATGGCCGCCACGGCCCGCTCCGAGTCGATGCCGAGGAGGGTGGCAACTGTAAGCGCCATGGTCGCGTTGGCCAGGTTGGCCCGACCCGGCAACGACAAGCGCAATTCGGTCCGCCGGCCGTCGGAGCCGACGACGGCCCCGTCCTGCAGGCGCACATCGAGGTCCGGCCGGCGAAGATCACAGCTGCCACAAGCCCAGTCTCCACCGGCCGTGAAGCGAATCCGGCCACCGCACCTGGGGCACCCGGATGCATCCATCGTCCACGGCTGCCCGGCTCCTACCCAGCGCACATCGGGTGCCGAGCCGGCACCCCACACCACTAGCGGATCGTCGGCGTTGGCGACCACGGTCGTCCCGGCGCGGCCCCCGAACGTGCGGCGCCAGGTGGCGGCCAGCTGGCGGACTTCGTTGTTGCGGTCGAGCTGATCGCGGCTCAGGTTGAGCAGCGCCACGGCCTTCGGCGCGGTGGCGTCGACGACCCGGCCCAACCAGGCCTCGTCCACCTCGAGGGCGGCCGGCACCCCCGCCGGACCGACCGCCAGGGCCGCGGCCAGCCCGGGCGGCAGGTTGGCCCCGAGGACATTGGTGGCGACCGGGCCGGTAGTGGCCAGGGCGGCGGCCAGGAGACTGGTCGTGGTGGTCTTGCCATTGGTCCCCGACACCAGGGCGACGGCGCGGCCGGCGGCCAGGCGCCGCAAGGCATCGGGGTCGACTACCAGGATGGCCCGCCCGCCGATGACTGACCCACCGCCCCGCCCCAGGCGCCGGGACAGACCCGAGACAGCCCCACCCACTCCGGCTGCCAGGCGGGTGCGGGGCGGCAGCGAGGCCCGGACCGGGGAAAAGACAGTTTGGCGTGACACGGTCGCCCCGAGGCTAGCTTGGCGGCCGATGAAGACGCCCCGATCTGCCAACTCCAACCCCCGCACCGACGGGATCGCGTTGCTGCTGCGCCTCACCATCGGTCCCATGCTGGTGGCCCATGGGTACAACAAGGTGTTCGGCCCGGGAGGTCTGCAGGGCACGACCAGGTGGTTCGACTCCCTGGGCCTGCAGCCGGCCGCTGTGCACGCCCGGCTGGCGGCCGCCACCGAGATCGGGGCCGGCTCGCTCTTGACGCTGGGAGCAGGCAGCCCGTTGCCCGCCGCCGCCGCCATCGGGTTGATGACCACCGCGGCCCGCACCGACCACAAGGGCAAGGGGCCGTTCGTGTTCAAGGGCGGGTGGGAGTACACCGCGGTGATCGGCGGGGTGGCGTCGGTGGTCGCCGGCCTCGGGCCGGGTCGGTACTCGATCGACGGGCTTCGCCGCCGGCAGCGCCGCGGCCTGTGGTGGGCCCTGGCGGCCATGGTCTTCGGGGTGGCCAGCTCGACGGCGCTCCTGGCGACGAGCTACCGCCCGGCGGCGCCGGCGGTCGAGGCGCCCGCTGCCGAAACAACGGCGGGCTAGACGGCAAGCACCATGTCCGACGATCCCGAGGGCGATCCGGTAGCCGTCGAGGCGGCCGGTCGGGTGGTGGAGATCAGCCACCCGGGGAAGGTCCTCTTTGGCGAAGCCGGGCACACCAAGCTGGACTTGGCCCGCTATTACCAAGCGGTCGAGCCGGCGATCATGGCGGCCATGGGCGGCCGCCCTGTCCTGTTACAGCGGTTTCCGCATGGCGCGGAGGGACCGTCTTTTTTCCAGAAGCGAGTCCCGGACAAGCGACCCGACTGGTTGGAGACGACGATCGTGTCCACGCCCAACGGCACGACCTCGCAGGCGCTGGTCGCCGCCGACCTGGCCCACGTGCTGTGGGCGGTCAACCTGGCCTGCCTCGGATTCCACGTGTGGCCGAACCGGGCCGACGACCCCGAGCACGCGGACGAGCTGCGCATCGACCTCGACCCGTCGCCAGGCGTCGATTTCGAGATGGTCAGGGAGGCAGCCCACGAGGTGGACGGACTGCTGCGCGGCGGAGGCCTGACCGGGTGGCCCAAGACCACCGGCAACCGGGGCATCCACGTGTACGTGCGCCTGCGGCCGGAGTGGTCGTCACTCGAGGTCCGGGCGGCGGCGGTGGCGGTGGCCCGGGAGCTGGAGCGGCGCCGGCCCGATCTGATCACCGCGGCCTGGTGGAAGGAGGAGCGGGGCCGGCGGGTGTTCGTGGACTTCAACCAAAATGCTCCGCACAAGACGATATTCGGCGCCTGGTCGGTGCGGGCCCGGCCGGGCGCGCAGGTCTCGACCCCGTTCGAGTGGGACGAGCTCGGGCGGGTAGTACCGGACGGGTTGACGATGGACACCGTGGTTGATCGGTTGCGGGCGTACGGTGACCCTTGGGCGGGCTCGACCCCTCAGTCGCTAGAGCCGCTTCTCGAGCTGTCCCGCCGCGATTTCGCCGCCGGCCTGGCCGACGCGCCGTGGCCGCCGGTCTACCCGAAGATGCCGGGTGAGCCACCCCGAGTAGCACCCAGCCGGGCCCGCAAAACCCTCTGAGCCTGCCGGGGCCTTTAGGGCGTCTTCAGGGGCAGCCAGTCGATGCGGCGAATACGGGCTTCGACCCTCGTGCTGCACAGGGCAACCAGCGCCACGGCCACGACCAGACCGAAGGTGTCACCGACGAGGCCGGTGGATGCCACCAGGGGCTCGAACCGGGGCAGGACAGAAATCGTGCCGTAGATCGACACCCCCATAAACAGCAGCTGCCAGCGCCCCACGGCGACCGGAGCCAGGCAGAACAGTCCCCACGCCAGGTACCACGGTTGGTAGACCGGGCCCATAGCCACCAGGAGGAGCAGGCTGAGCGCCAGGGCCAGGAGAGCCCCGACCCGTTCCCGGCGCCATAGGAGCCAGCCGCACGTCGCCGCGATCACCATGTAGCCCAGGCCTCGGGTCAGCTTGATGAGGGTAGCCACGCTCGGCCCGAACCGCACCACATGGACGACCTTCTCGGCGAGCAGGGCCAGGTCGGTGGTAGGGGTGGTCACGGACTGGACCATGCCCGCAATCCCGGCGGTGTGGACCCATCCCCAACCCAAGCCAGTGAGTAGCGTCACCGCCTCCAGCACGCCGAACGTGACCACGGCCATGGCGGTCAGCATCCGGCCCCGGCCGCGCCAAGTTAGCTCGCGGCTGGCCCACTCCCAGGCGATGAACGCGGTGGCCAACAGCGCCGGGGATTTGACCGACGCGGCCAGGGCACAGACGGCCACGGCCAGGAACGGGCGGCCCCGTCGAGACAGAGCCAGGGCGGCGATCATCAGCCCGATCATCAAGGCGTCGTTGTGGCCCGGGGATATGAGGCCGAGAAGGGTCAAGGGGTTGAGAACGGCCAGGGCCACGACGAGCGAGGGTGCCGTACCCCACTGGCGGGCCAGCCCCGGCAGGAGGGCAGCGGCGAGGATCACCCCGGCGAGGGCCAGCAGCCGCAGTCCTTCGATCGCGGCCACCTCGTGGTGCCCGGTCACATCGACGATCCCGGCGTCCA
>Ga0302324_100005897_pt1 | contig 26619 bp, 27 predicted proteins | sample Palsa_T0_1_FD_201949 | JGI IMG/M metagenome (GOLD analysis project Ga0302324, IMG submission 201949) | Peat permafrost microbial communities from Stordalen Mire near Abisko, Sweden - Palsa_T0_1 | ecosystem: Environmental > Terrestrial > Soil > Palsa > Peat permafrost | place: Sweden: Abisko...
ACCCGTCGCAAGGATGGGGCACCCAGAGTGAGTTCGTATCGAGGTTCCCAATGGCGAAGGACCTGGGGCACCCGGGAGTGTCGATGGATGAAGTCTTCCCACCCTTGCGACAGGGACAAATACGTCGCATGGATGGGGCGCGGTCCGATGATATTGTGTCAGCTTTGTCGTATCCCATCCTAACCGCGAGAGACAAATGCGCGGTTAGGATGGGGCACCCGAAGATTGTCGGCAGTCATAAGGCGACGCGTTACACGCGGTTGCCGCCGGCGGCGTGGATGGTTTGGCCGCTGAGCCAGCCGGAGTCAGTGGAGGCGAGGAAGGCCACGGCTGTGGCGACATCCTGGGGCTGTCCGATGCGGCCGAGTGGCGTTTCGTGTTCGATCTGCTTCTGGAAGTCGCTGCCGATGAAGCCTGCGGCGTGGACGCCTTCGGTTTCGATCATGCCGGGGTTGATGGAGTTGACGCGAATCTGACGCGGGCCAAGTTCCTTGGAAAGCGCGACGGTTATGGAGTCGACCGCGCCTTTGGTGGCGCTATAAACCGATGCGGAGCCGATGCCGCCGGCCGCGACGGAGCTGATGTTGACAATGCTTCCGCCAGCGGGATCGAAGTGTTTGAGAGCGGCCTGGGTGGTGAGCAGGAGGCCGAGGACGTTGAGGTCGAACTGCTTGTGGAAGTGCTCGGGCGTGACGGCCTCGATGGGGCCGAACTCGTAGACGCCGGCATTGTTGACGAGAATGCCTATGGGGCCAAGCTTGGTGACAACGGTTTGAATGAGGGGGCCGATGGAATCGGGATCGGCGACGTTGGCCTGGACGGCGATGGCCTTTCCGCCGGCGGACTGGATTTCAGCGACGAGCTTTTCGGCAGCGGCCTTGCTGCCGGAGTAGTTGACGGCGACTGCCGCGCCGCGGGCGGCTAACTCACGCGCGATCGCGGCTCCGATGCCCTTGGACGCGCCGGTAACTAATGCGACTTTACCCTGGAGGCTGCTGTTTGCTGCGCCGTTGTTTTGAAGACTGCTCAATTTGCTTCTCCTTGAATCGAATGTCGGGTGCCGGAACGCCGGATAGGTTCCCATCATTTCGACGTTTCGACAACTATCGAATTGATTGAGCGGCGCGGCAAAGGATTCAGGAGAAACGTGGAAATCTTTTTATGGCGATTAGCGGGCGGCGGTGGAATCCGGACCGCAGTAGGCGGGGGCTAGGGCGGCGAGGGATGCGAGCAGGGATGACCAGACTTCGGGATTGATCGAGAGGTAGATGAATTTGCCCTGACGCCGGGAGTGGATGAGGCCGGCGGTTTCGAGCTCCTTGATGTGGTGAGAGAGCGTGGCGGGCGCGATGGCAAGAGAGGCGAGGGCATCGGCGCAACCGAGAGGACATCGGGCTTTGGCGATCTTCTCGAGGAGTTGAAAACGAGTAGGGTCGGCGAGGGCTTTGAGGATTGCGGTCTGGCGAGATCGCGGGAGTTTTTTCTTGGTTTTGGTTGACGAAGGATCTATGGCGATGGGCATGGGGTCCGATCTTTGGGACACGTAATGAAGATGATTGTAATTCCGCGTTGGATGCGGGACCGCGTCACCTTGGAGCGTCCTTCGGTGGTTCGGGATAATGTACCCAGGGCTGAACCTTAACCTTCTCGCGGCTCCATCCCGTTCGTGCCAAGATCGAAAAGAGTTCGCGAGTCTTTGGCGCTCCCGGCGCGAGATCGATTGTGACGGATGTGACCGGGCTTGGGTTGGCGTCGTTGTAGCATCCACCGTGCAGGTCGCTCTCGAGTGTTTTCGCGGTGGTTCTGTACCAACCGTGAAATCGGCCGGAGAAGAGCTTTCCATCCGGGCCGACGCCGATTGTCATGGGGCAGACGTCATGAATGAGGGCCAGAGCCAGAACAGCGACGAGCATGGGAGCAAACATAGCAGAAAGTTGATTCGGCATGTGAGAGCGATGACTATACTGCCGAAATGATTCCAATTGGGTCGCACCCGGTGTGGCATCCTGTGCTGGAGACGTTGGCGTATGCGGCGGGATACACGGTGTTTCGGCACTTGCGCGCGCGACAGGGCGACATCGTGGACGAGCCGCAGCGGTGGACGGTGCTGGCCGGCGCGGCGGTGGGTGCGCTGGTGGGGAGCCGGCTGCTGGGAATTGCCGAGCAGTGGCCGACGGTGGAGGCGGCGTGGCGCACGGGGCATTTGCTGGCGCTATTGTTTTCGCCTGGAGGGAAGACGATTGTGGGCGGCTTGCTGGGCGGGTGGCTGGGCGTTGAACTGGTGAAGAGGGTGAGTGGAATTCGGCGACGGACCGGCGACCTGTTTGCGCTGCCGCTGTGCGTGGGCATTGCTGTGGGGCGTGTGGGGTGCCTGATTGCAGGGCTGGCGGACGATACATATGGGAAGCCGACTAGTCTGCCGTGGGCGGTGGATTTGGGGGACGGGATTGGACGGCATCCGGTGCAGATTTACGAGATTCTTTTCCTGGTTTTGGTGGGGATTGTCGTGAGCCGGAAATGGAAGCTCCCAGAGGGGGCGCGGTTCCGAATTTTTCTGGGGAGTTATCTGGCGTGGAGGGTGGCGATTGATTTTCTGAAGCCGCAGCCGCTGGTGGGTGGAATGAATGTGATTCAGTGGGCCGCGGTTGGAGGGATTCTATTGCTGGTTTTGGATGGGTGGGTTGGGCGGAGTGAGGGGCGTGAAGCTCTTCGGGCGTGAACTGGGAGACCAGGCAAGGATGATTGTCGCGTGACGTGGAGGAAAGTAAATGGCGAAGTCACTGATGGGTCGTATTCCATACGCGAAGATCGTGATCGTGCTGGCGGTCGCATTTGCGATTGCTCTTGGGCTCTGTGGCGTGACCTTCGTTCTGGCCCTGGGGCGAGGCGGGGGCTCTTTTTCGAGCAGTTTCCTGAATATGGCTGTTCCAGTCGAGCTCACCGTGATGGTGCTCTCAGGAGTGGGCTTGGTGGTGACGGTGATTGCGTGGGTGGTGGTTGCAGCTTTTGGCCTCGGGCGTGAACAGGACGATCCGCAGAGGCAATTCGACAATAAGGACGATGAGGGGCCGAAGCACCCAGGGTAGAGTGGGAGCCTGTTTGCGAAAGAGAAACGTATGAGCGGATCGGGCGGAAAGGGGTTTCCGTTTGCCAGGGTTGTAGTGGTGCTGGCGGTCGCGTTCGGGGTCGGCGCGGGATTGTGCGGGCTGAGTTTTGTGGTGGCGGCGCACGGGTTCAAGAGCAACGAGGAGTTTGGGGTCGATTCGCTGGGGATTGCGGGCTTCTCACTGATTGTGATGGTTCTGTCCGCGGCCGCACTGGTATTGACGGCGGTGGCGTGGGGGCTGGCGGCGATCTTTGGAATCGCACAGGAAAAGGACGAGCCGCAGAAAGTGTTGGGTAACGAAGAAAAGGCTAAGCCGCAGGCGTTGCCGGGCAAAGCGGATGATGAGCAGAACCCGCAGTGAGACGGATTGCTCGGGTGGGACAGTTGAAAAAGTGTCACAGGCGACGAAAATCTCTCGACGCAGGGGCCTAGAATGCTGCAATGGTTGAAAAGAAGCTGCTGACGGCGGCGTGTGCGGTGGGGATATTGGCGTGCGGAGCGTGCTTTCTGCCGCCGCCAAACCAGCCGAAGCCTCAACTTCCGCCCTCTTTAGCGTCGGTACATATCATTGCGATTCAAGTGGAAGACGGGACCGGAAGCAATCTCTTCGATCCTCTGATGATGAGCAACTCCGTGGCGAGTAATTTCAATCATCAGTGGAGCGAATTTCCGGTTCGGGCCAGGGCCTTGAATGCAGGAGGACCCAGCGACGCGACCTTGAGAATAGTCGTGCTTCGCAAGACGGACTCATTCACCCTTGGGAAGAAAGGCAGACAATTCTACCCGCTGGAAATGGTCGCTTCCTTCACCGTTACGGCTGCGGACGGAAGGAACTTAGCGAGCAAGCCCGAAGAGCATATGAAATTTGGGGCATGGTTCAACGGCAAATCACCTCCGGAAACCTGGAATTCAAACCCGTTCCTGCACGACGCGGCATATGCCCTGGCAATGACAGCCGGTGACAAGCTACTACATTCCGAACGTCCGAACTAGTTTTCAGGAGTGGACATGACTGAGAAACTGCGGCCTTATCTGTTTTACGACGTGGCGATTTCGATCTGCTCGGTCTGTTACAAGCGGGTTGACGCGAAGATTGTGTTCGAAGACGGCAAGGTTTGGATGCTGAAGCGATGCCCGCAGCATGGGCATGCGCGGGTGCTGGTGGCCGACGACGTGGACTACTACCGGCGGTCGCGCGAGGTGTTTATCAAGACGCCGGAGCAGCCGATGGTTTACAACACGCCGGTGAAGTATGGGTGCCCGTACGATTGCGGGTTGTGCCCGGACCACGAACAGCATAGCTGCCTGACGCTGGTGGAGATTTGTGATGCGTGCAACCTGACCTGCCCGATCTGCTACGCCGGGAGTGGGCAGCACAGGACCGAATTCCGGAGCCTCGATCAAATTGCCGCGATGCTGGACTGCGTGGTGCGCAACGAGAAGAACCCGGACGTAGTGCAGATTTCGGGCGGAGAGCCCACGCTGCATCCCGATTTCTTCCGCGTGCTGGATATGTGCAAGGAGCGGCCGATCCGGCACCTGATGGTGAACACGAACGGGATCAGAATTGCGCAGGAGGAGGAGTTTGCGAAGCGGCTGGCGGAGTACGTGCCACAGTTCGAGATCTATCTGCAGTTCGACTCGCTCAAGCGCGAGCCGCTGATGCAGTTGCGGGGCGCGGACTTGAGAAGCATTCGCGAAAAGGCGTTGGAGCGGCTGAACCGGCTGGGGATTTCAACCACGTTGGTGGTGACGGTGGAGCGGGGTGTGAACGACGGCGAGCTGGGCGCGATAGTGGACTACGCGCTGAAGCAGCCTGCAGTGCGCGGCGTGACATTCCAGCCTGTGCAGCAGGCGGGGAGGGTGCAGGGGTTCGACTCGGCACAGCACCGGCTGACGCTGACGGAGGTGCGGCGGCGGATATTGGAGCAGACGGATGTATTCAGGCCGGAGGATCTGATTCCTGTGCCCTGCCATCCGGATGCGTTGGGGATGGCGTATGCGCTGAAGATGGGCGGGAAGACGATTCCGATGACGGGAATGGTGCCGCCGGAGGTGCTGATCGACGGGGCAAAGAACACGATTGTGTATGAGCAGGAAGCGGGGCTGCGCGATCACTTGTTCAAGCTGTTCGCGACGAACCATTCGCCGAGTTCGCAGGCTTCGACGCTGAAGGAGCTGCTGTGCTGCCTGCCGAAGGTGCTGATGCCGAAGGAGCTGGGATATAAGAATCTGTTTCGCGTGCTGATTGTGCAGTTCATCGATGCGGAGGCGTTTGACGTGCGCAGCGTGAAGAAGAGCTGCATCCACATTGCGCATCCGGATGGGAAGCGGCTGATTCCGTTCGACACGTTCAATATGTTCTATCGGGGAGAGCTCGAGACGACGCGGCTGGCGGGGTTGAGGCGGGAGGAAGCGGAATCGGTGGGGGTTTAACGGGGTGCCGGGTATCGGGTATCGTGTCGGGTGCGTGGTGTCGGGAGCGTTGTTGGGCGGGACGGTGCACCGGATATTGCCTGAAGGCGTGTTCTAGTTAGTAGATGTCAGAATACTATTTTACAAATAGGTATTTTTAATGTAATGTCGCTGGTATGGCGAAGAACTCTGAACGTCGCGACCTTTTTCCCGGAGCGCTGGAGATCATGATCCTGCAGTCGCTGCGGCTGAAGCCGATGCATGGCTATACGCTGGTGAAACACATCAAACAGGTTTCGGACAATTTGCTGCAGGTGGAGGAGGGTTCGCTCTACCCGGCGTTGCAGAGGATGCTGCGGGAGGGCTGGCTCGAGTCGGAGGTGGGCGTGTCGGCCAAGGGGCGGCCGACGCGGGTATACCACGTGACCGATGCGGGCGTGCGGCACTTGGAGCGGGAAGTGATGAGCTTCGAGAAGATGTTTGCGGGGATCACGCGGGTGCTGTCGGTGGCGAATGCGTAGGAGGTCGGCGATGCGGATATTTCAGCGGCTGTTTGGGCGCGGGCGGCGCTATGACGACCTTTCGGTGTCGATCAGGGAGCACATCGAGGAGCGAACCGAAGAGCTGGTGGAAGAAGGCAGGCCGCGCAAGGAGGCCGAGCAGGCGGCGCGGCGCGAGTTCGGCAGGGTGACGCAGATTGAAGAGCGCAGCCGCGAAGAATGGCAGTGGGCGGTGGTGGAATCGATTCTGGCTGATCTGAAGTTCACTTTGCGGCGGCTGCGGAAGTCGCCGGGATTTGCGATCACTGTGCTGCTTACGCTGGGAATCGGGATCGGGGCGAATACGGCGGTGTTCAGCGTGGTGAACAGCGTGTTGCTGAAGCCGCTGAAGTATCCGGATTCGGGGAGATTGGCGGCGCTGTCGCTGAATGCGCCGGGCGCGCCTGGAATGGCTGATTTTACGAATGGCCTGCAGCTGTCGCCGTCGATGTACCTGACCTTTGCCGAGCACAACAAATCGTTCGAGTCGATAGGCATTCGGACGCCGGGCACAGCCAATGTGACAGGCGTTTCGCAGCCCGACCAGGTGAAGACGGAATTGATCAGCGCCGGTGTGCTGGAGTCGCTGGAAGTTCCGGCGGCGCTGGGCAGGTGGTTTTCGGCGGCAGAGCAGAACCCGCATGGCGGCAAAAGCGTGATGTTGAGCTATGGATACTGGCAGCGGCGATTCGGCGGAGATCGCGGAGTGATTGGCCGCAGCATCGAGGTGGATGCCCAGACGCGGGAGATTGTGGGCGTGATGCCGCAGGGATTCCGGATGGTGGATCACGACTTCGACATTCTGCTGCCGATGGCGCTGGATCGCGCAACGCTGAAGCTGGCGCCATTTGGCTACGACGGCATTGGGCGGCTAAAGCCGGGAGTGACTCTGGCGCAGGCCGACGCGGACATTGCAGGGTTGATCCCGCTGTGGATGGATTCGTGGTCGAATGGGCCGGGAACGAATAACCACTATTACAGGATTTGGAACATCACGCCGAATTTCCGGTCGCTAAAAGATCAGGTGATTGGCAATGTGAGCAGCGTGCTGTGGGTGGTGATGGCGACGGTTGGGCTGGTGATGCTGATTGCCTGCACGAACATTGCGAATCTTCTGCTGGTGAGGGCGGATGCGCGGCAGCAGGAGCTTTCGATCAGGTCCGCATTGGGAGCGGGGCGCGGGCGCATTGCGCGGGAGCTGCTGGTGGAAAGCGTGCTGCTGGGGCTGCTGGGCGGTGTGCTTGCGGTGGGCGTGGCGTATGGCGGATTGCGGCTGCTGACGGCAATGGGGCCGGCGGATATGCCGCGGCTTAACGAGATCGCCCTCGATGGCAGCTCGCTTGTCTTCACGCTGCTGCTTTCAGTTTTCTCAGGATTGTTCTTTGGATCGATTCCGGTATTGAAGTATGCGCTGGGAAGCGCCGGGACCGCACTGGTTGGATCGGCCCGGACGGCAAGCGCGAGCCGGGCGCGGAACCGCTCACGGAATGTCTTAGTAGTGGCGCAGGTGGCCATGGCGCTGGTGCTGCTGGTGAGCGCAGTGCTGATGATTCGCACGTTTGCGGCGCTGCGCAATGTGGAGCCGGGGTTTGCCGACGCAGCTCACGTGCAGACGATGAGCATATGGGTACCGGATTTACTGGTTCCCGATCCGCGGATGGTGACGCAAACCCAAAACGATATCGCGGACAGGATTGCCGCGCTGCCGGGAGTCACGTCGGTGGGATTCGCGGGCGCGGTGCCGATGGACGGCAACGATCCCAACTGGGACGAGATACACGTTGAGTTCAAGAACTACGAGGGCGGGGATCCTCCGCTTCGGCTCTTCAATTACGTTTCGCCGGGGTTTTTCAAGTCGATGGGGACGCGCATTGTTGCGGGGCGCGATTTTACATGGGACGACATCTACGGCTTGAGGCCGAGAGTGATGGTGACAGAGAATTTTGCGCGCGAATCGTGGGGATCGGCCGCAGCGGCGGCGGGCAAACGCGTAAGGCAGTTCAAGGGGCCGTGGCTGGACGTAATCGGCGTGGTGGAGGACGTGAGGCAGCACGGCGTGGACCAACCGGCATCGCCCACGATTTATTGGCCGGCGATGCTCAACGATCCTTACACGCAGCAACCGACGATTGACGGGCCGCGCGCGGTGACCTTCGCGATTCACTCGAGCCGCGCGGGAACGGAAGGATTTGTGAGGGAGATTCAGCAGGCGGTCTGGTCGGTGAATTCGAATCTGCCGCTGGCAACAGTGCGGACGATGCAGGATATTTACGGTGAATCGATGGCGCGGACGTCGTTCACGCTGACGATGCTGGCAATTGCGGGAACGATGGCACTGCTGCTGGGGATCATTGGGATTTACGGCGTGATCTCGTACGCGGTGGCACAGCGGACGCGAGAAATTGGAATCCGGCTGGCGCTTGGCGCGCAGAAGGGCGAGCTGAAGTGGATGTTTGTGAGGTCGGCGTTGGTGCTGACGCTGGTGGGCGTGGCGATTGGATTGGGGACGGCTGCGGCGCTGACGCAGATGATGAAGTCGCTGCTGTTCAGCATCAGCCCGCTTGATCCGGTGACGTATATAACGGTGCCGCTGGTGCTGGCGATGGCCGCGGCGCTGGCTAGTTATCTGCCTGCGCGGCGGGCGGCAGGGGTGGATCCCGTTGAGGCGCTGCGTGTGGAGTAAGGACGAAAGGCACAAGCGAGGGCGACTGAACGAAACTGCATTTAAAGGCGACTAGATCGTTCCGTTTCCAGGTGATATCGTTGCAGGGAAACTTCCCCTCCCTGGAATCCTGCGCCCGGAGCGTTCGATGACTCGTATTCTTGCCCTTTCCCTGTGCCTGCTTGCGTTCGCGTGGACGCCGAGTTCTTGCCCGGCGGTTGACCGAATTGTTTTCGACCGTCTGGGGCCGACTGAGGCGACACTTTACATTTCGAATGCCGATGGATCGGCAGAGCGGCCGCTCACGCAGCCGGGCGCGATGGACTACAACGCTTCGTGGTCGCGGAAGGGTGACTGGATCGTGTTCACATCGGAGCGTGCGGGATCGGCCGATCTGTTCCGCGTTCATCCCGACGGGACGGGGCTTGAACGGCTGACCGAAGACCCGGCATACGACGATCAGGCTGCGTTTTCGCCCGATGGCAAGCGGATTGTGTTCGTGTCAACGCGCGCGGGAGGAAGGTCGAACCTTTGGATTCTGGACGCGGCCAGCCACAAAGCGACGGCCCTGACTTCAGGCAATGGTGGAGATTTTCGGCCATCGTGGTCTCCCGATGGAGCGTGGATCGCTTTCTCATCGGATCGCGACAGCGACTTTCGCCCCGGCAAGGGGCGATGGGAACGCTTGCACCTGGTGGATGTTTACCTCATCCATCCCGATGGCACGGGGTTGAAACGCATCTCGCAGCATGGAGGCTTTTGCGGCAGCCCGAAGTGGACAGCGGACAGCAAATCTGTGGTGACATATTGCATGTCGGCGCAGGAGACCTTGACCTATCGCTTTGGCTCAGAGGACGGCGACAACCAGCTCATGAAGATCAATATTGAGAGTGGTGAGGCGACGCCCGTGGCAGCAGGATCGGGCGTGAAGCTGCTTCCAACGGTGCTGGCGTCGGGCGAGATCGGCTATCTTCGCCGCGACAAGACGGAGGCCGGAGTTTTTTATGGAAGCGGCAAGGCGGGGCCGAAGGGAAGGGATTTGCGGGCTCCTTCGTGGTCGCCTGACGGCGCGCAGGTGGTGTATAGCCGGGTCGTCGTAAACCGCATATCCGAGCCGGTGAAAGTGTGGAGCAAGAATCCGAATTTCGATCTTTACAGAACCGGTTGGCTTCCTGACTACGATCCCAGCGGGGAGCACCTGGCCCTTACAAAAATAAGTGCGGACGGCAAGACGACCGACCTATTCATCGTGGATGAGGGCAAGCCGGGGCGATCGATTCTGAGCCAACCGGGATTGATTTTGGGCCCAGCCTGGTCGCCGGATGGCAAGCAGATTGTGATCGGCGTGGGTGCTTTTACGGCGTTCCTCGACTTCGACGCTGGCAGCAAGAGGCCGATCGATCCGGTGAACGGCGGCGCGCAGGTGGGCATTGTGAATGCGGATGGAACGGGGTTCCATTTGATTACGTCGGGGAACAGCAACAATGCGTTTGCATCGTTTGGGCCGGATGGACGGCACATTGTGTATCGCACGACCGGGCCCGACGCCGATGGGCTGCGCATTATGGATTTGAATGACGGGTCGGTGAAGGTGCTGACGAACGAGTGGGACAACTCTCCTGTGTGGTCGCCGCGCGGAGACCTGATCGCTTTTGTGCGCAGGGAGGGAGTGGATTTTCACGTGTACACGATCCACCCGGACGGGACGGGGTTGAAGCAGTTGACCGATACAAAGGGGAACGACGCGCACCTGGCGTGGTCGCCGGACGGTGAGCGGCTGTTGTTTTGCAGCAGCCGGACGGGATTCAAGGATGAAGCGGTGTTGGTGGGAGCGCCGCAGCCCTACGGCAAGATTTTTGTGATGCGGTATGACGGGACGGATGTGGAACAGATCACCGATAACCAGTGGGAAGAAGGCGGACCGGCGTGGCAGCCGCACCAGCCTGTGGTATTGGTTAAGGCGGGGCAGTGAGGGTTGAACGAACTGTGAGAAGGTCGACGCAATTGGTCAGGGATTACGCAAATCTCGCAACCAAGATTCTGATGGAACTTTTTCGTCCCAAGAAGGACAGACACCTCTTTGAATCCAGCGAATTTCTTGCTTATGACCTTTCTGCCTGCTTACATGCAGGATGACGTAAGGTGGCCCAATCAATTCCGGTTGTTCTGCGTGGCCTAATTTCAGCATTTCCAGGAGGGCTTTTCGGGGATGGTCTTGAATCCACGAGCCCGGCCTGTTGTGTGAAACACGATAAGCCAACATTTTGATTGACGCTGGGGACGATATTTTCGCCTTGGTTTTGGGGTCAATGAAAGAGGGATGAAGGTCGTCAATCCGATGCCACCCTAGGACCGACGGTGCCCAGTTCCGGTACATTGTTGTGCGTGTCAGCGGGTCAACAACAGGATCGCTCTCAGGCAATACCACCAACGCCACTCCGAGCCATTGCGCGGTGTCAGGTTCAAACAGGAATATTTCCCGCGAGAGTATTGAAATCCAATTGTCTGGAATCGCGTTAACCGTTAGAGAATTCCCTAACGTATTGGGCGTGATCGAGGGATCGTTGAGTATGTACACGATCTCTGCCTCGATCTCCTGCTTGAACTTCAATTTTAGGTTCGCTTTGAATTCCTCAGCGTTGGCAGATGCTGCAAGTAGGTCTTCTACCTCCTTATCGGTCGAATAGACAACTCCCTCGGTTGTTGTCCCCTGCGTATTGCCGGATTTCAATAGCAAACCACACTCGTCTCATGAACCTTGCAGACCGTTTCGATGCGCTTTCCTCCCGCTTGTCGGGCGCTGTCTGCACCAATCCAATATCCGTCTGGGGTGTAGACGACGATCAGCATCGTTGCCCGTAGGGGTGTGCTGGAAACCAGAGCTAGGAGCGTAGCCGCTATGTATGTAGCTGCTCGTTGAGGCAGCGCCCGCGCGCGGCCGGCCACCGTTCTCATCTACTTGCGCTCCGAATCGGGTGCAGTGCAAATCACAGTATCGTAGTTTCAATGCCGGAGCAAAGCCCAGCTTGATTCTAGTTTGCCACGGTCCTCGCGCAGCGTTTCAGGACACCTTATCGGCGACTGCGAGGAGGGTTTGGAACTGGGGGGATTCGGGCTCTTTGTGGACGATGGAGGTTTGGATGTTTGTGAAGCCGGAGTGCTGGAGCATGGATTCGAGGTCGGACTCGGAGAAGCCAAGCCACTCGTCGGCGTAGAGTTCGCGGGCTTCTTCGAAGCGGTGCTTGATGAGGTCGAGGATGACGGTGCGGCCGCTGGGCTTGAGGATGCGATGGGCTTCGGCGAGGGCGCGGGCGGGGTGCAGGGCGTGGTGGAGGGATTGCGAAAAGAAGGCGAGATCGACGGTGGACGAGTCGATGGGGATCTCTTCCATGTCGCCGAGGCGGTATTCGACGTTCTGGATGCCGGCGCGGAGAGCCTGTTCGCGGGCAACTTCGAGCATGTTGGCGGAGGTGTCGACTGCTATCACGCGCACGGCACTTTGAGAGAGTAAAAGAGCGGAACTCCCTTCGCCGGCGCCGAGGTCGGCGATGACCATGGGCGGCATGAGGCGCAGGAGGGCTTCGGCGAGCGACTTCCACGATTTGCCGGGGACGTAATCCTTGCCGAGTCGGCCGGCGACGGAGTCAAAGAAGGTGCGCATTTTGTCCTGGCGTTTGCGGAGGACGAGGCGCATGGAGGCGAGGTCGGCGGGGGCTTCGGGGATTTCGGAGGCGGCGCGGGCGAGGAGTTCGTGGAGAAAGCTAGAGTTCTCAGGGGCTAAAGCCCCGGTTCTTTCATTGGCATCATCGGCACGACTAAAGTTGTGCCCTGACTCATTTCTACCTTCTGCGGAGAGACGGCTAAAGTCGTGCCCTGACTCATTTGTCGGGCGATTTGAAGTTAACCGGTAGAGGCTGCTTTTGCCGGTGCGGCGATCTTCGACCAGGCCGGCCTGCTTGAGTTGGGAGAGATGGGTGGAGATGGTGCTCTGGCCCATGGTCAAAATCTCTTGCAGTTCGGCGACGGAGAGCTCCTCGGAACGCAGAAGGAGGAGGATGCGGAGGCGGTTGGGGTCGGCGACGACGCGCAGAGTTTTTACGATGGAAGGCATTTTGGCCCTTGACTGACTCTTAGAGTTCTGGTACACATCAACATATCACGATTTGACGATGGAACAGACTCAGCGGTCAGCAGATTTGGGCATCCCACCCTAAACGCGAAGAGCCGCGTTTAGGATGGGGCACCCGCAAGAATTGGTTTCCACCCATTTCACAAAGTGCATGAAATGGATGGGGCACGGAGTTGGATGGTTTATTGAGAACGGGGCAGGTTGAGGTTCATGGCCTCCCACCCTAAACGCGAAGAACGCGTTTAGGATGGGGCACCCATAAGAATTGGTTTCCCACCCTGCATGCGAAGAGCGCGTTTAGGATGGGGCACCCACATTTGAGATGATTGGGAAATTCCCAAAGGAGAATTCGGCATGGCGACAGCGGCAGTGGAAACGACGGAGTTGGCATACAAAGTAGCGGATATGGGGTTGGCGGAGTGGGGGCGGAAAGAGATCGCGATCGCCGAGCATGAGATGCCGGGGTTGGTATCGATCAGGAACAAATATGCGGCGAGCAAACCGCTGGCGGGCGTGCGCGTGACCGGGTCGCTGCACATGACGATCCAAACAGCAGTGTTGATTGAGACGCTGACCAGCCTGGGCGCGGATGTGCGCTGGGCGAGCTGCAACATTTTTTCGACGCAGGACCACGCAGCGGCTGCGATTGCGGCGACGGGCGTACCGGTGTTCGCGTGGAAGGGCGAGAGCCTTGAGGAGTATTGGTGGTGCACATACCAGGCGCTCAATCACAAGGGCGGCAAGGGGCCGCAACTGGTGGTGGATGACGGCGGCGATGTGACGCTGCTGATTCACAAGGGCTACGAGCTTGAAGAGGGCGACCCGTGGGTGAATGGGACGTCGGAGAGCCACGAAGAGCAGGTGATCAAGGATCTGCTGAAGAAGGTCTACGAGGAAGACAACAAGCACTGGCACAAGGTTGTGGCGGAGTGGCGCGGGGTTTCAGAGGAGACGACCACGGGCGTGCACCGGCTCTACAAGATGATGGAGCAGGGCAAGCTGCTGGTTCCGGCGATCAATGTGAATGACTCCGTGACGAAGAGCAAGTTTGACAATTTGTACGGCTGCCGCGAGTCGCTGGCGGATGGCATCAAGCGGGCGACGGACGTGATGGTGGCGGGCAAGGTTGCGGTGATTTGTGGCTACGGTGACGTGGGCAAGGGTTGTTCGCACTCGCTGCGGGGCATGGGGGCGCGGTGCATTGTGACCGAAGTGGACCCCATCAACGCTCTGCAGGCGGCGATGGAAGGCTTTGAAGTGACCACGGTGGAAGACACGCTGGGCCGCGGCGACATCTACGTGACGACGACGGGCAATGTGGACATCATCACCCTGGAACACATGAAGAAGATGAAGGACCAGGCGATAGTGTGCAACATTGGGCACTTCGACAACGAGATCCAGATGGACCGGCTGAATGCGGAAGCGGGCGTGGAGAAGCTGAATATCAAGCCGCAGGTGGACTTCTACACGTTCCCCGACGGGCATGGGATTTTCATTCTGGCTGAGGGTCGGCTGGTGAACCTGGGCTGCGCGACGGGGCATCCGAGCTTTGTGATGTCGAACAGCTTTGCCAACCAGACGCTGGCGCAGCTCGATCTCTGGGCCAAGAAGGACAGCTACAAGATTGGCGTGTATGTGCTGCCCAAGTACCTGGACGAGGAAGTAGCGCGGCTGCATCTGGAGAAGATTGGCGTGAAGCTGACCACGCTCTCGAAGCGGCAGGCGGATTACCTGGGAGTGCCGGTTGAGGGGCCGTACAAGGCGGACAACTACAGGTACTGAAGGCAGTGAAGAAGTGAACGAGTGAACAAGTAAAGAAGTGATTTAGCGAATGCCCTGGCTCTGGCCGGGGCATTTGTTTTTTGGGGCGAAGGGACGGATGTGGGCTTGCCTTGTTATTGTGGTTCTCCGAAGCGGCGGAGGCCACGAGGATGCCGTTGCCTTCGAGCTGCACGCATTGCGAAGGGAGAACCTCATGATCGAGTTCTGGATTCACATCGCGCCGTTGGGAACGTTTATAGCAACCATGGCCTGGTTTCTGATCGGATTGCCCACGATGGTCGCGGCCCTTTATCAAATGTGGAAGGCTCGGCAGGAGGCGAAGGCGGTGCGGGAGGGCAGGCTGCACAGCGCGAACTGCCTGGAGTTTGTGGCCGGGGATGGAAGCTGCATCAACCTGGTGCCGTTGGAGACGCTGCACTCGCTTCCCAAGCCGGGGGATGTGGTTTTGTTGCCGGGCCAGGGAATTGGCGGGCATGGGGAGTTTCGTCCCGGCGCCTATCTTGTGGGCGGAATCGAGTTCATTTACGCGCATGCGGAGTACAAAAATAGCCGGCCGCAGGAAGCTCGACTAACCAAGGCCGTGGCGCAGGTGACATCGTTGAACCCGGAGATCATTCCGGCATGAGTCTGAAGGGCGGGTTTGATCGCAAGATTCAGGGTTGGAGTGTATGCCGCGATTTTGCCGGATTCTTGCAACGAGCTTCAGGCGGCGGTAAGATTGTCTTACCATGCAGACCAAGGTCTCAACCAAAGGACAAGTCGTGCTTCCTGGACCGATTCGCCAAAAACTGGGAATTCGCGCCGGCGACCCGCTCGATGCCAAGATCGAGGATGGGCGGGTTGTTCTGACGCCGCAACGGAAGAAGACTTTTGAGGCGAAGATCATAGAGGACCCGATTACGGGATTGCCGGTGCTATATGCGGGGCCGGACGCGCCTGAGCTGACCAGCGAAATGGTAGCCGAGATGCTGGCAGATTTTCCATGAAGTACCTGCTCGATGTGAATGCCTTGCTCGCCTTTGGGATCTTCCATCACGTCTTCCACACGCGCGTAACCGCGTGGACTGGCAGGTTGCATGGTTCGGAGTTGCTGACCTGTTCGATCACGGAGTTGGGATTTGTGCGTGTCGCTGCGCAGGCTTCGGCTTACGGCTTCACCGTGGCGCAGGCACAGACGGTGCTCAGCAGCCTGAAGACACAAAACAAACCGATGCTCAAGTTTGTACTGGATGGCGTCGATACTGCTCAGCTGCCAGCGTGGGTCAGGACCCCAAATCAGACGACGGATGGTCATTTGCTGCAATTGGCGAAAGCTAGTGGAGCAGCCCTGGCCACATTTGACAGGGGAATCCCTGGCGCATTTCTGATTCCGTAAGCTGTGTGCAGAGAGCAGTGGACGGTGCGCAGAGGAAACGGCGCGCTACGGACGGTTTGCGTCTGGGTGGACTTCGCGCATGGGCGTGGCCGCGCTGAGATCCTTCATGTTTCAGGAATGTGAATTCCGGGCAGCGGATTGGAAAAGCGTACACTTCGGGGAAAGGCAGCAATTAATATGCCAGGGCGGACCCCCTTCATTGCATCGACATTTCAGCGGAAGTGTAGGCTGCGCGGGGCGTCGACGACGATTTAAGACTTCAGCCAGGAGACAGGAACAGGGATGATGATTCCGATTACGCAGTTCTCGCCGTATACAAGCCTGATCGGTTTCATCGTTGGGTTTCCGACGATGGTCGCTGCGTACTATCAGTCGTGGCGCGCACGGCAGGAGGCGCGGTTGGCGCGCGAAGGAGTGGTCCACAGTCTCCATTGCCTGGAGTTTGTGACCGAGGACGGCACGTGCGTGAACCTGGTGCCGCTGGACACGCTGCACAGTTTGCCGAAGCCCGGGGATGTTGTTCTGCTGCCGGGAGACGGGATCGGGAAGGACGATGGGATCGACCCCGGGGCGTATCGCATCGATCGGGTGGAGCACATCTACACCACTCCTGCGTGGAAGACGAAGCGGCCGCGTGAAGCGCGGCTGACCAAGGCTGTCGCGCAGGTGATGTCGCTGAATTAGGGCAGTGAACAGTGAACAGTGGTCAGCGGCGCTTTCTGTGAGTGAGGCGGTGATAGAGCCGCATGGGGAAGCTGTGCATGAGGCGGGTTTGGTCAGCTTTGAGCGCGGCGTAGGAGCGCTCGACATAGGCGTCGAACTCGGGCGGCCAGCCGATGGAGGAACGGCGCTCGGAGAAGTCTCCTTCGGCCCATTTTGCGAGGACAGCCTTGTAGCCGACGACATGAGTGACGAAGTCGAGCAGGCAGGGCGGCATCCGCTGCTCGACTATGAGATACGCCTTCTCGATGATGATCTTTTCGCGAATGTCGTTGAGGGGCGCGAAGATGGTGGTCATCCATAGGACCCACTCTTTCATCTCCGAGTCGAGGATGGGATCGCTTTGGGTTTTGCCCTGCTTTCTGAGGAGGGCGCGATAGGCGATGTTTCCGGTTTTGGAAGCGACATAGAGCGGGCCGTAAAACTCACTGAGGCGGCGATCGACGAGGCGGAGTTTGTCCTGGCGGCGGGCGAGCATGCGGGCGCTGAGGAAGGTGACAAGGTAACCGGCGAAGGCCAGAACGACGGTGAGGACTGCGGCGTTTTGCAGATAGTCGTAGAGCGAGAACGCGGGAGTTGAGGGAGCCTGCATCGGCGCAGAATATTACAACGCGCACGGAAATGAAGTGATGGCGTACACACGACCGGCTGAATCAGTATTCGGATGCCTGGATTGGGAAATGGGCCTGTGGTCTTTCGCGCTGGAACGTGTGGTTGCTACGATTTCTGGCTGCTGAACGTGTCATTTCGTTCAGCGGCATCGTCTTCGAGGTCCTCTTTGCGGCGGCGTTCGCGATCGGCGGACCGAGCCCGGAGCACCAGGAAAAGATTTCGATGGTCACGTCGAATGCAGTCGTGACAGCGCATGGGGAGCCGGAAAAAGAAGAGCCAGAAGAGATCCCCGCGCTGCCAGCGAGATGGGTGAATGTTGACGGAGTCGCAGAAACGGCATTTCATTGAGCACTCGTAAATTGGTTAAGAAAAAGAATCGAATGACCTCCCCGTGGCTGCGCGTGATGGGCGACTGCCGCATGACGCGGGCTCGCTCCCCGTCGACTCCGATCCCCCAGATCCGCGAGGAGTTTGAGCCGGGTGCAGTCCGGCTTGTGTTTCGCAGCCTTTGTCCGGCGATGGTTTCGCGTTACTGAGGAATCAAGGATCGCACAGTATTCAGTTCTCTCTTTGATAGACGGAAAGTGGCAATGCAAGACTCACCTCAGGTTCCGACCCAGCCTTCAGGCGGAACGATCGCGCGTAACGTGATTATCGGCTGCGCCTCTGATTTAGATAGATGCGAAGAAGCTCTGACCTGAGTACGAATTCCCGTAATTTTCGGGGATCAGGTGGGAAGGGCGCTTTTCCGGTCGGCGGGTTCCGCATGCTGTTTCCATCTTCTGCGGCGTCTTCGCTCTGAAGAGCGGACCTTCAGGACCAGAACCAGGAACATATTTCGATAGTCCCGTTTAGTGCAAGCATGGCAACGCATCGGGAGCAACAGCAAGGGGAGCATTAGGAAATCTTGCCCCTGCCACCTTGATGTGTGGATATTGAAAGAATCGCAGAATCGGCACTTCATCGACCACTCCGGTATGAAGGAATAATGGGGTAATGAATAAGTCTCGAAAGAGGTTCGTGAAAGAGGTTCGTTGGACGAGACACTAAGGGCGGTCAGGCTAAGCTTTGCAGGATCGTGCGCCACCAGCTAATCATTTTGTTCATGTTCATGCGTTAAGAAGAATCTCATCCTGATGTATAACCCGAGTCTGTATCGGAAAGTTTCTGTAGCGGGATCGCTTTGTCGAAGGGCGGGCTCAATCAACCTCCCAATCGAGCGATGTCTCCCGGCTGGGAGACGCAACTGCGCTCTCTTCTTCAGATGAGGTCAGATTTAAACGGGATGCCCGTTTGCCCTTGACGCGAAAATGGAGCGAATCCAGATCTAATTCACGTCGTCGGCCATGAACGCAGCGACAGGGGGATTGCTAGTGAGTTGTGTGTCTACAATGAGCACGGTACGGACTTCGCCACCGGTGAGGGCAATGGATTGAGAAGTGTATTTGGGTGTAAGGACACCGGTCGGAGTGATGACCATAGTTACAGTTTGAGAGGCGAAACTTATGTAACCAGCTATGGATCCGACGGGCAAGCCAGTAACCAGTGGAATGGTGTCGGCGAGTGTCGTTCCGGTGGGAACCATGTAGACATCGACGGCACCGGTTTTAGGCGCCTGGTTGAGAAAGCGAAAGGCAGAGTGGCCGGCAGCAGCGGCGACCTGCTGGTCCTCGAGGATGGTGACTTCGTAGCTTGAGGGCGCGACGCCATTGTCGGTGAGGAAGACGGAGTGCTGGTGGCCTGCCAGCAGGGTGCCGCTGGTTGAGACCAACGTAGCGCCTCCCGTAGCGGCGGTCACATTGACGGCGGCGTCGTTGGAGGCGGGGAGAGTTCCGTAGGGCGTGATGGTTCCCTGGCCGATGTTGGCGGCGAGCAGAGTTCCTTCCACTTCGACGTTGACGGCCGGTGCGATGTAAGAAGCGTCAATCACGCGCACGAGGCTTGGTTGCGTATAGGAGGCGACATTTTCGCAGGCAGTGAACGAGATGGAAACGCCAAGGGCAGCGATTGCGGCGGCACCGAGCGCAAAGGTGTGTGGTGGGCGAGTCGCGCGGGTTCGCCGATTCCGGAGCTGCTCAAGAATGCGCATCGTGGACGTCGAACCTGAACCTTAATCCCATAGTACAGGGGGCGGATAAAGAGGGCTTACGACTTTATGGGCAGCGGGGATGGAGCGATGCGTGAGATTGCGCGGCAGGCGCTGCGTCGACGCAGCCTATTTTTTCGGGATGGTGATTGAGTGCCCAGCATCTTGCGGGATTATTTTGATCTCGAAGAGTTTGGGCCATAGCTTGCCGGTGACAAAGAGACGGTCATGCTCAGGGTCCCAGGCGATGCCATTGAGCACTGCCTCCGGGCTCGAGCGCTGGCTCTCAGGGAGCAAGCCCCTGAGGTCGATGAATCCAAGGACCCGGCCAGTTGCAGGGGCGATTCGCGCGATGCGGTCCGTGTGCCAAATGTTAGCGTAAATCTGGCCGTGTACAAACTCGAGTTCGTTGAGTTGGGTGACGGGAACACCATGATCCTTGACGACGATGCGGCGGAGTTCGTGGAGGGTTGACGGATCGAGGAAGTGAAGGGTTGCCGAGCCATCGGAGAGGATGAGGTTTTTGCCGTCCTGGGTGAGGCCCCAGCCTTCGCCGTTGTAGGGAATGGAGCGCAGGAAGCGAAGGGTGAGGCGGTCGTAGACCAGGACAAGGTGGTTTTGCCATGTGAGCTGGATGAGGGTGTTTCCCCACTCGGTGAGGCCCTCGCCAAAGTAATTGCCCGGCAGGTCTTTGTATTGCTGGATGCTGCCCGTTTCAAGGTCTTCCATGCGCAGAGAGGAGTGGCCTTCAAGGCCCGTGCTCTCGTAGAGATGGCCGCCGGTGTATATGAGCCCTTGCGTGAAGGCCTGAGCGTCGTGCGGATAGGTGTGGACGACATGATAGCTGTCAGACGCAAGGGAAGACGCGGCTATAGCGAGGAAGAAAAGCGGGGCCAGAACGACAAGGCGATAGCGGCGAATCGAAGGAGGGAGAATCTGAAGGCTCACGACAGGCCGTTCATCTGGCCGAAGGTGCGGGCGAGCATTACGGACATGAAGAGGATGCCAGCGCCGAGCACGAGCACTTGCGGCGTGTTGCGCAGATTGAAATTGCCTACACGGCAGACGAGCAGGTAGCCAACGGCGATGTTGAAGAGGCCCCAAAGAACATTGATGGTGGGAGAAGACATGCCATAGCCCGGAGGCGTTGCGAAGGGGCTGTGGAAGGGCATGCCAGAGACGCCATGGACGAAATGGGGGATGGAGTTGGCGAAGAATGCGCCTCCGAAAAAGTAAGAAATGTAGTGATACCAGCGCACGGGAAGCTCCTTTCGCTTGCAATGCGAAATGTTAAAGGGTTCCCATCCATTCCGCAAAGACCCGCGGAATGGATGGGGCACGGAGATTCCTGATTCCCACCCTAGCCGAAAAAACAAAAGCGCGGCGAGGGTGGGGCACCCCGATTTTTGGTGAACTTCCCACCCATTCCGCAAAAAACCCGCGGAATGGATGAGGCACGGAACTGGCGAGAACCGACGCGGGCCGGAGGCCCACGCTACAGCCGGTCGAGAGACCGGCGCTACTTTTGATTGCCTGGTTAGCTTGCGCCGAGGTAGATGAAGCGGGCGAGGAAGAGGACGGCGAGGATGTAGAGGAGCCAGTCCTGCTTGCGGTAGTGTCCGGTGGCGAGATGGAGGACGGCCCAGGAGATGATGCCGAAGCCGAGGCCGTTGGCGATGGAGTAGGTGAGCGGAATCAGGATGAGCGTGAGGAAAGATGGAACGGCAACGAGGGGGTCGGTCCAGCGGATTTCGACGATGGTGGCGAGCATGAGCGAACCGACGAGTATGAGAGCCGGGGCGGTTGCAGCGGACGGGACCATACCGACGAAGGGCGCGGCCCCGATGGCGCAGAGGAAGAGGAGTCCGGTGACGATGGCGGTGACGCCCGAGCGGCCTCCGGCAGCGACGCCGGCGGTGGATTCGACGTAGCTGGTGACTGTGGAGGTTCCGGTGAGGGAGCCGAAGACCGTTGCGATGGCGTCGGCGAAGAGGATGCGGTTAAGGCGGGGGATGGAGTGGTCGGCGGCGATGAGGCCGGCGCGCTTGGTGACGGCGACGAGCGTGCCGAGGTTGTCAAAGAGGTCGACAAAGAAGAAGACGAAGACGATTTCGAGCAGGCCTTTGTTGAATGCACCGACGATGTCGAGTTTGAAGGCGGTTGCGGTGAGGGCTTGGAATCCGCCGGGAGCAGGGGTCCAGTGGACGAGGGTTTGCGCCCAGTCGTTGAGCGGGCCTGAGGCGCCACTGATATGGAGGGTGCCGAGCGCAAGCGCCCAGGCGGCTGCGGTGACACCGATAACCCCGATGAGGATGGACCCTTTCACCTTTTTGACTTCGAGACCGACCATTACGATGAGGCCGGCAAAGGCGAGGGCTGGAGTGGGGTTGCGGATGTTGCCAAGGCCGACGAGGGTGGCGGGATCGCCGACGACGAGACCGGAGTTGCGGAAGCCGATGAAGGCGATAAAGAGGCCAATGCCGCTGGCGACCGCGGCGTAGAGTTCGTGGGGTATTGAGCGGAGAATCATTTGGCGAATGCCGGCGGCGGTGAGGGCGAGAAAGATGCAGCCGGAGAGGAAGACCGCGCCGAGGGCGGTTTGCCAGGGGATGTGCATCTTGAGGCAGACGGTGTAAGTGAAGTAGGCGTTGAGGCCCATGCCGGGGGCGAGCGCGATGGGATAACGCGCAATGATCCCCATGAGAATGGAGCCGAAGGCGGCCGAGAGGCAAGTGGCGGCGGTGACGGCGGCGAGCGGGAGACCGGCGGCGGAGAGAATGGCGGGGTTGACCAGGACAATGTAAGCCATGGTCAGGAAGGTGGTGACCCCGGCGAGGATCTCGGTGCGCCAGTTGGTGCCGAGGCGGGTGAACTCGAAGTAGGATTCCAGATGTTTGAGCATGGGCAGTAGGTTCTAGGTAAACATGGGCGGGCATAAAGAGAAAGGGGAAATAGGAGAGGACGAGGGAGAAGGGAGAAGGGAACAGGGAGCAGGCAGAAGGGAATAGGGAGCAGGGACTGAGGGAATTTGAGGCAGAGGAATTACAGGCGTTCGAAATTGCACAGATCGCGAAAAGTGGATTCTGCAACGATCGCGGATGAGAATTCTCGGAGTTTTTTTGAACCTGATTTGTCAGAATCCTCTCAAAACAAGAACAAGGAGATTTGTATGCCGACACTGACCACCAAAGATGGAACGGAGATCTACTACAAAGACTGGGGCGCGGGTCAGCCTGTGGTTTTCAGTCACGGCTGGCCGTTGAGCGCGGACGCGTTTGAGGACCAGATGGCGTTTCTGGCTTCGCACGGATTCCGGACGATCGCTCACGATCGGCGGGGACATGGGCGATCGAGCCAGTCGTGGGGCGGCAACGATATGGATACCTATGCGGACGACCTTGCGACGCTGACAGAGGCGCTGGATTTGAAGGGCGCGGTCCATGTGGGGCACTCGACGGGAGGCGGCGAGGTGGCGCGATACATTGGGCGGCACGGGTCGGGACGCGTGGCCAAGGCGGTGCTGATCGGCTCAGTGACGCCGGTGATGGTGCAAAGCGATGTCAATCCGATTGGACTTCCGATGAAGGTGTTCGACGACATTCGCGCGGGAGTTCAGGCGGATCGCTCGCAGTTTTTCAAAGATTTGAGCGGGCCGTTCTATGGGGCGAATCGGCAGGGCGCGAAGGTTTCGCAGGGATTGCGAGACTCATTCTGGCTGCAGGGAATGCTGGCGGGTTATCCGGCGTGTTTCGATTGCATCAAGGCATTTTCGGAGACGGATTTCACCGAGGACCTGAAGAAGATGGATGTGCCGACGCTGATCATTCATGGGGACGACGACCAGATTGTGCCGATCAACGATTCGGCTTTACTGGCGGCCGCGCTCGTGAAGGATTCGAAACTGAAGGTCTACCCTGGCGCGCCGCACGGGTTGTGCTCGACGCGCAAGGATGAGGTGAATGCGGATTTGCTGGCGTTCATAAAGGGGTAGCCAGCGATCACCCCAACAGCCTGGCGGCTTCCTTGGCGAAGTAGGTGACCGCGAAGTCGGCACCGGCGCGGCGGATGCCGACGAGGGACTCGAGGATGGTGCGATTCCGGTCGAGCCAACCGCGCTGGAAGGCGGCTTGGAGCATGGAATATTCGCCGGAGACCTGGTATGCGCCGATGGGGACTGCAAAGTTGTCGCGGGCGGCGCGGACGACGTCGAGGTAGGGCATGGCCGGCTTCATGAGGATCATGTCTGCGCCTTCCTGGAGGTCGAGATCGATCTCGCGGAGCGCTTCGCGAAGGTTTGCGCCATCCATTTGATAGGCGCGACGGTCGCCGAACTGAGGAGCGGAGTCGGCTGCTTCGCGGAAGGGTCCATAGAAGGCGGAAGCAAACTTGGACGCGTAGCTGAGGATGGGGGTGTCGGGGCAGCCTTCTTCGTCGAGGGATTCACGGATGGCGGCGACACGGCCGTCCATCATGTCCGAGGGGGCGACAATGTCGGCGCCGGCCTTGGCGAGACTGAGGGCGGTGCGGGCCAGCAGTTCGAGCGAGGGATCGTTCTGGACTTCGAAGTCGTCGCCTGACTTGGCTACGATGCCGCAATGGCCGTGGCTGGTGTATTCGCAGAGACAGACGTCGGCGATGAGAACGAGCTTTTTGGACGCACTGGATTGCTTGAGTGCGCGGAGGCTCTGCTGGACGATGCCGTGATCGTCGTAAGCGCCGGAGGCGAGTTCGTCTTTTGATTCGGGCAGGCCGAAAAGGAGCAGGCCGCCGAGGCCGAGACTGGCGGCTTCTTCGGCTTCGAGGAGCAATTGATCGACGGAGAGATTAAAGACGCCGGGCATGGAGGAGACTTCGTGGCGGACGCCTTCACCGGGGCGGATAAAGAGCGGGTAGATCAGGTCGCCGGGCTCAAGCGAGGTTTCACGGACCAGGGAGCGGAGCGCCTCAGTGCGGCGGAGCCGGCGCATGCGGTGTTCGGGAAAGCTCATACCTGGATTGTAGGCCATGGGCGAATTGCGTTTGAGTGATTTGGATCACAACTTTGACGGGTAAGACGCGGGGGGAACCACGGTTTCATAAGTGCGGATAATTGCGGTAAGCTCAGCGATATCATCCCCTGCAGGCAGGTCGGAAAGAGAGGCTGAGGGTTAGGTATGACACACCTCTATGAGAGGGTAGCCGGATTGCTGGGATGCGCACTGATCGTGGGAACCGGCGGAGCTCAGCAGTCGCAGGGCCTGAACAAAGATCAGCGGGAACAAATCTCTGCAATGCTGAAGACCGCTTACACAGAGGTCCAGCAGCACTACTACGATCCGAAGTTTCAAGGTTTAGATTGGACTGCCCGGTACCGGGAGTACTCTGACCGGATCGCTAGCGCACGTAGTATGAACGAGGGTTTCGCGATGGTCGCGGTATTCCTTGAGGGGCTCAAAGACTCGCACACTTACTTCATCCCGCCGCTCCGAATGACGCACTTTGACACCGGCTACCGGCTGTCGATCCTGGGGGATGGCTGCTTCATTACCCGGATTCGCCCCAAGACCGACGCCGAGTCGAAGCTCCACGTTGGCGATCGGGTGGTGCTGATGAATGGCTTCAAGGTAAACCGGGAGGATTTTCAATCCATGATGTATTACTTCGGGGTGATAGCACCGCAAAAGTCGACGGAATTGCTGGTGCGGTCGCCGGGGGGAGAGGAACGCAAGGTGGTGGTGAATACCGAAGTCCGGGTTTCGCCGCTTTACCTGACTTCATGGACCGATTTCAGCGATATGTGGCAGATGATGGGGGACCAATACGAGGTGGATCGGGCGCGAATTTCCGAAGCCGGGGATGCAATGATCTGGAAGGTGCCGCACGTCAACTTGAGCTCGGAAGTTGTCGATCAGGCCATCGGGAAGGCCAGGAAGCACTCGGCGCTGATCCTGGATTTGCGCGGAAATCCGGGAGGCTCGATCGACTCGTTGAAGTTGATGGTGGGGTCTCTGTTCGATCGTGATATCAAGATCGGTGACCGGGTCGGCAGGAACGGTTCCAAACCGCTGGTTGCTACGCATGCCGCGCACCCGTTCGAAGGCAAGCTCATTGTCCTGGTCGATGAGGACTCAGCGTCTGCAGCAGAGTTAATAGCCCGCGTGGTTCAACTGGAACGCCGTGGCACAGTAATTGGGGATAAGACTTCCGGCGCCGTGATGGAAACGCTTGTCCATCCGGAGCGAATGGCCGTGAGTTCTGAGGTTGGCTATGCGATCGCCGTGACCGACGCCAACCTTATTATGAGTGACGGGAAGAGCCTGGAGAAGACCGGAGTTGTGCCGGACGAAGTGCTGCTGCCGACTGGGGCCGACCTGGCGGCGGGGCGGGATCCGGTGCTGGCTCGCGCGGCTGAGTCAGTGGGCGCAAAACTGGACCCGGCAGAAGCAGGGAAGATGTTCCCGTTCGAATGGAAGTCTCTTTAGGCTTGCTGCTCGATCAGCGCGGGGCTGGGTAAGTTGGAGGCAAGTTCAACTGGTCGTAGAGCCTTGCGTTGCGATAGCCCATGAGGACAACCAGGGTCCAGATACCGAGGGCGGTTCCGAAAGGAAACTTCAAGAGGCTGAGGAATGCCACGACGATGGCGACTATGCGGGCCCATTGGGCGCGTTCGTAGAGACCCCATGCGACGAAGATTGCCAGAGCTGTGCGCAAAAGCAAAGCGCCCCAGATGAAGCCGAAGAGAGCGTGGCCAAACCACTCCTCTGGAAAGGGCGAATTAGACCACGGACCGTTGCCAAAAGGGGTCTGACCGAAGTGGTGGGTCATGAATGCGTGGGCGAAGGTCAATCCGGCGATCCCGGTGACAAAGGAAAATGCGGCGAAGATGGCCCAGACGACGCTCAGGGCGCGGATTTTGCCGGCATAGTTTTCGACCTCAAAGGCAAGGCCGGGAACCGGGGGAACAGGGGCAACGGTTGGACGGCCGCATTGCGCGCAAGCCGGCTGTCCGGGGGCGACGGGGTAACCACATCCACTGCAATACATAACGCCTCCACTGGGCGAACACAGAGTACTACGGGATTTGGACGAAAAAGGTTCAAAAAGTGCGCGAAGGGCGGGGAGGGCTGGCTGTCGTATCACGATCTTTGCACTGCTGGGATCTTGGTCTCCCACCCTAAACGCAAAGAACGCGTTTAGGATGGGGCACCCGG
>Ga0302324_100005899_pt1 | contig 26617 bp, 27 predicted proteins | sample Palsa_T0_1_FD_201949 | JGI IMG/M metagenome (GOLD analysis project Ga0302324, IMG submission 201949) | Peat permafrost microbial communities from Stordalen Mire near Abisko, Sweden - Palsa_T0_1 | ecosystem: Environmental > Terrestrial > Soil > Palsa > Peat permafrost | place: Sweden: Abisko...
TCTGGAGCCGCTGACCGAGTACTGATAGCGCTGCAAGCCGAGCCGCAAGCGCTGATTCTGCAGGCCTTCGAGCGCATGGAGCTCGAAGCGCTCGCGATCGATGCTCGCGTAGGCGGGCATGAACAGGCGCACATCGTGTCCGGCGGCGTGCAGGTATTTGAGCAATGCGCCCGACACGTCGGCCAGACCGCCGGTCTTGGCCAGCGGCGCCATTTCGGCCGTGACAAAGCAGATTCGCAGCGGCATGCGGCATCTTACCGCAGGCCGAGCGGCGCTCCGGGGATACGACTATGATCCGCGGCATGCGCCGCCCGGTCATCCTTTACCTGGTATTGCTGCTCCTGCTTGCAATATCGTTCGGCGCCGGTTACATCGCATCGGATTGGCCCCACTGGTGTAGTGCGCGCCATTGGTGCGCTGCTGACTGGCCGCGCCCGCGTTGACAATCGCGCGCCGCGCCCGCGGGAGCAGCCGCGCAGTTCGGCTAAAATGGGCGTTTCGCGTCCCACAGCATCCCACATGCCCGGCACTCCCTACGCACAGCTCGAGCAGGAATGGCGCCGACTGCACGCCTTTCATGGCGCTCTGGCGCTATTGCGCTGGGACTCAGCCGTGATGATGCCGCGTGGCAGCGCCGATGTTCGCGCCGAGCAGCTCGCGGCCCTCGAGACCGAAACGCACGCTCTGTTGACGGCGCCAAAGATCACGCGCCTGCTCGATCGGGCGCAGGCCAATGCGGCCGGGCTCGAGGACTGGCAGCTCGCCAATCTGCGCGAGATGCGCCGGGCGCGCGATCATGCGATTGCGACGCCCGTATCGCTGATCTCGCGCCTCACACGGGCCACATCAAGGGCTGAGGTGTATTGGGCCGAAGCGCGGCGCGCGAATGATTTCCAGCTCTTTGCCCCGCATCTCGAAGAGGTGGTGCAGCTGGTGCGCGACAAGGCGGCGTTGCTCGGCCAGGCGCTCGATCTTGCGCCCTACGATGCGCTGGTCGATGAGTTCTCGCCCGGCGTGGTCACGGCCGACATCGACGCGCTTTTCAAATCGCTGTCGCGGCGGCTGCCCAATCTGATCCGCGAGGCTCTCGCGGCGCAGGCCGCGCACCCATCGTTGCCGCTGAGTGGCAAATTTGCACCGAGCAAGCAGCGTGCGCTCGTGCTCGATGTCATGCGCGCGATCGGTTTCCCGTTCGATCGCGGACGTCTCGATGAGAGTGAGCATCCGTTCACCGAAGGGGTATCGGGCGACATTCGCGTGACCACACGCTTCGACAACGCCGATCCGTTCTCGGGTCTGCTCGGGGCGATGCACGAGACCGGACACGCGATGTACGATCTGGGGCTGCCGCAGGCCTGGCGCGATCAGCCGGTCGGCAGGGACCGTGGCATGGCGCTCGAGGAAAGCCAATCGTTGCTGCTCGAGATGATCATCGGTCGCAGCCGGGCGTTTGTGCAGTATCTGCGACCGTTGCTCGAAAAGCATTTCGGCATCAGCGGTCCGGAGTGGGAGGCGGAGAATATCTATCGCCGCCTCACGCACGTGCAACGCAGCCTGATCCGCGTGGATGCCGATGAGTTGACCTATCCATTGCATATCCTGTTGCGCTACGAGCTGGAGAAGAAATTGCTGAGCGGCGAGCTCGCGGTGCGCGACCTGCCCGAGGCGTGGAGCTCGGGTATGGCGCAGCGGCTCGAGGTGCAGCCGGCGGGGGCCACGGACGGCTGTCTGCAGGACATTCACTGGGCGCTGGGATCCTTCGGCTATTTTCCCTCCTATGTGCTCGGCGCCGTGATTGCGGCGCAGCTCTGGGAGACGCTGCGCAACAGCCTGCCGGAGCTCGAGCAGCAGATCGCGCGCGGCGAGTTTGGCGGGCTGTTCGAATGGCTGCGCGAGCATGTGCACGCGCTGGGAGCCAAGGTGACGGTGCACGAGCTCATGCGGCTGGCGAGCGGCCAACCACTGTCGGCGGCAGCGCTGTTGCGCTACCTCGACGCCAAATACCTGGAAGGCGTGTCATGAAGTCAAAGGGCAACTCCGCAACGCTGCGTCGGCTGGCTGCGCGATTACGCGGGCTGGCCGGCAAAGCGATCGAAGACTATCGCATGATCGAACCCGGCGATCGGGTCATGGTGTGCCTCTCGGGCGGCAAGGACTCCTACACGATGCTCGATCTGTTGCGCTCGCTACAGCGCAGTGCCCCGGTGCCGTTCGAACTCATCGCGGTGAACCTGGATCAGAAGCAGCCTGGCTTTCCCGCACAGGTGTTGCCGCGCTATCTCGAGTCGATCGGCGTGCCGTGGCACGTCATCGAGCAGGATACCTATCGCGTCGTCAAGCGCGTGGTGCCGGCGGGGCGCACGATGTGCTCGCTGTGCTCGCGGCTGCGGCGCGGCGCGCTGTATCGTTTCGCCGCCGAACATGCGATCAGCAAGATCGCGCTCGGACATCATCGCGAGGACATCGTCGAGACTTTGTTTCTGAATCTGTTTCACGGCGGACGCCTGAAAGCCATGGCGCCCAAACTGCGCTCGCAAGACGGCCGCCACGTCATCATTCGCCCGCTCGCCTATATCGCCGAGCGCGATATCGCGCGCTACGCTCGGGGCATGGGATTTCCATTGATACCGTGCACCTTGTGTGGCTCGCAGCCCAATCTGCAGCGCCACGCGGTCAAGCGGATGCTGGCGAGCTGGGAACGCGAGCATCCCGGGCGCATCGAGTCGATCCTCTCGGCGTTGCGTCACGTCGAGCCCGCCACCCTGGCCGATACGCGGCTCGTGGATTTTGCTCAACTGCGCTCGCTGGCGCCGGCCGACATGGCCGAGACGGTCTGATCGTCTGGGGATGCGCCGACCGCTCGCAAACAGCTACTGGGTGGTGCCGGGCAGCCTGCTCGCCGGCGAATACCCGTCGGGCATGACGCCCGAGGACACCGAATTGCGCTTGCAGCGCTTGCTGGCTGCCGGCATCGATACGTTCCTCGATCTGACGCATCGGGACGAGTGTCCCGAGTATCGCCATCTGTTGCCCTCGAACGTGCGCTATCTGCGCTGCCCCATTGTCGATACGCAGGTGCCCGAGGATGCCGCGAAGATGCGCTCGATCCAGGCACATTTGCGGCGCGAGCTGGCCGCGGGACGGCGCATCTATGTGCACTGCCGCGCCGGCATTGGGCGCACCGGAACCGTCGTGGGCTGTTATCTGGCCGAGCAGGGCCTGAAGGGTCCAGCGGCGCTGCGGCGGCTGAACCGACTGTGGCGTCAAAGTGAGCGCTCGCGCACCTGGTCGGTCGTTCCCCAGACGCAAGAGCAAGCCGAATTCATTCGGCAGTGGAAACCGCATAAATAGCCGCTAGTTTGGCGCATTTTCGGCGAAGATAGCCACCTGTTCGCAACCAGTGCCTCTGCTATGGCCGACCCGTGAAATGATGAGGCGAGCTCGATGTGAAATGGGCTGGTGAGGGACCTCGCGCCCGGTCTGGAGCGGACAGCGCCGCTGTGATTGGTTAAAGTCCTGCGATGCCCGCGAGCCCCGCAAACCTGCGCCGTCGGCCCGGCCCGAGCGCACGCAGGCTACCGTGGACGAGCCTGGACGATGAGCAGTTGCTGCGACTGCGCATGTGCGATCTGCAACTGGACCTGCATCGCTCGCCGCTCAAGCGGCACGTCGATCGCCTCTACAGCGAGCTCAACGAGCGCGGCATTCGCTTTCGCCCGCATGTCTGGCTTGCTGAGGAATGGTTTTCCCCCGACGGCGTGCCGGGTATCGCCGTGCCGTTCTATCTGGCGCACCCGCGGCTCATGCGCCTGGAGCGCAAGATGACGCGCGAGGTCGAAGGCGGCAACGTCAACTGGCTCATGCGCATTCTGCGGCACGAGGCCGGCCACGCCTTTGATTCCGCGTACCGGCTGCGACGGCGCGCCTACTGGCGCGCACTGTTCGGGCCTGCCTCTCGACCTTATCGCGCGCGCTATCGAGCGCGCCCGGCAAGCCGCCACCACGTGCAGCATCTGGGCGAATGGTACGCGCAGAGCCATCCGACCGAGGATTTTGCCGAGACCTTCGCAGTCTGGCTGGCACCGCGATCCGGCTGGCAGCGCCGCTATGCCTCGTGGCCGGCATTGCGCAAGCTGCGCTTCGTGCAGCAGTCGGCCGGTGAGCTCGGCCCGCATCGCCCGCCGGTACGCCGCCGCGATCGCGTCGAGGCGCTCGAGGTCAACCAGCGTACCCTCGCGCAGCACTATCGCAGCAAGCTCGCCCACGCACGCAATCGCCGCGGCATTCTTGCCGACCGGCTGCTCGAGCGCGTCTTCAGCGCTGAGCCCGGCGCGCGCATGCTGATGGCGGCGACACTGTTGCGCGCGCACAAAGCGCGGCTGCTCGCATCGATCACGCGCAGCAGCGGCGTTGATCGCTACGCGGCTCACCAGGTGCTGCGCGTCGCGATCCAGCGCAGCGAGCGCCTGCAGCTCTATGTACCCGGGGGGCAGCGCGAGGCCCTGCGCGCGACGCGCCTGATGCTGCGGCGGCTCGCGCGACTGTACATGCGTAGCCCCGGACTGCGCCTGCGCGCATGAAGCCACTGCGCACGCTGGTGGTGGTGCATAGCAGTCTGCTACCTCCCGACACTCTGGAGGGCTGCAGCGATAAGGAGATCGCCGAGTGGCGCACCGAGTACGATGTGGTCTCGACCCTGCGCGCGGCCGGGCACCATGTGCGCACCCTCGGCGTGCTGGATTCCCTCACCGAATTGCGCGCGGCGCTGCTCGAGTGGAAGCCCGAGGTGGTATTCAACCTGCTCGAGGAATTCAACGGCATCGTGACCTACGATCAGCACGTGGTCGCCTTTCTCGAGCTGATGCGCGCGCCCTACACCGGGTGCAATCCACGCGGGCTGCTGCTCTCACGCGACAAGGTACTGTGCAAGCAGTTGCTTGCGTTCCACCGCATACCCACACCGCAGTTCGCGGTCGTGCGCCGCGGCCAGCGCTTCGTCGTGCCGCGTCGATTGCGCCTGCCGCTGTTCGTCAAGTCGGCGACCGAGGATGCATCGCTCGGCATCGCGCAGGCCTCGGTGGTCGAGGATGTCGCGCACCTGCGCGAGCGCGTACAGTTCATGCACGAACAGATCGGCTCCGATGCGTTGGTGGAGGAATATATCGAAGGCCGCGAGCTGTATGTCGGGGTGCTGGGCAATGAGCGGCTCATGCGGCTGCCGGTATGGGAGATGCGCTTTGGTTCCCTGCCCGAGTCGCTGGCGGCCATCGCCACGCGCAAGGTCAAATGGGATCGGGCCTATCAAAGCCGCTATGAAATCACGACCCGCGCGGCTGAGGAGTTGCCACCGGCAGTCGTGCAGCGGCTCGACCGGCTCTCGCGCCGGATCTATCGCGCCCTGCATTTGTCGGGCTACGCGCGCATCGATTTTCGCATGCGAAGCGACGGCAGCCTCTTCATGCTGGAGGCCAATGCCAACCCTAACCTCGCCGGCGAGGAGGACTTCGCCGAGTCCGCGCGCGCCGCGGGCCTTGACTATCGGGCACTGCTCGAGCGCATCATCGCGCTGGGGCGCGGCTATCGCGCGGAATGGCGGAATTTCGATGCCTGAACAACACCTGCACGCCGGCCGGCGTTCGTTCCCGGGTGCTGCTTGCCTGACGGCGCTCACGGCCCTGGCTCTGGGCGCAATGGGTCTCGGGGGCTGCGCCGGCATGAAGCAATCCAGAGCCGAGGACGCGCAGTTCACGGCGCTGCAGAAGCTGCTGCCCGGACGCTACGATAATGCCTCTCAGGTCAGTGCCGATGCGCGTGCTGGCGCGGCCGGCGCCCACGCCGCGATCGAACTGGTGATCGTCAGGGCGGAGGCGGATCTGATCGGCAAGGCGGTCTTTTATGTGCGCCAGAGTGCAGCCAACGATCCGCAGCGCGTGCTCTCGCAGCGCATCTGGGTACTGGGTCGCGCGCAGGAGGTGCGTACTAAGGTGTCCCACGTTGAGCAGCGCATCTATTTGTTCAAGGAGCCGCAGCGCTGGCTCGATGTGAGTGACGCGCCCGAGCTGCTGCAGGCGCTGATGCCCGAGGATCTGCGGCAGTTGAGCGGCTGTGAGCTGCTCTGGAGCAAGGTCGGGGGCAGCGACAAGGCCGGGAGCGACAAGGCCGGGAGCGACAAGGCCGGGAGCGATAAGGTCGCGAGCGATTATGAAGCGCACCGCAAGTCCGATTCTTGCCATCCGGCGTCGCGCTCCGAGGGGCTGCTGATCGAACAGCGCTTTGAACTGCATGGTGATCGACTCTCGCTGATCGAGCAACAGATTGGTCCCGAGGGTCTGGTCGAGCTCTCGGGCAGCCAGGTCGAGCCGTTCTATCGCTTCGAACGGCGCGGCCAGAACTGACGAGCATGCGAGCGGAGCGCGCGGCATGGCCCTTGGCGTAACTTCGCAGATCACAGAGGTCGGTGACGTCGTTCGGATCGCGGTTGCGCCGGTGTTCCTGCTATCGGGTGTCGGGATTACGCTGACGCTCATGACGAGCCGCCTGGCGCGGGTCGTGGATCGGGCACGCGCCCTCGAGCAGGCCGAGAGCAGCACGCATGAGAGCGAGCTCGGAGAGCTCAACCACCGGCTCGAGACGCTCGAGCTGCGCTCGCGGCTGCTGGGTGCCGCCATCGCGCTGTGCACGGTGTGCGCATTGCTCGTATCCCTGGTCGTGGTGACGCTGTTTCTCGGCGCACTGCTCGACTTTCGATTAGGGCTCGTGATCGCGATTCTGTTCATCGTCGCGATGCTGAGCTTTATCGGTGCACTCGCACTGTTTCTGCGCGAGATACTGTTCGCGACCAAGACGCTGCGCATCGGGTTGCGCGCGACGCGGCTGCGCAGTCGCTACTGAAAGCCTCCAGACGTCCGCCCGACTTCGCTGCACGGCGCGGCGCGCGCGCCAGCCCAGTCCTGCATTCCGTCCCGGTATTGGCCGACGGCCGCCATGCTCATTCGCGATCATTGTTGTCAGCGATGAGTGTGCGCGAATGCTCGGAAACGAGGCTTTTTAGCACTCCAGAGCGTCAGCTGCCAGCGCGGCAGGGTTCTTGCAACAGCTTCGCGTAGGGTAAGTGTGATCTAGTCCGATGAGGTGAAGCGGTTTCTTAATGTACAACTGCAAGCCAATGCATGCGAAGCCGCGTATTTACGAGGATTGACTCATGCCAGCAGCTGAGCCCGGCGAAGGTGTGTTGACGGTTGCCAATCTGCGCGAGTACTTCCACGACGCGCTGCATGGTGCGCTCGCGCACCAACACGTAGCAGTCGAGGATCAGACCGAGCAATACGTGGTCAATCTGCTCACGCTGTTCGCGCGCTCTGAGCAGCTGTTCGAGATCAGTGAGGGTCGTATGCGGCTCAAGCCCCTGGTGCAAATGCTCGCCGAGGCGCTCGAGGCCCCGAGCGCCCAGGCGCGCGAGCGCGGGCTGCAGCGGCTCGGCGACATTTCGCTATTCATCGCCGGATTCTTCGCACATAGCTTCGCGCGCAAACTCATCGACATCGACTACCACATCGCGATGGGTGGGCGCGCCTACGGCACGCTCGCGAGCGCGCTGGCCCGGGGCCGTCAGCAGGTGCTCGGTCGCGTGTACGCGGAGCTAGCCGCCAAATTCCTGCCGTTGGTCGATGCGCTGGGCGAGATCAGCGACTCGGCGCGCCGCTACACGCACGCGGACATCCTGCGGCTGTATGAAATATGGCTCAAGACCGGCAGTGCGCGCGCGCACGGGCAGTTGCAGCGACTCGGAGTCACGCCCACGCCAGTGGCGCTGGCTGCGAACTGACCGGCGCTGATGCATAGCTCTGGCGCGAGCCCGGTATTGCAGCAATTGCAGGATTTGCTCAGCGGCATCTACGACCTGCCGACCCAGTATCGTGTCCACGATTTCCTCATCACCGAGCGCAAGTGGCTGCCGCAGGCCGCGCGTGAGTCGGCCACCGACGAGCAATTGCTCGTGCTCGAGGATGATGGGGCGGCCGCGGTGGGACTGTTTCTGGATCCCCAATTGCTCGAACGCCTGGCGCTCGCCAATCCGCTCGAGGCGCTGCATGGCGGAAATCTGGCCGATTATTGGACCGCACTCGAAGGTGTCAGTCATTTTCTCTACCTGGCCTGGAACGCCGGATACGACCGCGGCGTGAGCTTGCTCGAGCTCGAATTGCAGGCCGAAATCGACAAATATGTGACCAGCTGGTGGCTGTTGCGCGAGCAGGATCCGGCGCGCTATCCGGCCGAATTGCACCGCCTGTTGTTCGAGCGCGCTCGTATCGATCTGCGTCTGGCCGGCGAGCGCACTGATCTGTATCGGGAGGCCAATCAATACGCGGCGCGCTTCTGTCGGCGCCTCGAGCGCCAGTTGTCGACACGCACTGCGCGCGCGCGCCATGAGACCCTCGCGGAGCTGCGCCGTTTCTATCGCTTGAGCCGCGAGCGCAAGGTCACCCACATCCAGCAGCACAGCTAGGGCTTGGCAGCTACTCGGGTTTGCCTTTCTTGAGTGCGGCCACCTGACGCGAGAGGCGTATCCACTCGGAGAGTTTGCGCAGGTCGGTCTTCGTCTTTTGCGCCTCGTTGGGAGCGGGAGTTTTGAGCGCCATGTCATAGGGGTTGTAACCGGACTGGGGATTACGGGTGCGCTTGGCCACGCCGCGCAGTTTCTGTGCGACCGTATCCTCGAGCGAGATTGCGTCCTCCGATTTTGCCTTCGGCTGCTCGGGGTGTTCAGTCTTGTGTTTTTTCACCATAGCCATGCCACCAGCCGGCGGCTTTAGGTCTCTTGTGCTGCGCGCAGCGCCTCGCGGGCGCGCAGCAGCCCTACTGCTGTCTTACCGTCGTTGATGTCCCCGTTCACTGAACGGGCACACGCCTCCTCCAAGTCGATCCAGTGCACTTCGATGACCTCTGCGAGCTCGCGGTTTATTGTGCCAGATCGCAACTCCTGCGCCAGATACAGGTGGACGGTTTCTGTCAGAACGCCGGGCGAGCTCACAAAAACGCCCAGCGAGCTCCAATTTTCAGCGCTGGTGCCGGTCTCTTCCAGCAACTCGCGTCGGGCAGTGTGCAGCGGCGGCTCGCTGGGCTCGAGTCTGCCGGCCGGCAGCTCCCAAATCCAGCCGCCCGCGGCGTGTCGATACTGCCGGATCAGGCACACTCGCCGTTGGGCATCGATCGCAACGGCTGCCGCGCCGCCAGGATGATGGATGATCTCAAGCTCGGCCAGATGCCCATTGGGCAGACGCACGCTCTCGACGTTCACGACGATGATACGGCCGCGAAACACCGTGCGCGTTTGTTCGATGCCCATGGCGGATGATCCTGGCGCTTTGCAGCTTGTGAAGGGTTCCCGCGCCACGAGCGCGCAGCGTGCATTATATTCGCGCTGATGGCCGCCGTATCGCACCTCGATCGCCTCAACAACGCACAACGCAATGCCGTCACCTACGGTGAACCGGGGCCGCAGAAGGGCTGGCGTGCCGGTCCATTGCTGGTGATCGCTGGTGCCGGCACTGGCAAGACCAGCACCATCGCGCATCGCGTCGCGCAATTGATCATGCATGGCGTCGACCCGTCGCGCGTATTGCTGCTGACCTTCACGCGGCGCGCGGCGGCCGAAATGCGCCGGCGCTCGCACGACATCGTGCGCGAGGCCACGAGCGATACGCTCGGCAACAAGTCGCAGGCGATACTGCAGCGCCTGGTCTGGGCGGGAACCTATCACTCGATCGGCAACCGGCTGCTGCGCCATTACGCGCGGCATCTGCAACTCGACCCGTCTTTTACCGTCATCGACCGCGCCGATTCAGCCGATCTGCTCGATGAGATCCGCACTCAGCTCGGGCTCGCCGCCAAGGAGCAGCGCTTCCCGCGCAAAGACACCTGTCTTGCCATCTACTCCTGGCGCGTCAATACCCAGAAGAGCCTGAGCGACGCGCTCGAGCAGCAATTCCCCTGGTGCAAGGACTGGGAAGAGCAGCTCAGGCGCCTGTTTCGCGGCTACGTCGAGCGCAAGCAGCACTACGCGCTGCTCGACTACGACGATCTGCTGCTCTATTGGCAAATGATGATGGCCGAGCCGCGACTCGCGCAGGCCGTGAGCGCCAATTTCGATCACGTCCTGGTCGATGAGTATCAGGACACCAACAAATTGCAGGGCGATATCCTGCTGGCCCTGAAGCCCGACGGCTGCGGAGTCACTGTAGTGGGCGATGACGCGCAGTCGATCTATTCATTCCGTGCCGCGGCCATTGAGAATATTCTGACATTCCCGCAGCGCTTCAATCCCAATGCCGAGATCGTTACGCTGGCGCAGAACTATCGCTCCACGCAGGCGGTGCTCGACGTTGCCAATGCCCTCATGGGCGAGGCCCCGCGCCAGTTTCGCAAGCACCTGCTCTCGACACGCGGCGCGGGGGCCCGGCCGCTCTACGTCACGCTCGATGATCTGCAAGGGCAGGCCGAATATGTGTGCGCGCAGGTGCTGCAGCGGCGCGAAGCGGGCGTCGAGTTGCGGCGCCAGGCGGTATTGTTCCGCAATGCCAGTGCCAGCGACCTGCTCGAAGTCGAGCTCATGCGTCGCAATATCCCGTATGTGAAGTACGGCGGCCTGAAGTTTCTCGAGGCCGGGCACATCAAGGACCTGCTCTCGGTACTGCGCTGGGCCGACAATCCGCGCAACACGCTGGCTGCCGGGCGCGCGCTGCAGTTATTGCCGGGGATGGGGCCGGTCAATGCGCACAAATGCATCGATCTGTTGCAGAGCCACTCCGGCTCGCTCGAGGCGCTCAAGGCCTATACCCCGCCACAGAGCACAGCGATGGATTTCCAGCGGCTCGTGAGCCTGCTGCGCACGCTCGCTGACCCGCAGCAGCCTTGGCCGGGCCAGGTGCGGCTCGTGCGTGAGTGGTATCAACCGCACCTGGAGCGCCTCTACGAGCAGGTCCACACGCGGCTCGGAGATCTGGATCAATTCGAGCAGCTCGCGAGCCAGTTTCCGAGCCGCGAGCGCTTCATCACGGAGCTCACGCTCGATCCGCCTCAGGCCACGAGCGACCTCGCAGGCAGGCCATCGCTCGATGAGGACTATCTCGTGCTCTCGAGCGTACATTCGGCCAAGGGCATGGAATGGGACACGGTCTACGTGCTCAATGTTGTCGATGGCAGTTTTCCTTCCGAATTCGCCACCGGCCGCACCGAGCTCATCGAAGAGGAGCGCCGGCTGCTGTATGTGGCGATGACGCGCGCGCGCAATGAGCTGCAATTGTGCGTGCCGTTGAAGTTTGCGCTGGCGCAGCAGTCCAGGAGCGGCGATGCCCACGTCTACGGCGGGCGCAGCCGCTTCATGACCGATAAGGTGCTCGATACCATGACGCCGGCCGTATATCAGTCCGCGCTGCTGGCACCGGCGATGGGCGCGGATGAGGCCCGGACCGGCACGATGGACGTCGCCGCGCGCCTGAAGGATATGTGGTGAGTGCGGTCTAGGGCTCGAGGTAAGCGTAGCCGTTGAGCTCGTTCTCGTAAAAGCGCTTGAGCGCCTGGCTTTCAGCCACGCTGAGGCGCCCCTCACGCACGGCGCGCTCGCAATCGCGCGCCAGCGCCGGGGCGAGTTCGGCCACGTCGTATTCCATGTATTCGAGCACGCGATTGGCGGTGTCGCCCTTGACGCTCTCCTCGATCCACCAGCCGCCCTCATCGTGCAATTTGATGTGCACGACGTTGGTGTCGCCGAACAGGTTGTGCAGGTCGCCGAGGGTCTCCTGGTAGGCGCCGACCAGGAAGGCGGCGAGGAAATATTCCTCACCGGGCCGCAGATCATGCACCTCGAGTGTGCGCTTGATCTCGCGCGGGCCGACAAAGCGGTCGATCTTGCCGTCCGAGTCACAGGTGATGTCGGCCAGCACCGCCTTGCGCGACGGCAATTCCTCGAGGCGGTGAATCGGCATGATCGGGAACAACTGCTCGATCGCCCAACTGTCGGGCAGGGACTGGAATATCGAAAAATTACAGAAATAGGTGTCCGACAAGATGTTCTCGAGATCCTCGAGCTCCTCCGGGAAGCGCTCCAGGCGCCGGCAACAGTCACGGATGCGCGCGCAGCTGGCCCAATAGAGCCGCTCGGCGAGGCCACGGAACTCCAGTGACAGCAGGCCCAGATTGAACATCTGCAACACCTGGTCGCGTGCCGTGAGCGCATCGTGATAGCACTCGACGAGCCGGCGCTCATCGATGTTGCGATAGGCATCGAGCAGGTCGCGCACCGGCTGTGGCAGCGCCCGATCCCCGCCATACTGCTGCGCTTCGCGGCCGTTGACCTCGAAACGGTCCAGGGCCGAGCACCCCACGACGTTGAAGATCAGCACACTGTGATGCGCCGCGATCGCACGGCCCGACTCGCTGATGATCAGAGGATGCGGGACATTGCGCGTGTTGCAGACGCTGCCGATGCGATAAACCACGTCGCTCGCGTACTCATTGAGCGTGTAGTTGATCGAGGAGGGGAAGTTGGTGCCGCTGCCATCGTAGTCGACGCCCAGACCGCCGCCGACGTCGATGTACTCGAGGCCCGCGCCCATGAGCTTGAGCTCGGCATAGACGTGTGCGAGCTCGTTGATCGCTTCCTTGACGCGGCGAATGTCCTGCACCTGGCTGCCCGGATGGCAGTGCATGAGCTTGAGGCAGTCCTGCATATCGCGCGACTTGAGGGTGTTGAGCAGCTCGAGGATCTCGGTGATGAACAGTCCGAACTTGGACTTCTCTCCGGCCGAATCGCGCCACCTGCCCGAGCCCTCGCTGGCGAGTTTGACCCTGACTCCGAGCTGCGGGCGCACGCCGTAGTTGTCGGCGTGCCGAAGCAGCAGCTCGAGCTCTGAGAAGTTCTCGATCACCGGAATGATCGTGCGTCCGAGCTTGGTTGCCAGGATCACCGCCTCGATGTAGCTCGAGTCCTTAAAGCCGTTGCAGATGATGGGCCGCTCCGGGGAGGCCTCTGTCATCGCCATGACCGCGAGCAGCTCGGGTTTGGAGCCGACCTCGAGCCCGAAGCCAAACTCTTTGCCGTAACGGAACACTTCTTCGACCACCAGACGCTGCTGGTTGACCTTGATCGGGTACACCGCGGTATAGCGGTTGCGGTAGTCGTTCTCGGCTATGGCCTGGCTGAAGGCGGCATGCAGATGGCGCAGCCGATGCGCCAGGATGTCGGAGAAACGTACCACGACCGGCGCGGACAGATCGCGTTCCTGCAGGCCCTGCACGACCTCGAACAGATCGATCTCATGTGCGGCGGAGGTATCCGGTCTGACCACGACGTGGCCGGCCGCATTGATCGAGAAGTAACCTGAAGCCCAGGCCGGCACGTTATAGAGCTCGAGCGAATCCTCGACGCTCCAGGATCGCCCGGCCGACGCGCCGCGCGCCATTTGTGGTTGCCCCACGATCGTGCTCATCCTCCCACGCTGCCCGGCAGCTCAGGGGCGCACCATAGCAAAACAATCAGACAAGTAAATGTCCGCGCATGCATCGCGGCGCGTTCCCGCCGCGCAGACGGGTGGCTACAATCGGCAACCATAGAACTTAAGCGGCGAAGGGGCGGATGAGCATTGATTTCTATTGGGGCAGCGGTAGCCCGCCATGCTGGCGTGTGGCGCTCGCACTTGAATACAAAGCGCTGCGATACGAGAGCCATTTGCTGCACTTTGACCGCCAGGAGCACAAGTCGCCGCAGATGCTGGCGATGAACTTTCGCGGCAAACTGCCGGTGTTGCGCGATGATGACTATGTCGTGTTCGAATCCCTGGCCATCCTGTATTACCTGGACCGCAAATACCCCGAGCCGCCAATCTTCGGGCGCGATCCGCAGGAAGCGGGCGTGATCATGCGCGTGATCTGCGAGTATCAGGCCTATGCCGAGCCCCCGCTCAAGCAGATCGTGACGGCGCTGCTCGAACGACACGAGCGCACGGTCGGGGACGGCATCGCCGGGGCCATGCACCGCGTGGCGGGCGAGGCGCGCACGATCGAGCAGCGCCTCGCGCACTCGGACTGGGTGGTCGGTGAGAGCTTTTCTGCCGCCGACATGATGATCTACCCCGACATTCGCCTGTTACTGCGGGCCCTGCAGCGACCCGAAGCGCACGAGCTCGCGGCGCGCTTTCTGCCTATGGAGATCAACTATCCGTCCATCGGGCGCTGGCTCGAACGCGTCGCGGCTCTGCCCGGCCACGATCGTACCTGGCCGCCGCACTGGCGCGAGCGTTAGCGCAGGCTGCACCGCTCACCTCGGGGGTGGCGCTGGCGGCCATGCCATTGCTACCCTGCGATGAGCTCTTTGCAGGACCATCATGAGTACGCACGAAGTCTACGTTGAATTCCCGGGTCACCTCGTGCTGATTGGTTTTGGCAGCATTGGACAAGGCGTGCTGCCGTTGATACTGCGCCATATCGGCATCAGCCCCGAGCGCCTCACGATCGTGACGGCTGACGATGTCGGTCGCGAGGAAGCCGCACGCTATGGCATCAAATTCGTGCGCCAGGCGCTCACACGCGAGAATTTCAGGCGCATTCTGGATCCAGTGCTTGGCCGCGGGGACTTTCTGCTCAATGTCTCGGTCGACGTCTCGAGCGTGGCCCTGATCCGCTATTGTTGGGAGAAGGGCGCAATGTATCTGGATACCTGCACCGAGCCCTGGCCTGGCGGCTACACGGACCCGACGCTGCCGGCAGCCAAGCGCACGAATTACGCGTTGCGCGAGGAGGCACTGGGACTGCGTGCCGCCGGCACGCGCGCGCCGACCGCGGTGCTGACCCACGGGGCGAATCCGGGCCTGGTCTCGCATCTGCTCAAGCAGGCTCTGCTCAATATCGCAAAAGACACGGGCGTGCAGGACAGCGTACCGGTGAGCCGCACCGAATGGGGCGAGCTCGCGCAGCGCCTCGGCGTGAGGGTCATTCACGTTGCTGAGCGCGATACGCAGGTGTCCTCGATTGCCAAGGAGCCCAACGAGTTCGTCAACACCTGGTCGGTCGATGGCTTCGTGGCCGAGGGCTCGCAACCCGCGGAGCTCGGCTGGGGCTCGCACGAGCACAATTTCCCGCGCGACGGCCGGCGCTTTGATTTTGGCGGCGGTGCGGCGATCTACTTGTCACAGCCTGGCGTGGCGACGCGCGTGCGCAGCTGGACGCCGCTACACGGTCCATATCATGGATTCCTGATCACCCACGGCGAATCGATCTCGATTGCCGACTATCTGACGCTGCGCAAGGATGCGCAGGTGCTGTATCGGCCCACCGTGCAATACAGCTATCACCCCTGCGATGCGGCGGTGCTGTCGGTGCACGAATTCTGCGGTCGCAACTACCAGATTCAGGACCGCAAGCGCATCCTCGGCGATGACATCACCAAAGGCATCGATGAACTGGGCGTGCTGCTCGCCGGCCACAAGAAAAATGCCTACTGGTTCGGCTCGCAGCTGTCGATCGATGAGGCGCGCCGCTTGGCCCCGTTCAACAGCGCCACGAGCCTGCAGGTCACCGTGGCGGTGCTCGCGGGACTGGTCTGGGCGATCGAGAATCCAAACAACGGCATCACCGAGCCCGACGAGATCGACTTTCGCCGCATATTGCAGATTTGCTTGCCCTATCTCGGGCCGGTCGTGGGTCAATACACCGACTGGACGCCAATGAGCGATCGGGAACGCCTCTTCCCCGAGGATCTGGATAAGAGTGATCCCTGGCAGTTCAAGAATGTGCGCGTGAGCTGAAGGCTGAGGCTCCTGGCCTTTAGGGGTAGTCGATTGCGATGATGCGATAGGACTGCGTGCCGCGCTCGAGCTGCAGCACGACCTCATCGTCCAAACGTTTACCCAGCAGGGCCTTACCCAGGGGCGAGTCCATGCTGATGTAGGCGGGGTCCATGTCAAATTCGTCGGGCCCAACGATGCGATAGCGGTAGCGCGCGCCCTCGATGGCCTCGAGTGTCACGAGTGCCCCAAAATAGACGCGGCCGTGATCGCGCGGTGCCTCACTGACGATGGTCATGCCAGCCAGTCGCGCCCGTAGGAAGCGCACCCGCCGGTCAATTTCACGCAGCCGGCGCTTGCCGTAAATATATTCGGCATTCTCCGAGCGATCACCCTGAGCGGCGGCGGCGGCCACGGCCGCAGTCAGCTGCGGGCGCTCGCGGCGCCAGAGCTCATCGAGTTCGGCGCGCAGGCGCGCAGCCCCGGCCGGCGTGATGTACTGCGAGCCGGGCTGAGCCGGCAGTCGAAAACGTCCCATGGCGCCGATCAACGGTACCACCGCGCTGTGGAACGTGTGAAGATCGCATAACGCGCCGCGTGCGCGGAACACATCTATCGAGGAGGCCTAAGATCATGCGCATGTTCAAGGTTTGGCTCGCCATGGGCTGTGCCCTGCTGGCCGGTGGCTGCGGCTATAACCGCTTCCAGCAGCAGGATGAGGCGGTCAAGGCGGCCTGGTCCGAGGTGGTCAATCAGTATCAACGACGCGCTGACCTGGTGCCCAATCTCGTCAACACGGTCAAGGGTTTTGCTGCTCAGGAGCAAAAGGTATTCATCGATGTCACCGAGGCGCGTGCTCGCGTGGGTACCATTCAGGCCACGCCGGAGCTGGTGAATGATCCGCAGGCGTTCCAGAAATTCGAGGCCGCCCAGGGTCAATTGACGCAGGCACTCAAGAGTCTCATCGCCGTCAGCGAGAGCTACCCGCAGCTCAAGTCAGATGCGAACTTCCGCGATCTGCAGTCACAGCTCGAAGGCACGGAGAACCGCATCACGGTGGCGCGTAACCGCTACATCCAGACCGTGCAGGATTACAATGTCCTGGTGCGCTCGTTCCCGACCAATCTGACCGCCACGATGTTCAAATATCCGCTGAAACAGAATTTCTCCGTGCAGAACGAAGCTGAGATCGCGCGCCCGCCGACCGTGGATTTCAGCACCGCACCAGCTGCTGCGAGCGCAGCGCCGGGCTCGGCCGCGCCCGCGCATTAGGGACTCATCGCAGCAGCATCCGTGCGCCTGCGCTTCGCTCTGGCGGCGCTGATCCTGGGCGGTGGCCTGGATCTGTGCTGCGCACAGGCTCTACAGCCCATTCCGAAACTCGAGGCGCGCGTCACTGACCTGACCGGCACGCTCACGGCCGCACAGCAGGCCGAGCTGGAGCAGAAGCTGGCTGACTTTGAGGCGCGCAAGGGCGCTCAGATCGCGCTCCTGCTGGTGCCGAGCACGCAGCCCGAACAGATCGAGCAGTACTCGATCAGGGTCGTGGAGGCCTGGAAGCTCGGACGCAAGAAGGTCGATGACGGCGCGCTGCTGATCATCGCCAAGAACGATCATGCGCTGCGTATCGAGAACGGCTATGGCCTGGAAGGCGTGCTGACCGATGCGGCCTCCAACCGCATCATTCAGGACACGATGGTGCCGTTGCTGCGCCAGGGCCAGTACTACGCGGCGATCAGCTCCGGTCTGGATCAGATGATGCGATTGATCGACGGCGAGGCGCTGCCGCCGCCGGACCGTACCTGGCAGAGCGTCGGTGCGCAACGCAGAAATATCGTGCCATTCGCGATCTTCGGCTTCCTGATTTTATCCAGCGTCATGCGCGCGCTGTTTGGCCGCACGCTGGGAGCCGCAGTCAGCGCCGGCGGCGCGGGGCTGTTGGTGTTCCTGCTCACGCAGGGGATCGCACTGGCGATCGGGGCAGGCGCTCTGGCATTTGTCGCGGCACTGTTCCTGGGTATGAGCGGCGGCATGTGGACTTCCGGTGGCCTGGGCGGCGGTTTGGGGGGCTTTGGCGGCGGCGGCTTTGGCGGCGGGGGTGGCTTTGGGGGCGGTGGTGGTGGCTTTGGCGGCGGCGGCGCCTCGGGACGCTGGTAATGCGACTGACGCGCCTGATTCGACATCTGACTGGCAGCGCGCGACGCACGCGTACGCTGTTCTCGGCGCAGGTGCGCTCGCAGATCGAAGCGGCGATCACGCTCGCTGAATCGCAGCACGGTGGCGAGATTCGCTTTGTCGTCGAGACCGCGCTGCCATGGCACGCCCTCTGGCACGATGTCAGCGCGCGAGCGCGTGCGCTCGAGATGTTCGCGCGCCTGCACATGTGGGACACACACGCCAACAACGGCGTGCTCATCTACGTGCTATTGGCCGATCGGGCTGTGGAAATCGTGGCCGATCGCGGCATCAATGAGCGCGTGAGCCCGGAGGAATGGGAACAGGTGTGTCGCGAGGTAGAGACCCATTATCGCGCCGGCCGTTATGTGGAGGGCTCGCGCGCGGCTGTTGCGGGCGTCGCGCGGCTGCTGGCACAGCATTTTCCGGCCGCGCGCTCTTCGGGTGACGAACTGCCCAATCAACCGATACTCATCTAGAATGTCTGGTGTGAATGCTATTTTTCAACGCCGATCGATGCTCGCCGCAGCGCCCTGTGCGCTGACGGCGCTGCTTGCAGGCTGTGCTTTGATCGGATCACATGCGGTCGTGGTCCCGCAACCGAGCGCTCCGGCGGTGCCGACCCCCCCGATCGCGGTAGCGTTGCCGGCGCCAGTTGATACACACGAGTTCGAGCTCAGTGATGCCGAAGACGGCGTCGTCGGCGAGGTGCAGATCACCACTGCCTCGCAGCAAGATACGCTGCCGGACATCGCGCGACGCTTCAACGTCGGTTACGAGGAGATCGTGCGTGCCAATCCCGGCGTGGATCCCTGGCTGCCCGGTGAGGGCCGCCATATCGTGCTACCCACTCGCTTCGTGCTGCCCAACGCCCCGCACGAGGGCATCGTCATCAACGTTGCGGCCATGCGCCTGTTTTACTATCCGCCGCATCGCAAGGGTGAGCCGCAACGCGTCTACACGCACCCAATCGGCATCGGCAAGATGGGCTGGTCGACGCCCCAGGGTGTGACCCACGTCGTGGGCCACAAGAAGGATCCCATTTGGCGGCCTTCAGTGGCATTACGGCGCGATCATCTCAATGACAACGGTGAGGACTTGCCTGCGGTAGTCATGCCGGGCCCCGACAACCCGCTCGGCAAGTACGAGTTCACGCTCGGCTGGCGCAGCTACCTGATCCATGGCACCAACAAGCCCTACGGCGTGGGCTTGCGCTCGAGTCACGGCTGTGTCCGGCTCTATCCCGAGGATATCGAGAAATTATATGAGATGGTTCCCGATGGCACCCCGGTACGCGTAGTCAATCAGCCCTTCGTGTTCGGTTGGCATGAGGGCAACCTATATCTGCAGGCCTATACGGTGCTCGAAGACGATAAGCGCAATTGGGACAAGGCCCAGAAGAAGCTGCTCACTCGCGCCGTGGCCCCGAATATCCAGGCCGCGTTGCAGAGCAACGGCAGCGCCATCGACTGGGACAGTGTCGGCGCGATCACGCAATCTCCACGCGGCATAACCGTGCCCGTCTCCGGCGAGGGTGGTAGCGTCGATAGCGTACTGGCCGCAGCCCCGACCGTGCAGAACCGCATTCCCGATGGCGCCAATTGGAATGGCCTGGATGATACCGGGACCGATGGTAAGAGCGCCGAGCAGCTCCTATCCGAGCGTGAGCCCGCCGCCGTCGTTCCGGCCCCCGCCCCGCACGCGCCGCGCGGTTGAGGCCGCTCGTGGCCCCGCTGAGCGAGTGGCTGCAGCTCATGCTGGCCGAGATCGCGCGCAAACAGGAGGAAGCGCGCCGCGGCGCCGAGGAACAAGAGGCGCGCGCGGCGCAACAGCGGCGCGAGCAGCCGCAAGCCGGGCAGCCGAATTGATGGAACTGTGTTCATATCGCGACCGGGAGCTCAAGGATACGGCGTGCCCGAGCCGCTCTATTACGATTTAGATACGGAGCGACTGCCGCAGCCGCAGCCGCCCATCGAGCGCGCCGGCACCGCCGTGACCGCCTTCGTCGGCCGTACCCTCAAGGGGCCGATCAACCTGCCCACGACCATCAGCAGCTTTGATGACTATCACCGCATATTTGGCGGTCTGTGGCAGCCCTCGATGCTCTCGTACGCAGTCGAGCAGTACTTCGAGAATGGCGGACGCGTCGGCATCGTCGTGCGTGTGTGTAACGGCGGGCGCGCGACCTCGCTGTCGCTGCGCTGCGGGGCGAGCGCACTTGAGCTGATCGGGCTCTCGCCCGGCAGCCGGGAATACCTGAGAGCCTCGGTGGACTACGATGGTATCGAGTCGGCCGATGCCGATCGTTTCAATCTGCTCATCCAGCGCGTGCGCAGCGCAGGCAGCGAATTGGTCGAGGAGCAGGAGATCCTGCGTCGCGTTTCGATCAGGACCGGCGCGGATCGCGAACTGACCGATGCGCTGTCCGCCTCGAGGCTCGTGCGTCTCGCGGGCGCGTTGCCCGCGCAGCGTCCGGATCGAACCCTCGGGCCCGGCGGTCCCGGAGCGGTCGGCTATGTGCTGTCCAATTCAGACGGCGATGATGGCGATGCGCTGACTAACTATGACCTCATCGGCGACGCGCGCAAGGGCACGGGTCTGTTCGCTTTGCGCAGCGGTGAGCCGTTCAATTTCCTTTGCCTGCCACCGCTCGCGCGCACGAGCGATGTGGGCTTGCCGGCGCTTCTGGTCGCGCTGCGCCTGTGCCGTGAGCGCCAGGCGATGCTGCTGGTGGATCCGCCAACGGCCTGGGACACGCCGGCCGCGGCGGTCGAGGCGGTGCGTCACTGGCCGTTCCACAGTGAGGATGCGCTGATGTTCTATCCGCGGCTGCTGGCATTGGATCGGCTGCGCGGGCGCTACGAGCAATTCGGCTCGGCCGCCGCCGCCGCCGGCATGCTCGCGCGCGCCGACGAGCTGCGTCCGGTATGGTCCGCTGCCGGCCATGAGGAGCCGATACTGCGTACCGGGCTGCGGCTGGCGGCCACGGTCTCCGAGGTCGACCGCCTCCGGCTTTTGCAGGGCGGCGTGAACGTACTGAGCTCGGGGCGCCACGGCGGGGGCGGGCCCGCTCACGAGAGCCTGTGTACGTTGATGCCCGAGATAGCCGCCAAAGCGCGCGTGCGCATGCTAGGCGCGCGCCGCTTCGCTCTGTTCCTCATGAGGAGCATCGAGCGTGGGACGCGCTGGGTGCTGTTCGCGCATGGGGGACCACCGATCTGGCAGCAGGTAGGCTCCCAGGTCACAGCCTTTCTCGAAGAGCTGCAGCGCGACGGTGCGTTCGCCGGCCGCAGCGCGGCCGAGAATTATTTCGTGGTCTGCGATGAGAGACTCAACGAACCCGCGGCCGTCGCGCGCGGGCAGCTGCAGCTGTTGTTCGGTTTTGCGGTCTCGCGCGCCGGCGATTTCGAGACGTGCCTGGTCACACACCAGAGCGCGGGCAGCTCGGTGCGAGCCGTCAGCGTGAATCGCGACGCGCTGGCGCAGCACACCTGAAGTACCGGGCCAGGTGAGTGCCGAGCGAATCGCTGCGACGTACACCCGCACCTGCCGTTTCCGCGGGGTAACATAAGCGGGCAATCCGGTGCGGTCGATGGTCGGCCGTCATCAATGATAAGGATAATCTCACGATGGCGAATCGCTACGTGGTGTTCTCCCATGGGAAGGACAGCGGGCCCTGGGGCAAGAAGATCACGGCCCTGGCAGACGTAGCGCGCAGCGAGGGCTACGGCGTGGAATCGGTCGACTATCGTGGCATCGATGCGGTCAAAGGCCGCATCGACCGGCTGATCGAGGTGTGCAAGAACCTGTCCGGCGATCTGGTGCTGGTTGGCTCGAGTCTGGGCGGGTTCGTGGCACTCTCGTCCGCCTCCATGCTGCACGCACGTGGCGTGTTCCTGCTGGCCCCGGCGCTTTACATGGAGGGACTGCCGCCTCTGCGCGAGCGTGTCCTGGACTGTCCGGCTGCAATCCTGCATGGCTGGCACGACACGGTGGTACCCGTGGAGCACAGCGTGCGCTTTGCACGCGAGTACAGCGTGCCCTTGCATCTGCTCAGCAGCGATCACCAATTGCACGACCAGCTGACTTTCATCAAGTACCTGTTCGAGTATTTCCTGATCGGCCTGGATCTGCCGTCGCCCTAGCCAGGAGCCAGTCCTATTACTATTGAGGCTCGCGGCCGCGGTAGATCTTCCCAGGCGACGCACGCGGGGCACTCGAGGCCATGTCGGGGCTACTGAGCCGGATTCTCGCCATCTGGGTGCGCGCCACGCTGCGACCCGAGGACGCCGCCGCGCGCCTGCGGGACCGCACGCTGCCGGTGTGCTACGTGCTCGAACACAGCAGTCGCAATGATCTCGCCGTACTGCAGAGCATCTGTGTGCGCGAACGGCTGCCGCGACCCGGACGCCGCCTGCTCGCGCAGCGGCTGCGCAAGCGACGTTCCTGCTTCGCGCTGACCCGTCGCGTCGGCCTGTGGCGCTCGCGCCTGGATCGGCGGCCACCCGAGTTGCTGCTGACGCTGATCGAGGCGCTGCGCGCGGACCCGCAACTGGACGTGAGCCTGGTGCCCGCAGCGGTATTTTGGGGTCGAGCGCCGCAAAAAGAGCGCTCCATGATCCGACTGCTGCTGTCGGAAGACTGGGTGATCGGCAGCCGTCTGCGTCGCTTCTTTACCGTGCTGTTCAACGGCCGCAACACGACGGTGCAATTGGGCGATCCGGTCTCGTTGCGCGGCTTTCTGGAAGCCGATGCCGATACCGCACTGAGCGGGCGGCGCGTGAGCCGGCAATTGCGCGCGACGTTCGCGCGGCTGCGCGCGGCGCGCATCGGACCGGATCTGTCCCACCGCCGCACGATCGTCTCGGAAGTGTTGCATACGCGCGCCGTGCGCGCGGCGGTCGCGCAGCAGGTGAGCGCTGAGCGTCCCGGCTCGCGGCGCGCGGCCCTGCTCGAGGCGCAAGGCTACGCCAATGAGATCGCGGCCAATTACTCGCCGGTGTTTGTCGCGGCGCTGGCGCACTTACTCGCACGCCTCTGGAACCGGCTCTATGACGGTATCGAATTCACGGGCGTCGAGACACTGCAGCAGATCGCCGGCGGCAACGAACTCATCTATGTGCCCTGCCACCGCAGCCACATGGATTACCTGCTGCTGTCCTATGTGATCTTCGAGCAAGGCTTCGCGGTCCCGCACATCGCTGCCGGGCTGAATCTTAATCTGCCGATCGTAGGCCGCTTGCTGCGCAAGGGCGGGGCGTTCTTCATCCGCCGCAGCCTGCGCGGCAGCGCGCTCTACACGGTCGTGTTCATGAAGTACCTCGCAGCCATGATGGCGCGCGGGCATTCGATCGAATATTTCATCGAAGGCGGACGCAGCCGAACCGGCCGCCTGCTCACGCCGATGACCGGTATGCTGTCGATGACGGTGCGCAGCTACCTGCGCGAGCCACGACTGCCAGTCGTATTCGTGCCCGTGTATTTTGGCTATGAGCGCTTACTCGAAGCGCAGACCTACATCGGCGAGCTGTCGGGAAAGCCCAAGCAGAAAGAATCGGTGTCCGGGCTGCTGCGCACGGTGCTGCGCCTGTTTCGCCGGCGCCATGGGCGCGTGCATGTCAATCTGGGCGAGCCGATACATATCGACGCAGTGCTCGATGCGCACGCGCCCGGCTGGCGCGCGCAGATATTCGATGATCAGAATCGGCCGGCGTGGGTGACCAGCGTGGTCGACGAGCTGGCGCTGGCAATCATGCGTCATATCAATGCGGCGGCCACCGTCACGCCGATCAATCTGCTGGCGCTGATACTGCTCGCGACGCCGCGCCAGGCGATGCTCGAGTCCGATTTGTTGCGCCAGATCGAGGTCTTGTCGGCGGTACTGCGCACCGTTCCCTATAGCGATCGGGTCAGGCTCACGCCGCTAGCGCCGCCGGCGGTGATTGCCTACGGGCTGGGCATGCAGGTCATTGCACGCGAGGCTCATAGCTCCGGCAACATCATTCGCATGGGGCCCGAGCAGGCTGTGCTCGCAACCTACATGCGCAATAACGTGCTGCACCTGTTGGCCATCCCTTCGCTGATCGCCTGCTGTTTTCTCGGTAATGCCGCGATGCACACCGAGGACGTCCAGCGCCTGGCCGGGCGCATCTATCCGTATGTGGCGGCGGAACTATTCCTGCGCTGGTCGGAAACGCAGCTGCCCGCAGTGGTTGCGCAGGCTCTGGCGGCGCTGGCGCAATTGGGTCTGCTGCTGGCCGGCCAGGAGGCTGGCTCATGGCAGCGACCGCCACCCAACTCGATGCCAGCGATGCAGCTGTCGCTGCTGGCGCAGACGACCATCGCGACCATCGAGCGCTATTATCTGGCCATAGCATTGCTGATCGATGCGGGCAGCGGCCAGATCACACAGCGCGCACTCGAGGAGCGCTGTCAGCTCATGGCGCAGCGCATGACCATGCTCTATGGCTTCAATTCCCCGGAGTTCTTCGATCGCAGGCTGTTCGAGAATTTCATCGATCTGCTGCATGCGCGCGGCGTGATACGCGACGATGCGAGCGGCCGGCTCGAATTCGATGACACCTTGTTGCGTGTTGCGGCCGACGCTCAGGTGGTGCTTTCCGAGCAGATCCGCCACAGCATTCTGCAGGTCACTCACGGCTGAGGGCGCGCTCCCAGGCGAGCAATTTGTCGCTCAGACTCATGCTGGCGTGCGCCGGACTGGTCGATGGCAATTGCAGGCACTCGAGCTGCGGAAAATCGCGCTGCAGTTGCGCGCCGAAGTGTCGCTGCAGCGCGCGGTAGGCGGTGGCGCCGTTGCAGCACAGGCGCTCGATGCCGCGATAGGTGTGCAGCAACTGCGGCAGGTCGTTCGCGATCGCGCCGCGATGCTCGATTGCGGCATCCAGGCTGCCGCGGCGGATGCAGGAATGCAGTACGTCCCACAGTGCCAGTCGGTGCTGCTGCAAGCGCTCGAGCCGCAGCGCGTAGGGCAGCGCGTGCTCGGCTATGCCTTGCCGCGCCATGATGGTCCAGAACTGATTGCGCGGATGCGCATAGTATTGCCGGGCGGCCAGTGAGGCCGCGCCGGGCATGCTGCCGAGAATGAGCACGCGCGCGTCGGTGCGCACGACCGGCGCGAAGCTCTGGACACGCATCGATCTGGCCGGGCCCATGCCTCGAGTCAGTCGGATGGCACGCGGCCGCGCAGTTGCTTGAGGCGCTTGCGCTGGGACTTGTGCTCCATGCGGCGCAGCTGCGAGCCGCGCGTGGGGCGCGTCGCGTGGCGTGCCTTGGGCTCGATGCTCGCACGCACGATCAGCGCCTGCAGCCGCGCAAGTGCTTCGCGGCGATTGCCTTCCTGCGTGCGATGATTGCGCGCACTGATCAACAACGCCCCCTCGGCACTGAGTCGATGTCCGGCCAAGGCGCGCAGTCGCGCCTTGACAGCCGGCGAGAGTGACGCGGTACCGGCCAGATCAAAGCGCAATTGCGCCGCGGTGGCGACCTTGTTGACGTTCTGGCCACCCGGACCCGAGCCGCGTACGAAGTGGAACTGCAGGTCCTGGGCTGAAATGCTGGGCAGCTTCTTCACGGCGTCGCGCCGCTCACCGAGGCCCTCAGGCGTTCAGATCCGGAATCAGCTGGCTTTCGAGCTTGAGGATCTGGTCCTTGAGCGCGAGCTTGCGCTTCTTGAGTCGCTTGAGCTGCAATTCGTCGATATGCATGTCCATCGAAAGACGCGAGATGACTTCGTCCAGATCGCGATGCTCGATGCGCAGCTGTCGCAGTTTCTCGAAATTGCGGAACAGCTCGCGGTCGACGTTGTCTTCCTGATCGCTCATCCGCAGTGACTGCCTTGTCCTGCAGCAGCGGCGCGCGCGCGGCTGCGTGGTAGAGCGCGCTCACGCTTGGAGCCGCGCCATGATCGGTGTTATCAGATCGCGTAGCTTAGCGAAGCGACCCAATGGGCGCCACGGCAAATCCGGCTCATGGAAGTCCGAGCCGATCGAGCCGGCGAGCTCGTAGCGCCTGGCGATTGCTGCGAGGCGATCCGCATCAGCGGGGCTCATGCCGGCCAGGCTGACCTCGATGCCAGCGCCGCCGGCGGCCTTGAACTCCCCGACCAGCTCGCGCAAAACACCATGAGAGATCGCATAGCGGTGTGCATGCGCCAGCACCGCGACCCCGCCGGCCGCGACGATGCGCAGCACCGTCTGCGCCAATGAGGGCCATTGCGCCCTGACGTATCCGGGACGACCACGCTTGAGCCAGCGCTCGAAGCCATCCGCTACGCTGTCGGCGAGCTCCAGAGTCCAGAGCGCGCGCGCGAGGTGCGTTCGCGTCGGCACCGGCGCGGCGAGCGCGATCGCCCCCAGTTCCGCTCCGGGCAGCCCCGCAAGCGATAGCCGCTCGGCCATCCTTCGCATGCGTTGCCGCCGGCGCTCGAGCTGAGCCTCGCAATGCGCCAGCAGGCTGGCATCGTTGAGATCGATGCCGAGTCCGACCACGTGGATTTCTCGTTCGCGCCACTCGCAGCTGAGCTCCACACCCGATACGAAACGGATCGCGTGGGCGGCGCATGCCGTGCGAGCCAGTTCGCAGCCCGCAACCGTATCGTGATCGGTCAGAGCCAATAGCTCCACCTCGCGCTGTGCCGCCAG
>Ga0302324_100005901_pt1 | contig 26601 bp, 20 predicted proteins | sample Palsa_T0_1_FD_201949 | JGI IMG/M metagenome (GOLD analysis project Ga0302324, IMG submission 201949) | Peat permafrost microbial communities from Stordalen Mire near Abisko, Sweden - Palsa_T0_1 | ecosystem: Environmental > Terrestrial > Soil > Palsa > Peat permafrost | place: Sweden: Abisko...
GGCCGCGGTGCCATGACGCGAATCGGCCTCGCGAATTGCCCGCTTGTCGGCGTGGCGGATGATCGAAAGATAACCACTTCGGCGGCGAAAATTCCAGGGGCCGATCGCCGGGGCATAAAAACGCGTGATAATTTGCCACGCAATCAACGAAAAGCCCCACAATCCCCCCGTTTGTGTTTGATTGCATTTGCGTTTCTGTAAGGATTGCGGCCTACCGTCCGGTCGATGAAGTGGGCCGCCGGAGCTGCCCATTTGCCTCGCATGCAAAGGGCTGGCGATGCAGCGAAATGGGGAACATGGGGATGGCCAAGACCGTCCTGATCGTGGAGGACAACGAGCTCAACATGAAGCTCTTCCATGACCTGTTGGAGGCCCACGGTTATAATACCGTGGGGACGCGCAACGGCGTCGAAGCCATCGATCTCGCCCGCAAGCACCGCCCCAATCTGATCCTGATGGACATTCAGCTTCCCGAAGTCTCCGGCCTCGAAGTCACGAAGTGGATCAAGGACGACCCCGAGCTCCGCGCGATTCCCGTCATCGCCATCACCGCCTTCGCCATGAAGGGTGATGAGGAGCGCATCCGCCAAGGCGGCTGCGAGGCCTATCTCTCGAAGCCGATTTCCGTCGCCAAGTTCATCGAAACGATCCGCCAGTTTCTTGGCGCCCCGGAGGGAGAACGCCGATGACTGCCCGGATCCTCGTGGTCGACGACGTGCCGGCCAACCTGCGGCTTCTGGAGGCGCGGCTGTCCGCCGAATATTTCGACGTGGTGGGCGTGGCGAGCGGCGCCGAGGCGCTCGCCATCTGCGAGCGTGCCGAATGCGACCTCGTGCTGCTCGACGTGATGATGCCGGACATGGACGGATTCGAGGTGTGCCGCCGCCTCAAGACCAACCCGGCCACCCACCACATCCCCGTGGTCATGGTGACCGCGCTCGATCAGGCCGCCGACCGCGTGACCGGCCTCGACGCCGGCGCAGACGATTTCCTGACCAAGCCGGCATCGGACTTCGTGCTGATCGCCCGCGTCCGCTCGCTGGTGCGGCTCAAGATGATGACCGACGAGCTGCGCATGCGCGCGGTCACGTCGAAGGAGATCGGGCTCGAAAATCCCGCCCGCGAAGCGGTGGCCGACACCGGCCGCGGCGCCCACATCCTCATCGTCGACGATCGTGAGGCCTCGTGGGAGCGCATGGCCCAGACGCTTTCACCGGAGCACACCGTGGACGTCGAGATCAATCCGCGCCAGGCGGTGTTCCAGGCCGCGGAAACGCCCTTCGACCTCGCCATCGTGTCGCTCGGGCTCGAAAACTACGACGGCCTGCGGCTGTGCAGCCACATCCGCTCGCTCGACCGCACCCGCAACCTGCCGCTGCTCGCCATCGCCGAAGCCGACGACAATGCGCGGCTGATGCGCGGCCTCGAAATCGGCGTCAACGATTATCTGATCCGCCCGATCGATCCGAACGAGCTGCTGGCGCGGGTGCGTACCCAGGTCAAGAAGAAGCGCTACGCCGAGAAGCTGCGCGACAACGTCCAGATGTCCATCGAGGCGGCGATCACCGACGCGCTGACCGGCCTGCATAACCGCCGCTACATGGAAAGCCATCTCGGCACCCTGTTGGACCAAGCGGTCGCGCGCAGCCGTCCCATCAGCATCCTCATTCTCGACATCGACTTCTTCAAGGCGATCAACGACAGCTACGGGCATTCCGCCGGCGACGACGTGCTCAAGGAATTCTCCCGGCGGCTGAAGAAGGCGGTGCGCGGCATCGACCTCGCCTGCCGCTATGGCGGCGAGGAGTTCGTCGTCGTCATGCCAGACACCGACGTCGCGATGGCGACCATGGTGGCTGAGCGGCTCCGCAAGCGCATCGCCGCCGAGCCGTTCCCAATCAACCAGAACACCGGGACGGTGCCGGTGACCATATCGATCGGCATCGCCGCGATGCGGTCATCCGAGGACAGCCCGGCCGATATCATCAAGCGCGCCGACAAGGCGCTCTATCGCGCCAAACGCGAAGGCCGCAACCGGGTCGCCGCCGACGCCGCGTGAGGCCACAGCCATCTCCCTGTAGTCATTCCGGAGCGCGCGTCTTCGCGCGAACCCGGAATCCAGGCTTCAGCCTCAGCGCAAATTCGTAGCGGGCTTTTTGCTCACCGGCGAGGCTGTCTGGATTCCGGGTTCGCCGCCGGCGCGGCGCCCCGAGATGACGGCAAAGGGCCTAATTCCGTTCGATAACCCTTAAACTTTACGTTGATTGTAAAACGTACGGTTAACCAGGGCCTTGGCTGTTGCTTTGCATCTTCCACGCGATAGCGTCGCGGCCGGGAAGGGTACGGCGCGGCGCTGCCGGGCGGGTTCCGCCGACGCCTCCAACGCCTTGAACACCCCACGGATTGCTCAGGTCTATCGCCTGGGCGCGTGGGGCCGGCCGGTCGGGGATGGTAGGGCGAGTGGCCTCCTCCGACACCATTCCCGGCCGGCCACTTTCCCGGTGGTGTGCGACGCCCCCCCAAAACGACGAGGGCGCCTTGCGGCGCCCTGCCAATCCCCTCGATCCCGGCGCGACCTACTTGATCTTGGTCTCGCGGAACTCGACGTGCTTCTTGGCGATCGGGTCGTATTTCTTCTTCACCAGCTTGTCGGTCTTGGTGCGGGAATTCTTCTTGGTGACGTAAAAATAGCCGGTGTCGGCGCTCGACAGCAGCTTGATCTTGATCATGTTCGCCTTGGCCATGGCGGCATTCCTCGGTGACGGCGCGGCACTGCCGCAGGTTGCGGGGAACCTAGCCTCCGCCGACGAAAAGTCAAGAAAATGGGCTTTGCGGCAAGCGTCCTCACTCCAGGAACTCGCGCAGGCGCTTGCCGTGCTGCATGCGGTAGAACGGCACCGGAAGGTCGTGGGTGAAGCCGGCGGCGGTGCGCAGCTTGAGCTCTTCCAGCACCGCCATGGTGATGCCGGGCATGTCGAGCTTCATGGTGTCCTCGATCGGCAGCCACACCAGCTCGACCAGCTCGGTGTCGGCGGTGACGACGCCGTCGATGCGGGCCGCGATGGCGCCGGCGTCGACCGCGAAGAAGCGGGTGTCGAACCGCCGCGTCCGGCCCGGCGGGGTGATGGCGCGGGCGATGAAATGGACCTCGGCGAGATCGGGGTGAACGCCGCTCTTGGCGAAGTCCGCCCACGCCTCGTTCGGGACGCGCATCGGTTCCTCGCGCTTGACGCCGAGCAAGAGGCCGGTCTCCTCGAACACCTCGCGGATGGCGGCGAGGGGATAGCCGCGGGACTTCTGCGGGCTCGGATAGCGCACCTCGCGCATCAGCCGCGCTTCGACCCTCTTGTCGAGCGCCGTTGCCGCGCTCATGCGCCGGTCTTCCAATTCGACCCGGCCGCCGGGGAAGACGAATTTGCCCGGCATGAACTTGTGGCCGTGATGGCGGCGTCCGAGCAGCACCTTGGGGACCGCAGCGGTGCGGTCGATCAGCAGCATGGTGGCGGCGTCCCTGATCCGAACATTTGGCAGGTTGCGGCTTTTGTCCCCGTTGGTGAGGAATTCGGCGAGGCGCGCGGTGGGATCGGAGCTCATCGCAAGTCTTTATTGCGGATCGGCTTCGGGCTCGGCGCGGGGATCGAAGCCATGCATGTAGTTCGCCCATTGCCAGCCGACGATGGCGCCCTTGACCGGCTGTAGCAGCCCGATTGCGAGCCCAATGGTGAGCGTGCCCCATAGCAGCGCGTGGAGCCAATAAGGCGGTGCGAATGCGACCTCGACCACCAGCGCCAGCGGCACCACGATATGGCCGACGATCAGGATCACGAAATAGGCCGGCGCGTCGTCGGCGCGATGGTGGTGGAATTCGGTGCCGCATTCCGGGCAGTGGTCGGCCACCTTGAGGAAGGCGCGGAACAGCTTGCCGCGGCCGCAATTGGGACAGCGGCCGATGAAGCCGCGCCGCAATGCCCTCCAGGCCTGGCGTTTGGGGAGCGCCTCCGCTTCGGCGGTCTGGTCTTGCCAGCTCATCGACGTTTCCGTGCCGGGCGGCGCGGGGCGCCGTCGCCGCCGTGGGAACGGGGTTCGTTGCGGTGCGGCTTGCCGCGCCGCATCGGGTGGGACGGCCGCGTCCGCCCGCCCGCCGTCCCACTGCCCGACAATAGCTCGAAACGCAGCGCGCCGGCGACCGGGGCGGCTTCGACCAGGCGTACCGAAACGGGATCGCCGAGCCGGTGGGTCTCTCCGCTGGCGTCGCCGACCAGCGCGTGGGCGCGCTCGTTGTAGCGGAAATATTCGTTGCCGATGGTGGCCGCCGGAATGAATCCGTCGGCGCCGGTGTCGTCGAGCTTGACGAACAGGCCGGAGCGGGTGACGCCGCCGATATGGCCGGTGAAGGTCGCGCCGATGCGGTCGGCGAGGTGGTGGGCGATCAGGCGGTCGACGGTCTCGCGCTCGGCCGCCATGGCGCGCCGCTCCGCGGCGGATATCTTCGCCGCGGTCTCGCCGAGCGAGCGGACGTCCTCGGCATTGGGAAGGCCGCCGTCGCCGAGCTTGAGCGCGCGGATCAAGGCGCGGTGCACGATCAGGTCGGCATAGCGCCGGATCGGCGAAGTGAAATGAGCGTAGCGGCGCAGGTTGAGCCCGAAATGACCGTAGTTCTCCGCGGCGTATTCGGCCTGGGCCTGACTGCGCAGCACGATCTCGTTGACGAGCTTTTCGGTGTCGCGGCCCTTGACGCGGGCGAGGATGCGGTTGAAGCCCTCCGGCCGCAGCGCGCCGGTCTTGGGCAGCGAGATGTCGAGGGTCGCCAGGAACTCGCGCAGCGCGTGGAGCTTCTCCACCGCCGGCTCGTCATGGACGCGATAGACCAGCGGCGTGTGTGCGCGCTCGAGCGACTCCGCGGCGGCGACGTTGGCGAGGATCATGAACTCCTCGATCAGCCGGTGGGCGTCGAGCCGCGCCGGCGAGATCACCCGGTCGATGGTGTTGTCGGGCTTGAGCAGGATCTTGCGCTCGGGCAAATCGAGGTCGAGCGGGCCGCGCTCGTCGCGGGCGTGCTTGAGCGCGCGATAGGCGTCGTAGAGCGGCTCGATCACGAGCGGCAGGAGCGGCCCCGTGGTGTCGTCGGGATTGCCGTCGATGGCGGCTTGGGCCTGGGCGTAATAGAGCTTGGCGAAGGAGCGGATCAGCACGCGATGGAACCGGTGCTCGCGCTTGCGGCCGTCGGCGGCGATGACCATGCGCACCGCGATGGCCGCGCGGTCGACGCCGGGCTTGAGTGAGCACAGGTCGTTCGAAATGCGCTCCGGCAGCATCGGCACCACGCGGTCGGGGAAGTAGACGGAATTGCCGCGCACCAGCGCCTCGCGGTCGAGCGTGGAGCCCGGCGTGACGTAATGTGCGACGTCGGCGATGGCGACGTCGATGACGAAGCCGCCGGCATTCCTGGGATCGGTGTCGGGCCGCGCATAGACCGCGTCGTCATGGTCCTTGGCGTCGACGGGATCGATGGTGACGAAGGGGACCTCGCGCCAATCCTCGCGGCGGTCGAGGCCGGCGGGGTGCGCCGCCTCCGCCTCTTCGAGGGCTTCGCGGCGGAACTGGTGGGGAATGCCGTGGGCGTGAATGGCGATGAGGCTCACCGCCTTTTCGGTGGCGAGCGAGCCGAGCCGTTCCATCACCTTGGCGCTCGGCAGGCCGAGCCGACCGCTCTTGCTCACCTCGACGGCGACGAGATCGCCTTCCTCGGCGCCGTTGACCGCGGCGGCCGGAATGGACAGCTCGCGGCCGAGATTCTTCTTGTCGATAGGCACCAGCCGGCCGCCGTCGCCGAGCTTGCGGAACACACCGAGCACGCGATGCCTGGCGCGGTCGATGATCTTGATGGCGCGGCCCTGGTAGAGGACGGCGTCGTGGCCGTCGGTGGTCTTTTCGATCCGCAGCAGCGCCTTGTCGCCGATCCCCGGCACCTCGACGGGGCGGGCGCGGCGCGGCACGTGCAGGCGGATCTTGGGCGGCTCGCCATGGGCCTCGGTGTCCCATTCGTCCGGCACCGCGATCAGTTCGCCGTCGCGGTCGCGTTCGGTGATGTCGGCGAGGACGACGCTGGGCAGCACGCCGGCGTTGTGGAGCTTCTTGCGATGCTTCTCGATATGGCCATGGTCGGCGAGGTCGCGCAGCATCTCTTTGAGGGCGGCGCGATCGGCATTCTTGAGGCCGAAGGCGCGGGCGATTTCGCGGGTGCCGACCTTGCCGGCTTCCTTGCCGATGAAGGCGAGCAGGTCTTCCTTGGAGGGGAGGGTGTTCTTATGTGTTTGGGAAATCAATCATTCATCCGGAAAAAACAGAGTGCGGGCTCAAGGCCCGCGCCCCTTACATAAGCATCGCTCCGCCAAATTGCCAGCGCGGTCTGCTCCCTCCCCCGCGAGCGGGAGAGGGGATTGGGCCTGTCGTTACTTGCCGGCCTTGGCGCGCTTGGGCGCGGGTTCCGGGGCGGGCTTGGCGGCCGGCTTGGGCGCGGGCTTCGCCTTGGCCTTCGCCCGCGTGGTGGGCGGGGCCTTTTTCGGCTTGGCGGCCACGGCCGCCGGCTCGGCGGCGCCGTCAGGCTTGGCAGTGCCATCGGGCTTTGCCTTGCCCTTTGCGGCGGCCTTTCTCGGCTTTGCCGTCTCGGCGGCCCCGGCTTTGGCACCCTTCTTGGCACCGGACTTTGCACCCTTGGCAAAGCGGCCGGGCTTGCCGCCGGTGCGCTCCGCGCGGGCGGCGAGCAGGGGCAGGGCCTCTTCCAGCGTGATCGTGTCCGGTGCCTTGTCGCCGGGCAAGGTGGCGTTGACGCCCTCATGGGTGACGTAGGGCCCGTAGCGGCCGTTCTTCACCAGCACCGCGCCGCCTTTTTCGGGATGGTCGCCGAGCGAGCGGCCGGGGTCGCCGCCGAAGCGGGCGCGCGGACCCTTGGTGATCTTCTCCGCGATCAACGTCACCGCGCGATTGAGCCCGATGTTGAAGACATCGTCGCCGGCCTCGATATTGGCGTAGGTCTTGCCGTGCTGGATATAGGGGCCGTAACGGCCGACGCCGGCGACGATCGGTTCGCCATCTTCGGGGTGGCGGCCGACTTCGCGCGGCAATGACAACAGCTTCAGCGCCATTTCGAGATCGACGTCGGCGGGATTGGTTCCGCGCAGAAGGCTCGCGCGCTTGGGCTTTTCGCCTTCCGCCGCTTCGCCGAGCTGCACATAGGGGCCGAACCGGCCGTTGCGCAGGGTGACCTCGACACCATTGGGATCGCGCCCGAGCGGCCGGGTCGCGGTCTCCTCGACGCCGTCCGCGCCGGGGACCGAGAACGGCCGCGTGAACCGACATTCCGGGTAGTTCGAGCAGCCGATGAAGGCGCCGAACTTGCCGAGCTTGAGCGACAGGCGCCCGGTGCCGCAGGTGGCGCAGCGGCGCGGATCGACGCCGTCGGCGCGCGGCGCAAAGATGTGAGGCGCCAGCATCTCGTCCAGCGCGTCGATTACCTGGCTGATTTTCAGGTCCTTGATCTCGCCGACCGCGCCGGTGAAGCCGATCCAGAACTCACGCAGCAATTGCCGCCATTCGACCTCGTTGTTGGAAACGCGGTCGAGCTGCTCTTCCAGGTCGGCGGTGAAATCATACTCGACATAGCGGGCAAAGAAGCTCTCCAGGAACGCGATGACGATGCGGCCGCGGTCCTCCGGCACCAGCCGGCGCTTGTCGATGCGGACGTAATTGCGGTCCTTGAGCACCTGCAGGATCGACGCATAGGTCGACGGCCGGCCGATGCCGAGCTCCTCCATGCGCTTGACCAGGGAGGCTTCCGAATAGCGCGGCGGCGGCTCGGTGAAATGCTGGGTGGCGCTGATTTCCTTTTTGGCCAGCGGTTCGCCCGCGCTCATGGCGGGCAACCGGCGCGCCTCCTCGTCCTCGGGATCGTCGTCGCGGCCTTCCTGGTAGAGCTTGAGGAAGCCGTCGAACTTGATGACGCTGCCGGTGGCGCGCAGGTCGAGCAGGCGGGAGGCGACCTTGGCCGCGATGTCGACGGTGGTGCGTTCCAACTCCGCGGATTCCATCTGGCTCGCCACCGCGCGCTGCCAGATCAGCTCATAGAGCTTGGCCTGGTCGGCATCGAGCTTCGAGCGCATGTCGCGCGGGCGCCGCGACGGGTCGGTGGGGCGGATCGCCTCATGGGCTTCCTGGGCGTTCTTCGCCTTGGTCTGGTAGCGCCGCGGCGCCTCCGGCACATAGGGCTTGCCGTATTCGGAGCCGATCAGGTGGCGGATCGAGGCGATCGCCTCGTCTGCTATCTGCACGCCGTCGGTGCGCATATAGGTGATGAGGCCGACGGTGTCGCCGCCGATATCGATGCCTTCGTAGAGGCGTTGCGCGACCCGCATGGTGTGGGCGGGGGCGAAGCCGAGCTTGCGGCTCGCCTCCTGCTGAAGTGTCGAGGTGGTGAAGGGTGGATAGGGGTTGCGCTTGGCCGGCTTCGCCTCGACATTGGCGACGGTGAAGGCCGCGGTTTCCAGGGCTTGCTTGAAAGCTTCCGCGTCGGCGCCGGAACCGATGTCGAGCCGCTGGATCTTCTGGCCGTCGGCCCCGACCAGCCGCGCCTCGAACGCCTCTGCCCGCGGCGTCGCCAGCGTCGCCACCAGCGACCAGTACTCCCGGGTGACGAATTTCTCGATCTCGAGCTCGCGGTCGCAGACGAGCCGCAGCGCCACCGACTGTACCCGGCCGGCCGATTTGGCGCCCGGCAACTTGCGCCACAGCACCGGCGACAGGGTGAAGCCGACCAGATAGTCCAGCGCGCGGCGGGCGAGATAGGCGTCCACCAGCGCCTGGTCGATGTGGCGGGGATGCTTCATCGCCTCGGTCACCGCCTGCTTGGTGATGGCGTTGAAGACGACCCGCTCGATCTGCTGGTCCTTGATGGCGTGCTTCTGCTTGAGCGCCTCCAGCACATGCCAGGAGATCGCCTCGCCCTCGCGGTCGGGGTCGGTGGCGAGGATGAGCTTGGCGGCGCCCTTCACGGCAGAGGCGATGCTGTTCAGCCGCTGCTGCGACTTGGGATCGATTTCCCAGAGCATGTGGAAATCGGCCTCGGGATCGACCGACCCGTCCTTGGCCGGGAGATCGCGCACATGGCCGAACGAAGCGAGAACCTCGTAGCCGCGGCCGAGATATCCATTGATCGTCTTGGCCTTGGCGGGCGATTCGACAACGACTATGTTCATATAATACCGCGATTTTTTGTTATATTTGTGCAGTTCTAGGCAACCGGGCATCTAGCCTTTGTCGGGGGAAAATGGGTAACTGCACCCCGCCTGTCAAACGGCAAGACGCGCATGGCTCCCGAGATGAGTCATTAATTCCTTGTTGCGTGCAACTTTAGGATGATTTAGTAACTAACTACAACCTCAGTGCGCGACGGCTTTGCAGCGAGACATGAGCGCCGATTTGCCAACTCAATCCCGCGCGCGCGAGGCGGCGACTTACATCGCCGAGCTTACCTCCGATTTGGCGCGGCTTGCGCGCGAGAACGGCCTGACCGAGCTCGCCTATCTGCTCGACATCGCCCGCCTGGAGGCCGAGATGAACGCCGGCAAGGCGGTGACGCCGCGATCCGACCCCGCGGGTTAGGGCAGGGGCACACCCTACAGGCTGACGATCGAAATTCTGCGTCTTGCTCCCCTCCCCCGCTCGCGGGGGAGGGTCAGGGAGGGGGCATTCCACGGCACGGACCTGAGAGCCCCCTCCCCAGCAAGCGGGGGAGGGAGCAATATCCGATCACACCAGCGCGACGAGCCCGCCACGCTGGCGGTCGAGGCGGCCGGCGAGCTCGAGCTCGAGCAGAGTGGTCTGCACCGCCGCCGGCGAGCATCCCGACAGCCGGATGAGGTCGTCGATGGCGACCGGGGTCGGCCCCATCAGGGCGATGATACGGGCGCGCGCGCTCGCGCCCGGCTCGTCGGCGGGCGCCGGCGATGCCGGTTCCTCCATCGGCTGCTCCGGCTTATGCCCGATGATCGGGCGCAGCACATTGACGATGTCTTCGACCTCGGTGACCAGGACGGCGCCCTGCTTGAGGAGCCCGTTGGCGCCCTCCGCACGGGGATCGAGCGGCGAGCCCGGCACCGCGAACACCTCGCGGTTCTGCTCCAGAGCCATGCGCGCGGTGATGAGGGAGCCCGATCGTTTCGCCGCCTCGATGACGACGACGCCGAGCGAGATCCCGGAAATCAGCCGGTTGCGGCGGGGAAAATCCCGCGCGCGGGGCTCCCACCCGAACGGCATCTCCGAGATCGCGGCGCCGGTTTCGACGAGCGCTTCGACGAGGGGAGCATGCTCGGGCGGATAGACGCGGTCCTGGCCGCCCGCGAGCACGGCCACGGTGCCGGTGGCGAGGCTCGCGCGGTGGGCGGCGGCGTCGATGCCGCGCGCCAGTCCCGACGCGACGCCGAAGCCGGCGCCGCCGAGTTCGCGCGCCAGTCGCTCCGCCATCTTGACGCCGGCCGCCGAGGCGTTGCGCGAGCCGACCATGGCGATGAGGGGCCCGCGCAGCACGCCGGCATTGCCGCGCACCGCGAGCAGCGGCGGGGCATCCTCGACGGTCTGGAGATAGGCGGGGTAGTCGGCCTCGCCGAGCGCGACGAAGCGCGCGCCGATGAGCTGCGCCGCCGCCATCTCCCGCTCGGCATCCTCCCGCGCACACACCCGCAACGGCCGCGATGCGCCGCCGCGCCTGGCGAGATCGGGCAGCGCGGCGAGCGCCGCGCCGGCGCCGCCGCAATGATTGACGAGGGAGCGGAACGTGCGCGGCCCGACATTCTCGCTGCGGATCAGGCGCAGCCAGTCGAGCCGCTGGCTCTCGCTCAGACGAACATATGCGGTATCCGCCAATGAAATGGTCCCCGGCCTGCGGGCAGTATGGCGGTTCGCGGCGCGCGGGGCTACGGGGGTATGCAGGGGCTGGCGTATGCATGGGTGGCGGGCGTCGTCACGACGCCCGTAACCGGGACGAGCGCGGGACGGGTTCGCCGAGCGCGGTCGAAACGACCCACGCGAACGCCGCCGAACCGCAGGCCGGGCTGCCGACGCGGGCGACCGTGCGCGCAGGGGGCGTGGGGAGGGTGTCGCGCGGAGGGTAGCGCCGGCGCGATTTGGGCGATATGGTCGCCGCCGCCGGCGCCGCCCCGGGACTCGGCGCACCGATCGCGGCCTGCAAGCGCTCGTAGCTCAGCTGGATAGAGCATCAGACTTCGAATCTGAGGGTCGGGAGTTCGAATCTCTCCGAGCGCGCCAGTCTGTAGCAGAGCACGCCGCGGCTACCTCGAGGCAACCGTCGGCGGCGGCGGCGCGCAGCAGACCGTCGCAAAAGCAGATCAGGATATCGCGAAAATGACGTAATCCGATGGCACCCACCGAGTCGCCGGGAGCCAATTTTGCGTGGGGGTTCGCGCATGTCTTACGCAGTGGTGACAGCTCTTCTTGTCGCATTGGTCGCGGGTAGCTTCGCGGGGGCGATATTCGCCGGAATCGAGCTTGCCAAGCTCGTCACGGACGCGATGTAGGCGTCGTGGGCCTCACAGCGCCCGATAGGCGGACATACGGCCGGTGCCGGGCGCCGTTGCGATCTCGTGCGGCCGTGGTGGTAGAGCAGCACTGCCCCATGCGCATAGGTGCCGGATCGAGCTGCCATAATGGCTTTGCAATCAACGGGCACCGTCACCGGCATGGATGATCTGAGCTCATGGAATTTGACGGTGGGCGCCCGGGTGCGTCTGGCCGCGCTTGCGCTGCTCGTCTGGGCAATCGGCGGGACCGTCGATGGGCATGGCCTGCGGGCACTCGTCGCCGTCCCGTTGCTTGTGGCGGCGTGGCTGTGCTCCATCTACGTCGTTGATCGTTGGGTCATCGCGCGCCGCGATGGTTCGTGACGGCTGCTCGGCGGAGCGCGCAGGGCCGCCGCCGACGCGGGCCGGATCGGATCTGCAAGGTCCGGCCTTCTACGCGAGGAGGATAACTTCGGCCAGCCCGCTTAGGGGTCACGAAACTTCCACGCCGCCGCCTCCGGCCGTCTCCTGCCGTACCCGACTTTGCCGCGGAGTGTGACTAATCCGCAACCACCACGCTTGCGGACTCAGATACGTTTCCAGATCGCGGCGGCCCGGTCTGTGCTGAAACCAAAATGCCGGCGCCTCTGCTGTCACCTCGGGGTCGAGCCGGTTTTGGCCCGGCACACCGGGAGAGGGAGGCGGCCATGCCTATTCTTCTCTGGTATCTGCCATTCACCATGTTTTCCGGCGCCTGCGATCTCGTGTTTTCCGAGTTCGAGACGCAGGCGGCGGCCAATGTGTCGCCGGCGGAATTCGGTGAACCGCTGCGGGAAGCGGACGAACCGGCCGAGTGATCGTCGGCACGCCCGGTTTCGCCGATCGATCTAAGCCGCCATCCCTGCGCGATGGTTTAGCCCACCATCTCTGACTGGGCCGCCCGCTCTCGTTGATTGCACCGTGGCCGGGCCCGCGATCCCTCCAAGATAAAGCGGGATGTTTGCCGCTTCACCGACCCTTGCCGTGGCTTCTTATTGCCGGTGCCGCGCCCGCTTGCCCTTGCCGCCGGCAACCAAAGCGATCATCCTCAGCGGTACCCGGGAACATTGGTCACCAACGCGCGCCTTGCAGCGGCGGGGAGGATGCAATGCAAAAGCATTTCACGACGGTGATTCTGGCCGCGATGGTGCTCGGCATCGTGGTCGGCTACGCCTGCAATGTCGGGTTTCCCGATACCAAGACGGCGGCGGCCATCGCCGGGTATTTCTCCCTCATCACCGATCTGTTTCTGCGCCTGATCAAGATGATCATCGCGCCGCTGGTGATCTCCACATTGATCACCGGCATCACCCATATGGGCTCGTCCAACTCCCTCGGCCGGGTCGGGGCGAAGACCATGGGCTGGTTCGTGACCGCTTCGCTGGTCTCGCTGTTTCTCGGCATGGTGATGGTCAACATTCTCCAGCCCGGCGAGAACCTCGGGCTGCCGATGCCGGACCCCGGCGTCGCCACCAACCTCAAGACCTCGGGCCTGACGCTCAAGGAATTCGTCACCCATCTGGTGCCGCGCTCGGTGATCGAGGCGATGGCCACCAACGAGATCCTGCAGATCGTCGTGTTCGCGATCTTCGCCGGCGTCGCCATCGCCTCGCTCGGCGAACGCGCCAAGCTGCTCGCCGAGGTCATCGAGCAGGTCGGCCACATGATGCTGGAGATCACCGGCTATGTGATGAAGGCGGCCCCGATCGCGGTGTTCGCCGCCATCGCCGCGACGGTCACCACCAACGGCGTCGGCATCCTCCTCACCTTCGGCAAGTTCATGGGGGGCTTCTACCTCTCCCTGATGATCCTGTGGGGGCTCATCTTCGCGGCCGGATTCCTCGTCGTCGGCCCGCGGATCGTCCGCCTCGCCCACCTCGTGCGCGAGCCGATCCTGCTCGCGTTTTCGACCGCGAGCTCGGAGGCCGCCTATCCCAAGACGCTCGAACGCCTCGAGGAGTTCGGCGTGCCCAACCGGATCGCGGCCTTCGTCCTGCCGTTGGGGTATTCGTTCAACCTCGACGGCTCGATGATGTACTCCACCTTCGCGACCCTGTTCATCGCCCAGGCCTATGGCATCACCCTGAGCTGGGGCGAGCAGATCACCATGCTGCTGCTGCTCATGCTGACCTCGAAAGGCATGGCCGGCGTGCCGCGGGCCTCCCTGGTGGTGATCGCCGCGACGTTGTCGACCTTCAACATTCCCGAAGCCGGGCTGCTGTTGATCATGGGGATCGACCAGTTCCTCGACATGGGCCGCAGCGCCACCAACGTGGTCGGCAATTCGGTGGCCGCGGCGGTGATCGCCAAGTGGGAGGGCAATCTGCGCCCGGAACTGCCCGGCGTCGACGAAGGCGCGACGCTGGAGCATCCCGCGCCGGCCGCGGCTCCGGCGGAATAGACGGTCATGGCCGGCACCGCACGCACGAGTTTGGGCCGCATCGTCGGCGTCGGCTTGATCGCTGCCGCGGCGCTGGTAGCGGCCGCACCCGCGAGCCATGCCCAGTTCGAGACCACCGATCCGGACACTGTTTCCGGCACGCTGGCGCGCGTCAAGACCACGGGCGTGGCGCGAATCGGTTACCGCGAGGCCTCGATCCCGTTTTCCTTCCTCGACCAATCGGGACACCCGGTCGGCTACAGCATCGATCTGTGCAATGCGATCGTGGAAGAGATCGGGCGCACGCTCGACCGCGACGATCTCAAGGTCGACTTCGTCAAGGTGACATCGGACGACCGGCTGGAGGCGGTCGTCGCGAACCGCATCGATCTCGAATGCGGCTCGACCACCAACAATCTCGAGCGCCGCAAGCGCGTCGAGTTCTCGCCGATGATCTTCGTCAGCGGCACCAAGGTGATGGTGCCGGTGGCGACTCCATGGCGCGACTTTCGCGATCTCAAGGGCCGCAAGGTCGCGGTGACGCGGGGCACCACCAATGCCCAGGCGCTCGAGGCCCTCGACCGGAAATTCGGCCTCGGCATCACGCTCATCGAGGGTGCCGACCACGAGGATTCCTACCGCCTGCTGGCGGAAGGCAAGGTCGACGCGTTCGCGACCGACGACGTGCTGCTCTACGGGCTGATCGCCCAGCACCGCGCCCAGAGCCAATTCAAGGTGGTGGGCGAATTCCTGTCCTACGACCCCTATGGCATCGCATTCCGCCGCAACGAACCGGCACTGCGCGACGCCGTCGAGCGCGCCATCCGCAATCTCGTCGTCGCCCGCGACATCGGGCCGATCTATGCGAAATGGTTCGAGTCCCGGCTGCCCAACGGGGAGCGGTTCAACATCCCCATGAGCCCGCAGCTCGAGGAATCCTTCGCCGTGCTGGGGGCGACGGGCGAGGCGAATTGAGGCAACTACTTCTTCGCCTCCTTCGCGGGGTCCTTGACCATCGGGTAGGTCTCGAACTCGACGTTGGAGAGTTGCCCGTCCACCCGCTGGACCCGGCGGATGTATTCGTTATGGACGACGTCGCGGGTGCGCGGGTCGATCTCCATGGGGCCGCGCGGGCTTTCCCACTTCATGCCCTTCATGGCGGAGACCAGGGCGTCGCCGTCGGTCTTGCCGCCGGTCTTCTCAAGCGCCTCGAAGATCAGGTGCATGGCGTCATAGCCGCCGACCGAAACGAAATTCGGGCGCTTGCCGTAGGCTGCTTCGAAATCGGCCACATAGGCCTTGTTGAGCGCGGAATCGTGGACCGCCGAGTAGTGGTGCGCGGTCACGATCCCGAGCATGGCGTCGGTCATGCCGGGGAGTTCGTCGTCGTCGGTAAGATCGCCGGGGCCGATGATGCGGATGGCGGACTTGTCCATGCCGCGCTCGAGGAACTGCTTGGCGAACAGGCCGGCCTGGAAGCCGGGAAAATAAACGAAAAGGGTGTCGGGCTTGTCGTCGCGCGCCCGCTGCAGGAACGGCGCGAAGTCCGGGTTGGCGAGCGGCACCCGCATCGATTCGACGATCTCGGCGCCGCCCTTTGCGATGCCCGCCTTGAAGGCGGCTTCGGCTTCGAGGCCGGGCGCCCAGTCGTTGACGATGGTGACGATCTTCCTGGCGCCGTTCTTCACCGCCCAGTCCGCGATGGTCGCCGACGACTGCGCCAGCGTGAAGCTGGTGCGCACCATGTAGGGCGACCGCTCCACCGTGACCGATGCGCCCGACACCAGGACGACGGTCGGTATCTTGCCCTCGGTCGCGAGCGGCGCGACCGACAGTGCCGACGGGGTGATGCCGACGCCGAGAATGGCGACCTTTTCATTTACGATCAGTTCCTGAGCGAGGCGCTTTGCCGCGTCCGGCGCCGTCGCGTCGTCCTTGAGGACGATTTGGATCTTGCGGCCGGCCACGGTGTCGCCGTGCTGCTTCAAATAGAGGAGGGCGCCGTTGATCACGGCCTTGCCGGTGGTATTGAAGGCGCCCGTCATCGACTGGATCAGGCCGAGCTTGAGTGGCTCCTGGGCCGCTGCGGCACTTGCCGAGGCGGCGAGCGCCGCGAGGCTCGCGCCGGCGATGGCGGCAGTCATTCGTGCGTGCGACATGGCGTCTCTTCCCATGGTGTTCATGTGGTCTTTGCCCGCTCCAGGCGATGGAATGCCGTGCGGAATCGGTGCTGCCGGCCATGCGGTGTGAGGGACCCCCATATCGCGCGCTGCTCGGCGAAGAGGGCGACCGTCACATGAATCCTACCAAAATCAATTTTTTGCGGCAACATTCAACCGTTCAGAGCGTTTGCGGCGCGACCCAAACCGATGGCTCCCGTCTTTATGGACAAGTCACGCCACTGTCTTGCAACAAGGCCGAAAAAAACGTGAATATTTTGCCGGTTCAAGTCGTCAGCGAGGGGTGATAAGCATCCCATCGGTGCAGGCCGTCGCCAGCCGGGTCTCGATTTCCGTCAACGACCGGGAATGAAGCACGTGACGATCTCCAGCAGTCACAGCGGCGCACATGCGAAGCCGATCGATTCGGTGTTCGGGGCGGATCAATTCATTCCGGCGGTGTTCGAGCAGGTGGTCTGCGAGCACGGCCCGCGCACGTCGCTGATCGGCGACGGCTGGCGGCCCAGCTACGAGGAACTCAACGCCACCGTAAATCGCCTGGCACATGCCATCCTCGCCCATGGCGGCGCTCAGGGGGACCGCGTCGCCATCTTGATGAATCACGATGCGCCGGCGGTCGCGGCGGTGGTGGCCGTGATGAAGGCGGCCCGCATCGTCGTCGTGCTGAATCCCACTCATCCACCGGCGCGGCTGCAGGAGTTGATGGCCGACGCCGAGCCCGGCCTCGTCATAACCGACGCGAGTCTGCACGATCTGGCCATGAGCATCTCCGGCCCGGGTTGCGCGGTCGTTCGCTTCGAGGATCAGTGCGGCCATGGGCCCGGCCACAATCCGACGATCGCCGGTGCGCCCGAACAGGTGGCCGCCCTCCAATATACGTCCGGCTCGACCGGCCGATCGAAGGCGGTGATGAGCACGCATCGGGGGCTGCGGCGGAATTCCATGATCCACACCGAAGCGATGCAGTATTGCGCCGCGGATCGGCTTCCATTGTTCGCCTCCCTGTCGAGCAATCAGGGGATGGCCATGGTGCTGAACGCGCTGCTGAACGGAGCGACGCTCTGCCCCTTCCCGGTTTTCGTCAAAGGCTTGGCTGGCCTCGCCGATTGGATGAACCGGCACGAGATCAATGTCTATGTTTCATCGGCGTCGATCTTCCGCAGTTTCGTGAAGACCTTGGATCGGGACTTCGTGTTCTCCGGCGTGCGCGCGGTGCGGCTCGCTTCTGAGGCGGCCACGTCGGACGATTTCAAGTTATTCCAGGCGCATTTTCCGGGTCACTGCTGGTTCATCCATATGTTCGCGTCGACCGAAACGCCCGTGCTCGCCTGGTCGCGCCGGATGCACCATGACGACGTCCCGGAAGGCCCGCTTCCGATCGGCGCGGTATCACGGGGCGAGGAGGTACTGATCGTCGACACCGACGACAATCCGGTGGCGGTCGGCGAGGTGGGCGAAATCGTCATGCGCAGCCGCTATCTCTCCGCCGGCTATTGGCGCAACCCGGAACTGACGGCACAGCGGTTTTCCGCCGACCTCGATGGCGTCGGCACGCGGTTGTTTCGAACCGGCGATCTCGGCCGCATCGACGCGGCGGGCATGTTGGAGTTTTGCGGTCGCCGGGACGATCGCGTCAAGATTCGCGGCAACCGGATCGAGCTGACCGAGATCGAAGTCGCGTTGCGCCGGCTTCGCGGCATCGAGAATGCCGCGGTCGAAGCCATCGTGCGGCCGGCCGGCGAGCCCCAGCTCGTCGGCTTCATCGCGATGGACGGTGGAAATACCTGGTCTTCGTCGGAGCTGCGTCTCGTCTTGCGCGCCGCTCTGCCGGTCCACATGGTGCCGTCGGACTACGTGATGCTGCCGGAGTTGCCGCTCACGCCGACCGGCAAGGTCGACCGCGCGAAGCTTCGGCAGAGCTATCGCCGGCAGCGCCGGCGGCAGCCCGGCCAGGAGCCGCAGACGGTAACCGAATCGTCGCTGGCGGACATATGGGCGGAGGTATTCCAGCTCGGCGACATCGGCCGTGACGAGGACTTCTTCGCTCTTGGCGGCGATTCGCTGTTGGCCGCAGTGGTGGCGGCATCGGTCCACGGCACCTTCGGGGTCCAGCTCGATCTGGCGATGTTCGCCGAACATCCGACACTGAAGGGGCTGGCGCTCGTCATCGACGATCTGCGTGCCCGGGGCCCTGAGGACGAGCCGCCCCTGGTGCCGGCGCAGCGCACGGAGCCCCTGCCGATGTCGTTTGCCCAGGAGCGCATATGGAAATTTTCACGCACGCCCGCGGCATTGGCGTCATACACGGTGGCCTCCGTTTATCGGATTACCGGGCCGCTCGACCCCGAGCTGCTGCGCGGCTGCATGGACGATCTGGCACGTCGCCATGAGATCCTGCGCACGACCTTTTCTCAACAGGACGGGCATCCGATACAAATCGTCGATCCGTCGAACCCGCTGCCGGCGCTGGAGTACCTCGACCTGAACGGCGCGGATGACGCCGATTCGCGGGCCGATGTCATATGCAGCAAAGAAGCGTCGTGCGTTTTCGACCTGACCCGCGGCCCGCTGCTTCGCTGCCACCTGTTTCGATTGCGCGCGAACGAGTACTGGCTGCTATGCGTCTCAAATCACATAATCGCCGACAACGTGTCCTGGGATTTTTATTTCGGCGAGCTGGCCATGCTCTACGAAGCCAGGCGGCGCGGGGAAGCGCCTCCGGGTCCGGAGTCTGCACCGCTGCAGTATGGGGACTATGCGGCGTGGCAACGAATGGTCCTGGGCCGGAAAGGTACGGCGTACGGACGGTCGGTGTCGTGGTGGAAGAAGAATTTGTCCGGTGCCCCATGGGCTCTCCGGATTCCATTCTCGCGCGCGCAAGAGAAACCGGACGTGGTGCCGGCCGACGGCATGATGTCCTGGGGTGTCGATCGACAAGTCTCGTATCGTCTGAATGTCCTGAGTGCCTCGCGGAACGCTACCCACGCGATGGTGCGGCTGGCCGCCTTTGCCGCGCTGCTCGCCGTCGAAGCGGGTGCTTCCGACGTCTGCGTCGGCATTTATTCCAGGGGCCGCAGCCGCTTTCCGCTGCAGAATCTGATCGGAGACTTCTCGAATCTTCTCACGTTGCGATTTCGATATGATCCAACGAAATCGTTTGCGGATTGGCTGTCGATCGTACGCGACCAGGTTTTGCAGGCAGAAGCAAACAGCGAGATACCGTGCGAAGAATTGCGCGATGAACTACAGCGGGAGGGCATTCGTGTACCAGGCATCCAGGTCATCTTCCATGTCGCTCCGGCGCGCCGGGTGATCGAATTCGCGGGACTGAGGCTGGGCTGGCTAAAGAGCGCTCGCCGGGCATTCCCGTGGGGCTTCACCATGAGATTCAACGATCAGGACGAAGCACACGGCTGCCAGGCCCTCTTCGACCCCCGCATTTACGATCCGGCCGGCGTGCGCGTCTTCGTGGAGCGCTATAAGGGCCTGCTCGACGCCGCATCTCGCCATCCGGAGAAGATGCTGGAGGATTTGCTGGTGATGAGTGATCTGGCGGCGGCGTTCGGCCGGGCGATTGCGCTTCATGGGGCCGGTCGATTGCAGGAGGCCGAGCAGTGCTATCGGCACATGGTGAAAGTTCAGCCGGATCATTACGACAGCCTGCACATGCTTGGTGTGATCCATCACCAGCGCGGCGATCACGAGCAGGCGGTCGGTCAGATCGATTTCGCCTTGAGGATAAATCCGGAGCTCGCCGCCGCCCATGGAAGCCGCGGCATCGCACTCCACCAGCTGGGCCGATTCGACGAGGCGGTGGCCAGCTATGACCGGGCGATCGCCCGCGCGCCCGACGATGCGAGCGCCTTCTACAATCGCGGCAATGCGCTTCAGGCGCTGATGCGGCTCGACGATGCGGTCGCGAGCTACGACCGGGCGATCGCGCTCAATCCCGCGTATACGGGCGCCGTTTACAATCGCGGCAATGCGCTTCTGGGTCTGCAGCGGTTCGACGAAGCGCTGGCGAGCTATGACCGGACGATCGGGCTCAGGCCCGACCACTCCGGTGCCTTCAACAACCGCGGCGTCGCGCTCCAGAAGCTGAAGCGGATCGAGGAGGCGGTGGCGAGCTACGACCGGGCGATCGCGCTCAAACCCGACTACGCAGAAGCCTTGAGCAACCGTTCCGTCGCATTGAAGGAATTGAAACGGATCGGCCGGTCATGGACGATCAATTCGTGAGCGAGGCGCTTCACGGCAGCCCGCGCGGCCGCATCGGAGCATGAGCAAAGTTCCGCATCGTCTCGTCGTGGTCGGCCACGGCGCGGCGGGCCTCTCGGCTGCGCTCGCGGCGGCCGAAGCGGCACGTTCTCATGACCGGGCGGTGGAAATCACCCTGGTGGAGAAGGCTCCACCAGAAGCGGCCGGGGGCAATACGCTGTGGAGCCCTTCCTATATGCGGCTCGATGCCAGCGACCGCATCGCGCCCGATTTCGAGGACGCCATGATGGCGGCGTCCGATGGACGCGGCGACCGGCAGTACTTCCGCACGCTCGCGGACAACGCCACGGCCACGATGGGATGGCTGGAGAACCATGGCGTCGCGTTCTGCTCGCCAATCTATTATCTCAGCGCGGGTCCGCTGCGGATCCAGCCGGTCGGGGGCGGCCGCGCTATCGTCGGGGCGCTCTCGCGCGCGGCAAAGGGCTTCGGCGTGGCCTTTCGATACGGATGTACGGCAGAGCGCATTGTCATGGAAAACGGCCGCGTGGGCGCAATCATCACGTCGGGGGGTGACGGAGCGAGAACAATTCCAGCTGACGCCGTCATCCTCGCCGCCGGCGGCTTTCAGGCCGACGGCGAAATGATGCGCACGCATTTCGGCCCGGGAGGCGAAACTCTCAAGCCGATCTCTCCGGGCACCCGCTGCAATTCCGGCGACGGCATACGGATGGCGGTCGCGCTGGGCGCGCTGGTGTCCGGAGATTGGAACGGCATGCATGCCGAGCCCGTCGATCCGCGCAGCAAAAATTCGGCTCCGGTCGTTCTGGTCTATCCCTACGGTATCGTCGTCGATCGAAGCGGCCGGCGGTTCTTCGACGAAGGCGGCGGACTCGTGCACGAAACCTGGGAGCGGTTCGCGCGAAACATTCATTTCGAGACGCCGGGCGGAACGGCTTACGCGATCCTCGACGGCCGGTTGTTCGATATTGACGGCTTCGAGCGCGCGATCCGATCGGAAGTGGCCCCGCTTCAATCCGATACGCTGAAAGGTCTGGCCCGCCTGGCCGGCATCGATGGCGCCGGCCTGGCGGAGACGGTCGCGACATACAACCGGGCTGCGACCGGCGATCCCGCGCAGTTCGATGCGGCGCGGCGCGATGGGCTGGCGGCGGCTGCATGGCTCGATCCGCCGAAGTCCAACTGGGCCCGCGCCATCGCAAAGCCGCCGTTTCTCGCCTATCCCCTGGTCGGCGCGGTCGCCTACACGTTCGGCGGGCTTGCGACCGACGAGAGGGCGCAGGTGCTCGGCAAGGACGGTCCGCTTGCCGGGCTTTATGCCGCCGGGGAAATCACCGGGCATTTCTGGGGAACCGCGCCCAATGCGGTTTCGGTTTTGCGTGCGCTGGTGTTCGGGCGCATCGCCGGGTGGGAGGCGATTTCGTATTTCGAGAGCACGTAGGGCGTTTTTCCAGCCGCTTCGTGCGTGGCCTGGATGCAACACCTGACAGAATAACGCTCGTGCGGGCGAGCGGGACGGAACCGCCGGTGGTAAGGTAAAGCGGTCTGCCTTGATGCCTTGCAGCTGAAGCGCTTGGAAGTCGTTGCGACGGGGGGTGTTGCGAAGTGACCAGGCCGATGCTCATGCGCTTGCTCGTGGCGGTGGCGATTGCCAGCGGCGTCAACGTCCACGAAGCCCATGCCTGCGACGGCCCTTGCCCGACGCGGCCCCAGCCCGTGATCCCAGGGCATTCGAACAACAACGACGCAACCTACGCCATTACTGGAATCCTCGGCGCCCTGGTCGGCGTGGCGATCTGGAACGTCCTGTTTCCGCCTTCACCACCTCCGCCCCCTCCGCCCCCGCCGGGGTCTTATCCTCCGGACGGCATGCCCGCGACACAGATACAGCTGCCGAACACGCCAGGTGGAGGTGGTGGTGGTGGTGGTGGTGGTGGTGGTGGCGGGGGCCCTGGCGGCGCCAGACCCGTCGCGCTGCGCAACGGCTGCAACCTGCCGCCCGCCGGCGAGACACGTTTCGTTCCGACCGAGGTCGTCTTCGACATCCCGTCGAGCGTGTCGGCGCAAGCGCTCGATAATATCGCTGCGCGCCACGCCATGACGCGGGTGGAAACCACCACCCTTCGCCTGACCGGGCGGACGCTGCACGTCTGGCGCATCGATAACGGCACCTCGGTGCAGGACATGATTCGAAACGTCTGTACCAACCCCGCCGACCGGCTGGTCGCGGGCGCACAGCCGAATTACCTTTATGCCCTCGCGCAAGATTCGAAGGAGCCCGTCAACGACGCCCAATACGCTCCCGAGAAGCTCAAGCTGCTCGATGCGCATCGCCTTGCGGACGGCAACAAGGTCCTCGTCGCGATCATCGATTCCGAGGTCGATGCGTCCCATCCCGATCTCGCAGGGGCCATTACCGCCAGCTTCGATGCCTCCGCCGACGACGAACGGCCGCATCCCCACGGCACCGGCATGGCCGGGGCGATCGCGGCGCATCGCACCATGCTGGGCACCGCTCCGCGGGTCGGGCTGCTCACGGTGCGTGCGTTCAGTGCCACCGCCAACAGCGCGCAGGGAACCACGTTCAACATCCTCAAGGGGCTCGATTGGGCCGCGGACGAGGGCGCCCGCGTCGTCAATATGAGCTTTGCCGGCCCATCCGATCCGCGGCTGCACGATGCGCTCCTCAAGGCCAACAAGAGGGGCATGGTGCTGGTTGCGGCCGCCGGCAATGCCGGTCCGAATTCTCCGCCGATGTTTCCGGGTGCCGATCCGAGCGTAATCGCGGTCACCGCGACGGATTCGCGCGACGCCATATTCGCGGGGGCCAATCGCGGAAACTACATCGCGGTCGCCGCGCCCGGCGTCGATGTGCTCGCGCCGGCACCCGACAGCACCTACCAGCTGACGACGGGGACCTCCGTGGCAGCCGCCGAGGTGAGCGGCGTTGCGGCGCTGCTGATCGAGCGCAATCCCGCGCTCACGCCCGCCGACGTTCGCAAGATACTCATGGACACCGCAAAGCGTCTCGGGCCCAAGGCCCGCGACCGCGAGTTCGGCGCCGGCCTCGTCAATGCGCTGGACGCGGTGGTGGCGGCCAAGCCGAAATAGCGCGGCAAGCCAGCTCCAACTGATTCAAGACGGCGCGGTGCCGGCACGGCCGGTCACCGCCGTGCCTTCGCCGGTCGCGGTCGGATCGGCACGTCATAGTAGGCTTCCCGCGCCCCGTAAGTGAAATGCCACCATTCGCGGTGGTAATTCACAAAGCCGCGTCTTGCCATGGCCGTCACCAGCAGGCCGCGCCGGCGCCGCTGTTCGGCGCTGATGCCGGGGCTTGCGGTGTAGCTCACGGTGTCGAAGCAGTCGTAACCCGTTCCCATGTCGAGGCTGTTGTCGGGGCTGCGCTGCGCCGCCGGTCCGGTGCAGGGTCCGTAGGCGGCCGCCGGATCGAACGGAGCCGACGGCACGAGCGGCGCTTGGACCAGCGTCAAATCGACGGCGGTGCCGGTGGAATGGGCGGAGCGCGACGCGATATAGCCGGACGCGAACAGCGTGTTCTTCTGCAGCCTGGGGTAAAAGCGCTTGGTGGCGCCGCCGGCCCGGCCGTCATTCGCCCATTGCGCCATCGTCTGCACCGCGCGGGTGGGCCGATAGCAGTCATAGACCTTGAGCGCGAGACCCGAACCGGCGAGGTCCATCTGGACCCGTGCCAGCGCCGCCGCGACGTCCCTTCTCAGGATGCATTCGGCGGCGTTGTAGCCGTCGAGCGGGCGTCCCACGAAATTGTTGGTGCTGGCATAGCGAATGTCCTGGCCGATGCTCGGGTCGATGTCGCGGAGATACACCAGGGCATCCGGCAAAGTTCCTTCCGCGCGAACCTGGCCGAGGGTGAAAGCCAGCGCGGCCATGGTGGCCACCCGGACCATCCGCCGGGGGCTGCGGCCACTCGATCCGATGGCGGCTTCGTGACGGTTCATGAGGCGGTCGATCACGTTGGGGTGTGGCGGCTGGCATCGACGCATACCGGGGCGGCGGCGACGGTGCAAGCGTATCGGGGGTTTCGGCACCGGGGGCTGCGGAGAGAGCGCTTTCCGATCAGGCTGACCCTATTGGGGTCATTGCCCGGTCGAGCCGGTCGAGCCGGGCGATGACAGGCAACGCTCTAATGCTTGCCGAACAAGCCCAGCAGATGGATGATCGCGAAAAGCGTTATGAGGATGCCGACCAGCAGAATTGGCGTCGTCGGAATCATTCGCACGTCGAGCGTCTCGCGCGGCCGGCGCTCCAGCCAAATCATTGTGCCGGAGATCGCCAAGCCCACCGCCAGAAGTGCTATCGTGATCTCGGGACCCATGTGCGCTCGGCGTATATCCATGGGCCCGTGCGAGCCCGTCATGCTTTCCTGGTCAAGGAATCCATGAGCCGGAGTGTGTTGTCAAACGTCGAGATCGAAACGATCGAAAGTTCCCTCCCCCGCAAGCGGGAGAGGGAGCAAAACCGTTGAGCACGCGAATTGAAGTGATAATTCGGGGACCAGTCCCAAGTCGATATGATCGGGAAAAGCTCTGAACTAAGCCGCCGGGCGCCGAAACGACTGCGCGACCAACGTGGGCTTGTCCGGCCGGATTTTCGCCGCTTCGATGCGATTGCGTCCGGTTTCCTTCGCACGATAAAGCGCCTGGTCGACCGCGGCGAGAAGCGCGGCGTGCGACTCTCCCGGTTCGGGAACGATCGCGGCGACGCCGATGCTCAGGTTCGCTTCGTTGACGCCGCAAGCGAAGCAAAGCTCGGCCAGGCATTGCCGGACCCGTTCGGCGACCCGCATCGCGCCCTCGACCGGCGTTGCCGGCAACAGGATCGAGAATTCATCGCCGCCATAGCGGGCGGCGACATCGGTTGCCCGCTTTATGCTCGCCGACATCGCCCGGCCGATCGTCTGCAGCAGCTTGTCGCCGGCCTGGTGGCCGTGCCGGTCGTTGTATTCCTTGAACAGGTCGGCATCGAGCATCATCAATGCGAGCGGCTGGCGTTCGCGCATGGCGCGCCGCCATTCGCGGGTGATGGTCTCGTTGAACTTGCGGCGATTGGCGAGCCCGGTCAGCTCGTCGGTGGTGGCGAGGACCGCGAGGTTGCTCTCGGCCTGGCCGCGCCGCCTGAGCTCTATGATGAGATAGAGCGTCATCAGCCACAGCGCCGCCACCAGGAGGCCGATGGCGAACGCATACCGACGCCAATCCGCGAAGATGTCGGCGGTCGACCGCCCGACGCTGATCACCAGGGGGAAATCGCCGACCCGGCTGTAAACCACGAGCCGCTGGATCCCGTCGGTCACGGCGTTGGTTTCAAACGATCCGGCGCGCTCACGGGCGAGATGCTTGTAGAGTTCCGCGCCCTTGAGGTCGCGCCCGATGAGTTCCTCCTGGTATGGCCGGTGCATCAGCACCGTGCCGTCGGTGCTGGAAAGCGTCATGGTGTCGTTGGGACCCAGCGACACGGTCTTGAACAATTGCTCAAAGTAGGAGAGGCGCAGTCCCCCGAGCACGACGCCGGCAAACGCGCCGTCGGGGCGTGAGAGCCGCCGGCTCAGCGACACCACGGTCTGGCCGGTCGAGCGCGCCACGACCGGAGGACTGATGTGCAGCCCGGTCGTGTCGTTCATTTCGTGAAACTGAAAATAGTCGCGGTCGGCGCGGCTGACCGGTTGCGGATCGACGGTCCTGGAATCGAAGCGGACATGCCCGGTCGCGTCGAGGACCAGCATGGCATCGAGGTGCCGGGCGGTGGTCGAGCGGTCGAACAGCACCAGCTGGCGAAGGTCCGGACTGAGCCGGTCGATCTCGGGATGCCTGAGATTTTCGGCGACGGCCTGCAAGGCCAAGTCGAAGCTCTCGATGTTGAGCAGAATGTCCAGATCAATAGCCGCAACCAGGCTCGCGGTCGTTTCCCGGGCGCTTTGCCAGGCGCTGTTGCGGGCATCGACCAGGAACTTTGCGCACACGGCGCAAAAGCAGACGATGACCAGCAGCAAGGCCGCGATCAAACGATTGGCGGAACGACGCGGCGCCGGGATGCGATGATTGCCGGTGAAGTCGGATTGAAACATGGTCGTTGACCCCTACCCTGAGGGCCATCATGCAGAAGTTCGGTTTGACCGAGGTTAAGACGACGGCACATGTGTGCGTCTGAGTTAGCA
>Ga0302324_100005902_pt1 | contig 26600 bp, 19 predicted proteins | sample Palsa_T0_1_FD_201949 | JGI IMG/M metagenome (GOLD analysis project Ga0302324, IMG submission 201949) | Peat permafrost microbial communities from Stordalen Mire near Abisko, Sweden - Palsa_T0_1 | ecosystem: Environmental > Terrestrial > Soil > Palsa > Peat permafrost | place: Sweden: Abisko...
AATTTTAAATAGTCCGGCGGACTCGCCGGCGACGCGAAATGCAGCACCGCATCAACCGGCCCTGGCACCTCGATGTAGCGCGACACATCTTGCCGCCCAAATCGAAATCGCGAATGCGATAGCAGGTGCGAAACGTTGGATTCGTTCCCGGTGACCAGGTTGTCCAGGCACAGCACTTCCCAATCTCTTTCGAGCATGTGCTCGCAGAGATGCGAACCTAGAAATCCCGCTCCGCCAGTGATAACCGCGCGCAATTCTCACTCCTCCATCTTTGAAAAGGACTCTGCCTATCGGCCCTTCATTATCTCCGATACGTTCATCCCGGGATGAATGTTATATCTCGCCGCGCGCCACGAATGGCTGCCTCACAGCTAGTGAGCGCTCCCACCAACAGCCGCCGGGAAAGCCGTGGTGTGGTCCGCCACGATTCGCCAGCCTTCCGGAAATTTTCGGAAGTTGAGCGTAAATACTCCCGCGGGCTTGTCTTGCTCGCGCTCCAATTGAAATTGTCCAATCGCGAATGCCGCTTCCGGGCACACTACGTGCACCTCCAAATTTGAAAATGTCAGCCGCCCCATCGCTTTTCGATCCGGATACCCTTTCCGGTAACGCTCCAGCACCGCCTGCCAGCCGCGCGTGACTCCGCTCGCGCCCACAAACTCGGTGTCCTCCGACTTCCAATAGCCCGCCATGAATCCTTCCACGTCGCCTTGATTCCACGCCATCGTCTGCGCCTCCAGAAGCGCGCGAATCTGCGCTTCGGCGGCTACCTCGGGCGCGGCGCTCACTCGCGCAATCGCATTGGCGCACACCAGTATACTGAGTACGAGAAGCGAGCCCGCCCGCATCACACGTGGCATCATTAGGCCTCCCAACAAATTCGAACCGGAATTCAAAGCAGCCGCGCCACCTTTTGTACTTCATCCTTCGGCTTCCAGCAACCCGGATGGCCCCGGCCAGGCAGCCTCCGGTCGTTCTGGCGCTAGTAGTACATCCGTTCTATTGTCACCGGCGGCCCAAAAAGCGACACTGTCCTTGGTCGAAAATGCTAATTGCAGCCTTCATTCTCGTGATCTCAAGCGCAGCGACGATTCAGTTCATCGTTTTTAGCTGGCGCTCCGAGCTCCTCCGGACCGTCTCCGAGCCCCAGATGAGCCCCGAGGGCGCGAACCTGGAGACCTGTCCTAAGCTCTTAAGCTCCAGTAGCTTCCGGGAGGTCGCTACGGTCTACCGTGAGCTTTGCCCCAATCTTGGCGGTTCCGGCTCCACTCGCAGCCTTCGCACCGTAAGCATCTATTACTCAGTCATGCGGCATTTCGGCCGCCTGGCCAAGGCCGTCGTGCCGGCTGCAGGCGCTGCCTGGGCCGAGCGCGAAATGGCCCTCTGCACGCAATACGCGACCGTCATGCTCTCGCAGCGCCTGGAACGCAACATGGTCCTGGTCCAGGAAGCCCGCTCCCTGTAATCGGTTACATCTCGCCTAGCCCTTAAACCACTCAGTTCCATCTCTTCTCCCTCCGCTCCTTGCGCCCGCCCTGTCCTCTCAGCCGGTTGCTTCATACGCCATTCAGCCAAGTCATTTCTTAATCAAGCACCCGGTTTTGTGGCCAAATTAAATCTCATGACCCCAAAGGGCATAAGAACTGCCTTGTTTGAAGGAGGCGCCATGGCCAAGCGCGCCAGATTATCTCTTGTACTTATCGGTATTCTCATAGCCCTGGTTCAGTTTTCTGGCTGCGCCGACAAGCCCGCGACTTTCAACGCCGTTCTGCTTACGCCCAACAAGCCCCAGATCATCGCGCAGAACACCACCGTCTCGATCACTGCCAGCGTTTTGAACGACACCGCCGGGATGGGTGTGACCTTCGCATTGAATGTCGGCGCGGTCGGCACCATCACGCAAACCAGTTCGACGACCGCCACTTATTTTGCGCCCGTAACAATTGCTACGGCGGCCACTGACGTCGTCACCGTCACATCCGTCGACTTTCCCAAATCATTCGCAACTCTTTCCATCACTGTCGAGCCGCCGCCGCTGATCACCACCACATCGCTTCCGACTGCAACCTTGAACGCGGCTTACACCGGACCCGTAGCCGCCACCGGTGGCGTGCCGCCTCTCATGTGGACCATCGCTTCCGGCACTCTGCCCGCTGGGTTGTCTCTAGCCGCGAGCAAAACGGACACCGTGAACATCACCGGCACTCCCACAGCCGCCGGGGCCTCGACCGTCACCATTATGATCACCGACGCCGTCGGCGAGTCCAACACCTCCGGCCCGCTGACCATTGTCGTCAGCAACCTCGCCATCACTACAACTTCGCCTCTGCCCGCGGCGGTGATCACCACACCGCCAACGCTCTATAGCGAACAATTTTCCGCTACCGGCGGCACAGGAGCTGACACCTGGTCCGTGGCAACTGGCTCAGTTCTTCCACCGGGCCTCACTCTGAGCGCCGCTGGTTTGCTTTCCGGCGATCCCACTACGCCCGGAAACTATAGCTTCGGCATTACCGTTACCGACAGCGGCACGCCTCCCGCCGTGATCACCGGCACTTTCACGCTCGTGGTCAGTCCTCCGCAGGACCTAACTCTGCTGAACGGCCGCTACGTATATACGTTCAGCGGATATAACGCCTCCGGCTTCGTGGCCTTCGCCGGCATGTTCAACGCCGACGGAAACGGCAACCTCACCGCCGGCGTCGAGGATTTCAACTCCGAGGGCGGCACGCCTCAAAACTACACCAATATCACCGGCACCTACACGCTCGGCACCGATGGTCGCGGCACCCTCACCTTCGCCACCAATTCGAACGGCGCGTTCAACCCCGTTCCCACTTACGCTTTCGCCATCGACGTGGCCGGCCAGCACGGGCGCCTCATCGAATTTGACACTTCCGGAATTCGCGGTTCGGGCCGCATCGAACTCACCACCATCGTCAGCTGCACCGTGAACCTCACCGGAACCACCTACGTCGGTGATTTTGCCGTCGGCGGCGCGGGACACGCCTCCTCATTCACCAGCTCCGGAGAAGGCCCCACCGTTTTTGCCGGCAGATTCACGGCCAGCCCACCGCTCGTCGCCGGCACATCCGGCAGCCTGGGGAATGGGGAATTTGACTACAACGCCCCCAACAATGTTTCCACCGCCGGCACTCTATCCGGCACCTACGCAAACGGATCGGACGCCAACCGCTGCCTGTTCTCGTTGCAGTCTTCTCTCGCGGGCGCTCCGCTTAATTACAGTGTTTATCCCGTCACTCCCACGGACGCATTCCTGGTCGAAATCGATCCCGTCAACGGTGTGACGCCTTACCTCACCGTCGGCGAAATAATTCAGCAGCAAGATGGCGGCGGTGGATTCCCCACCGGCGCGGTTTTGAGTGGAAATATGGCGGGCGCTTTGAATGGCCACGTGCTCTCCGGCACTTACATCCCGGACGTATCGCTCGTTCAGATCGCGCCGCAAACCGGCGCGGCATCTTTCAATATGTCGTTCATCGATAACGAAGCTGGCACCGTCCTCAGCACCAATGGAAACCCCATCGCCGTAACATATTCATCTGACACGTTGGGTCGCGTTGCCGGGGCCATCCAGATCGATAACTTTGTACCGGTATGTTATATCGTCAGCCCGGACGAAGCTTTCTGCATCGGCATCCTGCCAAACGCGCCCACCTTCGGCCATCTATTCCCGCAGGAGCAACCCGTCGCGGGATTCACGCTTGCTTCTCTCGACGGCCCTTACGTGCAAGGCACCGCTGGTCCTGGCGTTGCCGCGGATAACGATCTTTCCGGTTTCTTATCCTTCGATGGCAATGGAAACATCACCGGCACGCAGGACATCAGCACTTCGGCTGCAAACACTTCGGCCCTGGCAGTCACCGGCACCTACGTGCTCACAAGTTCTGGTGCAACAGACGGCAGCGGCACGCTCAGTTTGACGGCGCCGACTCCCGCCTTCTCCGGCGCGTACTTCATCATTTCGCCCACGCAGGCGGTGATGATCACTACCACCTCCGGAGACTCCAATCCCGTTGTATTCTTCGTCGGAAGTTTTTAGACCAGCGCAAAAACCGAATCGCGAGGGCCGGCCGAATCTGGCCGGTCCTTTTTCTTGCGGGGGAATCACTTCAGGATGGGACGCTAGTAGGCCCAGCGCATCAGGATTGCGCCGGTGGTGTAGCCCGCTCCCACCGCGATCAGCAGCACAAGATCGCCTTTGCGCACGCGTTTTTGTTCCAGGGCGTCCATCAATCCCAGCGGAATTGTCGCCGCGGTGGTGTTTCCGAAGCGATCGATATTGACCATAACTTTTGAATCGTCCACGCCCAGCCGCTCTTGCATCGCGCGGATAATTCGCAGATTCGCCTGGTGCGGCACCACCAGCGTGAGGTCGCGGCTCGTATAACCGTTGCGCTCGAGCAACTGCACCGCCAGCTCGCTCATCCGCCGCACCGCGTACTTGAATACTTGCGCGCCTTCCTGATGCACGTAGTGCATCCGTTTCTCCACCGTCTCCTGCGACGCCGGGTTCAGCGAGCCCCCCGCCGGCATGTACAGATTGCACCCGCCCGAGCCGTCCACGTCGTGCGCGAAATCGATGATCCCTTCGCCGTCCGAAGTAGCCGGCTCCACCAGCACCGCTCCGGCCCCATCGCCGAACAGCACGCATGTCGCGCGATCCCGGTAATCAAGAATCGAGGTCATCACGTCCGTGCCGATCACCAGCACCTTCTTGTGCGTTCCGGCCCCTACAAATTGCGCGCCTACTGTCAACGCGTACGCGAACCCCGAGCATGCCGCGGACAAATCGAAGCCCCACGCTTTTTTTGCGCCCAGCCGGTCCTGGATCAAGCAGGCTGTCGCTGGAAACAGCATGTCCGGGGTGACCGTGGCCACCACGATCATATCAATCTCTTCCGGCGCCACGCCCTTGGCCGCCAGCAATTTCCGCGCCGCTTCGGTCCCCAAATGTGACGCGGCTACGCCGGGATCCGCATAGTGCCGCTCGCGGATGCCCGTGCGCGTGCGGATCCACTCATCATTCGTGTCCACCCTTTTTTCGAGATCGAAATTCGTGACCACGCGTGGCGGAACGTATCCGGCCACTCCCGTAATCTTTGCGGCGATGCCTCGGCCCATTCATCTTCTCCAGGACGAAAAGAATAGCTCGCGATTGTATGCAATCGCACGCCGCAGTGACAAGTCAAACGCTCGCCGGGTGAGCCGGCTGCCTCTTCAGGACTTTCCTGGCAGGATCTCGAAGCGGTAGGTGATGGCCGCCGTCTTCCGCAGCATGGCCGCCACCGAGCAATACTTCGTCTGGCTCAGTTCGATCGCATCGCGTACCGCTTTTTCTTCGAGCTGCCCGGACAGCCGGTAAACCATCTCGATCTTGGTCCATACCGCGGGTGGTTCGCTCGCGCGCTCTCCCGATATCGTCACATCCAACGAGGCAAGCTTCTGGCGCTTCTTCGCCAGGATCAGAATTATGTCCACAGAGGTGCAAGCGCCCAGCGCGCCGAGTAGCATTTCCATCGGCCCGGGAGCCGCGTTGTGTTTGCGGTCCGCGTCGAATGGAACCGCATGGCCCGACGGCATCGTGGCGACGAATTCTTCCCCACCGGTCCACTGGATTGTGGCTGTCTGCATAGCTTCCCCCTGACGCATTTTGCCGCGAGCGGTCCGCAGAAACAATTGATTATAGTGGAATGTATTTTCGAGCGGGAACTGGCGTTCTAATTGTCCGCCACATCGGAGGTGGCCACGCCCGCTTCCACACCGGCATGGGGCGTGCGCCGCATGGCCTCGATGAAAACATGCACGATTTCCGGGTCGAACTGGTTCGCGGCGCATCGCTCCAGCTCGGAAAACGCATCCTCGGAAGTCCGCGCCTTCTTATACGTCCGTTCGGAGGTGATCGTGTCGTACGCGTCCGCAATGGCGATCACGCGCGCGCCATACGGAATCTGTTTGCCGTCCAGACGATCCGGATATCCCGTGCCGTCGTAGAATTCATGATGGTGCCGCACCATCAGCCGGATGCGATTCATGGCCTGCAGCGGTTCGAGTATCTTCGCGCCAAGTTCCGTGTGAGTTTTCATCGTCTCCCACTCCGACGCGTCCAACGGCCCTGATTTGTTGAGTATCGTCTCCGGTATCCCCACCTTTCCGATATCGTGCAGCAGACCGGCCAGCCGGATCTCCTCTATTTCCGCTTCGCTCAGGCCCAGCGTTTTCGCGATTAACACGGCGTAGGAGGAAACCTTCTGCGAGTGCCCTTGCGTGTAGTGGTCTTTCGCATCAATCGCGAGCGCAAGCGACGTCACGGTTTCCACCACCGCGACGGGAATGTCGTCCGTTGAAGCGTTTCCACCCTGCTCCACCAGCGAACGCGTGAATTGTTCCAACCGCCGGTAAATTTCCTCAAAAGCTTCGGGCCCGGTCGAGAACAGCCGCTTCAGCGTCACGCCCAGATACGCTTCCAGAACGTCCTTCTTCCATCTTTTCGTATCGTTCGGGCTGCCTTCCTCCGCGCTCGATACCGAGTTCCCGCCCTGGTGCTTCGAAAGATACATCGAGGAGTCCGCCACTTGAATCAACTCTTGCGGTGTAGACCCGTGCACCGGGAAGCCCGCGATTCCAAAGCTCGCCGTAATATTCTTGTCGCGCAGCAAGGGATCGGACGCCACCCATCCGCGCAGCTTGCTCGCCAGTTGCCGCGCCTGTTCCACCGTGGTCTCCGGCATCAGGATGACGAATTCGTCTCCGCCGTATCGCGCCACCACGTCTGAACTCCGGCAATTCTGCTCCAGTATGTGTCCCACGCGTTGCAGCACCACATCGCCTTCCAGGTGCCCGTAAAAATCGTTCACGAATTTGAAGCGGTCCAGGTCCATCAGCACCAGTGCAAAGGGCCGGTTCGCGCGCGTGGATCGTTTCCATTCCGAGGAAAGCGCTTCCATCAGGAAGCGATGCGTCTTGACCCCGGTCAGCCCGTCCGTAATCGCCTGCTCCTGTGCCTTCTGGAACGAGAGCGCATTGTGCAGCGCGCCGGCGAAAAGGTCCGCCAGCGTCCTCAGCAGCAGAATATCCTCCTCCTCAAATTCGCACGGTTCCGAGGACTCCACGTACAGCACACCCAGTAGCTGCTCTGCATAGGTCACCGGCAGCGCGATCGCAGACGCTGAGCCGGGCAGCACCGGGCGCGGTGAGGCTGCATTCACTTGGCGCACCACCGCCATCTGCCCGCTGCGGGCCACTTGCCCCACCAGGCCGTCGCCCAGCAGAATCCGGCGCCCCACCACATCTCGCCGCGCGCCCGCTTCCGCCTGCACCACCAGTTCCTTCGCCGAATAGTCCAGCGTGGCGATTCCAATGTGATCGTAGGTCAGCGCATTCTCGATCTCTGCGGCAATCTTCGTAACCATTTCATCGGGATTCAGTGTCGTAATGGCGCGGCTGGAAATGTTGTTGATCAGCATCAGGTGCCGCGATTTCTTCTGCTCTTCCGAGAATAGCCGCGCATTTTCCAGCGCTACCGCCGCTTCGCTCGCCAGCACGCGCATCAATTCCACGTGCCCCTCGTCAAACACGCGCTCTTGCGCGCTATGCACCGCCATCACTCCGATGGCGCGGTCGTACAAAATCAGCGGAACGGCGCAAATTGAGCCTGTCGGGCGCGTGGGCTCGAAACCGAGGCGGGCAGTTTCCTCCGTGAAGTGATCGCGAATCAGCAGCGGCTGGCACGTCTTCACCACATATTCCGTCAGATGATTTCCCGCCGGCCGCGCGCGCTTGGGCATCCTCTCGCCGTCCACTACTTCAATTTCGAAGCGCACCCGCTCCGCCTTCTGATCGTAAAACGCGATGAAAAGGCTGCCCACATCGAGCAGCCGCTTCATTTCCGAGTAGATGCGCTCAAACAGCGCGTCCGGCTGCAACGTCGAGCTTAGCGCGCGTCCGATTTCATTCAGGATGTGCAGCTCTTCGCTGCGCCGCGAGGTCTGCTGAATCAGGTAACTGTTCTCCACCGCCATGCCGATCTGGTGCCCCAGCGCCAGCAACAGGCGCAACTCCGCGGGATTGAAGGTCCGGTTGTCCGGTGTTCCCAAGAGCAGCACTCCGAATACGCGCTCTTTCGCCTGCAGGCTGATCCCCACCACCGTTCTCAGGCTCTGCCCCAGCAAGAGTTTCCGTACATGCCGGAACGATTCTTCTTTCTCGAGCGCTTCCCACTTCGAATCGGTGTCCAAATCGCGCAGCACCACCAGCCCGCCCAGCCGCGCCACCAGATTCACAATGTAATCATCCAGATTGCTCTCTTGAATTGCCGGGCAGAAGGCATCCCCCAGCCCGGTGACCACCACCGACGTGGGCCCATTCTCCTCCCCGTAGTTCAGGCACAACGCGCCGGCCGGGATGCGCACAACGTTCAAAACGCGATCCAGCGCCTGCGCCAGCATTTTTTGGATTTCGCCGCCGATGAAGCTTGAAGTCGCCAGGTTCAAGTTCGAGAGCGCCAGCATGTTGCGCTCCACCCGCCGCCGCTCTTCTTCATAAACCGCCATCACCATCAGCACGCCCGAGAAAAGTTCGGGCAAGAGAACCAGCGGCAATAAATCCTTCCCCGCGAGCGGAGTCAGATAGCCCTGAAACACGATCGTCAGCCGTAACAAGCCCCAGGCCACAAACGTGATGCCCAAAAGCTGGTCTGCGCGGGATTCCTGTTTATGTCCTTCCTGCCAGAATGTTCGCGCAATCAGGAAGAACATGAGCGCCACGCCCAATCCCAGCGGCGCCGCAATCCATCCTCGCGAATACGCCAGCGCCCAGAGTCCGGCAAGCGCTCCAGCAAAAAACGCCGTTCGTAATTGAACTGCCAGCCGCGCGTACAATCGCGCCGCGCAATAAAACGCCAGCGCCGCCAGTCCCAGCACCCACTCGTCGGCCACCTCAAACCACTCGGGAAACGCCAGGCCATTCCCCGCGGCGCGCCGCACGAAATAGATCGCAATCAGCAGCCAGCCCGCGGCCCATACCAGCAGATACCCCTGGCGTTTCTGCCTGTAAACATAGACAAAAAACGCCGCCAGCAGGAAGGCTCCTGCCACCAACACGCCCGCGGTAACGTTGAGATGCCCTGCCAACTCAGGTCTCCCGGTACACACAACTCCGTACTTATTTTGAGAATACCAGAAATTTGTCAATCGTCCGGCCGCGTGTCCAGCCGAGTTTCGTGGAGGTCAACCTCTGATATATGCAGGTTGGGGGCTCGAAACACCCCCGCATCTTCGCCGATTTAACCCTGAATCACGTTTAGGATCTGCAGCTTGCAAGTCAGCACACTTCGCCGCGCTCGAGCAACCAGTGCGCTCTCTTTCGCGCTCCCGAGCCCCCAGGGAAGCGGTCACTTGCTGGCGGCCTTCCGCTTCGGCCCCTAGGGGGTCGGGGCTTTAGTTCACCCTGAACGAAGTGAAGGGCTCCGACATAAACCGACTGCGCGAAGCGCTTTCCAATGCGCGGCCTCACCCGCAGCAAGTAGTGTTTTTCGGCCCCTCGTTCCGCTAAAATCAGTGGTTTCTCGGTCCGGAAGGAATCTCGTAGGATGACACTCACGCAAAAGCCGCGCGTCCGTTTCGCGCCATCGCCCACGGGTTACTTGCACGTCGGCGGCGCTCGCACCGCGCTCTTCAATTGGCTCTTCGCCTGTCACGAAGGCGGCACTCTCATCCTGCGCATCGAAGACACCGACGTCGAGCGCAACAAGCCCGAGCTCGTGGACGGCATCCTCGTCGCCCTCAAATGGCTCGGAATCGAATGGGACGAAGGCCCCTTCTTTCAGTCCCAGCGCATCGAGATGTACCGCGCCGCCGCCGAACGCATTCTCGCAAGTGGCGCAGCCTTCGCTTGCTATTGCAAGCCCGCAGCCTACGCCGGAGGCGATCACGCCCCCGATCCAACTGAAGACCACGAAAGCGAAGGCGATGACGAAGGCCCCAAAGCCTCGAAGGCCATCGCCTGCCCCTGCCGCGATCTCACCGGCGCTGAGCGCGCGGCCAAGGAAAAAGAAGGCATCCCGCGCGCCATTCGCTTCCGCACTCCGCGCACCGGCGTGTCGCACTTCGAGGACGCCGTCTTCGGCCCGCGCGACGTTCAAAATGCCGAGATCGAAGATTTCGTCCTGCTGCGCTCCTCCGGCCTGCCCACCTATCAGCTGAGCGTCGTCGTGGACGACATCGATATGCGCATCACCCACGTAGTTCGCGGCGCCGATCATCTCTCGAACACGCCCAAGCAAGTGCTGATCTACGAAGCGCTCGGCGCTACTCCCCCGATTTTCGCGCATCTACCGCTGATCCTCGGGCCCGACCGCACCCGCCTCTCGAAACGCCACGGCGCCACCAGCGTCGGCTCCTACGCCGATGAAGGCTTCCTCCCCGAAGCCTTCCGCAATTTTCTCGCCCTGCTCGGCTGGTCTCCCGGTGACGATTCCGAGTTTCTGCGCACGCCCGAGCTCATCCAGCGTTTTGCGCTTTCCGGCGTCAGCCGCACCAACGCCATTTTCGATCGCGCCAAGCTCGAGTGGTACAACACGCAATATTTGCAGAAGCTCCCCATCGAAGAATTGCTGCCCTACGTCGAAGCGGAACTCAAACGCGCCGGCCTTTGGAACGAAGCCTGGGCCGCCGCCGATCGCCCCTGGTTCGCCCGCACCGTGGACTTGGTTCGCCCGCGCACACGCCTGCTTGGGGATTTCGGGGGATGGGCCCGCGCTTTCTTCACCGACGATTTTGATTACGACCTGGAAGCCCGGGAAAAATTCTGGAAGGATGAAAAACTTCCGGCGTTAATGACCAAAGTGACAGAAGCCTTCGCGGCCCTGCCGGACTGGAATCACGACGCCTGCGATGCCGCTCTTCGAGGTGTGGCCGCCGCGGAAGGGGTCAAAGCCGGCCTGCTCATCAACGCCACGCGCGTCGCCATCGTCGGCCGCGCCGTCGCCCCGCCTCTATTCGAGACCATGGTCGTACTCGGCAAAGATCGCGTCATCGCCCGCCTGCGCCGCGCTCTGCCGCGCATTTCTGCGCGCTAGCCTCGCTCGCCGTGCCCGATTAATGCGTCGGCACCAGCCTCGAAAAAATCTCGGGATGCACTTCGCGCGCCGCTGTTCCCTTGTTCGCGACCTCCAGCTTCGCGCTCACCGGCATTTTCACCGGCGGCAGGCAGACATTGTCGTTGCACGCCTGGTACCGCAGCATAATGGGGATTTCCGTCTCTCCCAGCGGCGCGTCCGCATGGGCTTCGAGCCGCAGCAGCAGCGTCACGCTGCCGCTGTAAACATCCAGCGCATGATTCGGCGAAAACGCGAATTTCTCCAGCTGCCCTTTGGGATAAATCGTATCCTCGAGCTCAAAACCCGTGGGCAGCTGCAACGTAAGTGCAGTTGGAATCAGGTATGCGTCCGTGGGCTGGTGCGAATTCATGTGGTAGCCCCGCGCGATTTCCAGCACCACCGCGATTTGAAACTCCCTCCCGCGCGGAACGCGTTCGAGCGAAACAAACGTGTGCGTCTTCACCACCGAAGCCGCACTCGGCACAGCCGAGGAGTCCTGCGACGCAAATGCAGGGGACGCGTGCAAGCCCCCGCGCATCCCAATCGCCACGCTTCCTAGGAGCAGCATCGACCCAAGCAGCAGAAGCCGAAGTCGCATCATGTGCCTCACAATCCCGCGGCTAAACTTTCACCGAGGAGCCGATCTTTTCCGTCAGGATTCGGCTCATCACCTGGCTCAGCGTCTCGCCCGTCTTCTCCAGCACGAACGCTTGCGCCGTCTCGGACCATCCGAGCTTGAAGCTCGTGGTCAGCGCCGAAATCCAGATTTGCCGCACCGGAGCATTCGGGCTGATGACGAAGCGCGTCTCATCTTCATCCTCGAACTCGATCTCCAGCTTCCCGCTCCCGCCTTCCACTTCGAATTCGTGTTCGTCGCTGAGCTCAAGCAGTCTCTTCCGCAAGCTCTCGAACGCCGCGTCGCATTTCCGTTGGAATTCTTGTTCGTCGATCATGGCAGGTCAGGTTACTCCACTCGCGCGAGCCAGGGCAACCACGCCCGATCTATAGCAGCTCCTCGATCATTTTCTCCAGGCTCTTCTGGTCCACGAGCCCGATGTACCGCTTTTGCACCTTGCCGTCGCGCGATATCACCACGGTCGTAGGCAATCCGATGAGTCCGCCGAATTTGTCCGCCAGCTCTTCCTTGCCTAGCATGATCGGATAGTTCATCGGCATCGAATGCCCGTCCACGTCGAACCGCGACCTCTCCACGTACGGCTCCACGGCGCTCTTCCCTTCCTCATCCATGGCCACGCCGAGAATAGTGAAACCTTTCTCCGCATACTTCTGCTGGAATCCGATCATCCAGGGAATCTCCACTTGGCAGGGCTCGCACCACGTGGCCCAGAAATTCACCAGCACAACTTTCCCCTTCAAGCTTGCGAGCTTCACATCGTTTCCCTGCAAATCCTTGAACGTAACGTCCGGCTCATCCGGCAGTTGCTTGCCCGCCGTGGAATCGTGCGCTTGCGAAGTTGCGAATACCGTCTTGCTCGCCGCCTTGTTTTTCAGCGCCGAAATCAAATTTTCCGGCTGAAAGAATGCCAGCTTGCCTGAGAGCCGCGTCAGTTGGTTGAAGAAAACCAGGCTGCCGATGGCCAGCAGCAGAACTCCGCTGCAAACTTCCACCGTATGCAGGTGCCGCCGGAAGCGCTGGTAAAACTTCAGGAATCGGCCGATGCCCAGCGCGGTCACCAGAAACGGGATCGCCAGTCCCGCCGAATAGCACGCCAGTAGAAAAATTCCCTGCCCGATCGTTTTGCGTATCGCCGCTACCGCCAACACGCTCGTCAGGATCGGCCCGATGCAGGGCGTCCAGCCGAACGCGAACGCAAACCCCATCAGGAATCCGCTCACCGCTCCGGGCTTTCCGCCGAGGTCGCGGAAACGCACGTCGCGATTCAGCCATCGGGTCAGCCCCGGCCCAATCAAAAAAATCAGCGCGATCGAAAAAAGGTGAATGGGTTTCAGCCAGCCGCCCGCCCAGGCCGTCCGCCATCCCAGCAGCGCTCCCGCCGCAACCAGCGCGATTCCGGCCACCAGCCCCGCGCGCACCGAAATTTTCGCCAGCCACCCGATCAGGTGCAGCCCGAAAAGCACAATCAGCGCGCCCGCGATCGGCGCAAGCGAACTTCGGTTGCGCGCGAGGAACGATCCCACCACGCTCGCCGAAGCTCCCAGCGCAATGAACACCACGGAAAATCCGGTGACAAACGCGAGCGCGGATGAAAAGAGCTCTCCGCGCGAACTTTTCCCGTCTTTCAGCTGTTCCACGCCGATCCCCGAAAGCATCGAAACGTATCCGGGCACCAGCGGCAGGACGCACGGCGAGAGGAACGACACCAACCCCGCCAGAAATGCCGCGCACGCAAATATGAATAGTTCCATCAGATATTGTCCAATTGGGCCGGCCTAGCAGAGCTCCCGCGCAGCTTCCACTCCACCCTTTCGACGTCCGATTTTCGCACATACATTAGACGCGCGCCCGCGCTTTTCGCTGCACGCCGCCCGTTTCAGAGCGCCGGATGCCGCTTGAGCCATTCCGTGGCATCCTCGTATGCCAGCGCAATCGCCAGAAGCCGCGCCTCGCCGTAGCGCGGCCCGATAAGCTGCAATCCGACCGGCAATTTCTCGCGCGTGTATCCGCACGGAATCGAAAGCGCGGGATGCCCCGTCAAATTCGCCGGCCGGTTCATGCGCACCAGCGCCGAACGCACCGTTTCCTTCTCGCCGCCAATCTTCACTTCGTGCTCCCCGATGCGCGGCGCGGTAATGGGAGTTGCAGGGGCCAGAATCGCGTCCACTCGTTCGAACACATCGTCAAAATCCTGCTCCACTTTCCGCTTCATCTCCAGGCCGCCCAGATAATCCACCGCTCGCACCTGCGCCCCCATTTCCAGCCGGCTGCTCACATCCTTTCCATAATCGGCCGCCCGCGCCGGAAAAAATCCCTGGGATTCGTGGTAGCGCGCGGCCTCGGCCAGCGCGATATTCGTGCTCGGATCCGCCGATTCGGTAACATGCGGGAGCCGCACTTCCTCGATGCGCGCTCCGAGCGACTCATACAATTTCGCGGCTGCCTGAATCGCCTGAAGAACTTCCGCGTCCACGCGCTCGAAGAAATATTCCCGCGGCCAGCCCAGCCGCATCCTCCGCGGGCGATCTTTCCGCAGACGCCGAAAATCGGGCGCCCTCGCGCCCTCCGGATATTTTCCAGCCATGGCTTGGAACATCGCGCACACGTCGCTCACGCTGCGCGCAAGCGGCCCGGCATGGTCCATGGTTTCTGCCAGAGGAATCACTCTGTTCACGCTCACCAGGCCGTAGGTCGGCTTCAGCCCCACGATCCCGCAGAGCGACGCCGGGATGCGAATGGACCCGCCGGTATCCGTGCCCGTCGCCGCGAAGCACATTCCCGCCGCCACCGCCGCGCCCGATCCTCCGCTCGATCCCCCGCTGGTCCGCTCGAGCGCCCAGGGATTGTGCACCGCGCCATAGTGCGGATTCTCATTCGTGATTCCGTAGGCAAACTCGTGCATGTTGGTCTTGCCCACCAGAATCGCGCCCGCCTGCGCGAGCTTTTCCGCCACATCGCTGTCTTTGTCCGGAATAAAGTCCGCGAGAATCCTCGAACCCGCCGTCGTGCGGATTCCTCGCGTCCAATAATTGTCTTTGAGCGCTATCGGAATGCCGAAGAGCGGGCTCGCGATGCGGCCGGCCGCCGCGCTCCCACCGCGCGCTCGGCCGAATTCCCGCTCGGCCAGCCGTGCTTGCCGCCGCGCGCGCTCGGCAACCACTGTCAAAAACGCGTTGATCTCTGGATTCAGCCGCTCGATTCGCGCGAGCGCCGCCTCCGCCAATTCCGCAGGGGAAATTTCCCGTCGCCGCAGCATCCGCCCGGCCTCTTCGATGCTGAGGAACGCCGGCTCCCCCTCCGCATGCCAGGCTCCGCCGCTCACCTTAGAAAATCTTCTCCTGCCGCCGCAGCGTTCCCGCCGAGCCCAGGTTCGAAATGCGGAACACCACCAGATACTGGTTCTCGTTGCGAATGGTGCCGAACGAAAATCGCCGGTATTCGAACCCGAATCCGCAGCACGATCCGTTGTAGCCCGCTTCGAGAATCTGATTTTGGAAAGCCTCTTGGGTGAAGTCGTAGCTCAGCCCGGCCGTGAAATTGAATCCGCGGCGCGTCAAATCGCCCCAGCCCACCAGCGCGCGCACCTGGTTCGAGCGCGCCGTGAAAATAAAATTCGGCGGATTCTCGTCCGCAGGGGTCGGCAGGTTCGTGGTCGAAAAATGCGCCAGCGTCAGAAACGATTGCTTGTAGGGCTTCAGCTTCAGCAGCGTTCCAATTGCGGTCAAGCGCCCCCTCTTGGGGTCAAAATTCACGATGAATTGCGTGTCGAAGTGTTTGCCCGGTTCCACGCGCATGTCGCTTACAATCGGCGAAAAATGCCGCGGCTCGTCCGCGAAAGCGAAAGGCGTCAGGGAATCGAGCGCCTGAAAAACGTTTCGCTGCCCATCGAGCAACGCCCCGCCAAACGTCGGATCGAAATAATATTTCTCCACGATCCGCCAACTCGCCACCTCTTCCGTGTCTCCGTCCTCGTCGCGCCGGTAGAGCCGCTGCGTGAATCCGTATTCGATTTCGTTCGTGTCCGTCAGCGTTTCGTCCTCGTCGAAGCGGATGTAGCGCTTGTAATCGTTCACTCCGTTCACGTAGCTGTAAATGATCTCCGGCTCGATTACGTGTTTCCACCGTGTGCCCGACTTGCCCCACACCCGGTCGAACGAAGGCGGGCGGATATCCAGGGCGAATTCCTCCGTCGTGCGGAAAAATCCCCGGTCCAGATACGCTCCGTTTTGATCCTGCCCGCCGTAATAAGTCGAACGAAACGTGAACGTCGGCGTCACGTCCAGCCACGGCCCCCAGTGAAAAGGAACCGTCACGCTCGGCGCCAGTTCGCTGCGCCCCACGAAATTCGGCGTATCCAGGGGCGTGGGCGTCACCGTATCGCTGCGATGCGCTGCGTCCGCGAAAGCATCGAACGAAAAATAGATCGGCAGGTTGTGAAAGGGCGCCTGGTCCACCGAGCTGAAGCGCGCTTCCGGAGCGGTTCGCAGCGAAACGTACGTGTCCGGCGTCGCGCTCAGGTAGTTCTGATAACTCAGCGCCGCGAAATTCAAACTGAATCCCCGAAAATTGTTCGTGAGGAACGCCGAATTGCGCACTTCCGAGTTCACCGCTTGCGTGAACGTCTCGCTCCACGCCAGCCGGTAGGTGAGCGAGCTCAAATTATCCAGATCGGCCACCGCGCGCCAGCCGTCCGGAAGCAGCGCGGTAAAGAGCAGCCGCGCTTCGTGCCCTCCCTGATTGATGGGCGGGCCTGTGGGCTGTTCGAGTCCGCGATCGATCACGCCCGTGTACGTCGCTTCCAGCTTGGCGTTTTCCCAAGGACGCATGCGCAGTTCCGCTCTCTGGCTCCAGCCCCGCCTGCTGTAGTAATTGCCGCCCAGCGTCGCGTCCATCCAGTCCGTCGGCGCCCAATAAAACGCATCCCCCAGGATGTATCCCTTGTTCGAGCTCTCCCCGATATTGGGGATCATGAATCCCGAATCGCGCTGTTTCTCCGCCGGAAATGTCGCATACGGAAGATACAAAACCGGCACGGTGAGAAGCCGGAAATTCCCGTTCTCGATGTGCACCGATTTCTGCAAACGCACGGTCGCCGCCGGCGCGAAAAATTTCCACGTGGGCCGATCCGGATCGCACACCGTCAGCCAGGCCTTGTGCAGCCGGTAAGTATTCTCGTCCAGCCGCTCCACTTCCTGCGCCTCGAAATACAGCGGATTCGGACTCAGCAGCAGCGTCGGCGTCGGTCGCCGCTCGATGAAAAACGTCACACGCACGTGATGAAATTTCCCGCGCCCGCTGCGAACCTCGTAGGTCGCCTCGTCCGCCTCCACGTGCTGCGTCATGTAATCGAGCTGCACGTGCCCGCGCGCGATGGCCACAAACGTGTCCTCGTTGTACTCCACGTGGTCCGCTCGCAGCCGCGTGTTCTGGTAGTGCACGTCCACATGCCCGTCGGCGTAAAAAATCCTGCCTACCTGCCGCTGCTGGTCCGCTTCGAGCGTGGCCGTTTCATCCTGTGTTCCGGTTTGTGGCGGCGTCTTCGCCGTCACGCTTCGTTGCACGGGACGCGTATTCCCCTGACCAGCTTTTGTGTTCTCTTGGCTGAAAGCGGCGTGCGGAATTAGCGGAAAAATCGCGGCCACGGCTAGAAGAACGCCAGACCTGCAAACCCTTTGCGAGATTGTAGCGTCTGGCATCAGAGGAAAATTGCCCGAACGAATCCCCCAGCAACATTCAAAAAGAAGGTCGAGACTAACACGCGCATCTTGCGCCCGCAATCCGCGCCCGCTGATTCCCTCGCGCGCATCCATTCAGAATAACCCCCGCCAACCCCGGGTTGCCTGATACGCGACACGCTACCCCCATTGCACGACGCGCCCTCCCTGCCCTCCTGCTACCATGCTTTCGTTCCGCCACTGGAGCTCCGCAGCGCAAAACAGACCAGTGATACGAATCTGCTCGGAATGTGGCGCCCTTCTGCTCGAAGACGCCCAAAATTGTTCTTTCTGCGACGCACCTCTCGACGAAACCGCCGAGAATCTCCAGCCGGTAACCATTGGTGTACCAGACGCCGACCGCGACTCCGCATCCGCCCAGGCTTCTTCCTCGCCGGAACGCCGCCTCGCGCCCGCGTCCGCGAACGACGAATACCAGGAAGAACCCGAATGGCGCCGCGAGGTTTCACGCCGTCTCGAAGATTATCGCGCGCGTCGCCGCCACTTGCGCCCGGCAGACGATTCCGATTCGCAGTCCGGCCTTCCCTTCTCCGTCGATCCCGAGCTTGACAGCTTTGATGATGACCCTCCCATCGCGCAGCGCTCGCGCCCGCGTCCCATCCCGCGCCACCGCGGCACCGAACGCGTGGAAATCTGCATCCAGCCCGAGCTCGATTTCTCCTACGCGCCCGACGATCGCGCTCACCCGCTGACCGCGCTCTGCCCCGTGGCCACCCTCGCCGAACGCCGCAAAGCCGGCGCGCTCGACGCTCTCTTCCTTCTCCTCACCTACGTCGGTTTCCTCGGCTTGTTCCGTTCGCTCGGCGGCCAGCTCATGCTCGAAAAAGTTGACGCCGTCGTTTACCTGGCCGCGTTCTATCTTTTCTACGCGCAATATTTCTTCCTGTTCACTACCTTCGCCGGAGCCACCCCGGGCATGCAGCTGCGCTGCCTCACCATCGTGCGCCTCGACGGCAGCCTGCCCGACACGCGCCAGCTTCTCTGGCGCAGCTTCGGCTACCTGCTCGCTGGCGCCACGCTCATGCTCGGCTTCCTCTGGGCCCTCTGGGACGAAGACCACTTCACCTGGCAGGATCGCATCTCGCAAACCTACATCACCGCCGCCTCGCCTGTGGCCGAGCTTGAGCCTCTTGACGTCCCTCCCGCCCGTCACCGCTTCGCCCACAAATAGCTCTGCGCTCAGCCTTCGCATATCAAGTATCATTCTCGCAGCTTCATTCTTAAGCTGAGTTTTCGGCGGCGCCGCGAATCGCGCGCGCCCAAGGTCGGCATGAGTTACATCACCAAAAACCTCGTCCCCGGCGAAACTCTCGTCTTCGAGACGCGCCATCATTGGGTCGTCCTGATTGGCCCGCTGCTCGTCGCTTTGTTGCTCAGCGTTCCGGGCGTGGCGCTCATCGTTGATTCCATCGCCGTCAAAAATGGACAGGACGCGAACGCCCTCAGCTCCGCGCTCGGTCCTCAGGGAATGTCCATCCTCGGCGCCGCCCTCGTGATCCTCGCCGTCGTCATTTTTGCCTACGGCCTGGCCAAGCGAAACGCCACCGAAATGGCCGTCACCAACAAGCGCGTGCTCATCAAGACCGGCATGGCCAGCCGCCGCACTCTCGACGTCATGCTCTCCAAAGTTGAGAGCATCGGCGTCGAAGAAACCTTCCTCGGCCGCATCCTCGGTTACGGCTCCGTGGTCGTGCGCGGCACCGGAGGCACCCCGGAATCTTTCGTCCTCATCGCCAATCCCCAAAAGTTCCGCCACAGCGTCCAGGAGCAATCCGGCTCGCTGTAGTTCGATGGTCCCCTGAGGCTGTCTCCCAAGCTCACTTGCTGGCGTTTTGCGTGTATATCGTTTCCGTTAGTACACCAGACAAAACTGTCCTCTTTTGTACAGCCGCCCGCCACTCTGTTGAATTACGGTTGCCTGGGGTCGTTCTTTTCCTTACGGAGCACCGGAAGCCAGCCTGGCACAGGCTGGGTTTCGCATACTTGGGTGATTAAATTGCCGTCCATCTCTCGTACCAGAGTCACGCAGCCTGAAGTCGTCACTTCTGCGCCTGGCGGACCCGCGAGCAGAAGTTGGCCTCTGCGCATCCTCTTCGTTCATGCCGACTCACTGCAAATAGAGCAGTGCCTGCAGGAACTTAAGAAGGCGCACTTTGACGCTCGCGCCGATGTGGTTTCAACTCCCGAGCAGTTCGTCAAATGTCTGCGCACGAAATACTACGACGTCGTGCTCGTTCAATACCCGACCCCCAATTGGCAAGGCCCTCAGGCGCTCGAGATGTTGCGCCTGAAGGAGAAGCAGATCCCGCTCATCCTGCTCACCGACAAAATGCAAATGGAAACCGTGGCCGCGCTCATCTCGCAAGGCGCCGACGATTGGGTTGAAATGGACCACATCGGCCACCTTCCCGTGGCCATTCGTCGAGCCCTCAGCCAGAGCAATTTGCGCGAAGAGCGCGATCTGTCCGAGAAAAAGCTGCGCCATTCCGAAGCGCATTACCGCGCCTTGGTCGGCAATCTCACCTATGGAATGTGTCGCTGCAATTTCGACGGCAAGTTCCTGGATGTCAATCAAGCCTTGGTGACCATGCTCGGTTATTCCTCCCGCGACGACCTCCTCGCCACCGATCTCGCCAGCGACATCCTCTGCGATTCCGCCAAGCGCGTCCGATTGCTCGGCCACTCCTTCCAGACCATCGGCTCCGATCCCCTGGAAATTGACTGGAAGCGGATGGACGGCTCGATCCTGAAAGTCCGCCTCAGCGGACGCGAAGTCAGCAACGCGGACGAGACTCCGACTTACGAAATCATCGTCGAGGATGTCACCCAGCAGCGCAAGCTCGAGGATCACTTGCGCCAACAGGCCGCCAAGGACCCTCTCACCGGGCTCGCCAATTACCGCCAGCTGGTCGAAACTCTGGACACTGAAATCAAGCGATCCGAGCGCACCTCGCGTGAGTTCGCCCTGCTCTTCCTGGATCTGGACGGATTGAAAAAGATCAACGATCGGTTCGGACACTTGATCGGCAGCCAGGCGCTTTGCCGCATGGCCGATGTTTTGTGCATTTGCAGCCGCAATATTGACACGGCCGCGCGTTTCGGCGGCGACGAATTTGCCTTGATCCTGCCTGAGACCGGAGCCACCGCGGCGAACTTGGTGGCCCAGCGCGTCCGCAACTGTCTTGCCGACGATGGTAGGGAACCAAAGCTGTCGGTCAGTATTGGTGTAGCCGTCTATCCCAAAGACGGCGATTCCATCGACACTCTCCTCGGCGCCGCAGACGTCTCCTTGTACTCCGCGAAAGGGAGGCCGCGCCCTTCCGGCCCCAATCCCAAGCGCAAGAATGGCGACCTCCGCCGCAAGACAGCCGCCGCCGGCAAAATTTCTCGCTGACCTCCCGACGAAAAGGGCAGTGGCGGATGACGAGTGGCTTTGCGTTGTCTCACCCGCAGCAAGTACCGTTGCAGTTCTCCGGCACTTCAGCCCTGGTTGAAAATCAGCACCGGTGGTGCTTTGCAACCATCCAACGCCGAGACTCCCTTCATCGCCCGGGCGCGCCGCATCCCCATATCCTGCTGATTCTATGCGCTTTGCAGCCACAGTCTCCCGCCGCCAGACTTTGGCACCCCCCTTGCCTTATAAGGGTCAGCGCCTCCGAAATCGCCGGGAACGCAAAAGCAAAACGCACCGGCAAAAAAGGGACGCGAAGAGCACCAAGCAGCAGACCAGCAGCAGAAGTAATGCCGGGCGCCGCAGCCGATAACGACAGCGGATCCGGCGGGAGGTTCTAAGATGCGATATCTAAAGTATGTCGTCCTACTTGCTTTGTTCATGGTTCCGGTAGGCGCCGCGCACGCGCAGGTCGCCTTCGGAGTTGGTGTCGGCCCAGTGGGTCCAGCTCCGGTCTGCGCTTACGGCTACTACCCGTACGCTCCGTATGCTTGCGCACCCTACGGCTACTACGGCCCTGACTACTTCGTCGGCGGCGTCTTCATCGGCGCCGGCCCGTGGTTCCACGGCTTCTACGGCGGACGCGGCTTCTACGGCCGTCCCGGCTGGGGACGCCCTGGTTGGGGTGGACGTCCTGGATTCGGCGGACGCCCGGGTTGGGGTGGAAACGGTTTCCGCGGCAACGAAGGTTTCCGTGGCAATAGCGGATTCCGTGGCGGCGCCGTAGCTCGCGGTGGAGCAGGATTCCGCGGCGGAGCCGCACCCCGCTCCGGTGGCGGTTTCCACAGCGGCGGAGCAGCCCGCGGCGGCGGTGGCTTCCACGGCGGTGGCGGCGGCCACGCCGGCGGGCACCGCTAATCGAAACACCCGTTGTTAACGACGACGAAGGCCACCGCGATACTGCGGTGGCCTTCGCTGTGTGCAGCGGCACGCGACGCGGATCGCAACACTAGACGCCGCGATTCGGAGAAGTAGAAGTCGTAGATCGCAGCGAGCAGTCTTCGCACAAGAAAAAGGCTGGCAGCCTCCGCTGCCAGCCTTTTTTGTTTTTGCGGCGGCTGTTACGCTAAGGGAAGGATGTTCCGCGATCAAAGCGAGGTCAATTTCGTTTGTCTTCCGTCTGGTTGGAAAAATCGCGCTTTGCTTGTATGCTTCATCGCTGTGAACTTCGATCATATTGTCAACGCCATTAGCGCGCTTTGCGAAGTGTTCATCTTATTGATGATTTGGCAGGATTATCGAAGAGCCAGAGGGAAAACAGAACTATACATACCCCGAAAGAGCTGGGTGCTTATGATTGTTCTTTCCTTAATACCGGTCGGCGCGGTTATTTATAATAGATATTTTTTAGTGAACGTAGATTTAAGGGAATTTGATGCTAAATCCGATTTGCCCTTGGTATTGAGCTACGGGGGAGATGGGGGCGGCACTGCTTGCGGAATGACAGTGCAAGGGAAATTACTGATGTCGCGGAAGCCTAATTATAAACTCGCGATAGGATGTTTCGTATGGGACGGACGAGAGGATATTTTAGACGCGCCTTACCTACAACTCAGCAATTTTTATGATATCAGAGAAGGAAATATTCAAATGCAAGCCGTATATTCTGAATATTTCATTAATTATCGCGTTCAAATTCACGCGGCTGCCTTGCATGTGGCACTCCTGAACGTTCCGAATGGAGTGCAGCTATCTCAATTTACGACGCTTCGACAAGCGCGGGCGCTAGGGGTTCTCATCCCGAATGTGTCGACTCAAATAGGACAGTTAGTTACTGTTCGACCCCCACCCCAAACACCTCAAAAACTGACCCAGTAGCGGCAGTCGCGCGAAGTTGCTTTCTGAGTTACTTAGAAGTATCGTTACCACCAATCGCGCATCAGGGAGAGCGAGTGTGAGCAACATCTATGTAGAACGTGAAAAGGGCGGCACATACACGGCAACACAAAACCATCGGACTCTTGCGACTGGAGACACCCAAAGACAAGCCATAGATAGAGCGCGAAGAGCAGCTCCAGACGATCCAGTACTCGCCGAACGCGTACGGGACACAAACCTTGGCGGGCGCGATAAGTGGCGCCGAGCTTATTGAGCCAGTCTAGTCCGAAGTATATTCGATAAGTTTAGAGATGAAGCTCAACGGCTAGCAGTCAACTACCTGCCGCCAGGCAGGCCAAGAAATAACGAGACTCATCCTCCACGATAGGTAGGTGAACGGAACCAGTTCACTAATCGGGATAGACTCAACTGAGAAAGGGGACCTATGTTGCTCTTGTTTGCGACACGCGGACTCTCCGCCCGTCTGTTGACTTCAATCGGAGCAATACTTCTATGCTTGGTATTTCCGGCTAGCATTGCTCGCGCACAACGCTCCATCCCTGACGACAACCTCGCCTATCCGGTATTAGTTCAGTTCCCGGACGAACTAGCATCCGGATTTTATCTCAACACCAGCAAGGCGATATATCTGGTAACGGCCAAACACATCCTACTCGATCCGAGAACCGGCCATGTTCGGAACGGTCCCATGAGTCTGCTGTCATATCCACGTGCCCCAAAGGAGTCGGGAACAAACCTCATCGAAGTCGACATGGCTTCTCTCTCGCAGGCGGGAGAGATTAAAGTACATCCCAGTGCTGACGTAGCGGTTGTTCACATCGCTGACGTGGTGACAGGCCCACCGGATAGCGATCATCCAGGAGCGCAGAGACTCCAAACGATTGCTGGAGTGACGATCCGTACGACTGTTTCTGATGGACTACTTTTGCTTGACGTGGATACCGTTAAAAAGTATGACGAAGTGTTGGTAGCTAACGAAGTGCTTCTTTTTGGGTACCCGACATCATTAGGGATAAAAGAGTCACCACAACTCGATCCTCTAAGGCCATTGCTTCGCCGGGGAATCGTCGCCGGGTTGAACCCCAACCGAAAATCTATAATCATCGATTGCCCTTCTTATCCGGGGAACAGCGGGGGACCGGTCGTGGAAGCTGACCGCGCGGCATTCAAAGCAACATTTAGTGTAATCGGGGTGGTCAGTCAGTTCGTTCCATTCGAAGAAAAATCGATCAATTATCCTATATCCTACGAGAACGTAAACATCAGCAACTCAGGCTATACCATCGTGACACCAATAGACTTCGTGTTGGAACTGGTCAAATAGGTTTGGGCGGGCAGCCCATCCTCAGCAAAGTCAACTAAATCCAAAGTTGACCCCGCGGGTGCCCATCCCTTCCTTTCTCCCAAGGGTGCGGATTTTGGCTGGGGGTGTACGCAAATCTGCGGAGCCCTCCGCGCATTTCATCCCTAGCTCTCATCTTTTCTTGCACTTACTTGACTAAGTAGTTTTGCGAATAGATTTCAATTTCAAATTCTGCTAGCGTCAGTCGGGGCGCTCTTCTGCCCCAGAGAGGACGCGACATGGACGACGCGCAGCGCCGACGAGAATGCATCGCAGGATTCCGTGTGACGATGCGAAGAGCATCGTCATCTGACAATCCGATGAGGATTGTCACCCTGAACGTATTCGGCGAAGGGCCATCTCGCGCTTTTGGCCGACGCGTCCTGTGCGTCCCGCATGAATCAGCGGGACGAGGGATCTCTCTTCGCGCCCCACAGACGACAGATCACGACGGGCGTTTTCATACCGCTTGCCCTGAGAAGTCTCGAAGAGTCGCCGCGCATTCTGCGGCGCCCGTTCAACCTGAGCAACGCGCCACGCAGCGTGCGAAGCGCGCGGCAGCGAAGATTGTCGCGCCGTTGACTCATACCTTCGCCGCGCATTCTGCGGCGCCCCCGCGCGAGCGCTTAGAAAAATGCCTGTCTTCTCACTCGCCACTAGCCACTCGTCACTCGCCACTGCCTTTTTCTAATCGCAACACACATGGATTAGAATTCACTCTAACTCACACAAAACAAACAACGCGGAGCCGTTCTAATCGCAACAAATTTGGGGGGGCCGTGAACCAGCCGCAGCATGGATTGCTGCCGCCGTCCGAGACCATCGCGGTGCGGATTCCCACCGCTTGCCCTCAAAACTCTCGAATGATCACAGCGGCTTTTTACTCTGAGGAAGCTCGAAGGGCTGCGGCGCCCGTTCACCCTGAGCTACGCGCCACGCAGCGTGCGAAGGGCGCGGCAAGCAAGCGCTTAGAAAAATGCCTGTCTTCTCACTCGCCACTAGCCACTCGTCACTCGCCACTGCCCTTTTCTAATCGATACTGCCTTCGAATAGAAATCCCCGTAACTCACACAAAACAAACAACCGGAAACTTTCTAATCGATACTCAGAACGCCACTTTTTGCACCAAAAACACAGCCCGCTCGCTCTCGCCCGCACCGTTACTCTCCCCGCCACTCGCCACTCGCTTGCCCAGAGCACATCTCGCGAAGGGCCACTCGCCACTCGTCACTCCCGAATGGTACAATCACCCTTTGCATCCCCCAGCGTCTAACCTGGCGGGGCCCCAGGCCGCAGCGGGAAAGAGGAAAATCGCATGAGCCGTCCACTCAAAAAAATTGTGATCGTACTGTCGCTCGTGGTCGTCGCCTACGTCACCACCGGCTACGTCCGCGCGCGCTCGAACGACGAAAAGGCTTACAAGGCGCTCACCGTTTACAGCGACGTCCTGCAGCGCGTGCAAACCGACTACGTGGACGATCCCAACATCGGCCAGGTCACCAGCGGCGCGCTCCACGGCTTGCTCGATTCGCTCGACTCCGAATCCGCCTATATGAGCCCGCTCGAATACAAGGACTTTAAGGAAAAGAGCGGCTCGAAGGCTGCCGGTGAGACCGGGCTCGTGCTCATCCGCCGCGGCTACATCGGCGTCCTCGGAACCTTGCCCGATAGTCCCGCGGCCAAAGCCGGCCTGCGCATCGGCGACATCATCGAAACGATTTCCGGTTTCACCACCGGGCAAATGGCCATCGACCAGGCCCAGGTCCTTCTGCGCGGCGAGCCCGGCACGGTTGTAAAGCTCTCCGTCATCCGCCGCGGAAAGACGGAACCCCAGGACGTGGACCTCACGCTCGCAAAACTTCCCGCGCCCAAACTTTTCGAGGACAAATTGCAGGCCGGCGAAATCGCTTACCTGCGCGTCCCGGAGCTTGACGCCGCCACGGTCAAGCAGCTTCGCGAAAAGCTGGTCCAGCTCGATCATCAGGGCGCGAAGAAACTTATTCTCGATTTGCGCGATTGCGCCGCAGGGGACGACCAGCAGGGAGTCGCCGCCGCGCTGCTTTTCCTCCCGTCCGGCACCATCGCGACGCTCAAGGGCCAGACCGTCACTCCCGTGATTTATTCCGCGGATCCCTCGAAAGTTGTCTGGAACAATGCCGTGTCCGTGCTGATTGGAATCGGCACCGCCGGCCCCGCTGAAATTCTGGCCAGCGCGATTGCAGATAACAAGCGCGGCGAAACGGTGGGCGACCGCACCTACGGCACCGCCTCCATGCAAAAACTCATTGAAATGGACGACGGCGCCGCGCTGATTTTGACCGTCGCCAATTACTACACGCCGGGCAACAAGGAAATTCCCGCGAATGGAGTAGCCGCCACCGCGGAAGTTCGTCCCACGCTCGACGACGCTCTCGCCACCACCGGCGACCAGGCTCCGCCGCCGTCCGTCGCGCCCCCCGTTTCTCAGGACGATCCGG
>Ga0302324_100005903_pt1 | contig 26597 bp, 20 predicted proteins | sample Palsa_T0_1_FD_201949 | JGI IMG/M metagenome (GOLD analysis project Ga0302324, IMG submission 201949) | Peat permafrost microbial communities from Stordalen Mire near Abisko, Sweden - Palsa_T0_1 | ecosystem: Environmental > Terrestrial > Soil > Palsa > Peat permafrost | place: Sweden: Abisko...
AAAACAGCCAAATGGCAAAGAATGGCTGCCGGAACGATGAAGGCTGGAAGCAGCACGAACGGAAAGCTAAGAATCGCTACCGTGGGTTGGTCGAACGCAAACTTCTGAAAGCCGAATGGCGCCGATAGCATAGCTCGCGCGAAGGCGTTCAAAACGCTAAGCAGGCAAATGCCGTTCCAGACCAGCAGGCCGCTCCTACCGATGCGTCCCGTGTTGTAAGCCCACCACACAATCGGAGCGGTAAACCCCACCAGAATGTCGAGATTGCCCGCCTCAAAAGTCATCAGTGCCGGGACTTGCTTGTAGAGGTAGAGCCAATAGAGGTTCAGTTCGACCAGGATGCGAATTGTGTGTAGAAGGACGCACCACTTCAGATCCATCTCATCAAGGAAACATCTTCCGGCAGCAGTCAGGAACAGGCCCGCGATCAGGAAGATTGGGGGCGCAATTACCAGAAAGAAGTGGGGTGGACGCGTGTTGCTGACCAGATAAAAGCCAGATAGAGCAATGGCCGACTGGAGGCACATCCATAGAAGCGAGCCGAATACCGCCGTCTTCGACCCACGGACCGCCTTGCCGAAAAGCCACAAAGCCAGCAGAACGGTGATGAGAAAAAACAGGTTGATCGGCAACGGCAAGTGATTCATTGGAGGCCTTTCGCTCTAGCGTCGCCACTCGATGTGTTCTCCGTAGTGATGGAATCGGGGACAGGTTGATTCAAAGTCTCTCCGCGGAGGAGCGCGAGCTGGACTTTTCGCTTGACGGTTTTCCGTCCTAATGTTACATATTGTAACGCTACAGCGACTAACATATCAGTGGCGAGCATTAGCGACCCGCACAAATGACTAACATACCGCCAGCCCGTCCAAGAAATCTGGGGGAAGTCGAACAGATGGTAATGGATTATCTGTGGACGCATGGGCCGTGTTCTTCCGAGGCCTGCCGGGAAGGGCTGGCGGCGATGCGTCCCATGAAGGATTCGACCATTCGCACCGTGCTGCGGCGGCTCGAAGAGAAAGGCTATCTCACGCACGAGATCGACGGGCGGACGTTCGTCTACAAGGCGTCAGATGCGCGGCAGAATGTTGCGGTGCGGGCGGTGAAGAGCATTATCGACCGTTTCTGCGGAGGGTCGGCGGAACAACTCGTTCTCGGCATGGTGGACAATGCTGTGCTCGACCGCAAGCAACTGGAACGGCTGGCAAAGAAAATTTCCGAACGGCAAGGTTCTGGCAAGGCCTCTGCCAAGTAAGCCAGCGAAATCACGATGCGGAACGAGTACGTTGAGAGTAGAGATACGCAGAGGGCTTAGGAAGCAAAGTTACGAAGCGGGAAGGAACACCATGACACTGAATGCCATGACAACGATTGCCATCACAACGGTCGCCACGACAACGATCGCCGCCATGCAAGGCTCGACAGATCTGCTGGCGCAGGTGGCAGAGCCTGCACTGCGCGCTCTGGCATTAGCTGGGGTTGCGGGGCTGGGGCTCAGAATATTTCGAGTGAAAGCTACTGCGGTCCGGCTGTTTACCTGGTCTGCTGTGTTGTACGGAGCGCTGGCGATGCCGCTGTTGGGCTGGATGCTGCCGCCGCTGGTGGTTCCCGCGCCGGGATTTGTCGTGAGGCTGGCGGGTACCTCAGGGGCTAAAGCCCACACAGAAGGAAGCGGATCGATCGCAGCGCTGGAAGCGCTGCGCCACCCAAAATCTTCGCTGGAAGAAAAAGCTTCGTTGCCTCGAAGAACCGCGCAGCCCGCAGAATCTTCACCGAACCCCAGAACTTCGCTGCACCAGGAATCTTTGCTGCAAGAATCGTCGTTGGTCACAAGATCGCCATCAGGCGGAAAATCGCTGCGCTGGCTCTCCGTTTCTGTCGCTTCGATTCGGAGACTGACCACCCAGTGGGATACGTCGGAGTGGAGCGCGGCGGCGGCATGGATTTATCTGGCGGTCGCGTTGCTGCTTCTGGCGCGCATCCTGATAGGAATTGAATTCAGCCGGCGGCTGTTGCGCTCCGCGCACGACATTAATGATTCTCGTGCGGCCCAGCGGTTGGCGTCGCGGGCTTACGCTGCGGGATTGACTTTTATTCCGAAGGCGGCTGAGTCGGATCTGATCTCCGTGCCGGTGACTCTGGGCGCGCTGCGCTCCACGATTCTACTTCCCCTCGAGTGGCGGGAGTGGGACGACGCCAAGCTCGACGCGGTCATTGCGCACGAGACCGCGCACGTGGCGCGGCGTGACGGTCTCACGCAGCGGCTATCGCTGGTCCATCGTGCGATCTTCTGGTTCAGTCCGCTGGCGTGGTGGCTCGACCGGGAGCTGGCGGAGTTGGCGGAGCAGGCCAGCGACGAAGCGGCATTGTCGGGCGGGGCTGACCGCAACGAATACGCCAGGACTTTGCTGGGATTTTTCGCAGCTTTGCAGACCACGCCGGGACGAGTGTGGTGGCAGGGTGTGGCGATGGCCAAGGCTGGAATATCCGAACGTCAGACGGAGCGGTTGGTAGAAGAACGGTTGGAACGAATTCTGTCGTGGAAAGGGTCGGTTGCCATGGGTGCAAAGAACATGAGTGCTAAGAATATGAGTAAGAAATCGATTGCAGTGGCCGTGCTGGTGCTTGCGGTTCCGGTAGTTTATGTAGCGGCTTCGGCGCGACCGAGCAACGCGAGTTTGAATTCGCAAGCGGCACAGACCGCGCTGGCTCCGGCTTCGGCTACGAATCCTGCGCCGGCTCCTGCAAACAATGCGAAGCCCAGCCCGGCCATAGTTCCCGACGAGCGCGTGGCGCCGGCGCCGGAAATAGTGCCCGACGCGCAGGTGGCACCGTCCGCTGATCCGGAGATCACGGAGGCACCGGAAGCTGCCCCTCAGGCTGCTCCCGAGGCCGAGCCGATGCCGCCGGCGGTTGCAAGCGGAATCAGCGGAGGAATTTCCGGTGGTCTCAGAGCTCCTCTGGCGCCGATGGCGCAGCCCGCGGCCGGGATAACGGCCTATCCACCGAATTCTAGCTTGGCGCCGCTCGCGCCGTGGCCTCCGGCGGCTGCGCGCGCATACAGCTATGCCTACGGGATTGGCCAGTCGAACAGCTCGAGTTATTCATCCGGGAGGTCCTCTTATTCATCCGGGTATTCGCCTGACGGCGGGTCGTCCTACCGCTATAGCTACAACACTGATAACAACGAGCACTGGGTCATGGTCTCGGGCAAGAGCGACTCGCTGACGATGTCGGGAGATATAGACGACGCCCACCACGTGGAGAAACTCAAGAAACAGATTCAAGGCGACTTTATCTGGTTCGAGCGCGGGGACAAGTCGTATGTGATTCGCGACCAGGCGACCATTGACCGGGCGCGGAAATTGTGGGCGCCGCAGGATGAACTGGGCAAGAAACAAGAGGCTCTCGGTGACCAGCAAGAGGCGCTTGGAAAGCAACAGGAAGAACTGGGCTCGAAGATGGAACAGGTCCAGGTGAAAGTTCCGGACATGACCGCGGAGTTGGACAAGTTGAAAGCGGAATTGAAGGCACTCAGTTCCAGTGCGACGATGGAGGATGTAGGACGAGTGCAATCCGAGATTGGAGACTTGCAATCGAAGATTGCCGAACTGCAGTCGCAGGCCGGCGAGCAGCAATCGAAGCTCGGCGAGCAGCAGGGCGAACTGGGACGGAAGCAGGGCGAAATCGGTCGGCAGCAAGGTGAGTTGGGACGCCAGCAGGCAGCCCTGGCTCGCGCGGCCAATCGCCAGATGAAGCTGCTGCTGGATGAGGCAGTTAAGAAGGGCGTAGCACAGCTGGAACTGTGAACAAATCGAGGGGCTGACAGGAGTTTAGCCCAGAATGGGACCACGGTAGCCTTAGGTTTAGTCCAAATTCCTTGTGTTTGTCTCTGGATGTTGAGACAAAGGGTAACGTGGCCAGCACACATTATGTGGTCGATACCAAATCCAGTCAGGTTACGGTGCAGGCATTCGCCGAAGGCGTCGCCGGGATCGCGGACCATCGGCCGAGGTTCTCGGTGCGAGAGTTTTCCGGAGAAGTGCAGTATAGCCGCGACCGGTCCGACGGCGGTTCGCTGGTACTAACCGCTCGGACGGGATCGCTGGAGATTATGGATGAGGTTACGCGACACGAGCAGGAAGCGATCAATCGCGTTATGTTCGGCGAAGTCCTGCATCCGGAGAGATTTCCGGAGGTGACTTTCCGCAGCTCGCGCGTGGTTTGCAGCCCGGTGGCGGAAAACCGCTGCCGCGCCGATATTGTAGGCACGATGTGGCTGCGCGGGGTGGAGGGCGCCCAATCCATACAGGCGCAACTGGTTCTGACCGAGGACAGCGTGCGGGCCTATGGAGAATTCAGGCTGCGGCAAACTGATTATCAGCTCACCATCGCCTCTGTGCTGGGGGGGGCGCTGCGTATTAAGGACGAACTGAAGCTGGGGTTCTTTGTGGTGGCGCGGAAGGCCAAGGTCTGACTCAGTTTGACGCAGTAAGTCGGCATCTCCGGCATGTCTGGAATCCTCAGTGATGGTTCGTCGTCACACGAAATGGACGCGAGAAACGGGGCCTCTCTCTATTGGGGGATGCTGCCCGAATGGGAGATGGGAGGCACGCGGCCTAGGGTGTGAACTCGAAGACGCTTCCACCGTTGTGACCGCCGCCGACGTACGTGGTGCCGTAGAGATTGCCCGAGGAATCGAGAATCGGCGTGGCGTAGGGATAGGCGCCGTCCGCCAAGTTGGCGAGTTGGCCGAACTGGTAGATGAGTTTCGGATCCCAGCCGTGCGCAGTGGGCGATATTTCGAAGAGAGTTCCGACCCCAACCGCACCGCCGCGAGTAGTCGTGCCATACAGATTGCCGTTGCTATCGATCAAAAGACCGGACCAGGGATAGTTGCCTTCGGTACTGCCGAAGTTGTGTACGAGGGTCTCGGTCCAGAACCCGTACGCGGCCGGCGAGAGCTCGAAGACCGCGCCGTAACCGCCTCCGCTATAAACCGTGGTGCCATAGAGATTGCCGGCGGTGTCGAAAACGACTCCTGCGTTGGGGCTGTAGCCATCATTCGTGTAGTGGAAGCGGTGCAGGATATTCTCGGACCAGCCGGGGCCGGTTTGGTAAATCAATTCGAAGACGATGCCAGCGTTACCGCCGTCGCCTCCGCCGGCGTAGGTTGTGCCGTAGAGATTACCTGCGGAGTCGAAAGTCAGATTGCTGACCGGGTCCTTTCCATCGCTGGTGCGACCAAAGGCGTGCAGCACGATTTCGGGCCAGGATCCGGTCGCTTTCTGAGTTAACTCGAAAACGGTACCACCGCCATACGTGCCGCCAGCGGACGCCGTGCCGTAGAGATTGCCGGCGGAATCCAGAATCAGTATGCCGAAGGGCGCGTAGCCTCCAACGCCGGTGTTGTTGAAGTTGTGCAGAATCTTCTCCCCCCAGCCCCCGCCGGTGCCGGGGGATAACTCAAAGACCGCGCCATAGCCGTAGACTCCGCCCGCGTAAGTGGCGCCGTAGAGATTGCCGGCCGTGTCGAACACCAGGCCAGCCCAGGGATGGTTGCCATCCTTGCCATTGTTTTCGAAAATGTGGATCACTTTTTCGGTCCAGCCCCCGCCCGCCTGGGGCGATAACTCGAATACCGTGCCGCAGCCGGGCCCAGGATCGGAGCAGGAGCCGCCTCCTCCAAAGAGCGTGGTGCCATAAAGATTGCCGGCGGAGTCGAAGATCACGCCGGCATTGATTTCCTCCGCGCCGTGGTTGGAGAAGGCATGCAGCACAGTTTCGCTCTGGGCGGCCGCGCGCGTGCCCACTGTCGACAGCAATAGAGGAACGAGCAGCGATACCTTGGTCAATGCGGCGAAGATTCTTGGGTTTGGCATGATGAGTCCTCCAGATGCGATTAAGTGAGATGCGCGTTGAAACGAGGGCTAGCGGCCCGCTAAGAAATCCGAGGTTGGCAGAGGAACGACCTCCGGACCACCATCGATGGGCGGAACCTGAGACGATGAACATCCCACGGCAAGGATGCTGTGTCAAGATGCAGGAACTTACTGCGGTGACGGGTGTCTAGGCCGCTCCTTGTCACTCCGTGGTTAGAAACGGACGGGACCACAGAGGACACGGGGACGCAGAGTAGATCGAGCTGCTCTCGACGGGCGCACGAGGGCGTCCGCCGCTCCACATTCGAGACTTATTTCAAGCCGGTGACCACGTAGGCTTCGGAGAGGATGCGGACGTAGACGTAGGCGTAGGCGGAGCCGTCGGCGGAGAATTGCGGGGCACCGGTGTCGGTGACTCCCGCGCCGCCTTCGGCGCCGAAAGTTCTCCATGGTTCCATCTTTCCGGTCTGGACGTTGACCCGGTAGACCTTCGAGGTCTGCTCGGAGCGGCTGGAGGCGACGTAGACCGATGCGCCATCGGGCGCCCAACCGGCCACGTAGTATTTCGCATCAAGGCCAGGAATGGGATGGAAGCGACTTGTGTCGGCCGCGCCGCCGGCACTGGCGCTGCCGGTAGTTACATCGATGGGCCAGGTTCCCAGCTTCCCGTCGGGACCTCGTACGATGGCGCTGCGGCCATCGGGTGAGAGCGCCGAGCCGGCGACGCCCTCCGGCGTGAGGGGTTTGGAATCGCCGGTGCTCACATCGATCATATAGTCGCGCCGGCCGTGCCCGGTTTCGATGCCAGTGGCTACGAGGTGCTTGCCGTCGGGCAGAAAGCGCGCGGAGCCATAGCTGACGGCGTCATGGGTGAGCGACCGGGTCTCGCCGGCTCCGGTAGGCACCAGGATGAGTTGGCCACCCTTCGCCGGCTTGGTGATGACCCACTTGTTGTCGGGAGAGATGGCTTCGGCATCGCCCTCGCCGATGCGGGCGGGTGGCGATCCATCGGTATCGCGCAGGAAGACGGTGTAGTTCGCGCCGCCACCGTTGCCCTCTTCCTCGAAGATGATCTTGTGGCCGTCGCGGCTGATGTCGCGGGGGATCGACCAGCCGAACCAGCCCAATTCGCGCTCTTCCTTTCCGCCAGGCGCCTGGCCGCGGATTCCAATGCGCTGCTGATGAGTGATGACGAGCGCCGTGCCGTTACGCAAATCTTCCAGCCAGATTCCGCCCGGGACGTTGGTGATGGGCCGCTGCTTGCCGAAGAGCGTGACCGCCATGGGATTCAGGGCGCTGCCGGCGTTGCTGGCGGTGAACCAGATCTCATCGCCAGCCGGAGACCAGAGAATCCCCTCCATCGACTCCCAGCCGGAGGAGAGAATTTTTTCTTTCCCGGTGCCATCGGCGGGGATGACCGCGACAGAACCTTCGTCGTCGCCACCCGGGTTTTCGTGGTCAGCGAAAGCGACCCACTTGCCGTCGGCAGAAATCTTGGGGTTGCTGATCCAGTTGATACTGTCGAAGAGCACTTTGCCGATGGGATATTCCAGGCGCCAGTGGCTGTTCTCGGGGACATAGCGGACCACGGCGAGGGCATCGCCGTTTGAGGAGAAGTCGGCGTCCTGGACATTCTCAAGAACTTCGCGCGGCGTTCCCCCGCTGAGAGGAACCCGGGCCAGAGTGCCGGTGCGGGCATAGCCGCCATAACGCACTGTATTGAGCCGGATGGCGAGCTCTCCGCTCTTGGAAATGGAAAGCAGTTCGGCGTCTTTCAAGGCCAGTTCGCGGGCGCCGGGATCGTCCACGCGCGACATGTAGAGCTGGTCTTCACCGCCGTCCCATGACGCGCTGTAGACGACGCTTCCGTCGGGAGTAAAGCGGGCGTTCCCGATGGAGCCGGTGCGGAAGGTGATCTGCTGATAGTTGGCTTGCGGGGCGCTGCCGCTGCCGCGGCCGACCAGCCATCCGATGGCGAGCATCGCGATTGCGGTCGCGATGCCGGCCGCCAACGTGAGGAGCAACTTGCCACGCGGCGGCTTGGCGTCAACTGCCGCGACTCGCGCCGAGGTGCCGGAGAGTCCGGAGAGATGTTCGAGATCGAATGCAATGTCGCTGGCGGAGTGGAAGCGGCTCTCGGGATTTTTCTCCAGGCAGTGCTGCACGATGCGTTCGAGCGCGGGCGAGATGTTGCGGCCGGTCTCGGTTACGTCCGGCGGATCTTCTTTCAGGATGGCGCTCATGGTATCGGCAGCGGTGTCGCGGTGGAAGGCGCGCTTGCCGGAGAGCATTTCATAGAGGATGGCGCCGAAGCTGAAAATGTCGGAGCGGGCGTCGACGGCGACTCCGCGCACCTGTTCGGGCGACATGTAGCCCGCGGTGCCCATGACGACGCCGGCTTCGGTGGCGTGGGTCATGGTGGGCAGCGAAGTGTGTATGCCGCCTTCAGGCTGGGTGAGCTTGGCCAGGCCGAAATCGAGAATTTTTACGCGACCGTCTTTGGTGACGAATAAATTCTCCGGCTTGAGATCGCGATGGATGATGCCTTTTTCGTGGGCCGCGGCGAGTCCGTGCGCGATTTGCAGAGCGTAGTCGAGAGTCTTCCTCACAGCGATCGATCCGCCCCGCAGACGCTCGCGAAGGGTCTCGCCCTCGAGCAATTCGGAGACGACGTAGGGCGCGCCCTCGTGCGTACCGATGTCGAACACGGCGAGGATGTTGGGGTGGTTCAGGGCCGCGGTGGCGAGCGCCTCCTGCTCGAAGCGGCGCAGGCGATCGGTATCGAGCGAGAGCGCCTGCGGCAGAACTTTGATCGCGACTTCGCGTTTCAGGCGCGAATCGCGGGCACGGTAAACCTCGCCCATGCCTCCTGCGCCGAGCAGGGACACGATTTCGTAGGGACCTAGTTTGGTGCCGGGGGCTAGATTCATCCGTTGGCAAGAGTATCATCTGCGAGGAAAATCGGACAGGGCAGCGCGGGAATGTCACTGTTATTATCAGGCGATCAGTTATGAGGCGATCAGTTATCGGGCGATCAGTTATCAGGCAATCGGCGCAGTCGAGCGTCGATTGGGGGTACCTGGGTTCGGGTCGAATGCATTTTCGGACAGCGGTTCTCAGAGCTTGGATTGCGTTTTGCCTGGAGTTGCTGTTCTTCGCTACATGTTTTGCGCAGGGCCCTGCCTCGCCTCAGAGTGCACCCGGCCTACGGGTGATTGTTGTCTCATCCTCTTCGAAAGCGCAGGAAATTCTCGATCAACTCAAACAGGGCAGGGATTTTGCGGAACTGGCCAAAGCGAAGTCATCGGATTCGACCTCGGCGAATGGCGGCTACATGGGACGCCCGGAGCCGGGCACGCTCTGCACCGAGTTAAGAGACGCGTTGAAGGGAGTGGCTCCCGGACAGTTCAGCGGCATTGTGCAAGTTCCGGCCGGTTATGCAATTCTCAAAGTGTTGCCGGAGTCGGAGGTGCCGCAGGGGAACGTGAATTCCAGCCCGCTACCCTGGGCTACGGCAGCCTGCGCGGTTCACCCAGCGATTCTGGTATCCGGTTTTGGTGAGGCCATCACAATTTACCGGGAGTTTCCCAAGTCTGAAGGCTGGAATCATGACCTGCAACAAATCTGCGCTATCGACCGCGTAGCCGTTCCGGTCACGCTGGATCGCCTCGACAAGGCACTCGACCCGAAGAGTCCTCAGGCCTTGCGCGTGACGCCACTCGATCTAATGGAGGTGCACTATGCTTCGGCTCAATTGCATGCATATGAAGGAGAGATGGCGAAGGCGCTGCAGGAGTGGAACGTCGCTAGACAAGTGGCCAAGACCAGCGTGCCGGATGCGATGCCGATGATGGAGGAGACGCTGGGAGTGGCTTATCTCCACAAGTCTGAAATGGAAAACGGCGAGTATAAGACTCCCGGAGACCGTTGTATTTTTCCGCCCCGGACGGGCGTGGCATATCCTGCGTTTCTGAAAAAAGAGGATTCCGAGAAGGCCGTGCAGTACTTCCTGCAATTTCTGGCGAACAAACCTGATGACCTGGAAGTGAAGTGGATGTTGAATCTGAGTTATATGACGTTGGGTCAATATCCCCAAGGCGTTCCGCCCAAGTATCTGCTGCCGCGTTCCATCTTTGAATCGAAAGAAAACATTGGACGGTTTGTGGACGTTGCCTCCGCGGCCGGACTTAAGTTTTTTGGCGAGGCAGGCTCCGTGATTGTGGACGATTTCGAGAACAATGGATTGCTGGATGTGATGATCTCGAGCAAAGACTATTGCGAGTCGCTGCATTACTTCCACAATAACGGCGACGGAACGTTCACGGATCGCACCGAGCAGGCCGGGCTGGCGGACGAGTTGGGTGGCCTGAACATGGTGCAGGCCGACTATAACAATGACGGCTGCATGGATATTCTGGTATTACGCGGGGGATGGGAATTTCCCATGCGCCGATCGTTATTACGGAATAATTGTGACGGCACGTTCACTGATGTGACCCGGGAAAGTGGGCTGGGGGCGAGCGTATCGCAGAGTCAGACGGCAGCCTGGGCCGACATTGATAACGATGGCTATGTCGATCTGTTTATTGGTAATGAAAATGGGCCGAGCCAGCTTTTCCGGAATAAAGGAGATGGGACGTTCGAAGACATTTCCCACTCCGCGGGCGTGGACCGAGTAGCGTTCACAAAAGGCGTAGTGGCCGGGGATTACGACCAGGACGGTTACATGGATTTTTACGTTTCCAATTATTTTGGCGGAAACTTTCTTTATCACAACAATCATGACCGCACTTTCACCGAAGTTGGCAAACAAGCCGGGGTACAGGACACGCAGCGCAGTTTCGCAGTCTGGTTTTTCGACTACAACAATGACGGCTGGCCTGACCTGTATGTGAGCAGTTATTACGGCAGCGATGAAGAGGTGATACGCACATATCTTGATCAGCCGCATTCCGTGCAGACCATGAAGATTTACAAGAACCTGGGGAATGGAACGTTTGAAGACGCGACCAAAAAGGTCGGGCTGGACAAAGTCTTCATGCCCATGGGATCGAACTTTGGCGATGTGAATAACGACGGCTATCCTGATATCTATCTGGGGTCGGGGAACACTTCGTTTGCCGGGTTATTGCCGCATGTTCTGCTGCTCAATAAAGAAGGCAAGTCGTTTGTGGATATCACCGCTTCGTCGGGCACGGGAGAATTGCACAAGGGCCATGGAATAGCGTTTGCGGATTTGGCCCGCAATGGCAACGAAGACATCATTGCCCAGATTGGCGGCGCCGTGCCTTCGGACGCACATGCCTTGCGTGTGTTCAGAAATCCCGGCAGCAGCAATGATTGGATTAATGTGCGTTTAGTTGGAGTCAAAACTAACCGGGCGGCCATCGGGGCGCGTATCAAGGTGAGGGTGCGGGACCGGGGTGAAGCGGAGCGATCGGTTTATCGCACGGTGAGCAGCGGAGGGTCGTTCGGTGCGAACCCCATGGAGCAGCACGTTGGGTTGGGCAAAGCGGCGGAAATCTTGAACCTGGAAGTCTGGTGGCCGACCAGCAATACGCGGCAGAACTTTGATCATGTGGCGACGAATCAATTTATCGAGATCAAGGAATTTGAGAAGCAATATAGTGCGCTGAAACGCACTCCGGTGCAGTTGGGTGGGCCGAGGAGGGCAGCGGTCCCGTCCGGTGGAAAAGCTGCAGCGCCGGCCGGCGGCGAGAAACCACGGTAATGCTTCTGTGGAGCGGCGGACGCCTCGTCCGCCAGGGGGTACGCGGGGCCGGAAAGCTTCGGGGCCAGAGCACCCCGGACGAGGGCGTCCGGGGCTACACGATTTTCGTCGAGGCTCCTCCGTTTGCCTTTCTTGCTGCACGAGGTCTTGAGTTGGGGCGTTATGAAAACTGAAGTGACGCTGACGCTCGTACTACTCTTGCTGGCGGCCATGCCCCTATCGGCTGCAGAAACGCACGCCATGTCAGGACTGGTATTGAAGGTCGATGCTACCCATAAATCCGTAACAGTCTCGTGCAACGGTGTTCCGGGCTACATGGATGCCATGACGATGCCGTTCGACGTGCGGGACGCGAAGATCCTGGATGGCATAAAGCCGGGAGCGAACATTGACTTCACCGTTGTCGTGAATGGTGAAACCAGCTACGCCGAAAACATTCGCCTGCACCAGTATGAAAACCTGGAGCAGGAACCGCTGGAAGCGCGGCGGCTTTCGATCGTGAGCAAGCTGGCCAATCCGGCGGGTGCGGCCAGCGTTCTGGCCAGCATTGTTAAGGCGCAGCAGGCAGTCCCTGATTTTACGCTGACCGATCAGGCCCGCAATAAAATCGCCTTTTCACAGTTGAAGGGCAGAGTAATCGCCATTAGCTTTGCTTACGTGCAATGTCCGAATCCTGCGTATTGCTACCGGCTGACGAATCATCTGGGGCAATTGCAAAAGCGTTTCGCCGACCGACTGGGAAGCGACCTGGTGTTGCTCACCATCATCATCGACCCCGAACACAACGAGAACGATGCGATCAACAAGTACGCTGCAATCTGGAAGGCGAATCCGCAAAGCTGGCACTTTCTGACCGGGCCGCTACCGGAGGTGCAGCGGGTCTCGCGCATGTTTGGCATGGAATTCTGGAGTGACGAAGGCTTTCTTACTCACTCTTTTCACACGGTGGTGGTTGATCGCGGGGGCAACCTGTTCGCCAACCTTGAAGGGAACCGATTCACTTCCGAGCAGCTAGGCGATCTGGTGCAGACTGTGATGAATCAGCCTTAGTTCGCCAATTGTCAAGATCAGGTTGGGGATGGATTTGAGCGTCCCACCCTTTCGCAAAGAACGCGAAAGAGTGGGGCATCCTCACGCTCTCTCTTTCGCGTTTCAATTACTCGATCCCAAATTACTCAATTACCAAATTCATCAGATATTGACTCCTCCGGTTTGCTCATCACTCGCATGGGATGGGACAATACATGTCTATGCAAAAATCGATGACAATCTTGATGCAACTATTGGCGGCCGGGACGATGCTACTGGGGAATGCCCGGGCGCAGACTCCGGCTACTCCATCCACTCCACCTTCCTCGTCGGCGCAGGGAACCACTTCTGGGCAGACAACTAAACCTGCCGCGAAGAAGCCTTCTACCACTGCCAGGACTGCGACAGCGCTGACTCTTAAGACCCAAAAAGAGAAGGCCAGCTACGCCCTGGGCATGAATATTGGAATGGGCTTCAAGCGGCAGGAAGTTCCGGTAGATCCGGCTATTGTAGCCAGAGGGCTGCGGGACGCCATGTCGGGCGCCAAGCCGCTGCTCAGCGAAGACGATGCGAAGGCCGCTCTTACTCAACTGAAGACCGAAGTAAACGCGAAGATGCAGGCGCAGCAACAGGCGATGCAAGCCAAGTCGCACGAGGAAGCAGCTGGCAACAAGAAGTTAGGGGACGAATTCCTTTCCGCCAACAAGACGAAAGACGGCGTCGTGAGTTTGCCGAGCGGTCTGCAGTACAAAATTCTCAAAGAAGGCACGGGACCCAAGCCCACGGCGAGCGACACGGTTTCCTGTAACTATAAAGGCACGCTGATCGACGGCACGGAGTTCGACAGCTCCTATAAACGGGGCGAGCCTGCGTCGTTTCCGGTGAGCGGAGTGATCAAGGGATGGACGGAGGCGCTGCAACTTATGCCAGTCGGATCGAAGTGGCAGCTCTTTATTCCGTCCGACCTCGCGTATGGCGATCCGGGGCGGCCGGGGATTGCGCCCGGGTCCACGCTTATTTTTGAGGTGGAGTTGCTGTCGATTGCGGAGCAGAAGAAGTAGCAGCTTTAAAGCCGCGACTGATTTGAAGCTTCTTACGGCGTGGCTGAAGCCACGACCTTTCGAAGCCGCATCTTTCCGAAGGCACATCTGGTCGAAGGCGAAAAGGCCGTCCGCTGGCGCGGGCGGCTTTTTCTGTCTCGTCTTATTTCCTTCTTCTATTCATCCTTCTATTCCGCCTGGTGGGTCATCACTACGAGGGTGAAGTCATCCTGGCCGGTCACGTAGAGTTCGTGGCAGATGATGTTGCTCTGCTTGGCGCTGGCGGCGGAGAGTTTTTCCTCCAGAGCGCCGAAGTTGGCTGCCTTCACATCGATCTTGCCCAATCGAGTGCAATGCAGCTTGATCGGGTAGGGCGCCTCGTCGTCCCGGTAACCCAGGGTAATGACCAGGCGCTTGTGCGGCTCGAGGTAGGCGACGCCGATGCTCTTGGCCGCGATCTTGGATTTCCTGGCGAAGTCGGCGACTTCGTCGGCGAGTTTCCCGATGCTTCCATCCGAAGCTAATTCTCCACTGAATATCTTGAACTTCTCGTGAACCTGCTTCGCAATGTGATGGCTCATGCAGCGAATGCTACGACAGCGCTAACGTGGACGCAAGTTTTGTAAGGCGGGTAGGTGTGGCCGGTCTTTCTTTCGGTGTTGAACCAGGATGTTGAACCAGGATGTTGAACGAGGAAGTCAAAGGCCTTTACCACAGGGGCCACGGAGGATCACAGGGAGAGTCGGGCCCAACGGCGGTCGATCGGTTTCAAGCACCACCCTAGATTGCGGGCGGCAGGTGCTCTTCGGCGGACAGGTTTGCGCCGGCCAGCAGCAGCAGGCCCGATAGGAAGGCCCAGAACATCAGGCTTACCGAGAGCGCGAAGGGGCCGTAGACTTCCTGAAAGTTCAGCCAGGGCAGGGCGAGGATGTAAGCGTACTTGAGGGCCTCGGAGAGCAATCCCATAATGATGGCCGCAGGTAGAACGGCTCGTGCGGGGACTTTGCCGTTGGGCAAGAGCCAGTAGATCAGAAAGAAGATGGCGATGCTGGCAGCGATGGCAAAGACCTTCATGGTCAAGAACCCGACCACCTGCACGAATCCGGTGCCGTGGCCCCGCATCGCGAACTGCATGAACTCTACCGGGCCGGCGGTGAGGGCGACTGAGATCAGCGCCAGCACTCCGCAGGCGAATGCCAATCCCAGCGAGATGACTTGATTGCCCAGGTAGGAACGGTTGTTCTCGAAGCGCCAGATGCGGTTCAGGGCAACTTCCAGGGGAAGGAATATTCCAGAGGAAGTGAACAGCAGAATGATGAGGGAGGCGAACTGCACGCGCTGGCGTGAGTTCACCATGGCGTTCAGGTTTCGAATGACGAAATCCTGGCCCGCCGGCAGGTAGTCGCGGAGCAATTCGACTACGACATTGTACATGACCGGAGAGTGAAAGACGCGCCGGATCAGGGTCATCAGCAGCACAACAAAAGGGAAGAAGGACAGGATCGCATTGGCGGCGACCGAAAAAGCGAAGGTGTGAACGTCGGTCCGTGTGAGGTACTTGATGGTGGAGCGCGCAAGGCCGTAGGACCTTCCCGAGGGCAGCCGTGGGGGCAGGGGCGAAGTCCGCGGCGAAGACCGGGGCGGGGTTGGGCGAACGGGTTCAGCCGCCATGGCCTCAGTCTTGGGAGGTGCGGGAATGGGCGGAAAGGCCACTGTGGCGACATCGTATCAGAGGGGCGTGGGAAAGCCACGTATCGGTGGTAGTAGGCAAGGGTCACGGGCAAGCGCATGCCCTTCACGCATTGGGCATTCATCCAATTGAGGCCGGAAAGCCATTTCCTTGTGGTCATTTCCATGCAGTCGTTTTCTTGCAGTCTTTTTCTTACAGTCGTTAAAGCTATGAACGGGTTTGACCGGAAGTCACATTTCGATTGATTACTAATTCCTCTTGCGAATCGTTTTAATAGTGCTTATTATCTGTTGCTCATTACCGGGAAACCGTCCGGTAATGAGACCAGGAAAGCTAAGGTTGGACGTTTTTAGCTGTGGTTGAAACGCTTCAAATTGCGGGCTCCGGAAGTTCCTGCTGCGGATCTGTTTCGTAGCAAGGACCGAGGAGTCTTTTCCTTTTTGTAAGCATTTCTGCCGCATCTGCTGAACGCAACCGAATTCTACCGGCTGCTTTGAGGGGGGCTTCAGTCGACCGGGGCGACGTCGGGTAAGCCGGAGAATATTCTTCGCGATTGGTGAAAGGAGTAGTTGCCGTGAGAGAGAAAGGTACAGTCAAGTGGTTCAACGGGGCGAAAGGGTATGGATTTATCCAGCGCTCTACGGGGGAAGATGTTTTCGTGCACTTTTCCGCCATACAGGAGAACGGTTACCGCACGCTCAACGAGGGGGAGACCGTGGAGTTTGATCTGCTGAAGGGCCCCAAAGGCTTCCAGGCGGCAAACGTCGTCCGCGCATAGACTGATCATTTCGAGAGCCCTTCCGCCCCGGGCGGGAGGGTTTTTTGTTTGAGCATTGGGTTTTAATGTTTTGGAGTCGAAAAAGCTCCGCCTCGAATTCCTCCTCGACTGAAATTCCCGATTTGAAACTGGTCCCACAAGCGGAAGGGTAGAAGCGCACCGGCAACAAATTTCCCCTCAAGAAGGGTCAGCATCCGCTCCTGTAGCTCGGCAAGTCCGGGCGCAGGACTTTACGCACCCGAAAATCCACAGGCACGAACGTAAAATTCTGTGACCAAAGTCACAGACTGTCAGGCCACAAGTGGAATATCTTGGCGCCAAGAAAAGGGGATCCGAGCCAGGTTGCCAGAAAGTTGGGGCAGATCATAGAGGAGAACGTTGGTCGATGAAGAAGAAACTGGAAATCGAAAAACTCATAACGGAGCGATGGCCGAAACTGAAAATAAAAGCACAGAACGAGGAAAATCCCGAAAAGATTATTGCGATCCTGGAAGAGATCGACGATTTGCTGTTCAAGGTCGAGATGAGAATTGCCGCTCAGAACGGGGGGACACAGTCGCGAGACTACACTGATTCGAGGTCAGTTCGGCGAGGGCCCAATGTTGTTCGCTCCGACGATTCGGAAATCGGAAGCCAATGAACGGGGTTACACCCAGAGCGAGACCGCGCGGCGTTCGAGATCTCGCGAACGAGTTGTGCGAACTGTTTGGGCAGCAGTTCGACGCCCTTCAGCAGGGCCTGGGCGAAGACGACTTGGAGCAATATCTGGAGCGGCGAGGCCGGATCCATCAGCGGCAGATTGAGCTCAAGTCTCTATTCCCTCGCCCCTCGTGAAGGACAAGTCCCGTATCCGCGCAGGAACCGCGGCGAGCATATAGGCGCTGAGTACGAGGCGGGAGGATCATGATTTAAGGATCATGACTTTAGGTGGAATAAAGAGCTTACAAAAGTACGATGCCGTACAGTCTTTACCTGATTCTGGTGTGACGTCTCCGGGAGTAATTTCGATCAAAATATTTCTGGCCGACGAATCGGGGCTTGCGATGGAACGTTTTAAGGGCACAGTGAAGTGGTTCAACAACGCAAAAGGCTACGGGTTCATCGGCCGTGAGGATGGCCCGGATGTTTTCGTCCACTACAGCGCGATCGCGAGCGAGGGCTATAAAAGCCTGCACGAGGGCGAGGAAATTCTCTTCGAGATCACGCAGGGGGAAAAAGGTCCACAGGCGGCAAACGTGAGTAAGGCCGCCTGAGTAGCGGTGTATCGCCGCCATCCTGGCGGCTGTCCGGCGGGCGTCCCGCCCACCGCGCCGAGGGCGAGGACGCCCTGGGGACAGCCGGCAAGGATGCCGGTGCTACACAACCGTGGCAACTCGCCAAGCGAAGAAGCTGTCATATTGCTGTCATATTGAAGACGCTCTCATATTAGCGCGGGGCGGTCACTCTGATGTGAGTCACTCTGATGTGACGGCTTTCAGATAGCGGTAATAGAAATCCACGCCTTTGTAATAAGACTCAATGCCGAGACGCTCGTCGCGGCCGTGGGCGCGGATATCGTCGCGGTCGATGGCGGTGCCAGCAATTCCATAGGTGGGCATACCGACGGTCATGGTGTATTTGCCGTCGGAGGCGCCGGTGGCCATTTCCGGAATCACAGGCGTTCCTGGCCACATTTCCGAAGTAATTCTTTCCAACGGGCCGAAGACGTCAGGACGCATGGGCGGAGGCGGCAGACTCTTGCCCGCGGGCGCCGTGTCGGCGAGCTGGCCCGGAATTTCGACGTAGCGAACGGAGATCGCTGGATCGGCAAATACTTTGATCAACTCCTGGCGGACTTCTTCCGCGGAGTGTCCCGGCAAAATGCGGCAATTTACATTGGCTTCGGCGCGTTGGGGCAGGGCGTTATTGGCGTGGCCGGCGGCGAGGCGCGTGGCTACGCAGGTCGTGTGAATGGTCGAGTTATCGATAGGGTCGCTCGAGAGCCGGCTCACGAAGTTGACGTCGGGCGGATTCTTCAGCATGGCTCTGATTTCGGTGGCACGTTCCGGCGTTTCCACCTTGACCATGTGCTCGTAGTAGGCGCGTGTGACTTCGTTCAGTTCGAAGGGGAATTGATAGCGCTGCAGACGGGTGAGCGCGTCGGCGAGAGCGTAGATGGCATTGTCGGGCCGGGGCAGGGAGCTGTGGCCTCCGGGATTTGTGACCACGAGTTGAAAATCCGCATATAGCTTTTCGGTGGCGTCGACGGTCATCATCACCGGCTTGCCATGGTCGCTCAGGATGCCGCCGCCATCGTGGTTGAAGACGATCTCCGCGTCGATGAGGTCGCGATGGTTCTTCAGCAGCCAGTCGACGCCGTTGGATTTGCCGCCTTCTTCGTCGGCGGTGAGAGCGAGAATGATGTCGCGGTCGGGCGTGAATCCCTCTTTCTTGAAGCGGATCAGCGTCGTGACCATGATGGCGTCGCCGCTCTTCATATCCTGTGTGCCGCGGCCGTAGTAGAAACCGTCTTTCTCCACAAAGGTGAAGGGATCGGTGGTCCAGTCTTCTCGGTGGGCCTCGACCACATCGAGATGGCCGATCAACAGAAGCGGCTTGTGCTTGCCGGTACCATGCAGACGGACGATCAGATTCTTCTTGCGGTCATTTGGCCCGAGGAGTTGCATGTCGGATTCGGGGAAGCCGGCGTCGCGAAAGCGTTGCGCCATGGCTTCGGCGGCTGCCGTTACGCTGCCGACCGAGTCGGTGGAGTTGATCTCGATTAATTGCTTGAAGATGTCGTGCGAGAGCTTCCTGGTGGCATCGTCAATTTGTGCCTGTGACGCGGGAGTGAAAAACAAGAAGAGAAGAGTAGATAGCAGCGCTACGCATTTGCTACGGTCCAATTGGGTCTCCTGGGAACGGCGTAGTCGAAAAACAATTCATCTGAAATTTCAAACATCCTATCCTAATCTGATGTGATGCGTTGAAGTTAGCCGATCGCTATATTCGCTTCGATCCGATGCGGTCTTCGAACTAGCGAAGTCAAAGGCTTTAACCACGGGGGGCACAGGGGGATCACAGGGGAAATCCTGGGACATACGTCGCGCACCCACGTTCAACCTGCTGCGGCAATCACCTCGTAGGGACGCATCATTTCGTTGTCTTCGTGTTCGAGAATGTGGCAGTGCCATACATAGCGTCCAGTGAAGCCCTCGAAAGGCACAATGATGCGAGTGACCATGCGAGAGTGAGCCCGGACCGTGTCTTTCCAGCCGGCCTCATTCGGATCGGGAGGTTCGGGCGGTCCCAGGAAGTGCAACTGACGCCTGGTTTGAAAAAGCCAGGGCTCATAGGGTTGGCGGTCGAGAATCTGAAAGCGCACCAGGTGCAGATGAATGGGGTGGGTATCGTTGGTGGGATTGATCAGCGTCCAGATTTCAGTCGATCCGAGAACCGGCTTCTCTGTGATCGGCATCTTCCAGTGGGATGCGTTCAGCAGCAGCATGGCGGAGTTGCCCGCCTTGGTGACGTACTCGTCAAGGGTGAGAAGACGGGTTTGCGCGGCTCGTGATTCCGGAATTCGGGGCACAGGGTGCAGAGTCGAAGGTAGAGAACTCTCGTCGGTGACTTTCGTCGCCGACACGCGGAACTGCATGACCACGAAGGCATCGTTCTTCAGAATCAGATTGGCGCCGCGATGCTCACTGAAGTCCACAATCAGGTCGGCACGTTCTCCGGGCGCGATTTGAAGGTAGGTCAGCGGAACGGGCGCGGACAACAGGCCCTGATCGCTTCCGATTTGATGAAATGACGCGTCCTTCCCCGAATTGTCGACAAGGGAAAGATGGTACATGCGGGCGTTGGAGCCGTTCAGCAAGCGGAAGCGATACTTCCGCGGTTCGACTTCGAGATAGGGGAAGAGCTTGCCATTGACCAGAATCGCATTGCCAAAGACCTCCGGAACCCACGGCGATTGGGGATCGGGCGAGACCGGATAAAGAAGCTGAGCGTCGCGCGTGAACAGACGATCGTAGAGCAGGAGTGGCCGTTCGTATTTTCCCTTGGGAAGATTCAGCGCGTCCTCAACGGCGTCGCGAATGAAGAATGCTCCTAACAATCCAGCGTAAACATTCAGACGATTGATGCCCAGTGCGTGATCGTGGTACCAGAGCATGGCCGCATCTTGTTCGTTGGGATAGTGATAGAGAACGGACTTACCGGGCACGATCCAATCCTCAGGATATCCGTCGCTGTCCGGCCCGGTTTTCGCGCCGTGCAGATGCACCACGGTACGGACCGCGGGTTTGTCGGGCTCGGCTCCGTGGAGGGTATGGTCAACGGGCAGGAAATGTTCGCCGGGAAGCGCGTTCACCCACTCCACCAGCAGCGGTTGACCGGCGCGGGTCTCGAAAGTCGGACCAGGCACCGAAGAGCCGAAGCTCCAAAACTTTGTCGGCGGCAGATCGCGATGGACTTTGCTGGCGATGGACTGCGCTTGTACGCGATAGAACGGGACATTCTGCTTGCCATTGGCGGGACTGGGCCGGGATCCCTGAGGCTGTGCGAGCTCAGGGGTGGGGAGCGGGTCCACGAATTGCGCGAGGGTTGTGACGTCGAGGGCCACAGGCATGACAGGGGCGGCGGGCGACATCGAGTGCCACAGACGGCTCTTGCCACTCGCCAGGCTTGTAGCCAGTAAGCTCGATCTTTGCAGGAAACCGCGCCTTGTAATCACCCGGGGCCTTTCAGTCCATGAGCATACAGCAACGGCAAGGCGGGTACGCGAACGTACCTGCCTTGCCGCTCGTCTCTTTGATAATTGTTCACCGTCCACAGGACGGCCTGACCTCGAGCGCTTACTTCACCGCATTGCCCGTATTAACCGGTTCCCCCGTGCCTTCGTTGAGGATGTAGAGATCGTTAGTCACGACTTGTTGGAAATCGAACATGGAGCTGATGGAGTTGGCAATCCCATCAAACGATCCTTGTCCGATTCGTTGACCGCCGAGCCAGTTGTCCTCGATGAAGCGGATGACTGAGGTTTGATCGGTGACCGTGTTGTCCACGTAGTTGTGTTTCGCCCACGGGGAGATGACGAGGAGAGGCTGCCTCGGGCCATATCCGCACCGACCTTGAGCGTGCGTGGTGGCGGGATTGAGTCCGGGCAAAGCGAGAGCGCCACTGCCGCAGGCTCCCGGGCCGGTCAGCGCATCGGAAGCGGTCTTCGACGAGTTCACGATCTGGCCCAGTTGGTGATCGTACCAGCCGTCGGAGTCGTCATAGAGAATGACCAGAGCCGTATTCGGCCACTCCGGCTGGGCTTGCAGGAAGTTGGACACTCTGACGACGAATCGCTGTTCATCCAGGGGATCGGAATTTCCCGGATGGCCGTCGTGGATGGATATTGCCTTCAGGAAGCTGACCGTCGGGAAGTTTCCGGCTGAAACCGCGGCAAAGAAGTCATCGATGTCGTAGTCGTGATTGGCAGGATCGCCCGACCAGCCAATGGTTTTGACCGAACGCGGGCGGGCATGAGTGGGATTCGCGGTCGAAGCGTAGTACTGGAACGGAGTGTGATGAGGAACGTAATCGCCCTGGGTTCCGACGATGGGCGAGGTAGACTGGCGGTTGCAGCCGGTGCTGCCGTCGGGATTGACTGTGTTGAGGTTGAAGCCTCCGGCGAACCAGCCCCAGCTGATGCCAGCGGTGTTGAGCAGATCGCCGATATTCTTGCCGCCCATCTGCGCCTGAGTTCCGCCACCGGAGCAGACGTCGCCCAGGGGATCAGGATCACCGATCAATGTCCATCCGCCGTTACCGTCGCCTACTAATCCGCCGGTGCCGTTGGCCGTTTTCACAACGCCGTTGGTCTGGCCGGAAATCAGATTGATCGCGCCCACGGTAGAGGGACCGAAGTTGGTGCTGTAGGAGTTGTCGCTCATGGCGTAGTGCTGGGCATAGTTCCAGTACGCCGTAACTGTATTGCCGTCAAAGTATCCCATGACCTGACCGGTGGTCAGAACGACTTGCGGTGGAGCGTTGGGTGGAGGACCGGCACTGCCGGTGTTGCCGGGAAACAGATCCATGGCGCCGCCATCGAAGGCCAGCTGCTCGGCCATGTAGTCGTGATCCATGTCCTGAGTGTTGGCCTGCGAGCGATCGAAGCGAAACGGATTCGCCGCGCCGGAGCCGTTGAGAGGGTTGAGATTGGGGTTATTGTGCAGCAGGGCGTTACCCAAGCCGTTCACGCTGGGAGTATTGGGGAGCGCGTTGAATTGCGGTTCTCCTTTCGGGTTCAGTGCATTGGGATAGGTGCCGAAATAGTGGTCGAACGAACGATTTTCTCCGAAGATGATCACAATGTGTTTAATCGGCGTGGCAGTCTTCACGTCGGCGGCGTACGCAACCGGCGTTAGGACCGGCCCGGCCACGATAGCTGCGGCGAGACACAGAGACAGCAGTTGACGCATAAACCTTATCCTTTCCAAATCGCAGTGAGGGAAATCCCTTGGGCGTGATGCTACGAAAGCAAAGTTAAGGCACGATTAAAATGGGAATAAAATCGGGTCTTTGGATCCCGCGTGTCTGGCAGTCCTGGAGAGGAGAGCCGCGTGCAGCAAAGGATTTCGGCTGAGCGGAATTGGTGCTATCTCGTTCTCCGCTGACTTCTTATCTGATTATCTGACTTCCAGCGACACCAGGTCTCCGTCAGCAATGCCGCCGGGTTTGTAGTTGACGGTGACCTGGCGGTCGCGCCAATCGCAGGAGAAATCGTCGGCGCCGATCAAAAGCAGCGACTTGTAGTTTACGGCGCGCAGCTTCAGGGCTGCGCTGCCGGCGCTGACCGTGAGAATCGCAGCTGGAGCCTGCGAGCAATCCACATCGACGAGGCGGCCTTTGAGAAATCTTGTCGGACGTTTGTCTTCGACTGCGCCGGAAGGTCCACCGGCTTGCTCCGCCTTTTCCGCCGCCGCGCGTTTGGCGGCGTCCTCTTCCAACACATCGAAGGGTGATTTTTGCGGGGCGTATCTTGGTGCGCTCGCACCTACCGGGATGCCGTACTTGCGTTCGACTCCGGCGCGTTCGAGTTGGTCGCGGGCGAGGGCGGCGAGCTGCGGATTCTTGCTGTTCTTCAGGCGGTCGAGCAGGGCCTGAGCCGCGTCATATTTCTTGCTGGCGATGTAGATCTGCGCCATGTGATAGACGTAATGCTCATCGCGCGGGCTCAGCGTCATGGCGGCGCGCTCGGCCTGCATGGCGGCGGCGGGCCCTCCGCCTTCGTTCCGGGCGACGGCCAGCAGGTCGTAGGCGTCGGCGAATTCGGGATACCACTCCAGTACGGCTTTGAGGTCGAGCATCATGTTGGCCAGACCCGGAGTGTCAGTATGCTTGGCTTGTGCCATCCGGTACTTGAGCGACGAGAGGTAATAGCGTACCCACATGTCATTGCGATTGAGGGCCGCGGAGTCGCCGAGTTCGGTGAGCGCGTCATCGAACTCGCCGTGCTGAATGTGATCCCATGCGAGGATGCGGTGAGCCATGGCATTGCCGACGGAGCTGCTGGGGAGCTGAGCAGTATCGTCGTCGGGTTTCCTGGCAGCTCGCGTTTCCGTTTTCTTGTCGACAGCCGTCGGTGTGGTCGCCAGGGCATGCAGTGCTTTCAGTCCGGCGTCGCGGCGTTCGGGAATGCGGACTTGTATTCCCGCGTAGAGGGCCTGGGCATCGGCCTCGGACATCGGCTTGGAAGTGATCGCGGAATCTTCGGGCCCGACCGGAACCGGAAAGCGGTACGCCTGGTCGGGATTGGCGGAGCGGTTGGGATCGGGATTCTTCTGTTGCGCGTTATCTTGCATGGTGAGCCATGCGCTCTGGGAGTGAAAATAATCCTTTACGGCCTGCTCAAGTTGCGCCGAGCTCATGCCGTACGCCTTCTGAATCGCGTCCTCGACCGGGACGTGCTGGTTCAACACCAGGTTGAAATAGTTGCCCGTCTCCGGCAGCTTCTGCTGGTGGAGAAGATAATGCATCACCATCCAGGACTCGGCGTAGTACAGGGTGTGGCGCCTGCCTGGATTGTTGGTGGACGTGTCCGGTTTCATGTTGAACAAGTCAGGAAGGGGGATCCAGGCCTGCGTGCCCAGCGATTCAGTTAAGGACTCGCCCGCGCGAGGTTCGGGGTCGCCGCCGATCTCAACTTGCTTGTTATCGACGCGGATGGAGCTGAAATATTCGGCGAGGCCTTCGTCGAACCATCCCTGAGCCGGAGGATAGTTATAGCTCAGCAGCATGGAGGCGAAGTCGTGGGCGACGGCGCGCCACGATTCCTCTTCGAACAGGTTGAGCACGATGAAGTCCTGGTCTTCGCCGGGGAGGAAGAATCCGGGGATGGCGATGGGCTGGCCTTCGCGCAGTGGCGCGGCCTGGTAATACGACTTGTCGTTGTTGAAGGCGAGGATGGTCAGCGGGACGGACTGGTTGAGGCGATCTTTTCCCAGCAGGGTGGCGAGGACGGCGCGCATCTGTTCGAAGCGGAGGGCGACCTCGCGCCCTTTTTTGTCGCCGGCGTCGGTGACGACGGTGAAGTGTACGGAATGGATTTCAAGCCAGCGGGGTTGATCGTCGGCGGGATTGGCAGGCGGACAAAAGAAGGAAGCCAGCAACGCCAGTCCCAGCGGGATGGATCGAACACGCGGCATGCGGGTGCCGGAGGAAAATGGCGGCAGGGAAATGCTATCACGGGGGTACAGGCGGACGGGTCAGAGCGCGCAGGCTGGAGGATAGCTCAGGCTCTGCGACGAGAATCGATTTCGGAATCCATGTCGGCCAGGTTGCGTTCCAGTTCGCGAATGCGTTCCTGCTTTCGCTCGTAGGCGTCCCGTTCCGCAGTGGACAAGCCCCCGAAGATCTCGTCCCGGCGAGTCTGCGCCTGTTCCCGGCGGAGGCGGACGATCTCCGACTTTTCCGATTCGTAGTTCACGATAGATGTTCTGCAGACGCTACAACCGCGTTGCGCGTGGGCGGGACAGGAGTAGCTACTTCGACCTTACTCTCTTGGGGGCGGGGCGAAATACAGGAGACACTGTACGCCATCATGCACATATTTGTCCACTTGAGTACATTCCAGATGGGATCATTAGGGGAAGGCCTAATCGCCGCTGGCTTGATTCTGCGTGGGTACCAGGATGAGCCGCCGGGGAGCCGGTTCAGGCCTGGCGGCGGGACCGAAGGCCTGCAGAATGCCAATGACGGCAGCGTAGGCGGCCAAGACCCCGAATCCAACGGATGCGAGAACTGTGAGGAAGATTGCGAGGGGCATGAAGAGCGAGATCACGATCGAGAAATCCTTTTCTATTAAAGTGTGCCGTCTGTGCGTCGAATGAAGGGTTCGTTATGGGTCCTCAGTCCTTGCGAACTCAATGAGTTCCAGTTAACGATCCTCGACCAAAAAAACACCGAACCCGACCTCAATTTACCCGCGTTGACGCTCCACTCTGTTGCCGACTAAGATACGGAGTAGAGCTGTGCACTCCTACTTTCAGACAATTCTGTGGGCCTGTCGACGTTACGGAAGGGAACTAATCCCCGGCACATGATGGCGATTACCAAGATTTCCGTCCGGGGCGCCCGGCAGCATAACCTCAAGAACGTCAACGTCGAGATTCCGCGTAACACTCTGACCGTGGTTACCGGACTGAGCGGGTCAGGCAAGTCCTCGCTCGCCTTTGACACGATTTACGCCGAGGGGCAGCGCCGCTATGTGGAGACTTTGTCGGCTTACGCACGGCAGTTTCTGGACCAGATGGAACGTCCGGATGTCGATGCAATCGATGGACTTAGCCCTGCCATCTCGATCGAACAGAAGACCACCAGCCGCAGTCCGCGCTCGACTGTCGGAACCATCACGGAAATCTACGACTATCTTCGCTTGTTATTCGCCTCCATCGGAGTGCCGCATTGCCCCAAGTGCGGGCGCGCGATCAGTCGCCAGTCGGCGGACCAGATTGTGCAGCGAGTGATGGCGCTGAGTCCTGAGGATCGCGTAATGGTGATGGCCCCGATTGTCCGCGGGCGCAAGGGCGAGTTCAAGAAAGAGATGGAGACGCTGGTCAAGCACGGCTATACCCGAGCGCGCATCGACGGTGAGCTGGTCAGCCTGGACGACGAGATTCCGATCAATCTCGATAAGCGGAAAAATCATACGATCGAGGTCGTAATCGACCGGCTGCTGGTGAAGCCAGGGATTGAGCATCGCCTGGAAATGTCAGTGGGACTGGCGATGAAGCTGGCGGGCGGGCTGGTGCAAGTGGCGGTGGTCGGCGGCGAGGAGCAGCTTTATTCGGAGAAGCTGGCGTGTCCGGATTGCGGCATCAGCGTGCCGCAACTGGAGCCGCGGTCGTTTTCGTTTAACAGCATGTATGGCGCGTGCCCGGAGTGTCATGGACTGGGCAGCAGGTACGATTTCGATCCG
>Ga0302324_100005906_pt1 | contig 26589 bp, 16 predicted proteins | sample Palsa_T0_1_FD_201949 | JGI IMG/M metagenome (GOLD analysis project Ga0302324, IMG submission 201949) | Peat permafrost microbial communities from Stordalen Mire near Abisko, Sweden - Palsa_T0_1 | ecosystem: Environmental > Terrestrial > Soil > Palsa > Peat permafrost | place: Sweden: Abisko...
CGGCGGGCGCCAATCCGATGGCCCTCAAGCGCGGCATCGATAAGGCCGTGGAAGTGGCCGTCGAGGCGGTTAAGAAGCTCTCGAAGCCCGTATCCGGCGACATGATCGCGCAGGTCGGCACCATTTCCGCCAATAGCGACTCCACCATCGGCAACATCATCGCCGAAGCCATGAAGAAGGTCGGCAAGGATGGCGTGATCACGGTGGAAGAAGCCAAGACCATGGTCACCGAGCTGAGCACCGTGGACGGCATGCAGTTCGACCGCGGCTACCTCTCCCCCTACTTCGTCTCCGATCCCGAACGCATGGAATGCGTGCTCGAAGATCCCTACATTCTCATCCACGAGAAGAAGATCGGCAACATGAAGGACCTGCTGCCGCTGCTCGAGCAAATCGCGCGCTCCGGCAAGCCCCTGCTGATCATCGCCGAGGAAGTCGAAGGCGAAGCCCTGGCCACCCTGGTGGTCAACAAGCTGCGCGGCACCCTGAACGCCTGCGCCGTTAAGGCTCCCGGCTTCGGCGACCGCCGCAAAGCCATGCTGGAAGACATCGCCATCCTCACCGGCGGCAAGTCCATCATGGAAGAGACCGGCATCAAGCTGGAAGGCGTACGCCTGGACGATCTGGGCCGCGCCAAACGCGTCACGGTGGATAAGGACAACACCACCATCGTGGACGGCAACGGCAGCCAGAAGTCGATCGAGGGCCGCATCAAGCAGCTCCGCACCCAGATCGATGAGACCACTTCGGACTACGACCGCGAGAAGCTCCAGGAACGCCTGGCGAAGCTGGCTGGCGGCGTGGCTATCATCAAGGTTGGCGCAGCCACCGAGACCGAAATGAAGGAAAAGAAGGCTCGCGTGGAAGATGCGCTGCATGCCACTCGCGCGGCGGTTGAGGAAGGCATCGTGCCCGGCGGCGGCGTGGCTCTGCTGCGCGCAGCCAAGGCATTAGACACCCTGAAGGCGGATGGCGACGAGCAGATCGGCGTAAATATCGTGCGCCGCGCCTGCCAGGAGCCTCTGCGCCAGATCGTGCTGAACTCGGGCACCGAGGGAGCCATCGTGGTGGAGAAGATCCGCGAGAACTCCAACCCGAACTACGGCTTCAACGCCCAGACCGACACCTACGAAGACCTGGTGGTTTCGGGCGTAATCGACCCGACCAAAGTGACTCGCACGGCGTTGCAGAACGCCGCGTCGATCGCTTCGCTGATGTTGACCACCGAAGCCATGATCGCCGAGATTCCGGAGAAGAAGCCGGCGCCGGCAGGTCCCGGCGGCCACGGCGGCCCGGACATGGATTACTAAGTCCGGCACTAAACTTGATTCAATCGCCGCGCTCCCCGCAAAGGGGGCGCGGCTTTTTTGTTTGTGAGGGGGCCCGCAGCCTGCGGCCTCGCAGGCCGCCACCCGCGCCAGCCCGTGCGGCCGTTCATCAGAAAGCTATGTTACCGACGAAATCTTGCGCGTGATCACGTCCCGCTCTGCGGCAGCGAGGGTAGCATCACTGTCGGCGCCGAGTTTGTACAAACGTCGGATCTCGCCAATTTTCTGAATCGCATCATCTTCCGAACCGGGCTTCTCGGCCAATATCTGCGCGACCAGAACCTGCGCTGCGACCACGTCCGGGTTCCGGGTGGCTATTTCGTGCGCGATCTGCAACGCCATTCCGTGGTCCTTCCTCAGAAGAAAGCACATTGCCAAATGGCGAGACGCTTGATCGTGTGCGGCTGTCACGATGGCGCGGCTACAGCACGCGTTGATTAAGGCTTCGCGAAGATAGTTGTAAGCATCGTCTTGGAGGTTGATCGCCAGGAGAACACAAACGCCTACATAGTCATGAGTTAGGATCAACTCTTTCAACTCCTTTGCCGTGGCAGGCCCGGCGTCGCCCTTCAGGCACGGGCCGCAAAGCTTCTCGATGTCACCCTGTAGCCGGGAGTAGTCCTCTGCAAATGGTTGCGAGAGAGATCCAATTCCTGGCCCACTGAGAACGCTTGCAAACGCGAGCGAACAAACAAGCAACTCCGGCGGGGCCATTGGTGCCGTAAGCGAGTTTACATACGCCCCATAAGCGATCCTTGTCCTGCCTTTATTGTTGAAGCGGTAAGGGCCTTCGGCCGCGACAAAAGTCTTGAAGAGTGCAAGCGTTGCCTCAAGCCTCAGGCCCCATTGGACGGCTTTCGCGCACTCCCCCAGAAACGCGCCCACAGAAGCATGCGGCCAACTGGCGATCTCTCCAAGGTAACGGCAGATCAACCATCGCCGTCTGTAATCGGAAACCTCTCGACCGTACCGGACGAGAAGTTCGGCGAGCGGATATGGCGAGCCTCGGCTGCAAGTCAAAACTAGGTCAAGAATGCCGACAAAATCGGATTCCGAAACCGCAGTTGGCAACGATGAAGCGATGAAGCGGTGTGCTTTACGAAACTCGTGGGCCGAAATTCGTGTGCCAGGGCCTAGAGTCTCGCTTTCGTGAATCTGTTCAACGGTCTCTGAGGCACTGAATGCGGTCCAGAAGAGCTGCCGAGCGTCACCTCTTTGCGACTCGTAGCCGTCAAGCCACTGAGCAAGGCTTTTCCTATAGGCCTCCTCGTCATTGACCGGCGGCGGCTGAGGTGGGTGGGGCGCAGTGCAGGCGCTACCAGAAAAAGGGATGGCAAGGCCGGCGTCTGCCGCCACGCCATACAGCCGCTGGCCGTCGACAGCATACGTCCGCAAATAGAGGACGGTGCGACATACCTTGGTGAATACATCCTCAAGGAGCCCGTAAAATCCCCGTGCTTTCTCAAGATCGAGCCCATCCAGATCAGCGATCAGAGAATTCAGGGCGCGAGTGTCGTCGATTTCGAGATGTGCGCCGATCTCGTCGCGAATCGCGCGGATCGATCGCAACTCTGAATCGAAATTGGACGTTGCAACGAAGTCGCTTATCGGCGCCGCCGATTCACCGCTTGCAGATACCAACCTGTCCAGCCCGTCCATCTCCTGAGGAGCACCGGGAGGAACGGAGCGCGTCACGAGGCAATCGCAAAAGCTGACAATGTCGGTCAGAATACGGGCCTTCAGTATCCGTGCAGTGTAAAGATGCTTCTCCGCTTCTTTCAGAAGGCAGTTTTGCGCACGTATCCAACGGCGAATGAGCGCTAACTGCCCCGCTCGCTGATGAATGGCTGTCAAATTGAAAATTGCCGAAGTATTGCTGCGCGTTATGGCCAAAGGGTCTGCACCGATTTCGACCCATTGCCTATTGTCGTTCGGCCTCTGAAAACGATGGAGCATCTCATTGAACGAAGCATCTGCGATCTCCGGGGCATCTGTGTACGGAACGTAACCCTGTAGGCTCATTGTGGCAAGACCTGAATAGATCTCTCTTGCGCCGTCAACAAAATAGCCGATTTTGATGATCTCGATCTCGTTCCACAGTTCGATGCGTTTACCGAAGTCGAAGTCCTGAACGTGTGCACCCAATCGATCTCGCGATAGCCGGAAATATTGTTCAAACTCCGCCGCGTACGCCTCCTTTGTCTTATTAAAGTCGCGGGTGTCGTACCCTGCAAGGTTCAAGGGCTTACGCAGGCCGCGCGCATGCGCGATGAAGTTCTCTGCCCTCACGAGGATGTGTCTCGCAATCGTACGAGCACTAAAAGAATCGGGAGCGTGGGTCGCCAAGCGAAGCGCGATATGCATCTCATCCGTAAGAAACTTCAGCTTTTCCACGCGCCTAGTGATCACTTGAAGACCTAGTTCCTCAATAGCACCACTGTAACGCATTCGGGTGTAGCTGACTGCGTGCCTGCCCAAGGTCGCTTCTCAGACACTGAAAGCCCGGCCGGGCTCAAGATCGGTAGCTTGCGAACGCGTCAGGGCTCTGGCATACATTCTGACGAGAAGTCCCCTGACTCGTGCCACTCGCTGCCCATAAACGGGGTTCCGGGAAGTTGCGGCCGAACGGCGGAGCGAAACCGGCCGCTCCGACAGTCGAAATCGCCACAGAAATGTGGCCCCGACCGTTCGGAGGTCACGGGAAGAGCCTGTAGCCGGCGGGGCGACCTTCATCGAGAGCGCGGCGCAGGGTTTGAAACGTCGCCCGCTGCTCCCGTTCGTCATCCTGCATCCATTCGTCGAGCAGTCTGACTAGCGCAACCGGATCGGTTCGGCCTCGCAGCGACTGACCGAGTTGGGACTCTCGTGAGTTCTGGTCGAATTTGGCGGTTTCCGGCATCACCTTTGCCTTAATTGTACAACGTCTGCGTGGGCCACGCGCTATCATAAACAACAGAGCCATGCCAGCCGCCACCAACGTCTTCATCTCCTACGCCACGGACACGCAGCCAGCGGCGGAAGAGCTTACGCGCGCGCTGGAAGAGAACGGCTTCCACGCCTGGGCCGACTTCAAAGATCTTCATGCCGGCCGGCGCTGGCAACGGGAGATCGAGCGCGCGGCCGACCACGCGCGGCAATTCTTGGTGCTGGTGAGTCCCCACAGCTCCTCTACGCCTTGGCTCGAAGCGGAGTGGCAAACGATCCTCGCCAAGGCATGGTCGGATTCCCGAAAAAGCGTGATTCCGATTCTGTTTGGCGATGGCGACTCGCCCGCGTTTTTTAGAAGCTGGGTGCCGTTGCGCGTCGACCCGGCCGCCGAGCCGGCGAAATGGACACTGCGCGTCCTCGATGCCCTTCAATTCCACCGCAGACCGGTGCCGCCTTCGGCCGCCGCGCGCGTCGCCGAAGAGGAGAAGTGCCCTGAACTAGCGCTCTAACTATAACAAACTCCTCCAGTTATTCGAAATTGGCTTCGATTGGGGTTCGTTCGTTCGGCCCTCATTGTAGTCCGCGAACCATGCACAATTATGCACAATGTGCACATTGGCCGGCGTCTTATCTGCGTTCATCTGCGGCCAATATAAGTTTTCAAAGAGCCCCTGCGATCCCCAGTCACAACCCGGCGAAAAAACGCCACCGGCCCGCTTTTTCAATGGCCTACACCTATTTCCCACACACCCGCTGCCCGTAACCCAGTAACCTCCGTGCTAACTTGAAATCGGAAGAGCCAACCGCCGCGCCGCAACTTACTTCGGATTCACCTGAATGATCGCCATCATACCCGCGTCTTCGTGATCCAAAACGTGGCAGTGAAATACGAACTTGCCGGCGATCTGCGGTTCGCGAAAATCCATGCGCAGCGACACGGTCGGATAGGGACCCGTCCCGCTCCACGCCGGCACGATCACCGTGTCCCGAAGGTCGGGAGTCGCGAAGGGAGCCCCGTTGACCGCCAGAAACAGAAAGTGGATCTGGTGAATATGGAACGCGTGCGTCTCGCCGGTGCGATTCTCGACTGTCCAGTCTTCCACCGCGCCCACCGTAGTCGTGATGGCCGGCGGGTCGGACATGCTGAACACCTTTGGTTTCTGTCCGTCCACGGTGATGAAAAACTCCGTGGGGCCGTTCGACCCGTTGGTGGCCTCCGCGAAATAGATTTTCCGGCTCGCCGTGACCGTCGCGGTATCCAATCCGGCAAAACGTGGCGGCGTGGATGCCGGAGCCGATGCCGCAGGCAGCGCCGGCGGCTCCTGCGCATCGGCGCGAGCCTCGATCACAGCCAGTTCCTGCGCCGGATTCGGATTGCCGATCGGGCCCGTGTTGAAGTTGATGTGCTGAAAGCTGGCCGCCTGACCCGCCGCGGGACCCTGCATGATGAACTCCGCCCGGCCGGCGGGCGGAATCTGAATGGTGGTCGTCTGGATGGTTTCCTTCACCGGGATGCCGTCCAATTCGACCACCTGCAGTTGTTGGGGTTTGGTGCCGAACCAGACCTGCAGCGCCAGAAATGCCTGCGACGACGCGTTCGCCACGCGCCAGAATTCCTTCGCGCCCGGCTTCATGCGGATGATGGGCGCCGTCGCGGACGGATAGATCGCGGGCTGGTAGTTTAGCGTCAATTGATACGGCCCGGCTATCCAGGAGTTGGGATTCGTAAACTGCTGCCGGACCATAAACACACGCTCCGGCAGTCCGCCCACTTGCGGTTTCAGCTTCTCTATTCCGCCGATAATCAACGCTCCCGGCGCCCCGCCGTTGACTTGCAAGGTGACTTCTCCGTGCAGATGCGGATGATACCAGTACATGCCAGGGGCGTCGTTCATTGGAATCTGGAACCGATACTGGAACGGCGCATCCGTGTTCTCGATGTCGGTCGACAGGATCTCGTCCTCATGGCAGATGGGCGGGATGTTCAGGCCGTGAAAGTGAATGTTGGTAGAGGTGGCCACCATGGTTCCGCCCGTGCAGGGATCGTTCGGGGTGGTCCGGCCGGACATGCCCTGCATTCCAGGCATCCCGGCCGTGGACCTCGCCGCCTGCGGCCCAGGAGGCGGCGGAGGCAGATAAGTCAGCCGGTTGGTCAAATCCAAAGCAAGCTGGTCGCCGGGATTGAGGCGCAACGTGGGCGCTTCCACCGGCCCCTGGGTGGTTTGGTAGATGTAACATTCATGCAGGTATCCGGAGGTATCGAAGGAGCTGCGGAACGTGAAACTCGCGTTCAGCACACCGTTCTGGCTGCTGAGTTCCGGCGGGTTGTTCACCACACTGCCCGTGGTGGGGCGCGGCGGGCAACTGGCGGACTGTGCTGCGGCGCTTCCGGCCAGCAAGCCGGCGGCCAGGATTATCGAGAGAGATCGATGGATTGTCATACTGGATTTTTCATTGCGCCGCCGGATACGCGGCAATCGAGAGCAAGTAAGCGGACTGTCTCGGGTTGGAGACGGGCGAATTCGCGGACTCCGTCAGCGTGCAGGACGTGCCATTCTGAGTGAATTCAACCATGCCGATGAAAGGTTTGCCGTTCGACCCAAACTCCGGGACGTAGACGATACCGCCGGCGCCCGTGGCCAGTTGGAACCCGACGCCCCCGGCGTATGCAAACTTCGTATAGAATCCCTTGAGTGTGCCCGACGTGCATCCTGGATACACTTTGCCCGTCGCGCCGTTGAAGAAAGCGGCCGTCACCTGGCCGGAGGAATCGTTGGTGACGAAGAGCAGTTTTTCGTCCGGACTCAGCCGCACGTTGCCGGAATTCCAGGCTGGCCCCAAATCGTAGGCGACCGTGGGAGTCAACTCCCCGGACGAGATGTCGGATACTTCCACCGCGGTTCGGGTCGAGGAGTCGCCGAAAATCGCGTAATGGCCGTCTCCAGTGATGGTCACGCCATTCGGCAGGTGATCGTCGCTCGAACCGGTGGAATACTGCTGGTCGCCGTTGGAAACGGGCACGCCGCCGGAAATGCCGAACGATTCGATCGATCCGTCGCCATAGGTGACCACCATGATGCCGCCATGAATCGCCATGCCATCCACCACGCCGCCCGCCAGGCCGGCGGCGAAAACGTCGCCCACGAAATTCAGGGTGCATCCCGCTTGCACGCTGAACGTTCCAATCGTCGAGGAGGCGGTGAACGTGGCGTAGACGTATTGGGCGTTGGCCGCCAGACCCATACCGTTGGTATTTCCGGCGTCGTTGGCGGAGCCGTAGAAAGGTCCGGTCACGGTATGGGTCGCCGCGTCGATGCCCGCGACATCGCCGTCCCATGCGTTGGATGCGTACACGCACGCGTCCGCGCCGTTCGGCACCACGATCACGCGGTGAGCCGCAAAGAAGCCGCCCCCGATGCCGTTGCCCCCGGTTTCCACGCTGGCAGCCCCGCCCAGCGTTCCGTCGGGGTTTACCGCGTAGAATGTAGCCGTGTTCCCGAAAGGCGGCGCCAAGTCGTCGTTGGTGACGACGAAGCTGCCCAAACTCGTGTCTCCGCCCAGCGCGGCGGCGCAGAACGCGAGGGCCGGCAAGGCCGTTCTCCAAATGCAAGGCATGACCCAGTATAGCCCACAGGCCGGGTGTGGTACACTCAAAAACTTATGCAAAAATTACTTCTGACGCTAGTTGCGCTCGCCGGTCTGGCCCATGCCCAGACGTGGCAGCCGCTCACCAATCAGCCGTCTTTTGGCGCGGGCACCTCGTTACTTCTTACCGACGGCACGGTGATGGTCCAGGAGGGCAATGCGCGGGTCTGGTGGAAGCTCACTCCGGACTCCACCGGAGACTACGCGAACGGAACGTGGTCGAAGCTGGCGCCGCTGCCGTCCGGATACAGCCCTCTCTATTACGCCTCGGCGGTTCTTCCCAACGGCCAGGTGGTGGTCAACGGTGGCGAGTATAACGGAGGCAGCAAACCCGTTGAGACGAACCTGGGCGCGATCTATAATCCCGTTACGAATAAATGGAAGAGTCTGGCGGCTCCCTCGGGCTGGTCGCAAATTGGCGACGGGCAGAGCGTGGTGCTGCCCGACGGATCTTACATGTTGGGAAACTGCTGCACCAGCAAGCAAGCCATCCTGGACTTCAGCACGCTGAAATGGACCATCACGGGCGCGGGTAAAGCGGATGCAAATTCGGAAGAGGGTTGGACATTGCTGCCCGATGGCACCGTGCTGACGGTGGACGTGAGCGACGAGCCGAACACCGAGAGGTACGATCCGGCGACGGGGACATGGAGCAGCGCCGGGAAAACGCCGGTGAACCTGGAAGACTTCTCGGAAATGGGCCCTGCGATTTTGCGCCCGGATGGCACCGTCTTCGCGACAGGGGCAAGCGGCAAAACCGCAATCTATACGCCTGGAACCGGCGGTGCCGTGGGGGTCTGGACGTCAGGTCCGGATTTTCCGGTGATTGGCGGGAAGCAGGTGGATATCGCCGATGGGCCCGGAGCGCTGCTGCCTAACGGCGACGTGCTGGTCGCCGCAAGTCCGGGCGCGTACAACACCCCGATGACTTTCTATGAGTTCGACGGCGTCAATCTGAATTCCGTACCGGGGACGCCGAACGCATCGCGGGATTCGTCATACTACGGCAGAATGCTGGTGCTGCCGACGGGACAGATATTTTTCACCGACGGCAGTAAGGATGTGGAACTCTTTACCGGACCGGGAGTGCCCAACCCTGCATGGGCACCGGTGATTGCGACCGCGCCTGCGACCGTGGCGCCCGGCAAGACATACAAGATTTCCGGCGTAGGCTTCAATGGAATGTCGCAAGCCAGCGCTTACGGCGACGATGCCCAATCAGCCACGAACTATCCGCTGGTGCGCATCGCGATTGGCGGAAACGTGTACTACTGCCGCACGTCCGGCCACAGCAGCATGGCGGTAGCCTCGCCGGCTACGGTATCCACAAACTTCGAGGTGCCGTCCGGCATTCCGGCGGGCGGCGGCGAACTGGTGGTGGTGGCGAACGGCATCGCCTCGACGCCGGTGGCCGTTACCGTGAACTGAGCGAAAAATACTTTGAACAAAAGGGCGGCGGACGGAATATTCCAGCAGGAATGTTTTTCAGGGTTATTGCTCCGCTGGTTCTCTCCGCGACCGCCTTCGCGCAAGCGGATACTGGTGAATTGCGGATTACCGTAAAGGATCCCGTTGGCCTTCCCCTCCCGGCTCGCGCCGAACTGGTCAGCCGGGCGAACCAGTATGTGCGCAAGTTTGACGCCGATGCACAGGGACAAGTCGTAGCCAAGCGGCTGCCCTTTGGCCTTTACACAGTGACGTTAAGCCGCGACGGCTTCGCGCCTGCGTCGCAGTTGATCGAGATTCGTTCGGCAATCCCGATGGACCTGAGGATTGTGCTGGGAATCGGTCCGGTGAAAACGACGGTGGATGTCTCCGGCGACGCGACCTTGGTCGATCCCGCCGATGTCAGCTCGGCGAACCGAATCGGAAACGCAACCTTGCAGGACCGGCTGACTGCGCAGCCTGGCCGGTCGCTCGGTGAACTCGTGAATCAGGAACCCGGCTGGCTATTCGAAGCCAATGGGATTCTTCATCCGCGAGGCGAGGAGTATCAGGCCCAATACGTGGTCGACGGGATTCCCCTCACGGACAACCGGTCTGTGGCTTACGCCCCGGATTTCGATGCCGGCAGCGTGCAGGAGATGAGCGTTTACACGGCCGGATTTCCCGCCGAATACGGCCGCAAAATGGGCGGTGTAATCGAAGTGGAGACGCAGCGGGACACGCGGCGGGGATTTCACGGAAACGCAGTCCTGGCGGGCGGCAGCTTCAATACGGCGAATGGATATTTCGAAGGGCAGTACGGCTGGGACAAGAACACGCTCAGCCTGAGCGCGTCGGCCACTACCACCGGCCGCTATCTCGATCCGCCGGTCCTCCAGAATTACACCAACCATGGCACACTGGCCAGTTTCATGGCGCACTACGAGAGCGACCTCACCGATAAGGACCGGATCGGTATCGTCCTGCGCCGCGAACAGTCCAAATTTCTGGTGCCTGACGAGATCGTTCAGGAGCAAGCCGGGCAACGTCAGGACCGCGATAACTTCGAGAGCGCCGCGCAATTCTCCTACGAACATATATTCTCTCCCAACGTGCTGGGCGACTTCCGCGCCATGGTCCGAGACCTCACGGCGGGCTTTTGGTCCAACGATCTATCCACGCCCATGATCGCCGGCCAGGATCGCGGCTATCGCGAAGAGTACGTCAAGGGGACGCTTTCAGTCCATTCCGGCGTCCACGAATTCAAAACCGGGATCGAGTCGGACTATGCGTCGATTCAGGAAGCCCTGAGCTATCTCATCACGGACCCGGCGCTGTTCGCCCCTGACACACCGCCATCGTTCAACTTCTATGGCCATGCCGCGGACCGCGAGCAGGGTGCGTTCGGGCAAGATGAAATGCGCTGGAAGAACATCACTCTGAGCGCGGGCCTCCGTTTCGACCGCTACGATTTGCTGGTCAACCAGATGGGATGGAGCCCCAGGGTGGGAACCGCGATCTATTGGCCGTGGGCGAAGATGGTCTTTCGCGGCTCCTACGACAGAATTTTTCAAACGCCGCCTTTTGAGAACCTGCTGGTCTCGAGTTCCCCGGCAGTGACTTCGCTAAGCGATCAGGTGCTGCGGTTGCCCGTGCAACCGGCGCGCGGGAATTATTATCAGGCGGGCTTCGGCCGGGCGTTTTTCGGCAAAGTGAAATTCAACGGCAACTTCTATTGGCGGAATTATCATAATTACCCGGACGACGACCTCCTGCTGAACACGGGAATCAGCTTTCCGATCACATTCGCCCTAGCCAACATCTATGGCGCGGAGGCGAAGCTCGACATTCCGCAATGGGGACCCTTCTCGGGATACGCAAGTTATAGCAACATGCGCGGCAACGGATATTTTCCGGTGACCGGCGGATTATTCATCGGAGACGATGCGGCGCAGGCCATCAGCGCGGCCAGCGGCGTGTTTCCCGTTTCGCAGGATCAGCGCAATACCGTCAGATCCCGGCTGCGGTACGATATCAACCCGCGGATCTGGACGGCGATCGGAGGCACCTATGATACAGGCCTGCCCATCGACTTCGAGGGTACATATCGCGAGGCGGCGCTGGAATACGGCCAAGCGATCCTGAACCGCGTGAACTTTTCGAACTATCGGCCGCGCCCGCTCTTCTCACTGGACGCATCCTTGGGAGTAGTGTTACGCAAGAAGGAAAAGCATGCCGTGCGCCTGCAGATCGACGGCTCGAACCTGACCAACGAGATTAATGTAATCGACTTTGCCGGGTTATTTTCCGGCACGGCGATCGGCATTTCGCGCAGCGTGGATGCGCGATTGCAATTCGAATTCTAGAAGTGTATGGTAGGACCATGTCGGACGCACCCATAGGCTCCGCGCTGGATATCCACTTGCTGGCGGCCGCGGCACGCAGCAAGCGCGGGAAGCCGCGTCCGGAAGAAGAAATTACAGAGTTGTTTGAGCAATGGCGCGGCGCGCTTCTACGGTATCTGTCCACCTTCGGATTGCCGCCGCACGATGCCGAAGAGATCGTACAAGAGGTGTTCCTGTCGCTGTTTTCTCATTTGCAGCGGGACAAGGCGCGCACAAACCTGCGGGGCTGGCTTTTTCGCGTCGCGCACAATCTGGGCCTGAAACGGAGGAGCGCCGAAAGAAGGACAAATGGGATGCCGGTGGATGTCGACAATCTGGCTCATCCGGCCTTGAACCCGGAGCAGGAGTTGGCCGGCAGCCAGAGGCGCCGGCGATTGTCTTCCGTATTGCATGCTCTTCCGGAGCAGGACCGGCGGTGTCTTTACCTGCGCGCGGAAGGGCTTCGCTACCGCGAGATAGCGGACGTTCTCGAAATGTCTCTGGGGTCCGTATCGGGGTCGTTGGCGCGCTCTTTAGCCCGATTTCAACGAGCGGACGAAAGGTAATCGTAATGACGCGGGAAGACGTTCATCTCTCCGATCGAGAGCTGCTGCTGTGGGCCGACGGTGAGGTTTCACCGGGGCGCACAGCCGAAATTCAGCGGCACGTCAGAAGCTGTTGGACGTGCCGTGCACGAATGGCGGAGTTGGAGCGCGCCATTGCGGATTTTGTGCAAACATACAGGAATGAGTTGGACGCGAAACTGCCGCCGGCGGAAGGCCCCCGCGCGCTTTTGAAGGCGCGCCTCGGGGAAGGCGCGGCGTATGCTGGAGCTCGCGCCGGAACTGGCATCTGGTCCGCTGGGGCGCGGCAACTTCGCGTGGCTGGTGCTCTGGCGGCGCTTCTTTTGTTGGGCTGGATCGGAATGAAGATCCTGCCGCACCGAACGCTAGGCGCCGATTCCGGTGCGATCCCAAACGTGAGTCTCACTCCCGGCGCGACGAATCCCGTCGGTATCCAAGAGGTCTGCGGCAGTCGGTTATCGACCAACGATCCCGCGGTGCCCGATCCTCTAAAGCGGGAGGTCTTACGGGAATACGGAGTGAACGACGCATCCGCCAATGCTTATGAGATCGACTATCTGGTGACACCCCAACTTGGCGGCGCCACCAACATTCGCAATCTTTGGCCGCAGCCGTCTCTCAACACGGTTTGGAACGCCCGCGTGAAGGATGCGCTCGAAGATCGCCTTCACAACATGGTTTGCAGCGGGCAGCTCGACTTGGCCACCGCTCAGCGCGACCTATCTCGTAACTGGGTCGCCGCATACAAGAAGTACTTCAAAATGTGAGCTTCACGCCGGTCTGAACCAGCCGGGGCGCCGCCGCGCTCACGGCTTGGCCGAACGTAGCGCTGCTAATGTTGCCGTCAACCGACCGCGGTCCAAAGAACTGAGCGTGATTGAAAACGTTGAAAGCTTCCAGCCGGAACTGCAGGGATATCGATTCGGTCAGGCGCAAATTCTTGAAAAGCGCCGTGTCGAAGTTCTGCATTCCGGGACCATGGAAATAACGCCGCGACGCGTTGCCTGGCGTGCCCAGGGCATTCTCGCTGAATAGCGCCGTATCAAAATAGGGCCGCCCGTTCCGGGGATTGCGATTCAGATCGAGCGAGCCGGGCGCGACGTCCGGTTCATCGACGCCATAGTTGTTGATGCCGTTCGGCTCCGCGCCCAGCAAGGAATTATCCCCGTAGTTGATGAGCGTCACAGGTAGTCCGGTGCTGAAGCGCGCGATACCGGAGAATTCCCATCCGAGCGTCCAGTGGTTCGAAGCATGCATCAATCGCTCGAAGGGGACCTGGTAGCTGTAGCTCACGACAAAGTTCTGCCTGATATCGAATGCCGACAAGGCCCGGCTGAGCGATGGATTGAGCGGGTTGACTTCCTCGCCCAGATTGGAAGACTGGTCGAGCGACTTACTGAACGTGTATGCGGCCAGTAACTGCAGCGGGCCGCTCGAGTGCCGCACAGTGGCCTGCAGCGAGTTATAGCTGGAGTTGCCGATGGCGGCTTCCAGGGTGTCGCTTCCGAAGTTCGGCCCCAATGGCCCTCTGGTGCCATTGACGGTCTGGCCCGCCGCGGTAACGAAGACATTGCTTTCGCTGAATGGCCCGCACGGGGTTTGTCCGGGCGCCAGGTTCGCCGGGCTACTGAGTTGCAGGCAGAGCGCCGGGTTGCCGGGGTTGGCCTCCTCCAGCACCAGCAGGCGATGCGCCTGAGTGCCCACATAGCTTGTACTCAGCACCGTGTTATTTCCGAAACCATGCGCGATTGAAAGCATATATTCGCTGGTGTAGGGTATCTTGTTACTGGCCGGATAAGCCGGCACTCCGCTGATGGGCTCGAATTGCGGCCAGTCGAGGCTCGTGTCCGGATTGCTCGCGGTCGTGTTCAACGGCGCAAGCTGTACCGGAAAGTACTGGCCCACGTTTTGGCCATTGGCCGCGGTAATGAAGGGCGTCGCGAACAGCGGCGGAGCGGAGCTGGTATAAGTCGTCCCATAAGGCGCGTTGGCGCTCATGATGCCGATCGTCAGCGCTTCGATGGCGGTATAAAACATGCCATAACTGGCCCGAATGCTGGTCTTGCCGGAGTTGCCGGGCGAGTACGCCAAGCCGATACGCGGCGCAAAATCCAGGTTGCCGGCGGGCGCCAGAGTGCGCGGCACCCCGGGATCCGTCGGAAACAGGATGCCGGCCGGCGCGCCCGGAAAAGCTACCGACTCGCGGCCGGGCTCGAACGTGGCAATCTGATTGTACTTCTCATACCAAGGCTCGATGCGGTCCCAGCGCAGGCCGTAGTTCAACGTCAGATTCTTTCGAATGCGCCAGCCATCCTGGGCATAAAGTCCTATGTATTTGTTGCGGCCGTAGAAAGGCTGAAGCTGGCTTTGGTTGTACTGGCTCGGAATGCCCAGCAGAAAGTCGGCGAAGTCGCTGCCGGTCTCGCTTCCGTAGAATATGAAATTGCCGTTCAACTGGGCGATGGGATCGACATTGACCTGATCGTAGTGGAACTGCGCGCCTACCGCGAAGGTGTGCATTCCGGCGACCTTCGAGAAGTTGTCGCTCGATTGAAAAGTGTTGTTTACCTGCTTCAGTTCGTTCGTATTGGTCCCGATGGAGAAATTATTGAAATCGACGCTCTCCACGCCCTCGGTTTTGGGCGACAGCGGAACGATGCCGGGCGTATTCTGGCCCACTACGAAACCCTGGGATGCCAGACTGACCCCGACTCCGCCGATCGGCTGGCCCAGATCCGTGGAGTCCCGCATGAAGCTGAAGTGCAATTCGTTGACGGCGGTTGCGCCGATCGTTTTGGTATCGCTGAGCGCGAGCAGTTGGGCGCGGCCGAGGTTCAAGGCGTTGAAGCCGGGCACATTGGCGCCGCCTTGCGCCACAGGGTAAGGATTGTTCTGCGACCAGCCGTCCAGGAAATAGTAGGCGGAGAGCATACCCCAGCGGGTGCTGCCGTCAATTCGGGTAGCGCCCTTGTCGTCCTGCAAGGTCTCGTTGTACGACGAAGTGGAGAAGGTGCCATTGGGGTTGTTGGGCGCCGGAATGTACGGCAGAAGATTGGCCGCGGGCGCCGCCCACGCCGCTTTCGGGATGACGGCGTTCGGGAGCACACACTGGGCGGAAGTCGTGCAGCCTGGGAAGTAATATGGCTCGTCGGCGGTAACGCCGTAGCCGAGCTTTTGCGAAAGCTGGCTGGCCCAATAAGCGCCGCTGACCGTGGTGGGCACCGCGCTCCCATTTTGGTCGACCGTGGTAAAAGCATTCGCGAGATCGGAGAGATTCCCGGCGCGGTCCTGCAGCGAAGGAACGGGGATTTCGCCGGTATCGATTCCCTGCGTCAATCGGGTTCCCTGGTAATCGGCGAAAAAGAAAATCTTGTTCCGGCGGATGGGGCCGCCCAGCGTGCCTCCGAATTGATTCTGGTCGAAAGCGCCGCGCGTGGGGGAGAAGTAGTTGCGGGCGTCCAGGTCCGTGTTGCGCAGAAATTCGAAGAGATCGCCGTGGAACGCGTTGGTCCCGGACTTGGTCACCACGCTGATCTGCCCTCCACTGAACTCCCCGTGCTCCGCGTCGAAGTTGCTGGTCAGAATCCGGAACTCGGCGATGGAATCCAGGTTGGGAACGATGGCCGCGCCCATATTGACGTCCTCTTCCACGTCGCTGCCATTCAACACGAAGCTGTTGGCGAATTCCCGCTGACCGTTGATGGAGACGGTGCCGGGGTTCAAATCGCCGGAAGGCGAAAATGCGCTGACGCCGACATCCTGCGTGGTGTCGGAGGTTAGAGACGTGACCGGTGCAACGCCGGATTGCAGGGAGAGGAGGTCCGTGAAGCTGCGGCCATTAAGCGGCACGGCCGTCATCTGTTTGCCCGTGATGACCTCGCCTAGTTGGGTATCGGCGGTTTCCACATGCGCGGCGGATTCCGAGACGGTAACCGTGTCGGTCCTGTCGCCGATGGCGAGAGACGCGTCCACTACCACTTTGCTGTTGATATCGATGGCAACGCCAGTGCGGCGGAGAGGCTTGAACCCGGGGGCGTCCACGGCGACATCGTAGCGTCCCACCGGCAGACCCTGGAATGCATAAAACCCCTGGCCGTCGGTGACGGTGGCTTGCTTGACGGCTGTGGCCGTTTCCGTGGCCGCGACGTGCGCGCCGGGAATCGCTTTGCCGCTGGGGTCCGTAATGGTTCCCAGCAGGCTGCCGCCGTCGGCGGCGCAGAGGGGCCATCCCAGGGCGAGCAAGCCAAAGATGAAACTGCAACTCAGTTGCATATGAATAATCAGGATACTTCATTGATCCATGGCTCGTAAAGCCGTTTTAGCAACTCAGTTGCAATTAAAGCTGAACGGAAGAATCCGCGGGATGAACGGGCGGAAGCAGCGGATATTGTACTGCATCTCCGGTTTCCGCCAAGGCAGCTTGCGGCCGACGGCACGCAACGACTTCTCCGCGCCCACCAGATCCGCAGTCGCGTAGAAGGCGTCTCGGAGCCTGTCCTATTCTGCCCGCACCCGCGATCGCGATTCGTTATGTCCCGGGGCTTTCGGTGTTGTGCGGGGCGCCCGGATGCACGGAGGCTCTGGCCCGGGCCTCCGGATGCCCGCATCCTCTTGGGTTCGTATGGTAATTGGCGCGTATCTTGTTCATTTTTCGTGTGTAACATTGTTACAAGCCCGGCGTTACAGGCTCGGCGGGAAGCCGACGCAGGCAGAGCACTACTCGCGAGTGCGAAGGCCGTCGCTTCCCAACGTGAGGATAGCACGGCCGCCGGCGGGATTCGGCTCGCCGATTGCCTTTGGGCGTTTGTTTTCATGTGGTGCCGGACAGAGTGAGATGAGTGACCGGCACGGTCTTTCGCCGGGGTCAACGGCCAGCGGCGTCTGCTCGGATGAAGACGACTCTGTGCCTATCGTGGGACAGCGCCGGATCGGCATACATGACTTTGGGCGAGCTGGCGAGTACGACCCGGTCCTGATCGCCCTTTTGCAAAGTGAGCTGGTGTCCCGTGCCGCCCACCTGAAGCACCACGTCGCCGAATTGTACTTGTCCACGGAGGAGTTGCTGCCTAGTTTCCTCGTCCTCGTCCGCTTTCGGAAAAGGCTCAAACTTCCCGTCCCAGGGCGAGAAGAGGCCGATCAAGTCTTGCGTAATGGCGACGACGCGCGGTTTTTCGCGCGCCATCTCGTTTTCGGGTTTCTCGAACGCAACGAGCCTGAGGACGCCCGGCAGTTCGTAGCTGACCGTCTCACTCTCGCCGCTTTCGGTTGAGATCCAGACGAAGGCCTGTCCCCGTAGCGCCAGCACCTTCCGCACCACTCCAACGGCCGCATCGACACGCTGGAGCAAGACCAGATTCTCGAAGACCCCGACGCGCTGCCCGGTTTCAGCGTCCCGGTGGCGCAGGTGTTTGAGGGGTTGTAGGCAGTCTCCGGCTGCGGGACCGCCAACTCAGGCGGCTTGCAAGCGCCGATCGACACCCGAAAGGGCCGGCCGGAAGCGCCGTCCCATGCCGCGGGCCTTGATCCACCGCGCCAATTGGCTAGGACCTACCCGCGCGACAGCGAAGCCCGCATAGCGTATACTCTCAGTTATGAGCACCACCACGGCGCCGTTGACGGTCGACGAGTTCTTTAAGCTGCCGGATATCGAGGAGCAGCGGGTCGAGCTGATCGATGGAGAGGTGGTTGATATGGGAAGTGGCGGACCCGTTCATGAACGGGTGAAAGCGAATCTTAATCGAATCCTGGACCGTTGGCTTGATCGGCACGAGGCTGGGCTGGTATATGTCGAGTCGGCGTACCGGCTCGATGATCAGACCGTTATGCTGCCGGACCTGAGCGTGCTGAATGGCGATCGCTTCAGCCGGAGGATCGAGGACCAGCTTCGCGGCGCCCCGGACCTTGCCATTGAAGTTGTGTCGTCCGAAACTGCCGAGCGTCTCCAAACGAAGATCCGCATGTATTTCAAGCACGGCAGCAAAGGCGTTTGGTCGGTCTTTCCAGGATCCCGGACCATTCAGATCAACCACGCCAACGGCCGCATCGACACACTGGAGCAAGACCAGCTTCTCGAAGACCCCGACGCGCTGCCCGGTTTCAGCGTCCCGGCGGCGCAGGTGTTTGAGGGGTTGTAGGCGCAGTCTCCGGCTGCGGGACCGCCAACTCAGGCGGCTTGCAAACGCCGAGCGACACCGAGAAAGCCGCAACACTTCGCCAGCTCTCCCCGGCGCGCCGCTCGACGCGATACGACTTGCTGGCGGCATCCGCGCGCATCCGCCAATCGGCATTCAGGCTGGCGCGCATCGGTTCGATCAACCGCTCGCTGGTCTGGCGCAGCATCCAGGTTTCGCCCGCATTGAGGGTCTCATACAACTCGTAACGGCCGGATTCGCCCGTGCGCGCGCGATCGATCACCAGGAAGCCGTTGGTTCGCGAGCTGAACTGGAAATCCACGACGGAGCCGAACTGCGGCTCCGCGAAGATCGGGCGCGCCTGCCACGTCTTGCCGCCATCGCCGGTGGCCAACAGGAACGGATCGCGCGGCAAGGGATGCTGCACCTCGCCGCCTACCCAGCCGTTCTCGAAATCGACGAATTGGATGAGGTCGAGGCCCGCCAGACGGATGCGCTCGTGCGGCTCGGCCCATGTTTTGCCGGCATCGTCGCTCGACACCAGCACCGATGAAAGCGTAGTCGACGACGAGTGAATGTTGCCCGCCACGTAGATCCGATTTCCCACGGCTTCCACCGACGCCAGTTCCAGGAATACCGGGCAGGGATCTTCCGCCGTGCAGCTCAAGCCGGCCAGATGGATGTCTTCTTGCCCGCAATGATAATCCACGATCATGGGCTTGCCGGTATTCCGCAGAGGCGGGGACTCCGCGGATTGTTCCGCGGGCTTTTCAACTTGCGCTGTGGCGAACAACGCGACCGAGAGGAAGGCCGCTCCCAATGCGATCCAGAGCCTCATGCTCTCCCGATTGTATCGCTTTTCTTGAACGTACGAAACATCACAGTACAGGTATTCCCCTGTAACCATGCTTGGGAGGCGGTCGTCTTTTTCGACAAATCCCCGTTACGATAAGCGGGCGCACTCACCCCTTTCACCCAATCGCGCCCGCTTTTTGAATCGTCGGGCGGGCGATTCTGCCCGCGGCCGGTCCAGTGGAGAACACTCTACAGACCTCTTGAAGGCACGTGGGTCGAACCGCTAAACGGGACGCTCTACACCGGCTCATAAGACACAACCGGCTCCGGCAAACTGTACCCGCCTTCGGCCCGAAGTCATCTCAGGCCGACGTGGCGTTCGATCTCCTGGAATTCGGGTTCGGAGCGCAGGCTGTTCCAGGAGGGGTCGGCCTTCAGGCGAATCAGATCGGCGTCGTGGATACGGAAATCTTGTTCCAAGGCCGCCAGCGCTTCTTTTTTTCGACCCAAACGCATGAAGGCCTTCGCGATAGATTCGAAGCCGAAATAACGCCGGCCGTGAGCGCCTTTCGCGTTGGTTATGAATCGCAGAAATTCCCGCGGCCCGCCGGCCGCGTAGGACGCTCTGGTCTTCCGCGCCATTTCCGAATCCCCGTTATGAGACAAAAGTTGCGCCAGTTCTTCTACGGCTGGACCGTACATTTCCCTCTCGAAGTAGTATTGTTCGAGAACCCAATGCGCGGGAGCAAAAGAGGGATCTGCGGCGAGAACCTTCTGGTATTGCGAAAACGCGGCGTCGTACTGGCCGGCAAAGAAGTAAGCGAAGCCCAGATCGGTCTGCACGATTAAGGATAACGGGTCCAGCTCTTGCGCGCGCTTCAACTCGGCGATGGCTTCGGCGTGCCGCCCCAGGGGCGACAGATACAAATTGCCATGCCAGTGGTGCGCCAGGGCGTAATTCGGATTCAAAGCCAACGCGCGCTGAAATTCCTTCTCGGCGGCGGGCCAGTTCCATGCGAAGACATCGATGCCGGCCAGCGACGTGTGCGGCTCCGCGGAGTTGTCGTCCAGGGCCACTGCCTTGAGGGCCGCGGTCCTGGCCTTGGCCGACGTCTCGGGAGTGCCGCCCTCGAAAGACAGTAGGGTATAACAATCCGACAGCCCCGCATAGGCCAGGGCAAAGTTTGGGTTCTTTTCCAGCGACTGGTTGAAGTAACCGATGGCCTGTTCAAACCCTTCCGCATCCCTACGGTTTAGGTGGTATCGCCCGCGCAGGTACGCGTCATAGGCTTCGGGATCCAGGGGGCGGGTAGACCGGAAGCGTTGGCGTTCCGCGGACGTGAGATTGAGTTTCACGGCGCCGGTGATCGCCTCGGCGACTTGCGCCTGCAAGGTCAAGACATCCCGCAAGTCGCCCTCGAACGAATGCGCCCACAAGTGCCGGTCGGTAGCGGCCCGGATGAGCTGCGCGGTGATTCGCATGCGGCTTCCCGACCGCAGCACGGAGCCTTCGACGACCGCATCGACTCCCAGCTCGCGGCCAATTTGAGGAAGGGTTTTACGGACGCCTTTGTATTGCATGATGGAGGTCTTGGAGACCACCTTCAAGTCGTGAAGCTGTGCCAGATCGGTGATCAGCTCGTCGGTCATGCCGTCGGTAAAGTACTCCTGGCTGGGATCGTTGGACAGATTCTGCAGCGGCAAGACAGCCAGGGCGCGGATGGGTTGGGAATCCGGGGGCGACGGCCAGACGCGCTCCCGATTGAGCCACAGGCCAACCATTAGAGCCGCGGCCAGCAAACCGCAGAGCAGGAGCATCCTAAGCGGCTGGCGCAGCCTGGACATCGTGGTTACGCCGGTTGCTTCCGGGGTTGGCGCGGCCTCCGCCGCGCGAAACACGAAGACTGGTTTGTAGCCGCGCGGAGGAAGTTCGATCAGGACGCGATCTTGGCGGCCACTCTCCGCGTAGTAATCTTTTAGCTTCTGGCGCAGGCGGCCCGCCTCGTTCCGTACGATGGATTCGATGCGGGGATCGAACGAAGCGGGCTTTTCAAAGACGTCCAGCCCAATGGCGTATTCGTTGATGCCATCGCCCTCGCCGGCGAGGGTGCATTCCACCAGGTAGCGGAGGAGCTGACCTCTTCGCAGTGAAGATGCGAAGGCGGGAGTCGCAAGGAGCCTCGCAAGCTGGCTGCGGATTTCATCCCGTTGGGCGGAATCGAGCGCAGGCGAGACATGCGCGGGTCCACCCCCAGTTGGCATCCCGCCAGTGTATCACGCTGAGAACAAAAGCTTGTGACGTCACGGTCCGACTGAGACTTGTATCTGGTTACCGGATTCCATAACAATGCCTTGGAGGCCGACTATGGCTCGGATCTGGGTAAGACGTCTGGCAAAGATTGGCGGCTATGGAGCTCTTGTTCTATTGGCGCTCGCCGCGCTTGCTCTAACCTTCACGGTTGGTTGGCGGCCGGTGATCGGCGCGAAGAAGCGCCCGCTGTCGGCGCGCAAGTTCGAACCCACGCCCGAGCGCCTGCGCCGCGGGGAGTACCTGGTGCGCGCGGTCATCAATTGTATGGGGTGCCACTCCAAATACGATGAGAACGCGGACCCACCGGTGCTGCTTTCCAAGGAAGGCGCCGGCAATGTCATGTTTGAAGACGCCAGTGTTCGCGTGGTCGCGGCCAATATCACTTCCGATCCGGAAACCGGCCTCGGCAGGTGGAGCGACGACGCCATCGCACGGGCCATCCGCGAAGGCATCGCGGCCGACGGCGGTACGTTGATTCCTGTCATGCCCTACGAACACTTTCGCCATCTGTCGGACGAAGACCTGGCCTCTGTGGTGGTCTTCCTGCGCAGTCTGGCGCCCGTGCGTAGCGATTTGCCTCCGTCTAAAGTCCCGTTCTTGATCGCCCGTCTGGTCCAGGCGGCCCCTCACCCGGTGACAGAACCAGTGCCGCAGCCGGATCTCTCCACGCCGGCTAAGCGCGGCGCGTACCTGGCCGAGATGGGGCATTGCACCGGGTGCCACACACCTATCGGCCCGCCTCCCAGATTCCAGCCCATCGCCGGGATGGAGATGTCTGGCGGTTCTCCGATGGCGGAGGGCGTGTCCGCCGCTAATCTCACGCCGGATGCTTCCGGCATCGTCTACTACGACGAAGGGATGTTCGTCCAAGCCATACGCACGGGCCGTGTGGGCGCGCGCAAGCTGAAGCACATGCCCTGGTGGACCTTTCGCAACATGACCGACGGCGACCTGAAGGCGGTGTTCGCCTATCTGCGAACGCTCAAGCCAGTACACCACCGGGTGGACAATACCGAGCCACCCACGATGTGCCGGCTCTGCCGGCAGAAACACGGATTGGGCGATCAAAATTAGATCGACCCTGGCACGAAGCTGGCGATCCGGCCGCGGATTTCTTCCCGCTAACTGGAATCGGCCGCAGGCGAGACGCCAGTGTATCGCGCTGAGAACAAAGGACTGTGACGTCACGGTCCGATTGAGACTTGTATCTCGTACCGGTTGCGTTGGAGACTTAATCGGCAGCTTACGGTTACGTAAAGTTCCTGGGAGGCGAGGCATGAAAAGACGAAAATTGACAAACCTGCGACGCGAATTCGCGCCGATCTGGGCGGTTGTGGCTCTCACTCTATCGCTGAGCGGGCCAGCCGCCGCGCAGACTTTCCACCACCAGCGTGTCAAGATCAAAGGCTCAGCCAGCACGTATGTAACCGGCATCAACGATTCCGGTGTCATGGTTGCCAACTATACGGACACCGCCGGCACAATCCACTGCGTCACAATCGACGGCAGCACCATCACGGATCTGGCCGATCCCAACGAGTCCGGCACCGGTTCAGGCAAGGGAACCACTTGCTGGGCGATCAATAACGCCGGGCAAGTTGTCGGCGAATATTCGCAGCCCACCCAAGTCAATGGGTTTCTTTATTCCAGCGGCACGTATACGGACGTTGTCGTGCCCACCACCAATGGCTACACCGTGGCCTACGGCATGAACAATAGCGGCGATATCGTGGGCACCTTCACCGATGGCGTAGGCCAGCATGGATTCCTGTATAACGGGTCCACTTACCAGACCTTAGACGCGCCTGGCGCCTCGTTCACACTGGCGATAGGGATCAACGACGGTGGCGAGGTGAGCCTCGAATGGGGCGGCACGGACGGCCACTACCAGTCGGCGACCCTGCGCGGAACCAAGTACACCACCCTGAACGTGCCCGGAGACATCCAATCCGAGGCCGGCGCCATCAACGTCCACGGCGAGATCGTTTACGCCGGCCAGGATGCGGGCGGAGCCTGGCACGGTTACCTCTACAAGCATGGCACGTTCACGCAGTTCGACATCGCGGGCGCGAACCTCATTCGGCCCCGAGGTATCAACTCCGCCGGAGAGATGGTGGGTTGGTACAACCCGGGCACGAGCACCCTGCCGTTGGGATTCAAGGGCCGCTTTAACTAAACTCCTCGGGAAGGTTGACCCATGCTGGACTCTCGAATCATCCTGCTTCTACTAGCCGCATCCGCCGGCGGCGCGAAGGCCGACAATCTTGCCTACATGAGCACGAATGTCGGCGAATTTGGGATCGTCGATCTGAACACCGGCGCCTTCACTGAACTCGCCCCCCCGACGGGCGTGCCGCTCGCAGGCATGGCCGTGTTAAACGGGACGCTCTACGCCAGTTCCTACGACACTTCTGGTTCCGGCACGCTGTATACGGTAAACCCGGCGAACGGAAGCCTCACCGTGGTGGGAACCTCGTCGATCAGTTACGCCAGCTTTGGCTCCGCCGCCAGCAGCCTGTATGCGCTGGGCGTCGACGGGAATCTCTATTCGATCAACCCCAGCTCCGGCGCGGCAACCACGATCGGACCGACCGGCTTCGTCTTTGGCGATGGCGCTTGGGCCGGTCTCTCAAACAATGCGGGCATATTGTACTTTGCCAATGGGGAGAACCTCTTTACGCTCAACACAGCCACCGGCGCAAAGACCCTGATAAACAACATGGGCGCCGTCCAGATGGGGGTACTGCTCATGGAAAGTGGCATCTTGTACGGCGGGCAGAATGTGCCGAGTTTCGCGGTGGCCACGATCAACCGCACCACGGGCGCCGCCACCACCGGACCCGGCGTTACGGGCGCTACCGGCCAGTTTTATGCGCTCGCGCCGGTAATCCAGAATACTGCTTATATGGGCACGATCACGGGCGACTTTGGAACCATAGATCTGAACACGGGCGCGTTCTCTCTGCTCGGAAACTCGGGCGTGACACTGGCAGGCATGGCCGTGGCCAACGGCACGCTTTACGGCAGTTCCTACGAGACGGGCAGCGGCACCCTGTATACCATAAACCCCACAAACGGAAGCCTCGCGGTGGTTGGAACGTCGCCGGTAAACTTCTGGGGATTTGGCTCCACCATCAGCAGCTTGTACGTTGTGGGTCTTGACTTCAATCTCTATTCGATCGATTCCACCTCGGGCGCGGCAACGCTGATCGGACCGACCGGACTGAGCTTGAGTGGCGGTCTTTGGTACGGTGTCTCCACCAATTCGAGCACACTGTATTTCTCCGCTGGGGCGAGCCTCTATACGCTCGACACGGCCACCGGCGCCGCGACCCCGGTTGGGAGCACGGGCGGCCCGCAGTTGGGCGCGCTGCTGCTGGAAGGCGGCATTCTGTACGGGGGGGAAGATTCGCCGGCTCTCGCGGTGGCCACGCTCAACCCCGCCACGGGGGCCGCCACGACCGGCCCTGCTGTTACGGGTACTACGGGCATTATTTTTGCGCTGGCGCCCTATCCGTTGCCCACCGCGACGGTGACGTTGAATCCCTCGACGATGCCCAGCGCGGGAGATCCGGGCGTGACCAGCCTGACCGTTACGGGAACGGGCTTCCCTGTGGGAACGATCCCGCCTACCAACGTAACCGTAACCTTCAACCCGACGACTGCCGGCGGCGGACCTTCCGGGAGCGCGACCGCATCGATGGTGACGGCAGGCTCCGGCAGCACGGAGAGCGTGACATTCCAGATCCCCACGACAATCGCCGTTTCGACTCCCACGTCCTATCAGGTTTCGATTGCGGGAACCAATTCCACCGGCACCGCATTTCAAAGCGGCAATACTGCGGCTCTAACCGTCGAACCGGCACTGGCGATTACTACCAGCTCACCCATGCCGGCCGGCAAGGTGAACGTGAACTACTCGCAAGCCATTGCTGCAACCGGGGGCAGCGGGCAATACACCTGGGAGGTGAGCGTGGGCACCTTGCCGAATGGTCTCTCGCTGAATGCCGCCTCGGGCCGGATCAGCGGCCTGCCTGGCACAGCGGGCACTTCGGACTTCACGATCCAGGTGACCGACAGCAATCAGGCGACGGCGGCCAAGGCGTTTGCGCTGTCCATCGCCGCCCCGGCAATGATCGCGACGGTGTCGCCGAACTGGGGTAATGTTCCCGGGGGAGGGGGTGCGGGTGGGGGGCCGGGCCTGCCAGTGGCCATAACCGGAGTTCACACGAACTTTGTGCAAGGCGCCACGCAAGCCAGTTTCGGACCCGGCATCTCGGTGGGCGGCGCGTCGGACGGGCAGCCGGGGCCGGTTACGGTCAACAGCCCGACCAGCGCAACTGCCCAACTGGCGATCGGCGCTGCGGCCGCGACGGGACCGCAGACGGTGACCGTTACCACCGGTCCGGAAGAGGCTTCGCTGGCGGACGGTTTCACTATTTATCCCGCTGTTCCAACGCTGACGCTGCTGCATAGCTTCGTGACCCCGCTCAGCGCCGGGGCCTATCCCAACGCCAACGTGGCGATCGGCAGTGGCGGGGTGCTGTTCGGCACGACGTCGGGCGGCGGGACGGGTCAAGACGGCATTGTGTTCTCGTTAACTCCGCCGTCTACAGGCGGCAACTGGAGCGAGGCCGTTCTGCACAAATTCGCCGGCTTCCCCAGCGACGGGGCGCAGCCTGAGGGAGATGTTGTCATCGACAGTAGCGGAGTGCTGTACAGCACGACATATGTCGGCGGGAGCCATAACTTCGGCACGGTGTTCACGTTGACGCCGCCGGTCACAGGCGGCTCTTGGACTGAGACCCTGCTGCACCAGTTCAGCGGCGCGCCGGGCGACGGAGCCAATCCTTATGCCGGCGTAGCGATCGGCAAAGGCGGGGTGCTGTACGGCACGACCCAGTACGGCGGAACGGGAGCGTGTCCCCCGGTACTTGGTTGCGGCACGGTGTTCTCGCTGACTCCGCCGGCATCTCCGGGCGGGGCGTGGACGGAGACCGTGCTCTACAATTTCACCGGTGGGAGCGATGGCGAGGCTCCTAACGCGGGCGTCGTGAT
>Ga0302324_100005907_pt1 | contig 26587 bp, 26 predicted proteins | sample Palsa_T0_1_FD_201949 | JGI IMG/M metagenome (GOLD analysis project Ga0302324, IMG submission 201949) | Peat permafrost microbial communities from Stordalen Mire near Abisko, Sweden - Palsa_T0_1 | ecosystem: Environmental > Terrestrial > Soil > Palsa > Peat permafrost | place: Sweden: Abisko...
GTTGAGCGGTGCGGGCGCGTGTTGACATCCGCCATGAACGCCTCACACGCCGCCTCGACCTCGGCGAAGGACCGGTAGCCGGGCCGGAGGTTGTGATCGGTCGGGACCAGATCGGCCTTCGCGACCCTGACGGTTGCCTCCGAACCGCCCTTCGATTCCGGGTCTGCGGGCACGCACGTCGCGATCGTCAGTCCGTAATGACGCCCAACATCGACGATCTGCGGGTTGCGGACCGCGATCCCGCACACGTGATCCACGCTCACCGTCTTCTCGTTGTCGGTCAGCGCGTAGGTCGGCACGCCGCCGAACATCCGCAACGCCCGGTCCAGGCCGAGCACCACCGACGGGAGCGTCTTGTCGCGCAACGGCACCACCACCCGAAACCGTGACCAGGCAAGCCACGCGCAGAACAACACCGTCACGCGGTCCTCGACCGTCGGCCCGTCGCCATAGTCCCACTGCATCCACAACCCCGGCTCCGGGATCCACGGCCGCGTCCGCCGGCCATGCTTGCGCCGCCACCGCCGCTTGGAATCAGCGACCCACCGGCGCGTCGTCCGCTCAGACCCCAGATAGCCGATCGCGACCAACTTCCGATGCGCGACATCCGCGCGGATCTGACCGTGCGAGCGGTCCACCAGCTCGTCAATCTTCGCAGCGAACACCGCCTCCATCGCCGGCCGCGAGCGCTCCACCGTCGGCATCCCGCCCGCCAGCTCACGCTGCCTGACCCAATAAGCGACCGTCTTGTGATCACACCCGACCAAGCCCGCCGCCGCGCGGAACGAGCCCGTCAAGTCATACGCCTCCAGAATCTCCATCACAGCCTCCGGCTTCTTCACGTGCCCGCCTTCCCGATCGCGTCTTGATGGTCAAGACGCGATCGACTACCGGGCGCTCAGGACAGAACCGGTGGGGAGATTCGTGGCCGCCCATGGGGAGAATTAGCGGCCGCCCGCGGGGAGTTCCGGTGGCCGCCTATGGGGAGAATCTCATGGCCACGCACAAGCTCCGGCGGTGAGGCTCCCGTACTGCTCCTGAAGGCAGCCAGGCAGCTCGAATCGCTCGATCCCGCGCTCGCGCGCGAGACCTACCTGGACGCCTGGGGCTGCATGGTTCGCGGGCCGAGGCGCGCGAGTCGGGACTTTGGAGGAGGTCTCCGGGGCCGCTATGTCCGCTCCCCGACCTACCTCCGCTCCGCGCCCGTCGGATCTGCTGCTGGAGGGCCTCTCCGCTCTGGTCACGGAAGGAAGCGCAGCGGCGTCGAAGTTGAGGCGTGCTGTGAGCGTGTTTGCCGACGGAGAGATCGCCATGACAGAAACACTTCGATGGGGATGGCACGCCGGCTTCGCTGCAAGCGCGGTGTGGGACGAGGGAAGCCAGCATCAGGTTCTCTCCCGGCAGTTGCAGTCTGCCCGCGACGCTGGCGTGCTCGTGGATCTGCCGTTCTGTCTCCACTCTCTGGGATTTGTCACGGCGTGGTGTGGCGACCTTGCGCTGGCCGGTTCGCTGATCGCGGAGGCTGAAGCGATCGCGGAGGCGACAGGAACTCGCCTCGCCCGCACCGCGGCCGCACTTCTCGCCGGCTTGCGGGGGAAGGAAGCCGAAGCCTCGGCGCTCATCGAGGTCGAGAGACGAAACGCGGCCGCTGCCGGACTGGGACTCGGGTTGCAAATATTCCAGTGGGCATCCGGGATCCTGTACAACGGTCTTGGGCGTTACGAGCAGGCTTTGGTGAAGGCTCAGCGCGCCAGCGAGCCTGCCGGAGCTAGGCATCTCCGCGTATGCGCGCGTTGAGGTGATCGAGGCGGCCACGAGGACGGGGAACAGGCGCCTTGCTGTTAAGGCGCTCGAGCGGCTGATGCCGGCAGCGAGCGTCGGTGACAGCGATTGGGGGTTGGGCGTCCTCGCGCGCTCGCGCGCTCGCGCGAAGGCCATGACGCCGAGGCCTCGTACCGCGAGGCGATCGAAAGGCTGAGCCGCACCCAGCTCCGCCCCGAGTTCGCCCGGGCCCATCTGGTTTACGGCGAGTGGCTGCGCCGCGAGAACCGCCGTGTCGACGCGCGCGCCCAACTCCGCACCGCCTACGAGCAGTTCACGACAATCGGGATGGAGGCGTTCGCCGAGCGCGCGCGGACCGAACTGCGGGTGACCGGCGAGCACGTCCGCGCAAACACGGTCGAGGCGCGTGACGATCTGACGGCACAGGAGCGGCAGATCGCCGAGCTCGCCCGCGATGGGCTTTCGAACCCGGAGATCGGTGCGCGGCTGTTTCTCAGTCCGCGCACCGTGGAGTGGCATCTCCGTCACGTGTTCGGCAAGCCCGGGATCCGGTCGCGCCGGGAGCTTGCGGATGCGTTGCCGAGCTCCAGTTCTGAGACCGCACTCACCTGAACTCGGGGAACGCCAGACCGCGTCTCGGCGATCCCCCAAGCTCACGCCGCCCGAGCGGCAGGGAGTGAATCTTCGGCGGGCCTTCTCGGATCGCCGAAGGTGATCGCTCGCTCTCGCCGCTTACCGCGCGCCACTGCGAGGAACCACGTGAGTGCCGCGCTGACGCGGTTCCGCGCGCCGGCCAGGAAGGTCAGGTGGATCATCCCCCACATCAACCAGCCGAAGAAGCCGGAGAGCTGAATCGGCCCGGCCTTCACGAGCGCGTGGAACCGAGAGACGTACGCAGCGCTTCCGACGTCGTGATAACGGAAGTCGCGGCGCGGTCGGGAGCTGTCGCTGACCAGTTCGCGGATCTCCCGCCCGGCGTGGAGGCCGCCTTGGAGCGCGACCTCCGCGACCCCCGGCAGGCCGTTGAGGGCCATGATGTCCCCGACGACCCAGATGTTGTCATGGCCCTCGACGGTGAGATCCGGGCGCACGGGGATCCTGCCGGCGCGGTCCTGCTCGACGCCGAGGCGCGCCGCGAGCTCGTCAACGAACGGCACCGCCTGCACACCAGCGGTCCACAGGACTGTCTTGACGGGATATCGGGTGACGGTCCCGTCCTTGGCCTTCGTCTCGAGGCCGTCCGCGTCGATGTTCGTCACCAGCACACCCATGTGCAGCTCGACGCCGAGCTTGGTCAACAGTCGGGCAGCCTTGGCCGACAACGCTTCACCGAACGGCTTGAGCGGAGCATCGACGCCGTCGAACAGCAGCACGCGCGCCTCTCGCGGGTCGATCTCTCGATATTCGCGGGCGATCGTGCGGTTCGCGAGCTCCCGGATCTGCCCGGCGAGTTCGACGCCGGTCGGCCCAGCGCCGGTGACGGCGAACGTCAGCCAGGGCGCGCGCTCCTCCTCCGTCGGCAGCGACTCAGCGATCTCGAACGCGCCGAGCACGCGCCGGCGGATCGCGAGCGCGTCCGCGATCGTCTTCATCCCGGGCGCGTACTCGGCGAACTCGTCGTGCCCGAAGTACGACTGGCGCATGCCCACGGCGACGACGAGGTAGTCGTAGGGCAGCTCGAAGCTCGAGCCATCGGGACGGGAGGCGACGAGGCGTTGCGTGGATGCGTCGACGGTCTGAGCCTCGCCGAGGAGCACTCGCGTGTTGCGCTGGCGGCGCAGCATCGCGCGCAAAGGCGTGGTGATCTGGCCCTCGGACAGCAGACCGGTAGCGACCTGGTAGAGCAACGGCTGGAACACCTGTCCGGTGCCGCGATCGAGCAGGGTGATGTCGACGTCGGCGCGGCGGAGCCGCCGCGCGGCCAGGACGCCACCGAACCCGCCGCCCAGGATCAGGACCTGCGGGCGCTTCGGTGCGGCGTTGCTGCCGGACTCCGCCGGCGATAGGTGCGTGGGTGTGTCGGTAGCCGGCTGGGAGGCCGGACTCGATGTCGGGTTCATGGTTGTGGCCTCGTTTCGGATAGGGGTGTGACGACACGCGACCCGCGCCGGCGCAAGCGGCACGCCGGCGCGGGCAACGATCGATCAGCTAGCTCGGGATCGCCTCCGTGTTCTCCGCACCCGCGCGGACTGCCAGAAGGCCGACCAGCATCTCGTCGCGAAGGTGCGCGAGCTCATCCACAGAGCGGCCGCCGGCTTCGGCGAGCACGCCATCGACGATCTTCTGCTTGAGCTCGTCGGTCACGACGGGCGTGCGCAGCGTCTCCCAGGAGGCGACGAGCGGCGGCATCAGATGCTCCATGAAGTGCTCGATGCCTCCTTCGCCTCCGCCCAGGTGGTACAGCAGGCTCTGGCCCATGAGGCCCCAGCGCAAACCAGGCCCCCAGGAGACCGCGTCGTCGGCATCGGCGACGCTGAGCACGCCGCGGTCGATCAGGTCGACGACCTCGCGATACAGCGTCGAGGCAAGCCGGTTGGCAACGTGGCCCGGAAGCTCCTTCATCAGGCGGATCGGACGCTTTCCGATCGAGGCATAAAATGAGAGCGCGGCGTCGATCGCCTCGGGCGCCGTCTTCTCGCCTCCGACCACCTCCACGAGCGGAATCAGGTGCGGCGGATTGAACGGGTGACCGATCACGGTCCGCTCCGCATGTTCGCAATCGGTCTGGATCACACTCATCGTGATCCCCGACGAACTCGAGGCGATCAGTGCGTCGCTCGGTGTCGCCGCGTCGATCTCCGCGAACAGCTTGATCTTGAACTCGGGCCGCTCGGGAGCGTTCTCCTGCACGAAGTCCGCCTGTGCGACGGCCTCGGTCATGACGGGCGTGAAGCTCAGCCTGTCCTGGGACGCGCCGGGCTCGAGGCCAAGCTGTGTGACGGACGGCCAGGCCTCCGCAACAAATTCGCGGAGCTTCTCCTCGGCGCCCGGGCCGGGGTCGGTGGCCACGACGTCGAAGCCCTTGGCCAGGTATTGGGTCGCCCAGCTGGCACCGATCACTCCGGTACCGATGATGGCGATGCGATTGATGGGTCGATCAAATGACATGTGGTCCTCATGGTGGAATTCGTAGGGATGGGCCGGGCGGGAGCGAAGTCACCTTCCGGCGCCCGGCGGCCGGGAGGCGAAGTGGTAACGGTGAGGCTGTGTCGTCCAGGCTCACACCGTCCTCAAGGAGGCGGACATCCGGTCGTAATCGCTCTTCATCCGCAGGCCGATCGGTCGCAGCTGCGTGGAGACGAGTGCCAAGGCCAGCGCCGCCACCAGCCACACCAACTCGACGATCACGGCGGCTCCCGTCCCATGGCCGCCGAAGTAGGCGATGTTGCGTATCAGGGTGTCGCCGGCCCCCGAGGGTGTGTATGGGCCGGGCCAGCGCCACAGGCCTGGAACCATCGGGAACGGCAGTGCGCCGCCGGAGGCCGGGTTGCCAAAGACGACGAAGATCACGATTGCGGTCACCGTCCCGACGACTCCGAAGAGAGACTGCAGGCACATGGTTACCGTGGACACCGTTATCCCCAGCAGGAACGCGGCCAGGACGAGGGTGACGAAGTGGCCGGTCAGCGGCCCGATCGCGGTAGTGATGCCGATCTCGCCGAGCGCGAAAACGAAAGCGAGCGAGACCGCGACCAGCATCCGTGGCAGGAGCGTCTCGCGCCTGAGTTTGGTACCGAACGCGAGCGCGAACAGGATCGCACCGATGTAGTTGCTCACGACCAGCGAGACCATGAGATAGAACGGGGTAAGGCCAGTGGGATCACTGTTCGGCAACGGCTTGACGTCGGTCACCCGGATGGGTATGCGCCCGCCCGTCGCTGCGTGCAGGGTGGGGGGCAGGGTCCGCGCCAACGCACTTGCCAGCGAGGCGCCAGCCGCTTGAGCCGTATAGACGGTGATGTCGGTCGGTGTAACCGACACGGCACCGAAGTCCTGCCTGTCCTGGATGCGGCGAACGGCAGCATCAGGCGACCGAACAACCGTCGCTGACAGCGCCGACCCGCTACTCAGCTGGTGTGCGAGCCCGGCGGGTCCGGCGACGGCGATTGGCACCTTGTGGAACTTCGGCTGGTGGAGGCCGTCGACATACGAGGCGACGAACGCGAGGCCCACGAACAGCGCGCACGCGATCACTGCGATACCACGGCGGACCTGTGGTCTAGCGAGCGCGTTCAGGCCAAGTCGCGGCCGGCCGGGTCCGTTAGCGCGCGCTGAGGAGGTTGATTGACTCATGATTGGGCTGTCTCCTGCGGGTTGATGCTCTTTCGTGGGGCTTCGGCCGAGCAACCGCAGCGAGAGAACAGCCACATCTCTCGGACATACCTGCGTGTTATGGATCGCCGATTGCCGGTCTGATCGGAGCGGGTCACCCTGGCACGGGGCAACTTCCGCCACGGCATAACCGCCAGGTATCGCATTGACGCGGTTTATGAATTTCGCCGCGCGACTCGCGTCTGACACCACGAGCAGATTCACCCAACCCCGAGAAGGAGCAGAGCATGCCCCACATCACAATCCCAGAAGTGGCCGACGAGGATCTCCCGGAGGAGGTGCGTGATCACGCTGACGCAATGATCAACGTGTTCCGGATCATGCTGCGCTCTCCGCGGATCGCGACGATCGTGATGCAGTTGGGCTCAGCCCAGTTCGGGTCCGGGTCGTTGCCCGGTCCCGATCGCGAGCTCGCAATCCTGACCTGCGGCGCATGCTTCGGCTCCGCGTACGAGGGCTCGCAACACGAACAGATCTCCGCAGCCGTCGGTGTCACGGCCGCGCAGCGCGCCGCGATTGCGGTGCACCAGTGGGACTCGCCGGAGCTCAGCCCTGCTCAACAGGCGCTGGTCACGTTCGTCGCGGCGGTCGGGGATGCGCCCACGGTGCCGGCTGACGTATTCGACGCCGTTCAGCGCTGCTACACCGATCAGCAGGTGGTCGAGGTCGTGGTTCTCACCGGCTACTACTTCATGCTCGCGCGCGTCACGACCGTGCTGGAGGTCCCGCAGGACCCGAAGGCCGCGGACGCCGTTCTGCAGGCCGGCGTGACCATCAACGCTGACTGATGCGTGTCCGCGTGGCCGACACCCATTAGAGGCTGATCGTCATGAGACTGCTAGTGACATCGTCACGACGCTCGGGCCGGCGGTCGCGTTTGCGATCGCTGGCCGGCGCCCACCGGCAGGTGCTGGCGCGGGGTGCGGTGGTCACGATCGCGGTGCTGCTAGTCGGCTTCGCGTTCACCGCGTCGTATGTCGGAGGGCTCCACAAGCCGAGCTTCCACGGCGTACCGCTCGCGGCCGCCGGCCCCAAATCGCTGCTTACCCGACTGGGTGCCGGCGGCGCGTTCACGGTTCACCCGGTGAAGTCCCGCGTCGAGGCAGTCCGGCGGATCGATGACCGTCATGACCTCGGCGCGGTGCTCGCCACGCCGCAGGGTGTCGACGTGCTCAACGCGCAAGCGGCCGGCGTGAGCGTGGCTAACGCGCTGCAGAAGCTCCCGGCGCAGCTAGCGGCCGCGACGGGCCATCCATTGCGAGCGAGCGTCGTCGACGTCAAGCCCTTGCCCGCCTCCGACCCCACGGGTGTGACGCCGTTCTACCTCGTGCTCTCGGTGGTGGTGAGCAACTTCATCGCCGCGGCGCTGTTCGGGATGGTGTTCGGGCAGAAGATCGTCGGGCGCGCAATCCGGTCGCGACTGTTCGGCTGCGGCGTGATCGCGCTCGTGCTGGCCCTGGCACAGGTCGGGATCGTGCTGGCCATCGGCGCGCTGAGCGGGCACTACGTGCCGCTCGTGCTCGCGGCCCTGCTGCTCGGATTCGGTACGGCGAGTGTCGCCATCGGCCTGCAGGCGCTCCTGGGTCCGGCGGGCGGGGCGATCTCGATGATGGTGTACGTCGTGCTCGGCAATCCCGCGTCTGGTGTCGCGTTCCCGAGCCAATTGCTCCCTGGTCTGTGGCGCTGGCTCGGTCCGTATCTCCCGGCCGGCGCCGGGCTCAACCTGGTCAAAGGGATCGTCTACTTCGGCGGCAACGACACAGCGACTCCCGCCCTCATTCTTGGGGCGTGGCTCGCGCTCGGATTGGGATCTGCGGGGCTGGCGAGCCATCGCACGCGCACGCGAGCGGTCAGCGACGCCCCGGTGATCAGTGAGGCTCAGGCCGAGGCGGCCTGAGGAGCCGCGGATCGCGAGCGACCGGTGACGCCGCTCGCGATCCGCGGATTCCCGCAGAAGATCCGCTGTACCACCGATGACCTGGTCGCTCCCGGGCATGACCATTGCCTGAATGGAGCTCCGTCATCTCCGCTACTTCGTTGCGATCGCCGAGGAGCGCAATTTCACCCGTGCTGCCGAGCGCTTGTGGGTCACGCAGCCGGGCCTCTCGAGTCAGATCCGACGGCTCGAGGCGGAACTGGGCGTGCGGCTGTTCGAGCGGCACACGCGGGGGGTCGAGCTGACCGAGGCCGGGACACTGTTCTTGGAACGAGCGCGGGCGACGCTCGCGGCCGCTGAGTTGGCCTCCGCGGTTGGACATGACCTGGGGGAGGGACTCCTCGGTGCGGTTCGGGTGGGCGTCTCGGCCGGGCTCCCTCCGCCCCGCGCCTCGGCGATCGCCTATCGCTTCTTTCAGTCGCGCCCCAGAGTCGAGTTGACCGTGATCGAAGGACCGACCGGGGCGCTGCTCCGCGCCCTCGAGGACGGCCGGCTCGATCTCGTGATGGCGCCGTCGATGTGTGCCTCGCCCGGCATCAGTCACGCGCCGATGGGTTCCGCACCGTGGGTCGTGCTGGCCGGTGCCGCCCATCCACTGGCTGGATCGGGCCCGCTTCCGGCTGCCGCACTAGCCGGCTCAACGATCCTGATCCGCGCCCGGCGCGATGACCCGGCTCACGAGTGGGCGGTCCATGAACTGCTGAGCGACATCGACGTCGCTGCCAGTTGCGAATGCAGTGCACCTGGTCCGGCCGTGTACGACCAATTGAGGAGTTGCGAAGGCGTCGTGCTCACCACCACCCCGGAATCGCTGCCTCCAGAGCTTTGTGCACGAGCGCTTGAGCCGCGACGAACACTGCCGTTCAGCCTGCTCTGGCGCGACGAGACACCGCCGCCCGCCGTGTCAGAGTTTGTGCGGGTTGCGCAAGCCACGGCCGCTCTGCCGGCTGGCCACCCGCGGCGCCTCAGCGCCGTCGCCTGAATGCGCACGGCAGCGGGCATAGCCGGTGTGACCTCGCGCGACGCGGAACGGGACGTGCCACGCACAAAGTTGCTCTCGACGCGGGAGGAACGCGCACTGCTCAGCCGAGCGCAGGCCGGTGAGCGCCAGGCCCGCCAGGAGATCGCCCAGATGAGCCTGGGACTCGTGCACGTCATCGCGACCGAGTTCAGCTTCACGCTCCTGAGCCGCGCAGATCTCATCCAAGAGGGCGTCATCGGGCTCTTGGAGGCGATCGATCGATTCGACCTCGGCCGCGGGCTGAGATTCTCGACCTACGCCGGCTGGTGCATCCGTCGCTCCATGCACGAGGCGATCACGAACGCGCGCCCGATTCGGATTCCGGCGCGCGCCGCGCGCCAACTGGCGGCGATCCGCAGCGCTGAATCCGACCTCGAAGCCGGGGGCTGCCCCTATCCGAGCGACGCCCAGATCGCAGGAGCGACGGGGCTGCGTGCGTCTACGGTGCGGAGGCTGCGCGTCGCTCCCTTCGTCGCGTGTTCCCTCGACGAGCCATTGGCGACGGAGAGGGCCTCATTTCGTGATTGCGTGGCGGTCGGCGCCCACTCGGAGAGCGATGACCCGCTAGCGGCGAGCGAGCGAACCCGCCAGCTCAAAGGCCTGCTCGCGCTCCTCCCCGACCGCCACCGCGAGGTCCTGACGTGTCACTACGGCCTCGGCCGAGATCGTCCCATGAGCCACCGCGAGGTCGGCCTCCGCATCGGGGTGGGCGAGGCTCGCAGCCGCCAGCTCGAGCGAGAAGCGCTGCACCGTCTGCGTTCGATCTTCCACCAACGCCGCAACGTCTCCGCGCCTGCGTGATGTGCGTAGCGGATCAGCGATCGCGCTGATGTGTGCAGGGCGGCACCAATCGATAGTTCAGCACGTCCTTATGAGCTCGACCTGACAACCGTCAGCCCACGAATCCAGAGAGCACAGATGAGCCCCCAGTCCGTCGCGGCGGCGTTCCCGCCGGTCGATCAGCACTACCTGTTGCAAGCCCGGCAGATGCAGGCGCTGTCGTTCTCGGTGCACATCCCGCTGGTGGCGTTCGGGATCTCGTTCCCGGCCATGGTCCTGTTCGTCGAGTGGCTCGGGCACCGGCGCGGGGATGAGCTGTACCTGACGCTCGCGCGGAGGTGGTCGAAAGTGATGATCACTCTGTTTGCGGTGGGCGTGATCACGGGAACCGTGCTGAGCTTCGAGATGGGCCTGCTATGGCCGAACTTCACCGGGACCTTCGGCAGCGTGTTCGGGGTCGCGTTCGCAATCGAGGGTTTCTCCTTCTTCCTCGAGGCGATCTTTATCGGGATCTACGCGTACGGCTGGCGGCGGATGTCACCGCGGGCACACATGTTGAGCGCGGTCCCGATCGTGATCACCGGCGTCACCGGCTCGCTGGTGGTGATCTCGGTGGACGCGTGGATGAACCATCCGACTGGATTCACGCTGCGCAACGGGAAGGTCACCAACGTACATCCGTGGTCAGCATTGCTCGGCAACTCGTATCTGTGGAACGAGCTGATCCATATGTACATCGCGGGCTACATCGTGTGCGGTTTCATCGTTGCGGGCTGTTACGCATTCGGGCGGCTGCGCGGCCGGTGGGGACGGTATGAACGGACCGCGCTGACGATCCCGTTGACGATCGCCGCGCTCGCGTCGCCGGTGCAGATGCTCGTCGGCGACTGGGTCGCGCGCGACGTCGCAAACACCCAGCCGGTCAAGCTCGCGGCGATCGAGGGGCTGTACAGGACCACGAGAGGAGCGGACGAGCACCTGCTCGGCTGGTACACCGGCAACCACATGGAGCACGCGATCGTGGTCCCGCATCTCCTGTCCCTTCTTACCGACCACAGCTGGAACGGCAAGGTGGTGGGACTCGACTCCGTTCCGGCCAACCAGCGCCCGCCGGTCAATGTCGTGCACTGGGCCTTCCAGATCATGGTAGGAGTCGGGACTTTCCTCGCGCTGCTCGCCGTCATCTACATCGCCGTCCGAGTTCGCCGGAAGCGACTTCCGGACTCGGTCTGGTTCTACCGGGCCCTGGTCCTCGCCGCGCCTCTGTCGGTGGCGGCGCTGATCGCCGGCTGGGTCGTCACCGAGGTCGGACGCCAGCCATGGGTCGTCTACGGCGTGATGCGCACCGACGCGGCCGTCACCGGCGCTCACGGAATCGTTGTCGGGTACGGCGCGCTCGCGGCGAGCTACCTGGTCGTGGCGTGCGGTCTCGTCTGGGTGCTCCGGCGGCTCGCACGTTCCCCGCTGGAGCTCCGAACTGATGCCGGGTCGCATGCGGCTGCCGGCACCGAACTCGAGGCTGCGTGAGCGATGCTCCAAGCGCTACCACTCATCTTCATCCTCGCTGGGCTCGCTCTGTACGCCGTTCTCGGCGGCGCCGACTTCGGGGCCGGCTTCTGGCAGCTCGCCACCGCTCGCCGAACGGAGGGCCGGCGCGTCCGGGAGTTTGCGCACCACGCGATGGGACCCGTATGGGAGGCCAACCACGTCTGGCTGATCTTCGTGCTCGTGATCTTCTGGACCTGCTATCCGAAGGCGTTCGGGTCGATCATGTCCACGCTCGCGGTGCCGCTGTTCATCGCCCTGCTCGGCATCATCTTCCGCGGCGCGGCCTACGCACTGCGTGAAGGGGCGGCGACGCATGAGGAGTCGGGCCGGATCGACGCGATCTTCGCCGTCTCCTCGATCCTCGTGCCGTTCGCGCTGGGGACCGCCGTCGGTGGGATCGCCGGGGGCCGCGTCCCCGTGGGCAACGCCGCCGGACACGAGTGGTCTAGCTGGCTTAACGGGACATCGATCGTGATCGGCGCGCTTGCCGTCGCGACCTCCGCTCACCTGGCCGCCGTGTATCTGGCGGCAGACGCGGCCCACGACCGAGAGACGGAATTGGAGCGGAGCTTCCGCCTGCGGGGGCTCGGATCAGGAGTGATCGCGGGCGCGCTTGCGATTGCCGGCGTCTTCGTCCTGAACGGAGACGACCACAGCCTGTTCCATTCGCTTCTCAGCGGCCGCGCGCTCCCGGCGGTGATCGTCTCGGCCGTCGTCGGGCTTGCGGCCCTCGTGCTCGTGTTCGAGCGCCGGTATGAGCTGGCACGCTACGCGGCCTCGCTGGCCGTGGCGGCGATCATCGCGGGCTGGGCGCTGGCTCGATGGCCGACGATTCTTCCCAATTTGACCGTGGACCAGGCGGCGGCGGGGCACGACATCCTCGTCAGCGTCGTGGTCGTGGTCGTCGCCGGCGCGGTGATCCTCCTACCTTCGCTCGTCCTGCTCTTCCGGCTCACGCTAACCGGCCGCTTCCGCGCGCGTGAACTCACGGTCGTTGAGACAACGACCGTCACACGTCCAGCGCTGCGAGCCGGGTTGCTCGCCCGGGTGGCCGTCGCCTGCTTGATCGCCGGCGCCGGGCTCCTGAACCTCGCAGACGCACAGTGGGCCCATGTCATCGGTGTGACGTGTCTGATCAGTTTCGTCGGTATTGCCTTCTGCGCGATCGTGGTGCCGGCGCTCGATGAGCAAGCCTCGAGTCGATAGCCGGCAGGGCGATGCGGTCATCACGGCTGGCGTTCGTGGCGGTGGGGCTCGATCACACGACCGCGGGGATCGAGCTGCGCGAGCGGTTGGCGTTCGCCGACGCGGACATCCCGGTGGCGCTCCGGCGGCTCACCGATCCGGGCGGCGGCTTGCTCGAGCAGGCAGCGATCCTGTCGACCTGCAATCGCGTCGAGGTCTACGGTGTGTCACGCTCGCGACCTCCGGCACGCGAGCTTGCTTCATTCCTCGCGGGCTATCACGGCCTCGAGGTGTCGGAGGTAGCGCGCAGGCTGTACGTCCACCGCGATGATCAAGTAGTTCACCGCCTCGCGGCGACGGCAGCGGGGATGCACTCGCTGGTGCTTGGCGAGGTGCAGATCCTGGGTCAGATACGCAAGGCGCTCCAGCACGCTATCTGTGAAGGCACCGCGGGCACTGAGCTTCGGCGCCTGTTCGAGTCGGCCATCGCTGCCGGTCGACGCGTCCGGTCGGAGACGGCGATCGGCCGGGGGGCGGCGAGCGTCCCGTCCGCTGGGGTCGAGTTTGCGCGCCGGCGCCTTGGAACCCTCAATGAGTCCACGGTGCTGCTGATCGGGACCGGCGACGTGGCGCACGTCGCGGCCAGACAGTTGGTCAAGCGCGGCGCGAAGCAGTTGCTCGTCCTCGGCCGCAGTTACTCGCACGCCAGGCAGCTCGCCGAGTCCCACGGAGGGCTGGCCGTCATTCCAGGTTGGGTGGAAGAAGCCGTAGCGCGGTCCGACGTGGTTATCGGCGCGACGGGTGCGCCGCAGCCCGTCTTGAACCGAGTCCAGGTGCAGCGCGCGCTCGCACGCCGGCGCACCAACTCAGCATCACTGTTGCTGATCGATCTTTCCGTTCCGCGAAGCATCCACCCAGCAGCGGGGGAGCTGCCGGGCGTCGAGTTGCAAACGATCGACGAGCTCCGCGGGGTCGTCCAGCGAGCCCTAGCGCAGCGCCACGTTGAACTCCCAAAGGCATACAGGATTCTCGGGAGCGAGGTGACCCGCTTCTCAGCGTGGCTGAGCCGGCGTGAGGGGTCAGTCTCCCTCACGAGCCAGGTGAGTAACCAGTGACCACACGGGCGGAATCTACGGCGACGACGTGCATCCTATTGAGAATGAATAGCGCTTCTCACTCCGGGAAGTTGACATCGACTCACCAACGGGACTGCCATGTTTGTTGAACTTGATACACGCGAATCGGATGGGCTGACCATCTCGCTAGAGTGGGACCGCGAGACCGGACTGACTCAGCTCGTCGTGAATGACGTACGAGGCGAGACCGAAATGACCTTTTCGGTACCACAGGCGAGGGCCGCCGACGCCTTTCGGCACCCTTTTCGGTACGCGCCGTGAGCCGTGGACGGGAGTGTTCGGCAATGAACCTCAGACGTCTAACCCGTGCCGGCCGACGACGCGCAGCCGTTGACAACGCCGTCGCGGCGTACTCGGCATGGAGATGCGAGTGCGCTGCGGTTCGCGCCGCTTATGGCAAGTGGAAGCGCGCGGCGGCGAGCGACGCGCGCTCCGCGTTCGCCGCTTATCGAGCAGCGCTGGACCGCGAGGAACGAGCGGCAGCCCGCTACGCCCGGCTTCGTTCCCGTTACCGGCCTCTGCCAGAGATTGACGTCGCCACGCAGTTGGCGCAACTTCCTGCGCCGTTCAAAGCGATGTGAGCATGAGCGCAGTCGCGGTGATTCTGAAGCCGGTCGACCGTGGTTGGGCCGTCGCGCTGACCGACGGTCGGGAGGTTGCTCGCTTCAAGGGTCCGGGTGCCAAGCGGCGCGCGATCCGGTACATCACTGACCGGGGCTTCAGCCATGCCAGATAGGACTGAGGCGACGCGGTCGCGCGATGCGCGCCGACCGACCCCACTCCCGGTAGCGAGTCAACCCGGAGCGGACAGCTACCAGAGCGCGCTTGCGGCGCCACCGAGGACGACACCCGAGTCGCTCGACCCCAAGCGCGTGCGCCGCCGACTGCTCGAACTCGCCCTGGTCAGCGTGGCCGTCGCAGGCATCGTACTGACTGGTCCCGGGCTCGGTCATCTACGACGCGATGTGGAGAACGCGACAGTTGGATGGCTGATTCTGGGGATCGGGCTGGAGGCGCTGTCGGCACTCTCCTATGTGGTCATCTTTCGAGCGGTGTTCTGTCCGCCCATGCCGTGGCGCTTGAGCTACCAGTTCGGAATGTCTGAACAAGGCGCGAATTCGGTGCTGTCGGTTAGCGGCGCGGGTGGCCTGGCGCTCGGCGCCTGGGCGCTCAGGCGCGGAGGCATGAGCACCGAGCAGATCGGACGCAAGTCGGCCGCCTTCTTCTTCCTCACAAGTCTCCCCAACGTGGCCGGCGTGATCATCTTCGCCGGGCTCTACGCCGCCGGGATCCTCGGTCATGTTCCGGACTCGGGTTTGACCTACGGGTTCGGGGTGGCGGCGCTCGGCGCGACTCTGCTCGTGCTGGCGCTCCCCCGCCTGCTCGGACCGACTGCGGACTCGCCCACACCCGGCCGTCCGGGGCGCGTCGCGGCCGTCCGGCGATTCGCGCGCTACTCGCTGGCGCAGGGCGTGCGCGACGCCGTGATGCTCCTGTGCCGCCGCTCGCCCGGAGTCCTGCTCGGCGCGCTGGGAACGATGGCTTTCGATATGGCGGTCCTTGGGGTCTGCTTCCTGGCCTACGGCCACTCACCGCCATTCGGCGTGCTGGTGCTCGGATATCTGATCGGCCAGCTCGGCGGCAACCTGCCCACACCGGGAGGAATTGGCGGTGTCGACCTCGGGCTGGTCGGCATGTTCACGCTGTACCACCAGCCCCTCGCGGTGAGCACCGCCGCCGTCCTCACCTACCACGCGATCTCGCTGTGGGTTCCCGGTCTGCTCGGGAGTGTCGCGTTCATACAGCTTCGCCGTTCCCTACGGCGGGAGACACAGCCCGCGATCGTCTGTACGCCGCTCGCCGACCGGATTGAGGCGATCCCCCAGCCCGGTGGCGGGTCCGGAGGTTAGCCGGACCCTCACGCGGCTCGGCGGCTCAAATTCGCCGCCCTCGGACGCACGTCAGCACGAACTATGGCGTCCCCGTCATTGGATTGTCATCCGGGTGCGCTCCCGCGCCGACACCTGGGGCGAAACCCTGATACGGATATACAAGCCGCTGCCTGCCGGCTCGAGGGCGGTCCAACGGCGGCCGGTCAGCACGAAGCTCGTGCCAGAGGCAGGCAAGTTCCACTAAGCGATCCCGTCTGTTCATGTCATCGTCCTTCCAACAACGGTGTGTGTGGTGGTAGCAGTTGATGGTGGAGTATTCGCTGCCTGTCTGTCAGTTTCGCCCGTGTCGACCCTGGTTAATCGTCGACTTACGCCCTGGTGGCTATGCAACGCCCGCCGACAGCTAACCACACTTAGCCCTGGGATCGGCGCCAGGCGGGACGCCAGGGTGTGCACGGGCGAAATGCACAGATGAGTCGATCAGTCTGTGTGGTTGTCAGGACGCGGGCTAGCTAACACGACGAACCACCCATGAATTCACCTTCCACTCACCTCCCGATGCCGAACAGGTCCTTCCCCGGCCGTCGAGTGTTCACCGCCGGTCGACGCGAGTTTGCCCTGTTCGCCGCGATCTATCTGGTCTACGAGGCTGCCCGCTGGGCGTGGGCCGGACGTCTTCGTCTTGCCCGTGCCCATGCTCGCTGGGTGATCGCTTTCGAGCGGTCCCTCCACATCGCGGTCGAGGGGTCGGTGCAACGTGCGCTGGACGCGGGTGTCACGAGTTTCCTGCTCTCGAACGTCTATCTCGTTGCGCAGGCGGTCGCGCTGCCGGCGGCGCTCATCTGGCTGTACCGGCGATCGCCCGGGGTGTATCGGCAGTTGCGGGGGACGGTGATCATCACGTGGCTGATCGCGACGCCGATCTTCGCGCTGTATCCGGTGGCGCCGCCTCGGCTGGCCGGAATCGGCATCACGGACACGGTCAGCCACCACGCTGTGGTTGCGTTGACCGGACAGTCGACCCTGTTCTACAACCCGTACGCCGCGGTGCCGAGCTTGCACGTGGGCTTTGCCTTCGAGATCGGGATCGCCGTGGCGGCAGCGCTACGCCGCACGTGGACCAAGGCGCTCGCGCTGTTGTGGGGCCCGATAGTGACTCTCGCGGTAATCGCGACCGGCAACCACTATTTCTTCGACGCTGCGACCGGCTTGCTCGTGGCAGGCGTGGCCTTCGCCGCCACGCGGTTGATCGCTCGAAGCCAGTTCAGACCTCATTCCTCGAGTCGTTCCGTCCATCTCCGCTCATCCGGAGCGTCGGTGCCCGCTGCCGAGCCGCTCGCCCGTGCTGTGGACGCGGCCGGGCCTGCCGTGGGCATCAACGCCGATCGCATCCTGTCGGCGCCCGCGGGAGTCCGGCCGAACGGGCCATCGACTCCCGACCGCGGTCCGAGCCCCACGGGACAGGCCGTAGCTCGAGGCGGCCGATTCGCCCGCACCGACGGTACTCTTCAGAGATCGTGAGCAAGCCGTCACATCGCCGTCCGGCCAGTGTCTTGCCTCAGGGGATAAGCAGGGGAGAAGCACTTGTGGCAATCAACGGCAACGTGTGCCCTCGACTCGACCGCTCAACTCCCGCTAACGCAGGTAATCGCATAGAATCGCAACCACTGACAACCCCCAGAGTCGACTTTGCAAGCAGGAGGTCACCGGTTCGATCCCGGTTGGATCCACTGGAGAACCGCCTCCAATTCAGATGTATTTCGATCCCTGGCCTCGTCGGCGGTCGCTCGAATCCCGGATTGGGCATCACGATTGGGCATCAAACTGCGGTTGAAGCCGTTGACTCGGCATGTCGTCGGTCAGATCGGCTAGGCGAGGTTTGAGCTGTCCCGGCGCTGCAGCGCATACTGAAGCTTCACAGCCACTCGCTCGCCAGCACCGCCTGACACCACGCGGGCCACTTCTCGACCGGCGCACTGGCCTACTGTTCCACTGGCGCAGATCCCGATCAAGCTCATCCGGCATATTCCGAGGGCCTCTCGCCGAACGACTCGTCCGCCTGGACGACGAGCCCACGATCGCTTCCGCGGCAAAAGACCCGCGAGCACCAGCCACCCGGCCCTCAGAATCGCCGCGCTGCCTATGTAGCGCAGCCGTCGTCTGACCGCTGAGACAGCATTTCGTTTAGGGCGCCGGACCGGGGCGAAGGCGATTGCGCGGCTGGATAACCCGGACGATCCGGATCGTGGCGGGGGCGTAGGATCCCAGCGACTAATGACACCGGCCGAGCGTTGGTGCTGAGGTTGGCGCCCGCATGCTCGGCGACCAGGTGGCCGGGGCCGACGATCGATCGTGGTGGTCAGCAGGGCGACGTCGATCGCTCAAATCTCATCTGCGAGCCGACGATTGGCCAACTCGCGAGAGGATGTTGACGAGGTGGCCCTGGGGATCACGGAACGTCATGGCCCGATCGCCCCATGGTTGAGTGGTCGGGGGCAGAACCCATTCGACCCCGATTCGGTCGACGCGGGCGTACGCCTGGTCGATGTCGTCGGTTCGAAAATCGAGGATTGCCTCGCCCGAGCGAGGTGCCCGCTCTGGTGTAGCCACGGAAGTGGTCCCGATTTCAGTGAACCGACACTTGGAGAATGCGACGCTCAACCCCCCCGCAGGCACCTCGACGTAGTAGTCGTTCAACACGACGTCTGTTCCGATCAAGCGTCCGTAAAACGTCGCCAGTTCAGCCACATCGTCGGTAACGAACCGACTCTGAACGAGATCCACGGCGAATCCTTCAGGCCTCAGTGGGGAGGACGGACGGTACGTCCAACTCAGTAGCCGCGAAGTTTGTGAAATAGGCCATGTACGCAGCGATCGAGAAAAACGCGAATGATTCCGCGAGCTGCTCGGGTGTCCACCCGTTGTGCGCCGCTCGTTCCCAGGCGGCGTCGTCCACGAGACCGAGGTTCTTGCCAGCATCGCCCATCACACCCAGCAAGGAATCGAGCTTCTCGTCCCCCGAAGCGAGACCGTCTGTGAGGCGGACGATCTCGTCGGGCTGCCAACCCGCGGACGAGGCGATCCGCGCCGTCAGGCGCTCGACGTAGGGAACGCCCAGCGCCGCTCCACTCATGGCTAGCACCGCCGCCCTTGTCTTCGGATCCAGCGTGCCATGCTCCTCCGTTGCGCGGCGGAGGGCTACGTAGCCAGCCAGGGCAGCGGGCGCGACGGCCAACTGGGCCTGCATGTTCAGGACCTTCCCGGTCGGCTGCGTCTGCATGATCCACTCCAGCAGCTCCTTGGACGCGGTTGGGACGTCGTCAAGGGCCGGAACAGGGATTCTTGTCATCTCGTGTCTCCTTGGGTTGCCGACGCATGGTCGGTCTTGCCCAGAAGGACGAAACAGCCAGGGGAAAAGTGACGCCGTCCCTCTGGAGCGTCACTATTGGGCGGTCTACGTCGTCCTTAGTCGTGGAAGCGAAGGAGCCCTGGAAGCGAAGGAGCCTTATGTCGTATGCGGAAGAGCGGGTGGCCGAAGCGTGGAGTTCGAACCACGCCCACCTCACGAACTTGGCGTTCGGAATCCTCGGCGATCTTGCTGCGGCCGAAGATGCGGTGCAGGAGGCGTTCGCTCGGCTCGTCGCCGCTGACGTTGATGGCATCGTGGACGATCGCGGCTGGCTGACAGTGGTGACTAGTCGCATATGTTTCGATAAGGTCCGATCGGCACCTCGCCGACGGGAGTTCGGGTACGAGGACGCGACCCTCGAGACGACGAGCGACCGCCTCTTGTCGTCCGGCGCCGGAGACCCCCTCGATCGCATCACGCTCGACGATGAGGTTCGGCTGGCCCTCCTCGTAATGATGCAGCGGTTGAGTCCGGCCGAACGGGTGGTCTTCATTCTCCACGACGTGTTCCAGGAGCCGTTCGACACCATCGCTCAAACTGTCGGGCGGCCAGCTCCAACGTGTCGTCAGTTGGCCCGACGGGCACGCTTGAAGCTAGAAGACGGGGGACTCGCGCCCTCCGATTCAGTCGAGCCAGAACAGCATCTCGTCACCCAGGCGTTCATTGACGCATGCTCCGGTGAGAACGTAAACGACCTCCTCCAATTGCTCGACCCCGAGGTGGCCGGTGACGTCGACCTTGGTCCGGGGGATCCAGCGACTGGATCGATCAATCGTGGATCAGCGAATGTCTCCGTCAACTTCCTGCGCTATTACGGCGGTTCAACTCTGGTCGAGGTCCCGGGTCAACGGGAACCAGTCCTCCTCGCGTTCGATGGGCGGCGACTTGCTGGGATCATCTCCTTGGAGATTCGACGGGCCCGAGTCATTGAAATCCATGTAATGGCCGACCCGAGCAGGCTCGGCTTGCTCGACACTCAACTAGATGTAACCGCCTGATTTCTTAAGAGCGGATGTCAATGCTCGGGCGCGCGACTGCCCCCCGGTCAGAGGCTTGTCCTTCGCGACCAATAGCCGTGAGGATCGGCGTCGACACTCGGATCGCACAGCCGCATTGCTTCACTGTCTAGCCAAGGAGATCGCATGTCCCGTTTCGCGAAGGTCAACCTGCTCGAGGTCGAGGATTCCGCCGCCGGGAGCGTGGATGGGGTAGAGGCGCGCTTCGGCCGTAAGCACCTGGAGTCCCGTGACCTCGGGGTCAGTCTCTTTCGGTACGCCCGAAATCTACGCAGCTTGACGGCTCACAGCGATAAGGTGCAGGAGGAAGCCTATGTCGTTGTCGCCGGCTCCGGTCGGATCCTGCTTGACGACGAGACCGAGGAGCTCCACCTCTGGGACGTCATTCGTGTCGCACCGGAAGTCGTCCGCGCGTTTGAGGCTGGTCCCGAAGGGCTTGACCTGATCGCCGTTGGCGGTCCCAAACCTGAGGAGGGCGGTGGCATACGCGCAATCGCGACCTGGCCCACAGCGGAATAATCAGGCTGGCAGATACGCCGTGCGGTGGGCTAAACGTATAAGCGATCCGCGCGGCGTCTGAACCCGCAACCGCCGGCTGGCACCAGCGACCCACCGGCGAATGGTCGTACTCGATCGTCCCGGCTTCTCAGAGAACGGCGGGTATCGAGGGTGGCCATGACCACTTCGTCTCATCCCGGGAGCGGGTGCGCTTACGAAGAGCCCCGTGGTCGTGTTGAGGCGGGTTCCCGTCGTCGTTGGCGAATCACGTCATCACCACGCGTCGGCGACCGATGCGATCGCGGTCGCCAGGGCCGACCATCATCTGCTCGAGGGACATCGACCGCGAGCGAGCCGAGCGGTGGCTCTCAAGATTCGCTGTCGGTTGCGTTGGGGGGTCGATGCGTTCATGGATGCCGACGTTTTCGGTGGAGGCCTGCGGCTTGGCTGGCGTTCGTGCGATGTCGGCCGTAGCTACCGATTCAACCTGCACGACACGTCGACGCGGGATGGGAGTCGACTCACTCACTGAAGCAAAAGGACGACGTAGACCGCCTGATAGTGACGCTCCAGAGGGACGGCGTCACTTTTGGGCCGGCCGTTTCGTCCTTTTCGATGAGACCGACCATGCGTCGGCAAACCCCAGTCTGGAGGCCCTCTCTCTCATGGAAACCATATCGGCAATATCAGCTCCACCGTCTTTTCGTGGAACGCGTCGCGGCCAGCTCACCCTTGCCCTGGTGTGCGCGGTCGCGTTCATCGATCTTCTCGATGCGTCCATCGTGAATATTGCGTCGCCGCACATCCGCACTCATCTGCACTTCACCGAACAGAGCCTGCAGTGGGTCACGAGCGCGTACCTGCTCACCTATGGCGGGTTCTTGCTGCTCGGCGGCCGCGCGGCGGATTTGCTCGGCCGGCGGCGCTTGCTTGTTGCAGGGACGACGCTGTTTGGGGCCTCGTCGCTCGTGTGCGGTCTGGCTGGAAGCGAAGGGGTGCTGATCGGGGCCAGGCTGGCTCAGGGCGTTGGCGCGGCGATGATGTCGCCCGCAGGGCTGTCCATCCTGACGACGTCCTTCCACACCCGCGGGGACCGGGTCAAAGCTCTTGGCGCTTGGGGCGGTGTTGGCGCCTTGTCGGGCGCTGCCGGGGTGATCTTCGGTGGCGTGCTGACGTCCGAGGTGAGTTGGCGATGGGTTTTCTGGGTCAACCTTCCGGTCGTGGCGGTCATCCTTGTTGCGTCGTTTCGACTCATCGATGGCGAACGGCCCAAGGCGCCGCCGCTGCGGGACTTTGACACGGTCGGCGCTGGTCTCATCACGGGCGGCATGCTTCTCCTGGTCTACGCGCTGGTGAACGCCCCGACCGTCGGTTGGGGCAACGCTCGAACTATCGGGGAGCTCGCAGGCGCCCTTGCGCTCGTCGTCCTGTTCATCGTCAACGAGCAGCGCCATAGCAACCCGCTGGTGCCTCTGTCGCTGTTCAAGATCAAGGGCCTCGGGGCGGCCGATGTCACCCAAATTCTTGCAATGGCCGGCTTCTACACGATGTTCTTTCTCGTCACGCTGTATATGGAGGAAGTGCTCCACTACTCGGCGATCCACGCTGGGCTGTGTTATCTGCCGGTGACGGTGGGCGCTGGCCTCGGAGCGGGCGTGGCGACGAACGTGATTCCGAAGATCGGCACTCGGCCGCTGATCGCCGCGGGGGCGCTGCTGGGCGCTGGGGGGGTGTTCTGGCTTTCCCGGATACCGGTGCACGGCACCTATCTGCCCGATCTCCTGCCGGGAATCACAATCATCGGCGCCGGCGTTGGCTTGGTGCTGGTGGGCGTTCAGAATGCCGCCAACGGGGGTGTGCCGGCCGACCAGGCCGGACTCGCCGCGTCGCTGATCACGGCGTCCTTCCAGCTCGGGGGCGCGTTGGGCCTTGCGATCTTCGTCTCGCTCGCCACGGGCCGCACCAACCATCTACTCGCCACGCACACCCAACCGTCGGAGGCGCTCACGCTTGGCTTCCAGCGAGGACTGCTCGGTGCCAGGATCGCACTCGTGATCGCCACGGTGATCGCACTCCGGGCGCCCAACGTGCGAGTCGTCGACATGGCGCCAGACGCGGAAGACGACATGGCCCCAGGCGCGGAAGACAACCAGGCCTTCCCCGTCCCCGTGGCCGGGTGATCGACACCAGAAGCGCCTCATTTCCCTACCGGCTGGCAGAAACTCTCCGGATTATCGAGCCACGCCGCAGAGGGCACGGCTGATCCGCAAAGCCGCCGAGGCAGCAGTCCGTGGCCGATCAACCAATCAAATCCGCCGCAACGCAACCCGAGCCGCCGACCCGCAGAACGTCACCGATGACCGCAGACCCGGGGTCCGTTTGACAGAGCGATGGCTGCATCCGATCGGGACGAGCAATGAGGCTCGTCCCGGTCATGTGCCCTACCAACTGCGGCGACGTGACCGCTCACGACCCCCGAAGACGCCAGGACACCTTCCTGGAGGAGAGGAACCCTGGGCGGCCTGCTAGTCGCTTTGCGGGAACGATCGCGTCGATGCTTCCCACGACGAACGGGCAACGAGCGCTTTGGCGACCGAGTGACCACGCCGGCTGTTGCGGCTGCGCGAGCACTTCGCCACGATCTGGATCGTCCGGGCCAGCCCGAGCAGCCGTCGCTTCTGCTGAGTCGCCGACGCAGCGACGAGCTGATCGCTTCCGCTTAGCATCGTTCGAGACAGGGAGCGGCAGTCCCGCCGGCGGCTAGACCGCCAACCGAGGGCTGGTCATTCGTCAGCGAGCAGAAGCGATGCCAGTCAGGCGAGCACGCCGAGCCGCGGCCAGACGTCTGACCGATTTCCCCAGTGCCGCGCCGAGCGGTTCAACTCATGTCAGTTGAGCACCGCGAGAGCCGCGAGGATCTCCGGGACGTCGGTGCGTGCGGTGTGGTCGGGACGCACGTCGAGCCACCGTAGTCGCCGCTCTGGAGTGAGAATCGCAACGGTCGCGATCGGCACGTCCTCGGTGCCGTCGAAGTTCGCGCCGGGGACGTCGGCACCCATCTCCTCCTGGGCGCTGCGCAGCTCCTGGCTGCGGGGCGCCATCACGATCCCGAAGAAACTCGCGAGACGGTTGCCAGGGTCAGAAAGCACCGGAAACGCCAGCTCATGCTTCTCCTGCATCGACAGTGATCCGTCAGTGGTCTGCGGGCTGATCGCAACGAGCGCGATACCGCGAGTTTGCAACTCGGGGAAGAGGTCTTGACCGTAGACACGAAGCGCGACGTTGCAGTACGGGCACCAAGCGCCGCGGTAGAAGACGAGGACCGCCGGCTTATCGGCCATCGCGTGGCTCAGAGACGAGCGGGTTCCGTCGGGGGCGATGAGGGCAAGGTCGGGCACCTCTGTGTCGAGCGCAGCGAGGTCGGCGGGTGCGCCTGCGTTGATGTTGGCGGCGATCTGTTGCAGGAACACCTCGCGGACGTGCTCGGGGAGACGGGCGGCCGAAGCGGCTTTGACCTGGGCGATCTGCTGGCTCATGGATGAGCTGGTTGACATAGAGGACCTTCCGGTGGAGAGCAGTGAGTTGGGACCGCGGCCACGGCGAGGTTCAGTGCCCTGCCCGCGCTGGGCTGCGCGGGTGGACGGCGTCGATCGCGGCTAGCACGTCGTCGACCTCGATCGGGTCGGTGTAGTGGCGCGAACCTCGATCCAGCGAACGACGCCGTCGGCGTCGATGAGCCGAAGAGAATTGGAGGGCCGCTGCCCTCATCGCTGCAGTGCATCGCGCCCGCGGAGCTCGCGAGCCATCTCGACGGAACGGATAGAGCGCCGGGCCGGGCGTGAAGTCGCCGCGCGGGCCAGCCGAGCGGTGGGTAGTGGCTGGCCGTCGGTGGTCATGGCGCGGGAACGGCGTCGTTGACGTCCCAGATCTCGCCCGAAGCCTGTCCGGCGATGCGAGCGATCATCCTGTCGGCGGATGCGCGTGGTGTGATCAGCGCGCCGGAGTGGAGCATGGTCGTGAACCGGTCGTGGAGCGGGGCGCCGATCTGCTCGCGCGGCTGGTCACGGATATACGCTTGCATCGAGGTGTCGACCGTGCCCGGGCGGTACACGTTGGCGGTGACGCCCGTGCCTTCGAGCTCGGCGGCGAGGTTGAGTGTGTGCGCTTCGAGCGCGCCCTTTGACGCCGCATAGGTGTTGAGCCCGGCGAGCATTCCGGGGCGCGCGGCGATCGCGGCAGACACGTTCACGATCCGTCCCCAGTCGGCCGCGAGCATCCCCGGGAGCACGCGCCGGGCAAGGGTCATCGGACCGATCACGTTAATCGCGATCGCCGCGGCGACGGCGGCGGGATCGACGTCCTGAGTCGGGCCGAGCGGCCACACGACCGCGGCGTTGTTGACCAGCAGCTCGACGTGACCGAACTCGTCGACGAGCCGTTGAACCGCGAGGCGCGTCTGCTCGGGGTCGCTCACATCCGCCGCGAGCGCCACCGCGGTGCCGCCGGCGTCGTGGATCTCGGCGCAGGCGTCATCGATCTCGTGGCCGGTCCGGGCGAGCAGCCCGACGCGCGCTCCGGATTGCGCGAGGCCAAGCGCGATCCCGCGGCCGATCCCGCGGCCCGCTCCCGTGACCAGAGCCGTTCGGCCATCGAGGCTTGAGTTCATTGATGGGTGCTCCCTGTTTGTTGGGTGGAGGAGATCGTCGATCACGGCGAGCGACGCGGGGTCAGGTCAGCGAGTCGATCCAGCGCTCGAGTCGCCGCGTTTCGCGGGTGATCAACGATGGATCGCGGAATGTGTTCGCGATCAGCGCAATGCCCTGATAGGCCGCGAACAGACCTACCGCCAGGTCGCGGGCGTCGGGTCTCCCGGCCTCACGGAACTCTCGCTCGGCCCACTCGATTGGAACCATCAGCGCCGCCCGTGCGCCGCCGACGAGCTCGTCGTCGCGCTTATCGAGCTCTGAACAGAGCGTGCCGACCGGGCAGCCCCGCTGGGCGACGACGTCGCGTTGCTCGCCGAACGCCCGCACCATCGCCTTCAGCCGAGCGCGCGGCGTGCGATGCCGCTCGGCGCTCCGAAGCATCTCGCCCATGGCATCAGCGTGCGCTTCGAGCGCCGCTTCGACCAGCTGATCCTTGGTCTTGAAGTAGTAGTAAACGTTCCCCAGCGGTACATCCGCCCGCGACGCGACATCGGCGAGCGTCGTGCGCTCAACCCCCTGCTCGTGGAACGCGCCCTGCGCGCCCTCGACCAGTCGCTCCCGCTTCCCCGTCCCGCGCCCGACTGTCTTCGTTTGCTCCATGACTCGACAGTAGCTTGAGTCCGTACTATCGTCAAGCTAGCGAGCTAACTCAATGAGTGGAGAAAAATGACTGAGCAACGCGCGAAGAGCGCTCTCATCACAGGCGCTAACACGGGCCTCGGGAAGGAACTGGCGAGGCAACTGGCGGTGCGCGGGGACTTTGACCGGATCTACCTCGGCTGCCGAAACCCGGCCAAGGCTGAACGCGCCAAGAGCGAGCTGCAACAGGTCACGGGACGGTCGATCTTCGAGGTTGTGATCATCGACCTCTCAGACATGGCATCCGTGACAGCCGCCGTTGCTGCGATCACCCGTCCGCTCAACGCCGTCGTGATGAACGCCGGCGGGACCGGCGGCCCGACACCTGCCTCGCTGACCCAGGATGGGGTCACCGAGGTCTTCGCGCAGAACCTGCTTGGGCATGTCGTCCTCCTCGAGGAGCTGATCTCCGCCGGGTCACTCACGGAGGTTGCTGTGCTAGTCGGCAGCGAATCCGCGCGCGGGGTGCCGAAGCTGCGGCTCCCGCGACCGACGTTTTCGAGCTCCAGTGCCGACGAGTTCGCGTCGGTGATCGACGGCTCCTTCTTCGCCGGGCAGAAATTCGACGTGATGCTCGCCTACGGTCAAGTCAAGTACCTCGGGGCCCTATGGATGGCCAGCATGGCGCGAAGGCATCCCGAGCTCAGATTCGTCACGATGTCGCCCGGAAACACGGCCGGGACCGAGGCGCTGCGCGACCAGCCGGC
>Ga0302324_100005909_pt1 | contig 26579 bp, 25 predicted proteins | sample Palsa_T0_1_FD_201949 | JGI IMG/M metagenome (GOLD analysis project Ga0302324, IMG submission 201949) | Peat permafrost microbial communities from Stordalen Mire near Abisko, Sweden - Palsa_T0_1 | ecosystem: Environmental > Terrestrial > Soil > Palsa > Peat permafrost | place: Sweden: Abisko...
GATCACCGTGCAGGATGTGCCAGAGCCAGCTTCCGAACTGGACCAGAAACGGCCGGTCGAGGCCGAGGCTCTGGCGAATACGCTCCACATCGGCGGGACTGGCCTGATCGCCCGCGATCACCGCCGCCGGATCGCCCGGCGCGATGTAGAGCAGGCTGAAGACGAAAAACGCGACGATCGCCATCACCGGCACCGTCGCGAGAATGCGTCGGAGGATATAAGAAAGCATCTGGGTTCACCGCACCGTCATGCGGTCTTCGACACGCCCCAGAAGAACGGCAACGGCCCCTTGGCGATCCCGGAGACGTTCTTGCGCCACGCGGTGTAGCTCAGGAAGAATCCGGTCGGCGCATAGATGACGTCCTCGAGCGCCGCCTTGTTGAGATGACCAACCGCGACCTTCTCTTCATCGAGGCTCTTGGCTTCGAACCATGCCGTGACTTCCTTTTCCACGGTCGGGCTGTTGGGCCAGCCCCACCAGGCCTTGTCGCCGTTGCCGCGAATACCGGTGTAGGACGCGGGATTGAGGCAGTCGGCGCCGGCGTGCCAGGTATGAAACATATTCCAGCCCCCTTGGCCCGGAGGCGACTTCTGGGCGCGGCGAGAACCGACCGTGCCCCAATCGGTCGCGACGAAGTCGACATTGATGCCGAGCCTCTTCAATAGATCCGCCGTGACATCGCCCTGCGCTTTGGTGATCGGTTGATCCTGGGCCACGATGCACGAGACCGGTTCGCCCGCATAACCGCTCTCGGCCAGAAGTTTCTTGGCGCCTTCGATATCGCGCTTGCCCTTGAGAATCTCGCCGCCCTCCTCGGAGTACAGCGGCGTATCCGGCGTGAAGTAACCCGGCAGCGGCTTCCAGAGCGCGGTATCATCCCCGACGATCGCACGCATGTAGTCTTCCTGGCTCATCGCCATCAGAATGGCGCGCCGCGCCTTCACATTGTTGAACGGCGGATACAGGTGGTTCATGCGAAACACGCCGATGTTGCCGAGCGGGTCGGCGATATCGACGCTGACGTTACGGTTCTTCTTGAGCAGCGGCACCAGATCGGCGATCGGATTCTCCCACCAGTCGATCTCGCCGTTCTGCAGCGCGGCCGCCGCGGTCGCAGGGTCCGGAATCACCACCCATTCGATGCGGTCGAGCAGCATCTGCTTGCCACCGGCAAGCCAGGACGACTTCTCCTGCCGCGGCATATAATCGGCGAATTTCTCAAATACCGACTTGGCGCCGGGCACCCACTCGCTCTTGACGAATTTCATCGGGCCCGAGCCCACATATTCGGTGATCTGTTTGAACGGGTCGGTCTTGGCAATGCGCTCCGGCATGATGAAGGTGCATGGCGAATTGTTCTTGGCCAGTGCCAGCAGCATCTTCGGATAAGGCTGCTTCAGCGACCATCTAAAGGTCCTGTCATCGACGGCGACAAGATCGTTCTGGATCGCCTTGATCATGAGCCCCATGGGATCGCGAGCCGACCACCGCGTCAGGCTCATCACCACATCCTTGGCGAGCACCGGCTCGCCGTCGTGGAATTTCAGCCCCGGCCGCAGCCGGAAGGTCCAGACCAGCCCGTCATCGGAAACTTCCTCGGCCTCAACCATCTGGCGTTGCGGCTTCAGCGTGGCGTCGATGCCATAGAGGGTGTCCCACACCAGCGCGGCGGCGTTGCGCACCACATACTGGGTACCCCAGATCGGATCGAAATTCGCAAGGTCCGCCTGCGGCACAAAGCGCAAGGTGCGGGCCTCGGCACCTTGGGAAAGGGCCGGCATCGAAAGCCCGCCTGTTGCCGCCAGGCCGCCTACCCCGGTCAATCCCTTCAACAGAGTCCTGCGATCCATAAAGCTCTCCAGTCTCGAATTGTTGTGGCGACGGCGCCCATTTCCTTCGCCGAGGGTTCGGCGTCAAACGAGGTCAAACGAGCGAATTAGACCGATGGCGAACAGTTCCTTATTGCTTGCAAATGGTATGCCAGTACGAACCCGCTGCGCCACCACTATCCCGACGGAAAAGGCATTTCGCGATCCCCTCTTCAAGCGGATCATATCAGGTTACGGCCGGCTCAACCCGCGAGTTGCCTGAATTTCGGCGATTGTTTCGGATACCACCAGCGACCGCCAATCACGACGCCTTCGGACACGATCTTGCGGTCGCCGGCCAGGTGTTCGCCGACGACGTCGACATAGTCGAACCGGCCTTCCTTGATCGAGATCAGGGTGGCGTCTCCGACGCTCCCCGGCTTGAGGCTGCCGAGTTCGGGACGCCGCAGCGCCGTCGCCGCATTGACCGTCGAAGCCGCGACCACATCGGGGAGCGGCATGCCCATGCACAGGAACTTGGACATCGTCGTCACCTGATCGAAGGCTGGACCATTGATGCACAGGATGTGGACGTCCGAGGAGATGGTGTCCGGATAGAAGCCGTTGGCGAGCATCGCCCGCGCGGTCTTGAAGGCGAACGAGCCTTTGCCGTGGCCGATGTCGAAAAATACGCCGCGCTCGCGCGCCTCCAGCACCACCTTTTTTACCGTGCCCTGCGTGGTGGCAGGTGAATTGGGAAACGGCCGGAACGCGTGGGTGAGAACGTCACCCGGACGCAGCAAGGAGACCACCTCCTCGTAGCTCGGCGGCGGATGGTCGATATGCGCCATCAGCGGCATGCCGACTTCCTCGGCGACCTCCAGCGCGATTTGCAGCGGCACGATCCCCGAGGTGCCGGAGGAATGGCGGCCCACCCGCACCTTGATGCCGACGATAAGGTCGCGGTTGAGATCCGCGACTGTGACGGCGTCGATCGGATTCATCAGCCGGAGTTCTTCACTCTCGCCGACCATGACCCGATTCGAGTAGCCGTAGATGCCGGCATGCGAGACATGCAGATAGGCGAGAATACGGACCTCGCTCGGCTCGATCACGTGCTTGCGGAAACCCGCGAAATTGCCCGGCCCGGCGCTGCCGGTGTCGACCGCCGTGGTGACGCCGGAGGTGCGACAGAACTCCTCGGCGTCGATACCGATCGAGGTGCCGCCCCAATAGACATGGGTGTGCAGATCGATCAGGCCCGGGGTAACGATGTAACCCGACACGTCGCGCACGTCGGTTCCCGGATCGACCTTGAGCCCGTTTCCGATCGTGACCACCTTGCCGGCGGCGAAGGCGACATCCGTCACGGCATCGAGTTTCTGGGAGGGGTCGATCACCCGACCGCCGCGCAGGACCAAATCGAAAGGCATTGTCATCTCCGAATCTGACTGTGAAGGAAGCGGTGGGAGCGCGTCAGTCGCGCGGGATCGGGCGTTGCGGCGCGTGGCGCATCAGATTTGGCGCATCAAGCATCTCTGGATCCCGCGCATGAGATCGCCGCTGCTGCGGATCGATCCGGGCCGGACGGTGCCAATGCTGAGAATGCGGCTCATGGGTCGATCTTGCTATTGGAAAATGAATATGTCGACATCTGTCTTCTCTTGTCGGCGGCTCTATCGGCCGCGCCGCGGTCGGAAGCCGACGCGCGAGCCCAACTTGCCCCATGCTAGCAAGTTTCGCGCCACCAAATCGAGAATTGGGACGCTGACATGCAGGTCAGCAGTTCCGCTAATTTTCGTCAACATCATCGTTGATGAGATCAGGATTGGTGCGCATCAACGCAATCGTCGTCTCGACCACGATCGAAAGATGCGCACGCAGGGTTTTCTCCGCAGCCTCGGCGTCCCCAGCCCTCACGGCATCGAGGATGGCGCGATGCTGGACGATCAGAAAATCAACCGGCGTCACGTCGGGAAGACTGAGAAAGCGGATCCGGTCGAACTGGGTCTTCTGGCTCTCGACGATCGACCAGATATCGCCGTATCCGATCGCATTGGCAAAGGTGCGGTGGAACTTGTCGTCCGCATCGGTAAAGCGGTTCGGATCGTTTCCGGCCGCTTGCTGCTCGGCGATCGCAAGCTCGGCCTCCATGAGCGCCGTCGCGGGCAGCCCGCGCTCCGCCGCCTCGCGGATGATGCCGAGTTCCAGCGCGCTCCTGACGAAGCGCGCACGCTTGATGGCCTTGAGCGAGATACGGCTGACGAAGGTGCCGCGTTGCGGCCAGACCTCGATCAACCCATCGTCGACCAGCCGGACGATCGCCTCGCGAACCGGCGTGCGGCTGGTCCGAAAGCGGATACCGAGTTCGTTTTCCGAGAGCCTTTCGCCCGGGCGCAGCCGCATGCGGACGATATCGGTCCGGATGGTTTCGTAGATCGTCGCTGCGCTGGCGGGTGTCTCGCCAGGCCGAGGCAGAGTCCGCCTCTGCTGCATCACGTCTCTCCTTGCATGGCCGCCTCAAACGGCCTTGACAGCAACTTGTATACAAGTATACCTTTTTGATGTCCATGCTCCGATCGTCGCCGGCCGATCGTCCGAGCTTTTAACAATAAAGCCGTCGCAACAAATCAACCGGGAGGATTTTGATGCCGTCATTTGGAAGCAAAGTGCTTGCGCTGGCCTTTGCCGCCGGCATTGCCAGTTCAGCTGCGCCGGTCAAAGCCGACGAAGCTGTCCCCACCGGCAGCCCGCGTGTCCAGGCGATCCAGAAGGCCGGCGTTTTCCGGGTCGGAGTGCTCGCCAACCCGCCATGGCTGGTCGAGAACACCAGCGGCAGCGGCGAACAATGGTCCGGTCCCGGCTGGACGCTCGCCAGGGAATATGCCCGCCTGCTCGGCGTGAAACTGCAACCAGTCGCGGTGTCGCATGAGACCAAGGTGCCGGTGCTGGCCTCCAATCAGGTCGATATGACGATCTCGCCGCTGTCGGTCACGCCGGAGCGCCTCAAGGTGATCGATTTCATCACCTATTCCGCAACCAGCCTGTGCATGTTCGGCCGGGCCGACAACCCCAAGGTTGCCAGCGCCAAGAGCATTGACGAGTTCAACAGGGAAGGCGTGGTCGTCGCCTATTACACCGGCGGTGGCGAGGAACACTGGGTCAAGACCCGTTTTCCGAACGCGACGCTGCGCGGGGTTTCGACCGCCGGCACCGCGGCGCCGGTGGAAGAGATCATGGGCAAGCGCGCCGATGTGACGCCGATCAACCGAATTCCCTGGATTGCACTCAACAAGAAGGTCAGGGGTCTCAAGGCGCTGCCGGAGGGCAACAATTGCCAGGACAGCAAGGAAATGGGCACCGACATCGGCTCCGCCATCGACAAGAACCAGCCTGAATTCTTCGCGTGGCTGAAAGCCGTCGAGATACGCATGCAGCCGGAATTGACCGCCGAAGAAACCGGGATCATCGACAAGATGTAACGACCCGCCGGCGCGCTCCCGCCCTGACCGATCGTTGGCCGTACCATGGATTTGGACTTCTCACCGCTGATCGACAGCTGGCGCTTCATCGCCTCCGGCCTTGGCCTGACGATCGTGCTCTCGGTCGCGGCGGTGGTTTGCAGCTTCGTGTTGGGTCTGGCCGTCGGGCTCGGCAGGATGTACGGCCCCGGCTGGCTGCGCGTGCTGCTGGTTTTCTATATCGATTCCATGCGCGCCATTCCCGTGTTCGTGGTGCTGGTCTGGATCTATTTCGCGGTCCCGATCATTTCCGGGCACAGCTTCGATCCGTTCTGGGCGGCCCTGATCGGCATCACGATCCACGTCGCCGCCTATGTCGCCGAGGTGATCCGCGCCGGAATCACCTCCATTCGCAAGGGGCAGACCCAGGCGGGCCTGGCCATCGGGATGTCGGGCGCCCAGATCGTCCGGAAAATCCTGTTGCCGCAGGCGACGGTACGGATGCTGCCGGCCTTCGGCTCGATCGTCTCGGTCACGATCAAGGATACCGCCATCGCCGCCGTCATCGCCGTGCCGGAACTGATGCGTCAGGCCGAAACCGTGGCCGGCCAGAGCTACCGGCCGATCGAGGTCTTCACCACGGTGATGGTGATCTATTTCCTGCTGATCTTTCCTGTCACACGCCTGATCGACTGGTTCTATGGCCGCGTCGCGCATCTGGGCCGCTCATGAAGCTCGATTGGTCCATCGTCTGGCAAAGCCGCTGGTTGCTGTTCGAGGGCGCGCTCGTCACCATCCTGTTGACAGCGCTGACCATGTTGATCGCGGTGCCCGGCGGTATCGTGCTGGCGCTGATGCGCAACTCGCGCCTGAAGCCGATCGCCTTGTTCGCGACGGGATTCGTCGAACTGTTTCGCAATCTGCCACTGCTGCTGCTGGTCTACTGGGCTTTCTATGTCATGCCGGTGCTGACCGGCTTCGGTCTGCCGCCTTTTACCACCGGCCTCGTTGCGCTCTGCCTGAACGTCTCGGCCTACAATTCCGAGACCTTCCGCTCAGGCATCAATTCCATCCGCAGGGGCCAGTCCGAAGCCGGATTGGCGCTTGGGATGAGCCGGTTGGAAGTGTTTCGCCAGATCGTGCTGCCGCAGGCCTGGCGGCGCGTGCTGCCGATCCTCGCCAGCACCTGGGTTTCGCTGTTCAAGGATACCTCGCTGGTCTCGGTGATCGCCGTCGGCGAGCTGGCGCACACCGCGATGCAGATCCGCTCCCAGAGCTTCCGGGTGCTGGAGATGCTGACGGCGATGGCCGCGATCTACTGGGTGCTGGGTTATCCGCAGGCCAAGATCGTCGACTGGATTCATCGGAAATATGGAGTGCGGGAATGACCGCTTTTGCCCGCAAGAACGCCGACAAGCCGCCGATGCTGGTGTACGAGGATGTCCGGAAACGCTACGGCAGCTTCATCGCGCTCGACGGCGTCTCGCTGCATGTCAATGCCGGCGAGGTTGTCTGCCTGATCGGTCCCTCCGGCTCCGGCAAATCGACCCTGCTCCGATGCACCAACGCGCTGGAGACGATCGACGGCGGTGAAATCCGCTTCGAAGGCAGGCCACTGCCCACCAAAGATTCCGAGATTCGCCAGATTCGCCAGCGGATGGGGATGGTGTTTCAGAGCTTCGAGCTGTTCCCGCACCAGACCGCGCTCGAGAACGTCACCATCGGATTGACCACCGTCAGGAAGATGGCGGCCGAAGAAGCAAAGGCACGCGCACTGGCCCTGCTGGCCAAGGTCGGGTTGGCCGACAAGACCGCGAATTATCCCGCCAACCTCTCCGGCGGCCAGCAGCAGCGCGTCGCGATCGCCCGCGCACTCGCGATGGAGCCGCATGTCATGCTGTTCGACGAGCCGACCTCGGCGCTCGATCCTGAAACCGTCGGCGAGGTGCTGAACGTGATGCGCAACCTGGCCCAGGAAGGCATGACGATGATCGTCGTCACCCACGAGATGAGCTTTGCACAACGCGTCGCCAATTGGGTCGTGGTGTTCGAACGCGGGCAACTGCTCGAACAAGGGCCGCCGCAGCAAATCTTTGAAGCCCCGACCGTCGAGCGGACACGGGATTTTCTGGGCCATCTCGGCTGGAACGGCTGAGACCGGCGCAACGATACGCTGAAAGGAATAAATAACGTGGAACAGACCTGGCGCTGGTGGGGCCCGAACGACATCATCACTTTGTCGCATGTCTGCCAGGTTGGCGCGACCGGCATCGTCACGGCATTGCACGATATCCCGACCGGTAAACTCTGGTCATCGGATGCGGTCGCCGAACGCAAGCGCGTGATCGAAGCTGACAGTAACCTCGGTCTGCGCTGGAGCGTGGTCGAAAGCCTGCCGATCCACGAGCGTATCAAGCTCGGCGAAGGCGACCTGACGGAACTGCTCGACACCTATCGCCAATCGATGCGAAATCTCGCCGGGCACGGCGTGACGACGATCTGTTATAATTTCATGCCCGTGCTCGATTGGGCGCGGACACAATTGCGCGCGCCGCTCCCCGGCGGCGGCAACGCGCTCCGCTTCAACGCGCATGAATTTGCCGCCTTCGATTGCTATATGCTGCAACGCGACGGCGCGGATATCGACTACAGCGCCAAGGTTCTCGACCACGCGAAGTGCTGGTTCGCCAAGGCCACCGAAGATGACAAGCGCCGGCTGCTCGGAGCCATCATGGCCGGCCTGCCCGGCGCCTTCGACCGCTACGACATCGAGGAATTGAGAGCGATGCTGGCGCGCTATCGTGGCATCGACCGGGTTCGCCTGCGCGAAAACCTTGCGCATTTCCTGCGCGAGATCATTCCGACCGCAGAACAAGTCGGCATCCGCATGGCAATCCACCCGGACGACCCACCCCGGCCGCTGCTTGGTTTGCCCCGCATCTGCAGCAACGCCGAGGATATCGCGTTCATTCTGGATGCCGTCCCCTCGCCGTCAAACGGCCTGACCTTCTGCACCGGTTCGCTCGGCGCGAGCTACGCCAACGATCTCCCGGCGATGGCCCGGCGTTTTGCTTCGAACATCCATTTCGCTCATTTGCGCAATGTTGCCAAAGAAGAGGACGGTTCCTTCATGGAGGCTGATCATCTGGGCGGTGACAATGACATGGTCGGCGTCGTCAAGGCGCTGCTGAGTGAACAAAAACGCCGGCGCGACGCGGGCGATGCGAACTGGCGCATTCCGTTCCGCCCCGACCACGGCCGCGAATTGCTGGATGATGTCGGCAAGGCGACCCATCCCGGCTATCCCGCCATCGGCCGCATGCGGGGCTTGGCGGAAATCCGCGGCGTCATGACGGCGCTTGCGGCCGAGCACGGCTTTCCGGTCTAGGAACGGCCAGTTGTCCCCCCGTCAGCGCCTGTCGACGGCAAACCTGTCAGCCATGCCAGCCCGCGTGGCCCGGCCGGCTTACGATCGCTCGGCCATCAACACCGGCATCGTGCATCTTGGTATCGGCGCTTTTCACCGCGCGCACCAAGCGGTCTATACGGAAGACGTTCTGGCCGGCGGCGACCGGCGCTGGGGCATCGTCGGCGCGAGCCTGCGCAGCCCAGATACGCGCGACGCGCTGCAGGCGCAGGACTATCTCTACACGCTCAACCTGCGGGCGGAGACGGAGACCCTGCGTGTGATCGGCAGCTTGCAGGACATCTTGGTCGCCCCGGAGAATCCGGCCGCTCTCATCGAAACCCTTTGCCGGCCGTCGGTCGCTGTCGTCAGCCTGACCGTGACGGAGAAGGGCTATCACTACGATCCGGCCACCCGCGCCCTCAACGAAGCAGATGTCGATATCCGGCATGACCTCGCTCATCCCGGGGCGCCGCGCACCGCGTTTGGCTTCCTGGCCGCGGCCATCACCCGTCGCCGCGCGCTTGGTCTGCCCCCGTTTACAGTCCTGTCCTGCGACAACCTTCCCGCCAATGGCCGCACGCTGCATGGGCTGTTGTCCCGTTATGCGCAGCTGGTATCTGCCGATCTCGGCAGCTTCGTGCACAACGAAATCCTGTGTCCCGACACGATGGTCGACCGGATCGTTCCCGCAACAACCGATGACGACCGGCAACGCCTCGGCGATACCCTTGGCATCGACGATCTGTGGCCCATTGTTGCCGAACCCTTCACCCAATGGGTGATCGAGGATCGCTTTTGCAGCGGCCGTCCGGCCTGGGATGAGGCCGGCGCGACCTTCGTTGGGGATGTGGCCCCGTTCGAATCGATGAAGCTGCGTCTGCTCAATGGCAGCCATTCCGCGCTCGCCTATCTCGGCTATCTCTGCGGCCATGAAACCGTTGCGGAAGCCATGGGCGACGAGGCGCTGGCCAGCTTCGCGGCCGGTCTCATGACCGACGCGGCAGCAACGCTCGACCTGCCGGCGAATATCGACGTCGGCGCCTACCGGACATCGCTGCTGGCGCGATACCGCAACAAGGCGCTGCGTCACCGCACCTGGCAGATCGCGATGGACGGCTCCCAGAAGCTGCCGCAGCGTATCCTTGGACCGATCCGCGATCGCCTCGCGCAGGGGCTGTCGATCGAACGTCACGCGCTCGTGGTTGCCGCCTGGATGCGCTATGTCACCGGCATCGACGAGCGCGGCCAGCCGATCGACGTCCGCGATCCGCTGCTGAAATCCTTCCGCGATGTCCTTAAGGACGCGGGTCGCGATGTCCCGCGCATCGTGGGCGCATTGCTGGAATTCAAGACCATCTTCGGCGCGGAGCTGCCGGCCGATCAACGCTTCCGGCAGGCGGTCAGCGATGCCTTGGCCCGTCTTTATTCGGTGGGCAGCCGGCAAACGATCGAAGGTCTCGCCAGGCTGGGCCCGCAGGCAAAGACAGGTCCCCTGCCCTAGGTTCTCCGCCGCAGCGCCGCAGCGGCGCGCGCGCGGGCTTCGATGACGGACCAGGCGCCCGCGCGAATGTCGGCAGCCGGTGCAATCCACGATCCGCCCACAGCGACCACTTGCGGATGCGCCAGCCATTGCGTGACGTTGGTCTCATTGACGCCGCCGGTCGGACAATAGCGCACATTTGGGAACGGCCCGCTCAGAGCGCTCAGCGCCGCAAGACCGCCGGCCGGAACAGCGGGAAAGAACTTCACCAGTTCAAAGCCGCGCGTGGTGCAAGCAAGTAATTCCGAGGCGGTCTGAACTCCGGGCACGAAAGGCATGTCCAGTTCTGCCGCGGCCTGCAATAGCTCCGGTGACATGCCCGGACTGAGCGCGAACGCGGCGCCAATCCTGGCTGCGTTGGCCATATCCTGCGGAGTCACAACCGTTCCCAATCCGACGATGGCGTCGGGTACTTCGCGAAGGATCGCCTGCGCCGCCGCAAGGGCAGCATCGGTGCGCAGCGTGATTTCGACGACGCGCAGCCCGCCGGCGATCAGCGCACGCGCCAGCGGGACCGCGTCATCGGCGTTGTCGATGGTGATGACGGGCACCACCGGAGCGACGGCAAACATCGCTTCGAGCCGGGCGCGGGCCTTGTCGGAGCTCATGCGATCATTCCTTTCCTCAAGCCGGAAGCCGGCATGGCGTCCTTAGGGATCACAGCGCCGGACCACCGGATCACTATTCCCGCCAGGCGATGGCCGGCGCGCGCGGCTTCGGTCACCGAGGCGCCACTGATGCGGCCCGCCAGATAACCTGCGTTGAAGGAATCGCCGGCGGCAGTCGTGTCGAGCGGTTGAAGGACCGCCTCGGGCGGGACTTCGGAGCGATTCCCCTCCGTATAGATAATGCAACCCCGCGCGCCGGTCTTGACGACGATCTCGGCAATCCCGGCGGCGCGCAGGCGCGCGGCACAGCTATCGGCATCAGCGTCGCCAAACAGCAGCTGCTCGTCCTCGAGTGTCGGAAGCGCGAGGTCGACATGGGGCAGCAGGCTATCGAACACCCGCCGCGCCGCCGCGGCATCGCTCCAGCCGCGGGGGCGATAGTTGCCATCGAACGCGATGCGGCCACCGTTGCGACGGGCCATGGTCAGGAGTTCGATCAGCCGGGCCCGCCCGCGATCACCATAAAGCGACAGGGTGATGCCCGACAGATAGAGCCAATCGAAACGGGCCAGACGCTCCAGCGCAGCGTCGTCGATGAGATCGAAAAACTCGCGCGCCGGCGCCCGGTCGCGCCAATAGAGGAAACTTCGCTCGCCCAGGGCATTTCGCTCGATCATGTACAGGCCGGGCATGCGTCCCGGTAACCGCAGCACCTCGTCGACGTGGATGCCCTCGGCGCGCCAGGCGTCGAGCATTGTGCTGCTCAGGGAATCGTCGCCCAGTGCGGTGACATAGGACGTCTCGATTCCCAGGCGGGCGAGATAGAGCGCGGTGTTCAGCGTATCGCCGCCGAAGGCCCTCGAAAACAGTCCGGCGCCGCCGTCGGACAGTTCCACCATGCATTCGCCGATCGACGCGACTCTCATCAGATTTACCTGTCCAAGCGGAAGCGACTTCTTACTAGCTCGCTCCGCCGCAAACAACCGGGACCGTTAGTGGCCACCCACCTCCACGTCGACGTTAGCCGCACGCAGTGAGGCGATGGTGGCCTCAAGATGGGATCGGTCTCTGGTCTCGATCACGACTTCGAGGACCACCGCCTTGGCCGGCAGATCGGTGAAGATGCGCTGATGAGATACCTCAACGATGTTGGCGCCTGATTTGCTGAGCAAAGCGACCACCGTGGCAAGCTGACCCGGCCGATCGACAATGTCGAACCTCAGCTGCGACAGGCGGCCTTCCCGCGCGAGCTGGCGGGTCAGCACGCCGGACAACAGCCGCGTATCGATATTGCCGCCGCTGAGCACGAGGCCGACCGTGCGGCCCCTGAAGCGAGCCTCATCGGCGAGGATCGCCGCCAGACCGGCGGCGCCGGCGCCTTCCGTCACGGTCTTCTCGATGGTGATGAGAAGGCTCAGCGCCTGCTCGATCTGCTGTTCGGTCACCAGCACGATGTCATCGACCAGCGCGCCTACGATCTGCGACGTGATACGGCCGGGCGCCTTGACCGCGATGCCCTCCGCGAGCGTGTCGCCGCGCATCGGAAGCTGTTGCCCCTTGATGACATTGTACATTGACGGATAAAGCGCGGCCTGCACGCCGATGACCTCGATACCGGGCTTGAGCGTCTTGGCGGCAACCGCCATGCCGGAGATGAGACCCCCTCCCCCGATCGGCACCAGCAGGACGTCGAGGTTGGGCACCGCAGCGAGCATCTCGAGCGCGATGGTGCCCTGACCGGCGATGATCCCGGGATCGTCGTAGGGATGGATGAACGTCAATCGCTGTTCGCGGCCGAGATCCGCGGCCAGAATGGTGGCTTCCTCGAGCGTTGCACCGCCTTCGATTACCTTCGCGCCGTGCCGCCGCGTGTTCTCGATCTTCACGGTGGGCGTTCCCACCGGCACGAAGATGGTGGCAGGTATCGAAAGGCAGGCCGCGTGGTAAGCGACCCCCTGCGCGTGGTTTCCCGCCGACGCCGCGATCACCCCTCGCCGCCGCTCGTCGGCCGACAAGGCCGACAGCCGATTGAGCGCGCCGCGCTCCTTGAATGTCGCCGTGAACTGCAGGTTTTCGAATTTGAGCCATATGCTGGCGCCCGTGATGTCGGACAATGTGCGGCTGCGATCGAAATTCGTCAGTTTCACGAAGTCGCCGAGCACACCCGCGGCTCTCTCGATGTCGCGAAGCGTGACCGGCAGGTTTGCCAGGGATGTTCTTGTCGTATCAGTCATCGCGATCGACTCTCCGCCGGTGGCCTGCAAGCTTTCCACAAATTGCTTTAAACATAAAATTATCGCTTTTCATGCCCACAGGTCATGTTAGCATCGACAGATACGATACTTCAGGAGAAACTGCGTGCCCGCTGCCGTGCCCATGATGACAAAAGACCGCCGCTTCGGCTACGAGGCCGCCGGCCATCATGCGTCACAGCCGCTGGTGTTTCTGCATGGAATAGGTGGCGCGGCACGGGCATGGCGGGGCCAGCTCGACGCATTCGGCGATCGTTACCGCGCGATCGCATGGGATATGCCGGGCTATGGTGGCTCCGCGGCATTGCCGGCCGTCAGCATTTCCGCCCTCGCCGACGCCCTGCGGGATTTCCTGCTGCAGGTCGGCGCGACCAACCCGATCCTGGTCGGACATTCGATCGGCGGCATGATTGTTCAGCAGGTGCTGTCGACAAGCCCCGACATCGCCGGCGCCATCGTTCTGGCGCAGACCAGCCCGGCATTTGGCAAGCCCGATGGCGACTGGCAGAAGGCTTTCATTGACGCGCGGCTCGGCCCGCTCGACCGCGGTGAAACACTCGCTTCCCTCGCCCCGTCACTGGTGAGGGAATTGGTCGGTGATGATCCCGATGCCAGCGGTATCCAGCTTGCACGCGACTGCATGGCCGCCGTACCTGAAGCGACCTATCGCGCGACGATGCTGGCATTGATGGGCTTCGACCTTCGCCATGCGCTGAAGAATATCGCGGCGCCGACGCTGGTGCTGTCGGGATCAAAGGACAATAATGCGCCGGCGCCGATGATGGCGAAGATGGCAAGCTATATTCCGTCGGCGCGATACGTGGAGATCGAAGGCGCCGGCCACCTCGTCAATCTCGAGCGCGCCGAAGCGTTCAACGCCGCTTTGGATCTGTTCCTCGAGGCGAATGTGGCTACAACACAAGTGACGGCATGATGACGGTACAAGTCAGCAAAAGCGCAACCGCAATCGGCAAGATCAATCTGGATGCGCCGATCTTCGATCCCGGCGCGTTCCGGCTCAATGACGAACAGGCCGGGATCATCGCGTCCGCACGCGAGCTAGGCCAGACCGTGTTCGCCGGCCGCGCTGCGGCGTACGATCGTGAAGCCAAATTCCCGAGCGAGAATTATCTGGATTTGCATCGCGCGGGACTGCTCGGCATCGCCATTCCGAAGCAGCACGGCGGTCTCGGCGCCGGCTACCAGACTTATGCTTTGGCCGCCGCCGAGATCGGCCGCTATTGCGGCGCGACCGCGCTGACCTGGAATATGCACGTCTGCTCGACGCTGTGGTCCGGACCGCTGGCCGACGATCTCGATATGGACGCCGAGACCCGCGCGGAACACGAGCGCCGGCGCGCCGTGCATTACAGGCGCATCGTCGAGGACGGCGCGGTTTATTCGCAGCCGTTCTCGGAAGGTGGCGCGGCGGCGGCCGGTGGCGTCGCGTTCGGCACCGAGGCCAGGCCCGTCAAGGGCGGCTGGATCGTCAACGGCAAGAAGATCTTCGCGTCGCTTTCGGGCCACGCCGATTATTACGGCGTGCTCTGCACCGAGATCGCCGAGGGAGAAAAGGCCTCACGCCGCAACACGCTTTACCTTGCTTTGCCGGCGAAATCCGACGGCCTATCCGTGGTCGGCGACTGGGATCCGCTGGGGATGCGCGGCACGGTGTCCCGGACGCTGCTGTTCAAGGATGTGTTTGTGCCGGAGGATGCGGCGCTGATGCCGCGCGGCGTCTATTTTCAGGCGGCGATGCGCTGGCCGCACATGTTCCTGACGCTGTCGCCGACCTATGTCGGCCTGGCGCAGGCGGCCTACGATTTCACGGTGCGCTATCTGCGTGGCGAGGTGCCGGGCACGCCGCCGGTGAAGCGCCGGATGTATCCGACCAAGCAGATCGCGGTGGCGCAGATGCAGATCAAGCTCGAGCAGATCAAGGCGATCTGGTTTCAGGCCGTCACCGAAGCCCGTGCCAATCCCTCGAAAGAACAGGTTCTGCGCGCCTATGCCGCGCAGTATTCCGTGATGGAAGGCGCCAACGAGATCGCCACGCTGGCGATCCGCACCTGCGGCGGCCAGGCGATGCTGAAATCGCTGCCGCTGGAGCGGATTTATCGCGACAGCCGTTGCGGCTCGCTGATGCTGCCGTGGACCGCTGAACTCTGTCTCGACCGCATCGGCCGCGAAGCGCTGTACGAGACCGGCGAATCGGACGAGTAGAAGGTGAATCTCTGCAGCCTGATCGAGCGCAACGCCGCCTTCGCGCCCGGCAAGGCCGCGATTATTTTCGAAGGCGAGACGTTGAGCTATGCGGCGTTGCGCGCCCGCATCGACCAGGTGGCACGCGCGCTCAAAGCCGAATACGGGATCGGCCGCGGCGATCGCATCGCGATCCTGAGCCTGAACCGGCCCGACTATCTCGTATTGCTCTATGCCTGCGCTCGGCTCGGTGCCATGCTGGTGCCGCTGAACTGGCGGCTCGCGGCAGCCGAACAATTGTTCATCCTGTCGGACGCCTCCGTAAAAGTGCTGGTGCTCGAGCAGGCCTTTGCCGAAATTCTGCCGACGCTGAAACAGAGCCTGCCCGACGCCAGCATCGTGGGGCTCGATTTTGTGCCTCCGGGAGGGATCATATTCGACGCGTTGCTCACGCATGCGCGCGGCGACGGCCGCCATCCGGATAGCGATCTCAGCTGTCCGCTGCTGCTGGTCTACACCTCCGGCACCACAGGAAGACCCAAGGGCGCGGTGCTGCGGCAGGAAGCGCTGCTGTGGAACGGGGTGATGAGCCAGCACATGCATGGCCTCACGTCAGAAGATCATGTCCTCACGGTACTGCCCTTCTTCCACGTCGGCGGCCTCAACATTCAAACCACGCCGGCGTTGCACCATGGCGCGACGGTCACGATCCATCGGCGTTTCGCGCCTGACGCAACGCTGTCGGCGATCGCGCAGGAGCGTCCTACCTTGACCGTACTGGTGCCAGCGATCATTCAGGCGGTGACCGACCATCCCGGCTGGGCTTCGGCCGATTTGTCGTCGCTCAGAGCCGTCTCGACCGGATCTACCATCGTGCCGCCGTATCTGATCGACCGCTTCATCGCCCGTGGCGTGCCGGTGCTTCAGGTCTATGGCTCGACCGAGACCTGCCCGATCGCGGTTTACACCCGTCTTGGCGGCGATCTTTCACGCATGGGTTCAACCGGCCTGGCCGGCCTGTGCTGCGAGGCTGTCATCATCGACGATAGCGGCACCGAGCTGCCGCCGGACACAACGGGTGAAATCGCCGTGCGCGGCCCCAACGTATTCTCGCAATATTGGGGCCACGAGGAAGCCACGAGGGAAGCGCTCCATGACGGCTGGTATCGCACCGGCGATATCGGCCGCCGCGATGCGGATGGTTATTTCTGGGTGCACGATCGCAAGAAAAACCTGATCATCTCCGGCGGCGAAAACATCTATCCGGCGGAAGTCGAACGCGCGCTGCTGGAACATCCCGACATCGTGGAATGCGCCGTCATCGGCCGGCCCGATCCGAAATGGGATGAGGTGCCGGTGGCCTATGTCATCAAGCGCGCCGGGTGTTCGATCGAGGTCGAGGATCTGAAGGCGCATGTGCTGACGCAGCTCGCCCGCTTCAAGGTGCCGCGCGATATCGTTTTTGTCGACGATCTGCCACGCACGGCCTTGGGCAAGGTGCAGCATTTCCTGTTGCGGCAGCTCGACCAACCAGCGCTCACGCAAGGAGAGACGTCTTGAAAATCGCGGTGCTTGGCGGCGGCAACGGCTCGTTCGCGGCCGCGGGCGATTTTGCGCTGCAGGGCCATGATGTCAGCCTGTGGCGGCGCGATGCAGTGGGGGTTGCGGAGCATCGCGCGGCCGGCTCGCGCATCGTCCTCAAGGACGCAAACGGCCGGCACGACGTGCAACTGGCGCTGGTGACATCTGATATCGCCGCGGCGATCCGCGACGCCGAGCTGATCCTGTGCCCTGCGCCGGCCTTTGCCCAGCCCGATATCGCAACGCAGATCGCGCCGCATCTGCGCGACGGACAGGTGGTGTTTCTGCCACCGGCGACGTTCGGCTCGATGATATTCGCTTTGGCCGCGCGCGACGCCGGCAATCGCGCCACGGTCAGCTTCGCCGAAACCGGTACGCTGCCATGGCTGACGCGCAAACACGGGCCGTTTGAGGTCGCGATCACGATCCGCGCCAGGCGGCTGCCGGTCGGGGTATTTCCGCTTCATACCGCCGACCGCGCCCTGGCGGTCATCGGGCGCGCCTTTCCCGGCGTGATCGAACCGTGCGGCGACGCGCTGTCGGCGGCGCTGATGAATGCCGGACCGATCATCCATCCGCCGCTGATCGTGATGAACGCAGGTCCCATCGAGCACTTCGAACGCTGGGACATTCACAAGGAGGGCACGCAGGCCTCGATCCGACGGGTCACCGACGCACTCGATGCCGAACGGATCGCGGTCCGCGAGGGCTTCGGTTATCGCGGTCCGCACTTTCCGCTGGCCCATCACTACGCGACCGAGGGCGAGCCATGGATGTACGGCCGCGGATCGCATGATCGCCTGACCGATTCCGGCGACTGGCGCGAGCGGATCGTGCTCCGGGAGCATCGCTACATGCGAGAGGATCTGCGGCTCGGCCTTTCCCTGCTGGTCTCGGTGGCTGAACTCGCCGGGGTCGCGACACCGCTGGCGAAAGCCTTTCTCGCCATCGGCGGCGCGATCTGCGGCGAGGATTTCATGACAGAAGGCCGCACCCTCGGCGCGCTCGGTCTCGGCGACTTCAGCCGCGACCGGCTGCAAACCCTGTTGCGCGAGGGATTTGCCAAATGACCACCCTTCCCGCCATTGCCTGCCTTGGCGCCGGCCGCATGGGCCGCGGCATCGCCGTGGCCTTTGCCTATGCCGGTCACGCCGTCACCATGATCGACGTCAAGCCACGCCCCGCGGAACAGTTTGCGGCCCTTGAGGCCGAGGCGCTCGGGGAAGTCGGCAAAACGCTGGCAAGTCTGGCCCGGTTCGGATTACTGACCGAGCAGGATGCCAACACAGTGGCCGCGCGGGTCACCGTGGTACCCGCGCCGAATATGGCTGCCGCGCTCGCTGACGCCCGCATGGTGTTCGAAGGCGTGCCCGAAGTGGTCGATCTGAAGCGCGACGTGCTGGCGGCGGCCTCGAAATGCGTCGGACCTGACGTGATCATCGCCTCGACCACGTCGACCATTCTGGTCGACGATTTATCAGGCTCGGTCGAGCATGTCAGGCGCTTTCTCAACGTGCACTGGCTGAACCCGGCCTATCTGATTCCGCTGGTCGAGATTTCGCCGGGGGCCGCGACCGATCCTGCCGTCACCGCGCGGGTCAAGGCCCTGCTTGAGGGCATCGGCAAGGTGCCCGTGGTATGCGCCGCAACGCCGGGGTTCATTGTGCCGCGTATCCAGGCGCTCGCGATGAACGAGGCGGCGCGGATGGTCGAAGAAGGGGTCGCCAGCGCCGAAGATATCGACAAGGCGATCCGGTACGGTTTCGGATTCCGCTACGCGGTGATGGGTCTATTGGAATTCATCGATTGGGGCGGCGGCGATATTCTGTATTACGCCAGCCGTTACCTCGAAGGCGCGCTGGGCAGCGACCGCTATCGCGCGCCCGAGGTGATTTCGCGCAATATGCATGAGGGCCGCATCGGCATGCGGACCGGCGCCGGCTTCCTCGATTATGCCGGCCTCGATATCGAGCGCCACCGCGAGCAGCGCCTCGCGACGCTGGTCGAACTGCTCAGGCATTTTGGCCTGGCAAGGCCGCCAGTGCTTTAGCCGAACACATCCTGCAGCACGCCCTCGCGAACCACCGCGACGCCATCCAGCTCGATCGTGGTCCCCATGACAGGAAGATCGAAATGCCCAGCGGTGTAGCGCCCGGCGAATTCGTTGGCGCCGGTCGAAAACAGGAAGTTGCCGGCCACCGCGCGCAGCTCGGTGCCGTTGGTGTCGCGCTGGTCGTACATCGTCAGCGCTTCGTAGCGCGCAGCGGGATTCATGCCGAACCCGACATGGGATACCGCATAGGCTTCGCGGTCGCCCCATGCGGCGAGATAGGCGCGCATCATCGCGGCATCGGCGCCCTCGCCCTCGAGATCGGTGACGTAATCATCCTTCAATGTCATCCGGATCGGCGACGTCAGATAGCGCTTGAAGGTGAGATTGATGTCGCCGGCCGCCATCACCAGCGTGCCGTTGACGGTGCCGCTCTTGGGAAAGCTCACCACAATGCCGCCCGGCCAATGCGCCAGCGTTCCCGGCTTGTCGGTCCAGCCCCAGACGCCGACCGTGGAGGCACCGACCATGTCGACATCGAGCTCGGTACCCGCCTTCGAGGTCACCCGCATCCGCCTGGTTCCGCGCAGTATTTTTGCCGCCGCCCGCACGCGTTTTTCCAGCGCCAGATCCGGCACCATGCGCTCGAGCGCTTCGGGATGCTCATTGGAGATATTGAGAATGCGGGCGCCCGCCTTGAGTATTTCCGGCGTCTCGACCGCGTGCATCAGGCCCTCGATGGTGCAATCGACCACGAAGCCCGCCTGCTGCAGCGCGGTTATGACCGGCCCGAGCCGCTGAATCGCCTCGCTGGCGCCGGTGGAGCGGACCGGCACGATCTGCCGGTTGCGCGGCGTCGGCACGATGACGTGGAAGGGCCTCGCACCCATCCGCAGCAGCGCAAGTTCGGCCAGATGGACATTGAGCGCACGCGACTGCGTTTCCGACAGGATCGCGGCGGTGTCGCCCGGCTTGACCGCGCAGCGTTCGAAAATCTCGCAAAACGCGTCGATCCATTTTGCTTCGATGCGGTCCGCCAACATCCATCATCTCCACTTCAAGAATTGCATCAAACTTCCGGAAACCCGCGCAGCAGATAGGAGCGCACCGCCTGCAACAGGCCGTTCAGGATCAGCCCGAGCAGCGAAATCGTGATCAGCGGCACAAACATGTCGACGGCATGAAAAGTCCGCGCCGCCGTCACCAGCAGATGGCCGAGACCGTCGCTGGAGGTGATCATTTCCGCGAGAAACACCACGATGCACGAAATCACCAGCCCGATGCGGCAGCCGGTCAGGATCGACGGCACGGCGGCCGGCAGCACCACCTTGAACAGCACCTGACGGCGCGGCGTGCCCGCTGCCATCGCCGACCAGATCAGCTTCTGCTCGACCATCGATGCCCCGTAATAGGTCGACAGCAGTATAGGAAACAGCGCATCCGCGGCGACCAGCGTGATCTTTGACGCGTGGCCGAATCCCAGCAACAACAGCAGCGCCGGATATAACGCGACCTTGGGTAACGGCGCCAGCACCCGCACGATGGGGCGGACCACGGCATTGACCGCCGGATGGGCCGCCGCGGCCAACCCGATGCCGACGCCGAGAATGGCCGCGATCGAAAATCCCGCGAACAGCCGCAACAGCGTGATCCCGATCTCCTGCTGAAAGGTGCCGGTGAGAAGTTGCTGCGCCAGACGCATAAATACCAGGCCGGGCGGCGGCAGCAGCGACAGCGGCGCATATCCCAGGGAGTCAATGGCCTGCCACACGCCTATCAGCAGCGCGATCGGAACGATCCCCAGCAGAACATCCGATGTGAAGGCGCGCGCGTTCATGAAAAGCTCAAGGGCAGGTCGAAGCGCGGCTCCGACCATCTGACCAGCCTGCCGCGCAGGTTCTCGAACGCGGCATCAAGACCGATGCCCATCGCACCGACGATGATGATCATCGCGAACACGGTGTCGTACTGTCCCATATCGAGCGCGTTGAACAGGATATTTCCCGCACCCGACTGCCGGGCAATCATCTCGCTCGTGATCATCGTAATCAGCGCCAGCACCAGGCCGGTGCGGCAGCCGGTGAGAATTTCCGGCAGCGCCGCCGGCAGCACGATCCGGATCATGCGCTGCCGCGCCGACAGTCCCATGGCCGCGCCCGACCACAGCATCTTCTCCTCGACAGCCCTGGCACCCTGAAAGCTGTGATAGATCACGGGAAGGCTGACTCCGAGAAAGATCACCAGGGTTTTCGCGATGTCGCCGACGCCGAGCCAGAGCATGATGATCGGCATCAGCGCCGCCTTCGGCACCGGATAGATGATCATCAAGAGCGGATTGAAAAACGACGCGACGGCGCGGCTGCGGCCCATCATCAATCCCAGCGGAATCGAAACCGCCAGCGCCAGCGCGAAGCCGACGGCCATGCGTCGGAGCGAAGCAGCAATATTGATCAGCGCTTCCTTGTCGCCGAGGATCGAGGGGATCGCGCGCAGCGCTTTCAGCGCGGTCGGAAAGCTTTCGGTATTGAGGATCAGTGCACCAATCTGCCAGATAGCGAGCAGGCCGAGGCAGGCCAGCAGAGGCGCCAGGCGCGAGAGCACCGTGCGCGCAACCGTCATGGCCGCAGCTCGTCTTCGCTGGTATCGTCGATCATCCCCTCGATATCGACCACGTATTTCTGGTAACGGGAATCGAGCAGCAGTTCCGCGCGCCGGCGCGGCCGCGGCAGATCGATGTCGACGACCTCCTTGATGCGGCCGGGTGAGCGCGTCATCACCACGACCTTGTCGGACAGAAACACCGCCTCCTCGACCGAGTGCGTGACAAACAGCACCGTCTTGCGATCGCGTTCCCAGATGTTGAGCAGGTCGTTCTGCAGCCGCGTGCGGGTATGCGCATCCAGCGCGCCGAACGGCTCATCCATCAGCAGCACCGCGGGGTGATAGGCCAATGTCCGCGCCAGCGCGACGCGCTGCTTCATGCCGCCGGACAGCTCCTTGGGGTAAAAATCCTCAAAACCCTTGAGCCCGACCATCTCGATCAGCGCGCGGCTCTGCGCCTCGGCTTCCGCAGGTTTCACGCCCTGCTGGCGGGGGCCATACATCACATTGCCGAGCACGCTCTTCCAGGGGAACAGCGCGAACTCCTGAAATACCGGTCCCCGGTCCGGACCGGGCCCGGTGATCGGCTTGCCCTTCATGGTGGCGACGCCCTGCGTCGGGCTGACAAAGCCGCCGACGATATAGAGCAGCGTCGATTTTCCGCAGCCGGATGGACCAAGAATGGAAACGAAGGCGCCATCCTCGACGGTCAACGAAATCTCTGACAACGCCAGATGCTGTTGACGCCCGGAGGTCTGGAAAATCTGCGAAACCCGGTCGATCTCGATCATGGCTGTCGCCAGCCCGCGCCGCGGGGCAGATTCAGCCTGAATGTCCGGGCGCAGTGGCAATAGCTTCATTCTCGCTTCTTTTCACGATGGGGTTTCGTCCAGCACGGCCACCCGTTCGGGACGCCGTTACTGCAGCGGCGCCACGATGGTCGGATGCTTGAACTGCGCGACGTCCATCTTCGGCAGCATGCCCGTCGCGGCGTAGATATCCAACATCTTCTGGATCGCATCGAAATTCGGCGCGGCGCCGGGATCGCGGGCGAAATCATTGTCCTTGAGCAGATAGGTGTCCAGCACTGCCACCGGCGCCTTCAGCACTTCGGAAACGACCTTGAGCGTTTCCTCGCGATTGGCCAGCGCCTTCTTCATGCCCGAAGTGATATCGCGCACATAGGCTTTTGCCAGTTCCGGATTCTTGTCGACAAAGTCGGCACGGCAGGCTTCGACAATGTGGACAATGTTCGGCATCGCCTCGGACAGCGAAAACAGCTTCCGGATACCGCCTTTGGCCTCGGCGCGCGCGGCGAACGGCTGGTTCATGTTGACGGCATCGATGCGTCCCTGGCGCAGCGCTTCCTCGGAAACCGCGAAACCCACCTCAACCAGTTTGATGTCCTTTTTCGGATCCACGCCGTTCTTCTGCAACAGCATCGCGAAGGGACCGTAGGTGCCGCCGCCGATCACATTGATGCCGACGGTCTTGTCCTTGAGGTCCGCGACGGTCTTGATCGGCGAATCGTCTTTCACCGCCCAATAGACCGAGAACCCGCCGGGCTTTTCGAACACATGCTGGGCGACGATATAGGCCTTCAAATTGCCGCCGACGACGCCATTCGCCAGCGATAGCGGCCCCTGGGTCGCGCAATCCAGCGCACCGGCCGCCAGCGCCTGCGTCATCGGCGCGGTTCCCTGGAACTGGGTCCATTCGATATTATAGGTTTTGCCTAGATCGGGAAATTCCGCCGGCCGGCGCATCATCCAGTATTTGGATTCTTCGGCCGGAATGGTCCAGCCGACACGGATCGTCTGCTGCGCGAAGGCTGAATCGACGCCGGCAAAAACCGCCGCCGCTGCCGCAACCGTCACAATCCACCTCGAAACTATCCGCATCATGCCTCTCCGCTTCCCGATGCCAACCGACGCCGGCGCCAACAACCCGCCAGAAGCCTTTCATGCTTCAAACAATCAGGCAAGCCACCGAATTCTGCCACAACGGTCTTTGACAAGTTCCTTGCGGCGTGCGGTCTGGCCTTATCGCCGGAGTACAGCGCGTACCGGTGCGGCATCGAGGCCCGAAAGCTTCAGCGGGAGCGCAATCAATTCATAATCGCCAGGAGCAACATCAGCCAGCGCAAGATTCTCGATGATCCTGAGATCGTGGGCGCGGCAGAGCATGTGGGACGGAAGATCCTTGGACGCCTCAGGATCAATCGAGGGAACATCCACACCAATCAGGCGAGTGCCACGAACGGCTAAATGCTCCACGACACCCGGGGCCAGCGCGCGGAAACCCGTGGGCCAGACCATCGGATCGATCCGGCCCATCAATCTGAACAACAATCGTGGCGGAGCGTCGTCAAGAACGCCTGCGATTTCGTCAAGATCACAGAGAGGTCCTTCGCCCCGAGCGTCGATAACCCTTGCCGGGCCGATAAAGTCGGCAAGATCCAGCTGATCGATACTGGCACCCTTGGGATCGTAATGCAGCGGCGCGTCGGCGTGCGCTCCACAATGCGTTGACATAGCGATCTCGGCGACGTTGACCGGGCAATCCGGCCCGATGTTGAATGTCTGCCTGGTCTGAAAAGCGGCGTCACCGGGAAACACGCCCATGCCGGCGCGAAGCAATGGCGAGATATCGATCAAAGCCATTACAGTTCAGTCCTCGCCTGCCACAGTTCCGGGAAAAGCACCACGTCCAGCATGCTCCTCAGATAGGAAACCCCCGACGTGCCACCCGTTCCGCGCTTGAAGCCGATGATCCGCTCAACCGTCGTCACATGGTTGAAGCGCCAGCGGCGGAAATAATCCTCAAAATCAACCAGCTTTTCAGCGAGTTCATAAAGCTCCCAGAAGCGGGCCGGATCGCGATAGACCACCAACCATGCTGCCTGAACGCTGTGGTTCGCCCTATGCGATTCGGAGACGTCGCGTTCGATCACGCTTTGGTCGATAGGAAGACCGCGACGATGCAGCATTTGTATCGTCAGATCATAAATACTCGGGGCTCGGCGAGCCGCTTCGAGCCGGTTCAGAACCGGCTCGTCCTGCGCGTGAGAACGCATCATCGCGGCATTCTTGTTGCCGGCGACAAACTCGATCAGACGATATTGATATGATTGAAAGCCGGATGAGCTTCCGAGCGAATCCCGAAATTGGGTATATTCGCTCGGCGTCATCGTGCGAAGCACGTCCCAGGCCGAGTTGAGCTGCTCGAGAATGCGGGACACGCGCGTCAGCGTCTTGAACGCCTGCTGCAGATTATCCGCGGCGATCAGCCGGCAGGTGACAGTCAACTCATGGAGGGCAAGCTTCATCCAGAGTTCGGATGTCTGATGCTGGATGATGAACAGCATCTCGTCATGGGCCGTGGACAGCGGCTGCTGCGCATTCAGGATGTTGTCGAGCCGCAGATAGTCCGAGTAAGACATGCTTTCGCGAGAGCTCATCGCCTGTCGCCTTTCGAGCTTCCCGGTCATTGCTTGAAACCTTAAAGAATTGGTGTTTGGAGTCAATCGAGCCATTAAGGCGTTTATGCTTGAATAATTCATCAGCCGGCGCTTGATTGACAGCGACGTCTTCGAGCAATCGGGCACGCGTGGATCGCATGGCCCCGATTTTTATGAGGTCCCAAACGATGTCCGCCGCTACCCTTGTCTCACGCGATGCCTGCGTTGCGCGCGATACCAGCGATCCGCTGGGTATTTTACGCGATCGCTTTGTTATTCCGGATGGCGTGATCTATCTCGATGGCAATTCGCTCGGACCCATGCCACGCGCGGCAGCGAACGCGCTACGCCACACGGTCGAACAGGAGTGGAGCCAGGATCTGATCAAGAGCTGGAACTCGGCCGGATGGTTCGACATGCCGCTGCGGCTCGGCGATCGTATCGGCGCGCTGATAGGCGCGGCTCCCGGCCAGAGCGTTGTTTGCGACACGACGTCGATCAACTTGTATAAGGCCGTTCATGCCGCGATGGGAATGAGGCCTGATCGAGATGTGGTGATTGCGGAATCCGCATCCTTCCCAACCGACCTCTACGTCATCGAGGGCGCCATGGCGTCCGCCGGGCGGCCGATGCGGCGGCGATTGGTGGGCGTGGATGGCCCGTCTGTCGAGGACCTGCTCGACGAAAAGGTCGCGGTCGTCGTGCTCTCGCATGTCGACTATCGCACCGGTGCATTGCTTGATGTCGCCGCGATTACCCAACAGGTCCACAAAGCGGGCGCGCTGGTGGTGTGGGATATCTGTCATTCCGCGGGGGTGATTGAAGTTGGATTTGATCGCCACGAAATCGATTTTGCAGTCGGCTGTACCTACAAATACCTGAATGGCGGCCCGGGATCGCCGGCCTTTATAGCGGTTGCAAAGGCTCATCAGGCCACAGCGAGGCATCCCCTGTCGGGCTGGTGGGGGCATGCCGCTCCTTTTGCCTTCGAGCGTGATTTCCAACCCGACGCCGGCATCAAACGCTTTCTTTGCGGAACACCGCCGATCATTTCGCTGCGCGGCGTTGACGTTGCTCTCGATGCGCTGGAAGGCGTCGAGATTGCAGCTTTAAGGGAGAAGAGTGTTGCGCTTACCGAGCTCTTCATTGCCCGCCTGACGATGCTTCTGCCCGACCTCGATATCGTGACCCCTCGTCAACCGGCGCTGCGCGGCAGTCAGGTCGCGATCGCCTTCAAAGAGGGTTATTCGATCGTGCAGGCGATGATCGAACGGAGCGTCATAGGCGATTTTCGTGCGCCCGACATCATGCGCTTTGGCTTCGCGCCGTTTTATCTGCGATTCGCAGATGTCTGGGATGCTTGCGAGATACTCGCCGCATGCATCCAGGCCGAGGTCTGGCGGGAACCCCGCTACCGCCAACGTCTAGCCGTGACTTAGAGCATGATTCAACTGGGTTGAATCATGCTCGTCGTCCATCTTCTTGTTTGAGCATGATCTCCGCGCAAACGCCTCTGGCGTTTGTCGCGAGGGGAAACCGGTTCCCACTTTTCCGGATCATGCTCTAAAACCACCGGTCACAACCAGCCCGAATATCGCCCGGGGTG
>Ga0302324_100005910_pt1 | contig 26579 bp, 21 predicted proteins | sample Palsa_T0_1_FD_201949 | JGI IMG/M metagenome (GOLD analysis project Ga0302324, IMG submission 201949) | Peat permafrost microbial communities from Stordalen Mire near Abisko, Sweden - Palsa_T0_1 | ecosystem: Environmental > Terrestrial > Soil > Palsa > Peat permafrost | place: Sweden: Abisko...
ACATACTGGTTGTCATCTAGTATTAGTAACATTATAGTATTGACCAAGGAACAGTAGCGCGATGGAAGAGAGCCAGGTACGTAAATTTCAGAAAGACCTTAACGGCGGCCTCGTGGCACTCGTCCTTCTGGCGGTGCTCGCTGCCAGTCAGGAAGACCTCTATGGATACGAAATCGCGAAGCGGCTGCAGAAGGCGAATGAAGGCGAAGCGCTCTTTAAGGAGGGGACCGTGTACCCGGTGCTGCGGGCGCTGAGTGCCGCCGGGCTCCTGACGAGCCGCATCGTTCCCTCGTACTCGGGTCCCGCACGGCGCTATTACCGCATCACCGAAGAGGGCCGCACCATGCTGCGCCAGTACCGCGACGTGTGGCGGCAGACACGCGACTTCGTCGATCGTTTCATTGAGGCAGGAATCACCCCATGACACCGGCCGCCCCCCGTTCTATTGACGCCTACCTGAAACAATTGCAGGCGGCGCTCGCGGATCAGGACCCCGCGCTCATCCAGGATGCTGCCTACGACGCGGAAGAATACCTGCGCGCCGAGATCGCCGCACACCCCGATAAGTCCGAGGCGGACGTGCTTGAGCTTATCGCCAGCACCTACGGTGCGCCCGAAGAAGTCGCGGCGGCGTATCGCGAGAGTGAGGCCAAAGTCAAAGCTGCACTGCACGCGCCGACGCCCCCGGCCGCGCACACGCCGAGCATGCTGCAGCGCTTCTTCAGCGTGTACCGCGATCCGCGTTCGTATACCTCGGTGTTTTTCATGCTGCTCGCGCTCGCGACCGGCATCGTGTATTTCGTGATTGCCGTGGTCGGCATTGCCGTGTCGCTGGGTCTTTCCACCTTGATCATCGGCATTCCGTTTTTCCTGGCCTTCATCGGAGTCGTGCGCGTCATCTCGCTCGGCGAAGGGCGCCTGATAGAAGCGATGACCGGAGAGCGCATGCCGCGCCGGCCGGTGCATCCGGGCCCCGCCTTGGGGCTTTGGGCGAGGATCGGCGCGATGCTGAAGGACAGCCGCACCTGGACGACGCTTGCCTATTTCATTTTGATGCTGCCGCTTGGCATCGCCTATTTCGTGATCGCCATTGTTGGCCTGTCCGTGGGTCTGTCCTGCATTTTCGCTCCGCTCGTCGGACTTCTCGAGCACGTCGGCTTCGTCCATGCCACGCTGACCATGGAGCCCGCGTGGCTCGCAGCGACACTGCCGCTGGGAGTCCTGGGAATCCTTGGCGTCGTGGTCCTCACCACCTTGATGCACGCCGCACGCGGCATAGGCCGCATGCATGCGCGCATCGCAAAGCGTCTTCTCGTCACTCTCAGCTGAGAGCGCCTTGGTTTTCCAGGCGACGCTCGATCGCCTGCGGTGCAAAGAGCGCGCGTTCGCCGCTTGCGTGCCTCGCTTCGCCTTGCGCATGCGTTGACTGGCTCGAAAGTTGCCGTTGCAGCAAAGCAACAATTGACGCTAACGCATTAAAATTAATCGGCCAGTCTTGTTGTGGCCCCGCTTATTGTCATACGATTCAAGCGTAACGGCGCGCCGATCCTATTGAGCCTGCCAGCCCCAACGGGCAAGCCAAATGCGGCCATGCATGAGGGATCGTCGGCTGCCGAGGGAACAACTAAAAAACCGTGGAGCCGTCAATCATGAGCGTCCGCCAATACCCGAGCCGAACCCTATGGACAGCAGTGGCGCTAGGCGCCGCACAATGGGCGACGGCACAGAACGCGCCGGCCTCGAGTGAGGAGCCACTCGCGCAGGTCGTCGTCACCGGCTCCCTGATCAAGCGCACCGATACGGAGACGCCAAGTCCGGTGCAGGTCATCAGTGAGAAGGAGTTGCTCGACAGCGGCTACACCAACGTCTCCGACGTGCTGCGCAACCTCTCAGCCAACGGCCAGGGCGCGCTCAGCCAGGGCTTCGGGCAAGCGTTCGCCTCGGGTGGCTCGGGCATTGCGCTGCGCGGTCTGACGGTGGGCGACACGCTCACACTGATCGACAGCGAACGCATGGTCGCCTATCCGTTGAGCGACGATGGCGAGCGCAGCTTCGTCGACGTCACGGCGATTCCGTTCAACGCCATCGAAAGCGTCGAGGTACTCAAGGACGGCGCATCCGCACTGTACGGTGCCGACGCGATCGCCGGTGTGGTCAACATTAAATTGAAGCAGAGCTACGTCGGTTCGGAGCTCACAGCAGAAGGCGGCACCAGTCAGCACGGGGACGGCTCGACCATGCACGCGGCCGGGATACTCGGTTGGGGCGATCTGGCAAACGACGGCTACAACATCTACATGGCGATCGACTGGCATCGGACGGATAAGATCCTCGGCAGCAGCCGCAGCGGCGATTGGACCAACCTTAATTGGAGCGGGCTGCCCGGCGGACAGAACACCAACCCCGGCGCCATCGGCGCGACCGGTCTTGTCTACCCGGACAGTGTCACCGGCTATCTGATCAATCCTGCGACGCCCAATGCTGCCGGTGTGTATCCGAATGGTCTGCCGGCGCAATCTTTCCTGCCCGGCTGCACCGCGGCCCTGCAGGCCGCTGACAAGTGCACCTTCACGTTTCCCGGCTTGCTGCAGCCGCCCTCCGAGCAGACGAACTTCCTCAGCAAGTTTACGAAGGCGCTCTCCAACGATTGGAAAATCACCGTCACGGCGTCGCTCTTTGACAGCGTCGCGCAGCAGGTTGCGCCGCCGACGGAGCCCGCCTTCGGGCACCTGCTCAACAACACCGGCGAAGAACAGGGCTCCATTCCCCTCATTGCGTGGGGCCCCGGACAGTCGTTGTCGACCAATGTTTATCCGGTGCTCTCGTTACCAGCGACTTCGCCGCTGAATCCGTACGGCGCGCGCGCGAATCTCGTCTACAGCTTCCCGGACGTCGGCCCCTGGATAATAAACACTCAAACGAATACCTACCGCCTGTTCGCGGATTTGCACGGCACCGCCGCCGGTTGGGACCTGGATGCCTCCGTCGGTCTCATGTATGCAAAGATGCAGTTGGATTTCTCCGGCGGAATCATCCCCACCGCCGCACAGGCGGCGCTGAACAGCGGCGCCTACATCCCGGGAGTCTCGCAGAACGGCGCTTCACAGTTCGCGCCCACGGTGAGCACGAGCCCTTCGAGCACTCTGGATCTCATCGATTTGCACGGCTCGCGTGAACTCTTCCAGATGCCTGGCGGACCGCTGCAGCTCGGGGCCGGGGTCCAGTATTTCCACAAGGCTCAGAACGATCAGGATCCGCCGTCGATCGCCAGCGGGACGCAAGAAGGTATCACCAACTTCACGGTCGGCTCGCAGGATGATACAGCGGGCTTCATTGAAGTCGGTGGCAAGCCCATCAAACAGCTCGAGGTGAACGCCGCCGTGCGCTATGACCATTACGATACCTATGGCGGTTCGGCGACCCCGAAATTCGGCGTCAAATACAGCCCAATCGACATGGTGACGGTGCGCGGCACCTGGGGTAAGGGATTTCGCGCGCCATCCATCTCCGAATCCGGCACCTCAGGGATAGCGTTCGGCGAGGGCAACGGTGCTGACCCGGTGCTGTGCGCGAATGGTGTCAATGCGAAAGGCTCGTACAACGCTCTGTGCTCGTATCCAGTGGTCGGTGTCGACCCGCCCAATCCCAACCTGAAGGCCGTGACCTCGACCAACGCGACCTTTGGCATCATCTTCGAACCGATCAGGCAATTCAGCGCCTCGGTGGACTGGTATCGGATCCAACTGAATAACGACATCATCTCGGCATCCGAGACCGGCTTGGGCAGCTTCGCTTCCCTCGTCCGCGGCGGGCAGGTGGTGCTGCCGGTGTGTACCAACACGACGACCAACGGCATTGCGTGCACGACCGCCAATGTGCTGACGCCAGTCGGATATCCGATTTACAGTAGTTTCCCCTACGAGAATGCGGGTACCACCAAGACCTCGGGAATCGACGTCGACCTGCGCAGCCGATTCGATGTCGGCGCAGTCGGCACGCTCACCGCGGAGCTCAACTACACCTATATTTCCCAGTACGAGCTCGTAGTTGCCGGCGTGACCTACGATGAGGCCGGGACTCACGGGCCTGCGGAAATCTCCGGCAACACCGGCAATCCCCGGCAGCGCGGCGTGGCATCGCTGACCTGGGACAAGGGGCCGGCGACGGCTACCGTGACCGTGAACTACATCGGTGCATTCACCCTCACGGACCCCTTGGACGGTTGGAATAGCTGCCTGGTGGCAATGCAGACTTCCGGCGACAGTTACGGAGCGGCGATTACTCCGGGGGTCACGACGCTGCCGCCCGCGTGGTACCAATACTGCTCGGTGCATCACTTCACTGACGTGAACCTCTATGCCAAGTACGCAGTCAACGATCATCTGTCCGTGCACGGTTCGATCACGAACCTGTTCAATACGAATCCGCCGATTGACATGGAAACCTACGGTGGCGGCGCCTTCTACCGCTATACCACTCTCGAGCAGGACGGCGCCGTCGGCCGGTTCTTCCTCGCCGGCGTGACCTACCGCTTCTGACGGAATTGATGCCTCGCTGTGGGGGAGCAGACGCTCCCCCGCTTCCTTGCACACCTCATGGCCCGACGCTGCGCTCAGAGCATCGGCATTCGCGGCTACACTGGGCGTCATGCGTGAGCGCGCGTGGGGCAAATCGCTGGTTGTCTTGCTGTGTCTGGCGGCTGCGCCGCTTGCGGGCAGTACCGAATCCGCTCTGCCTGCAAGTGCGGCGGCAGCGCCAGGGTGTCTGCCGTCGGGTAACGGTTTTCTGCGGGCGCGCATTCGCGGGGCTTTGAACCTCGACATTGACTGGAAGAATGCCGAGCTCGAGTGCGCCGGCAGCGAACGCCCCGACGCCCATGGGATCCGCTTGAGTTTTGCCGGCCCCCTGCGCTCGGGAGGCCGCCGTCTGCGCATAGTGTTTGGCGTCGCAACCACCACCGAGGGCGCACCCGGGCGCGCGCTGCCGACCAATCTCACGGTCATCTTCGAAGGCGAACAGCGCCTCTACGGCACGCGCGGCCAGGACCGGTGCACGATCGATGATTTGCGCGAGGAAAGAATTGGAGCTCTCGGGCCTGCAACCCGCTCCTATCGCGTCATCGCGCGCGGTTTCTGTACGGGGCCGGCGGCGGCCCTCGATCGCGACGAGCACATTCTCGTGACCCGCTTCGACTTTGCCGGCCGGGTCGACTTTGATAACCCGCTACCTCACCCAGGCGTGGAGCTCCCCAAATGAATACTCGTGCGATTCTCTTCGGACTGTGCGCCACCGTGCTCTCGTTCGGCGTGATCCCGGGTTCGGCTGCCCAAACAGACCCCCCACCGCTCGACCTTGCCACTTTCGCGCAAAGTGCGGTCGATATCGGCACCGGTTCTCATCGGCAGCACTTCGATGTGTGGATCGCCGATACGCCGGCCCGCCAGACCCAGGGATTGATGTTCGTCCGCGACCTGCCCGCCAGCCGCGGCATGCTGTTTCCCGAGCCCGAGCCGCGGCCGACCGCGTTTTGGATGAAAAACACCTATATAGAGCTCGACATGCTCTTCATCGGGCCGGACCATCACATCGCGAAAATCGCCGCGCGGGCACCGCCGCTCTCGCTCGCCACCATTAATTCCGATGGTCCGGTTATCGCCGTGCTCGAAATTAAGGGGGGAGAGGCGCAGCGCCGGGGCATCCGCGTCGGCGATCTGGTGTCTTGGCCTTAAGCTTGGTGCGGAAGCCTAGTTGCGTTGCTGCAACGGACGTTCCGCTACTGTGTCTTTTCTGTGCCTGACGGTGCTTCGTGCGTCGGCAACCGACTCCGGGCACGGTCTTTGCGCGGCTGGCCGGCGGACGAGGATGTGTTGTTTTTTCACAAAGCTCTTCCGTAGTCGTGGCGCAGTTGCTAGCATCCGTCTCATTCGAGCCTCGGCCCGTCGCATTTTGTGATCTGGCATGGCTCTGAAAGACCCTTGGGGAGATGGTCGTTGGATCAAACTCAATCCGCGGCTCAACACTTTAAGAACGGAACAACCGTTCGCAGGAGCAACCCGATGACTCGCAACACAGAAATTGCGCGTGCAGTTCGTTACGCCATTGTAATGGGTGCTGCAGCGGTCGCGGCGGCGACAAGCCTGCCGTCGACGGCGCAGAACCAAACGGTGGCACAAGCGCAGACGACTGATCAAGAGACAACCCCCCTGGCAACAGTGGTGGTCACCGGTTCGCGCATCCCGCAGCCACAGCTCGAGTCCGTCAGCCCGGTCACGGTCGTCGGGGCCGAGGAAATTACTCAGACTGGCGTGAACAAAATCGAGGACTTGCTGAACCAGCTGCCCCAAGTCGTCGGTGACATGGGTTCAAACGCCTCGAACGGCTCCACGGGTACGGCGACCATATCGCTATACGGGTTGGGTGCCTCCCGCACACTCGTACTCGTTAACGGCCGCCGGCTCATGCCGGGCGACCCGACTCAGAATGGCAATGCAGCGCCCGACCTCAACCAGATCCCGGCGGCGCTGGTGGAACGGGTGGATGTGCTGACGGGCGGTGCGTCAGCCGTGTATGGCGCTGATGCCGTTGCGGGCGCCGTCAACTTCGTGATGAACGATCATTTCGAGGGCGTACGGATCGACGCCAACTACAGCTTCGATAACCATCACAATCACGACACATACATGCAGGGCCTGGAAAGCATCGCCAACTTCGGGCCGGAGACGGGCACTGTCAATGACGGTTACAACCGCGATTTTACCATCATCGCGGGCGGCAACTTCGCCGACGGCAAAGGCAATGCCACCATGTACGCAGGCTACCGCCGCGTCGACGCCGTGTTGGAAAGCTCGCGGGACTTCAGCAAGTGTTCGCTGACGTCGACCGCTGGCATGGGTACGTGCGGCGGATCAGCGACGACGGCGCACGGCTTATTCAATCTGGCCACGGGCTTCTATACGGTCGGCGCCGGCAATGCGCTGACCCCTGCTGCCTTCGTCGGCCCGACGAACTCCTTGTACAATTATGCTCCGCTGAATTATTTCCAGCGCCCGGATGAGCGCTACACCGCCGGCTCGTTCGTGCACTACGACATCAATGAGCATGCGCAGGCGTACATGGAATTCATGTTCATGGACGATCGCTCCGTAGCGCAAATCGCGCCCAGCGGCGCCTTCTATTTCCAGGGGACTGGAACAACCGGTGGTGTGCCTGACGGTACCTGGGAGGTCAACTGCAGCAATCCCTATCTGTCGGCTTCCGAATACGCAGGCTTCGGCTGCACCAGTCCAGCTGACGAGGTGCATATCGCTTTCGGGCGCCGCAACGTCGAAGGCGGTCCGCGGTATGACGACCTAGGTCACACGTCGTTCCGAACCGTGGTGGGCGTGAAGGGCGATATTACAGACGCGTGGTCATACGATGCTTATGCACAGAACGGCATCACCAGGCTCTCGGAGGACTACATCAACGACGTCTCCAAGTCCCGCCTTTCCTATGCGTTGAACGCCGTTGCGGGCCCCGGCGGCACGGTGATCTGCGCCGCGAATGCGGGTGGTGCGAATGGAGCGCCGGGTTGCGTACCCTGGAACATCTTCCAGCTCGGCGGGGTTACCCCGGCCGCGGTCGCGTACATTGGCGAGCCTGGATTATCTAAGGGCGCCACCACGGAACGGGTCGTCGATGGATCCGTTACTGGCGATCTCGGCAAGATGGGCATACAGCTTCCAACTGCACACCATGGCTTGGGAGTCAGCTTCGGTACCGAATATCGGGAGGAGAAGACGGAACTGCAGCCGGACCAGGAATTCATTACCAACGACCTCGCCGGCCAAGGCGCTCCGACACTGCCTACGGTTGGCTCATTCCACGTGTTTGAAGGCTTCACGGAAGCGCGCTTACCCATCCTTGAAGACATGCCGCTCGCGAAGTCGCTATCGGTAGAGGCAGGGTACCGCTACTCCAGCTACAACCTCAATTTTCCCTCGACGAACACTTACAAGTTCGGTCTTGAGTGGGCGCCCATCAGCGATGTTCGGGTCCGTGCAGCATACAATCGCGCAGTGCGCGCTCCGAATCTCCAGGAACTGTTCCTGCAGCCGCGCGTGCAGCTCGATGGAAGCATTGATCCTTGCGCGGGGCCGACGCCCGCGCCGACCCTGGCGCAATGCGAGGCGACCGGCGTGACACCCGCGGAGTACGGACACATTGCCACCAATCCGGCGGCCCAATACAACGGCCTCGTAGGCGGCAACACGAATCTGGCGCCGGAGAAGGCCAATACATATACGCTGGGGTTTGTCGTTACGCCGTCGGTGCTGCCGAATTTCAACGCTACGGTCGATTACTACAGCATTAAGATCAATAACTTCATCACCTCTTACGGCGCTGATTTCATCATTACGGAGTGTATTGCTTCTGCAAATCCCCTGTATTGCGACAAGATCCACCGCGCCCCGGCGGTGGGAAGCCCCGCAGATGGCTCCTTGTTTGCCGGTGATAACAGCTATATCCAAGACGGCACCTACAATCTGGGGTGGCAATCCGCGCAAGGAATTGACATTACGTCGCAATACAAGTTGGACATGGGAAGGGCAGGCAAACTGGACTTCGACTTCGTCGGCAACTACGACATCAAGTTTGCGACCGAGCCGGTCCCCGGCCTCGGCAGTTACAACTGCGCCGGTTACTATGGTGCAACCTGCGGCGCGCCTACTCCCAAGTGGAAGTCCAAGTTGCGGGCAACTTGGAGGACTCCAATACCTTCGCTCGACACGTGGATCGACTGGCGCAAGATCGGAACTGTTGCCAATCAGGCTACCCAGTCGAACCCGTTGTTGGCGGGACAGACGAGCCCGGACGCGGCTCTGGGGGGCCTAAGCGGGACTTTGGGTACTTTGGCAGGCACTTGGGTCCCTGCTCGAAGCTACTTCGATCTAGGGGTATCCTATACGGCGCTATCGAAGTACACCGTTCGGATGGGCGTGAACAACGTGTTCGACAAGGATCCGCCGCTCATAGGGTATGACTATGTGCAGCCGCCACTTCTTAACGGCAACACGTTCCCTCAGGTATACGACGCACTCGGACGGTATATCTTTATCAACGTTACGGCGGACCTCTAGTCCACGTTCGGGTAGGCGTAGGAGGCGGGCTTGGGCCCGCCTTCTACTTGATATCAACGTGATCAACGTGTTTTGACGACCAAAGCACGCGTCTACGTTGGCCTCTTGGTTTGGGCCGACTAGCTGAACACTCATGAGCGCTACAGCCGCCGATGAAGCCCGCGGCCTGATCAACGCGGCGGAAAAAGCTGCGGCCCGCGGGCAAAATGCGGAAGTCGTGCGGCTCCTCGAGCGCGCCCGAGGCATAGCACCGCAACATCCTCCAGTATTAAACGCACTCGGAATGTTCGCGCTCAAGAGCGGCGATTTCGCGGCCGGAAGAGGTTACTTGGAGGATGCACTGAAGCTCGACCCGCGCGCCCCGGTCCTCTGGTTTCATCTTGCGCTGGTGTGTCGAGCGCAAGCAGATGCCGCTGCCGAGCTCATGGCCCTCGACAACGCCCTAGCGCTGGATTCTCGTTTTTATTTGGCGCTGCTGCAAAAGGCAACGCTACTGGAGCGTCAATCGAAGCAAAAACAGGCGGCACAGATTTACTCCGACTTTCTGAAATGCGTGCCGGAAGCGGCGGAACCGCCCCCAGCCGTGCAGAAGGCCATACAGCACGCTCGCGAGATGGTGGCCGCCAACACTGCGGCGCTGGAGAGTTTCCTCAAGACCCGGCTCGCCAGTACCCGCAGCGGCCACAGCCAGCCCTCACTAGAAAGATTCGACCACTGTCTCGCCGTGCTGCTTGGCAAGAGGCAGGTCTACACGCCGCAGCCGACGTTCATGCACTTTCCCCGCCTACCTGTAATCGAATTCTACGAGCGCCGCGAGTTCCCGTGGCTTGATGCCTTTGAACAAGCGACCGAGGCAATACGTTCTGAGCTGCTGCAGCTGTTGGCTGCCGACGCGGACGGCGTCGTTCCCTACGTCGACTATCCCGACGGCGTGCCGCTGAATCAATGGAAAGCGCTAAATCGCTCGCGGCGCTGGGGGGCCTATTACCTCCTCAAGAACGGCGTCCGGCTCGAGGACCATTTGGCACGCTGTCCTAAAACTACTGAGCTGCTTGCTCACGCGCCGCTCGCTGCCGTGCCGGGCGAAGCACCGACAGCGTTCTTTTCTTTATTGGAACCCCACACCAGGATCCCGACGCATACTGGCGTCACCAATACGCGTCTCGTCGTGCATTTACCTCTCATCGTACCGCCAGGCTGCCGCTTCCGGGTTGGCTCGGAAACTCGCAAATGGGAACCAGGCAAGGCTTGGGTTTTCGATGACACCATCGAGCATGAAGCCTGGAATGACAGTGATGAGTCGCGCGCGATCCTCATTATCGATACCTGGAACCCATTTCTGACAACTGCGGAGCGCGAATTGGTAGGCGCCGCCACCGCCGCCGTGGCGGAGTATTACCAATGAATCGGGCGATGTGTTATGCGCTCACTTACGGTGTCCTCATTGAACTTGCGAGCGGCTTCGTGCCTGTTTGCGCACAATCCATGCAAGACGTGCGCGCCTGCAAGACCGAAGCGGACCCAGCACGTCGCCTAAGCTGTTACGACCATGCAGCGGGCAGGGTTGAAACCGCCTCGCCGCCGACGGCGCCCGCGCCTGCCTCGAGTATTGCGCCTGCAGGCAGCGCCCCCGCCGGGACTAAAGGCGCTTCTGATGCCGCGGAGTTCGGCGTCTCAGGAGGTCCGATTGATGCAAAGAGGCAGGCCACAGCAACACAACAGATCACGGCCGTTGTCACCGCTCTCAAATTCAAGCCGCGCGGGGAATTCATCGTGACTCTCGATAGTGGCGAAGTGTGGGCACAGAACGAGGCCGTTGCGTATTTTCCACTCAACGTCGGGGATAAAGTGCAGATCATCCGCGCGGCGCTTGGTTCCTACATGCTGCTCGCGCCGTCAAAACGCTCCGCCAAGGTCACGCGCCTGCGCTAGCGCACCAAGGCGTCGGCATGGATGGCGCGCGCGCGCGCTGTTAGGCTACGGCATGTGAAGAATGGTCCCGACCCCGACGCACTGGCGCAGCTTGCACTTCTGGATCTGCAGAATAACCAAGTCGCGGCCGCGGAAGCCAAAGGCTTGCGGGCTCTCAGCGCGAATCGAGACCATCCAGTTGCGCTAACCGTAATTGGCCTGATATTGCATTCGCGGGCGCGCCATGACGATGCGGTTCGAGTCTTCAATGCATTGACGCTCCTCGAGCCGCATCAGGCCGCGCACTGGACGAACTTAGGTACGGCGTTGCGCCCAACCGGGCGTTACGATGAGGCGCTGGCTGCCCATGACCGTGCCCTGCAGCTTGAGCCAAATTCTGCAGGCGTTCTCTACAATATCGGGCTCGTACAGATGGATCGCCTCGACTACGCGTCGGCACACGGCGTTCTCAAGCAAGCGCTTATGTCGGCTCCCGACGCAGCTGCCGTCCGTCGTCTGTTTGCGCAGTGTTGCTATGACGTAGGGCTTGTTGAGGACGCACTCGCCGCTTTGGAAGAGTGGCCCAAGCTCCACGGCCTAACGGCCGAAGTGACCGCAGAGATCGCTTACCTACTGATCAAAATGGGAGAGTCGCGTCGCACAGGACAGGCGCTAAATCAACTGTCAATCAGTGCGCGAGAGGGCTCGCAAAGCTCATTGGCCGCAGTGCACGTGCTTGAGCGGATCAATCATCTGGCAGACGCGCGGGCGGCCATGAAGGGCCTAAAGGCAAAGGAGGGCACCAATAAGTCCGACGCTGATATATTGCTGGCTGAGGCGACGCTGGCGCAGCGCGAAGATGACCATCAGGAGGCCTTCAGGCTTTTGTCTTCGGCGCTGAGGGACCAAAGGGATTTTCCGCGCCGTCACAACCTGCTATTTCCCCTTGCCAAGTCGCTCGATGCGCTGCGCCGTTTCGATGAGGCCTATGCCGCACTGGAAGAAGCGCACCGGTCACAGATCGCTTTTCTCACGGCGATTACAGGGAAGACCCTCGCCGACGAGTCGCCAACTATGTCGCTGGTTCAGAACGGCTGTGATCCCAAGGATATTGCCTCATGGAATGAGTCCATGACACCTGAAGCGGAAGACAGTCCCATATTCATTGTAGGATTTCCGCGCTCTGGAACGACCCTCCTGGAACAGACGCTTGATGCGCATCCGCGACTAAAATCCATGGATGAACAGCCTTTTCTGAAAAAGGCGAACGACGAAATGATGGATAGTGGCATCCGCTACCCGGCCGAGCTCGGAAAGCTGGACACCGCGCAGTTGCAGAGCATCCGCGCCCGTTATTGGGAACGCGTACGCAAGAAGATCACGCTGCGGCCAGAACAAAGGCTTGTGGACAAAAATCCGCTCAACATGTTGCGGCTGCCCCTGATCCGACGGATCTTCCCTAATGCGCGGATAATTCTCGCCATCCGACATCCCTGCGATACGCTGCTAAGCTGCTTCATGCAGCAGTTTCGAGCACCGGATCTGGCGTTTCTGTGCCGCGATCTGCTGACGCTCGCGCGCACCTATCGACTTGCGTTCGACTATTGGTACGCACAATTGCCATTGCTCCAACCTATCAGCCGGGAATTACGGTACGAATCGTTCGTCACAGATTTCGAATCGCAGGTGCGAGGCTTAAGCGATTTTCTACAACTGCCGTGGGATGACGCGATGCTGGCTCCCGGGGAACACGCTCGAGCCAAGGGTTTTATCAGCACGCCCAGCTATGCCCAAGTTATACAACAGGTCAATAACCGCTCCGTCGGCCAGTGGAAGTCTTATGCGGGGCACTTCGAGGGTATCTTGCCCATTCTGATGCCTTGTATTGAGCGCTGGAATTATGGCACTTGAATCGGCACCGCATCGAATGCGATGGTCGTTCGCATCTGGGGTCCGTGGATAGCATTGGTTCCGTGCCACATATAGGATGGAAACAAGACTAACAATCCGGGGCTCGGCTCCACATAACGTTCAGCTAGGGCACCAGGCGTCGGAAACCGGGGTTCTCCAAACTTGAGCCAGCCGGACTTGAGGGCTTCGTTACGTACCTCCTCCGGCACTGAAACGTAATAGGCCGAGCTGATCCACCCCTGAGGGTGAAAATGGTTCAGGTGAAAGCCGCCCCGGTGCAGCTGCACCGACCAGCCCCCTGCGATAGCGGCCGCACCGCGATTACGCGCCGAAAGTGGATGGCCTGCATCACGGCCAAGCTCGCGAAGATAGGCGTTAATCGGTTCCGCAAAAGCTTGCAGAATCGACCGAATGGCAGGGTCGGCGTCCATGGTCAAATTGCGCGTCGTCTGGCTGCCGTGGCGGAGGCTTTGATCAAGTGGATGCAATGTAAATTGATGCCGTACGCGCAGCGCTTCGAGTAGAGCTGCATTGAGCTCTACCATGGAAGACCACCCGCTGGGTGCCTCCAACCGGTAGCAGCGAATCAGGCGCTCGTAGTCGAACAACTCGCGATAGAGCGGCCTGCCCAGAAGTCGCGCTGCCGTCGCTTCGTAGGCGATCCAGGTCTGTGACAGGGGTTCGCGAGTCCGCTGTGCACGAACGAACGGTAGTGCGTCCTCGGGCGCGCCTCGCGAGAGCAGGATCGAAATCAGATACTCGATGCCGACCGAATCGTTGGGGTTTGCGACTGCCGCCTCTAAGGCCTCGGTCTCCGCTTCCTTTAGGCGGCCCGCTTCGCGCAGCACCTGTGCCAGCTGAAAGCGGTAGCGCGGCGCGGCGCCGTCGGCCTTCAGAACCTCCCGGAGCTGCGCTTCGGCGCTCTCGAATTTTCCCGCACGCAGCAAAACCGTAGCGAGCAGGGAGCGTATTTCTAGGTCATTCGGATGACTCCTGATGGCGCCGGAAATACTCCTGGCAAAATCCGGATCAGCACGCATATAACGAAGCCGAGCAAGATTGAGTTGTGCATCCACATGACGCGGCTGGAGCGCAACAGCATGGGCAAAAGCTTCCTCTGCCTCTTCCAAGCGATATAGCAATACCAGCGCCTTGCCACGACTAAACGACAATTCGAAGCCTGCGCCGCCCAGAGCCCGCGCCTGGTCAAGAGATGCAAGGGACTCCTCCGCTCTTTCCATGCGCGCGAGCAACGAACCCAGATTGTGGTGGGCCAAGCCATAGGTCGCGTCAATCATTAAAGCCTTGCGGTACGCCGCCTCGGCTTCGAAAAGCCTGTTCTGCCCAGTCAAAATGTATCCAAGAGCCGCCCACGCTTCCGGATCGTTTTCATTGCCTTTGAGCAGGGCTCGGCATTGCGTCTCAGCTTCACCGTGGCGCCCAAGATTTTCCAGCGTAAGCGCTAAACTATGCCGTGCCGAGCGCTCTTCGGGCTCCAACTCAAGAGCCTTGCGATACTGCAACTCGGCTTCCAGCAGCCGGCCGCTGCGCCGCAGCAAGTTCGCGAAATTCACATAAAATTTGGATTGTAGCGGCTCAAGCTCGATGCTCCGGCACATCAGCTGCTCCCCTTGATTGGTGTCTCCGCTGAGGGCGCGAATCACTCCCAGAAGATGAGTAGCAGCAGCGTTCGTGGGCGATTGCTTTAAAAAATTCAGGCAAGCAGCTTCCGCCTGAGTTATTTGCCCGTTATCCAATAGAGCCGTAATGCTCACAAGGCCAGCAGAGACTTCGGGCGAGACAGCCATCGGACGCTCCAGCTAAGCGTGGACCGTTGAAAGCGGACCGCACTTGACTAAATTTGAGATATCCAAATTCAGGTGTCTGCGATGCGAAACCGGCCGACACATAGTCACTTGGGTTCCGCAACGCGCGCCGCTACAATTTAGCAAAACCGCCCTCATTAGGGTTTGTGAACCGAAACGCGCCACCCGACGAGAGCCCGTTGCGCGTGATTCATGGGCATGTATTTTACGTTGACAAAGCCTTGCGCACGCGCATGCTCGGCGCACTCGGCCATACCAGAGTCGGTAACTGCAGCCGCAATCAAATCGTTGAGACGTCGGACCGCATGACGAAGGTCGTTCTCAACTGAGTCGACCTCGCGGCCAAGGGCTGCGGGCGCGAGACTTCGACGAAGCTCAAGCAGTTTGGCTATCGCGTCCACGGTTACGTCGAGCACTCTTCTGTCTGGTTCGAGGCGCGCTGTCGTCCTCAGCGTCGATATTGCGTGCGCCAGCTCTGCCTCCGTACGGCGCGCCGCCGCGGGTGACCCTTTCCCGGCATCCAGAAATCGCCTCAGTTTCCGGTACACTTTGGTCTCTGTAAGAACAACATCGGCATGCTGGAGAGACACGCGCGCGCGCTCAACGAGGATTGAATTGGCATGATGCATCAGAAATTGCGCGTCCGAACTCGGCTTCAAGACTCGCATCACCTGCGCAAGCGCCTTTTGTACGTCGGTGTATTCGAGCGCATATTGACCACTGACTGCGTTGAAGCTCGCGTCTTCGAATGGCAGTGCCTCAGCGGCGACATTCGGATGAAAAATAATGCCAGCAAACAATTGCGTCCCGTTGCGCACGTCGCGGGGCGGATTGATACGAGCCAAATCGACACCGTGAATCTCGTAGACACATCCGCGGCTTTCAGCCGTTTGGCGAGCGATCAATGGGATTGGGCCATTGCCGGTGCCGATATCAAGTATGCGTGCGCCATTGTCGAGCGTGGCGAAAAACTCTGCCCAGATATCACGCAATTCAAGCGTGTAGTTCGCATCCGGGCCATTGGGGCAAGCCGCGAGAGCGCCGCCTTTATAATATGATTCCCAGTGCGAGACGCTCAAAGTAAAGTATCCGAAGTATGCAAATGCGTTTCCCCGCTACACGTAAGAGCCGAGCATTCTGCGCTGCTTTAGACAAGTCGGGATCGGCCGCCAAGTGTAAATACACTGAGGCCATATCTATTCGTTACTGTCCAGTGTAGCGATGCGCGGCCCGACTAGATATTTTTTGCACAAAACTCTCTGTCGCCACATCGTATATTGCAACGCTGTCAAATACCTGCGTCGACTATCTCGACCACATGCGGTGCAGATTTGAGATCACATATTCAAGTTGAATTCGACGAGGCCAGCTCATTTTCAGGCCCTCGAGCGCACGCACCTCACCAAGTGTATAAAGAAGGTCCCGCTGCAGCTGGTCGGGGATCTGGCTTTGAATGAATGTGATCATGACAAGGCGCGCGCCAGCTGTGACCGGGATGACCTGATGGACGGTGGTAGACGCATAGAATATTGCGGAACCTGGCTTACCTTTGATGTGCAGCGCTTCAGTACCGAGTTGGATAACAAGCTCTCCGCCCTGATAATCAGCGGGATCGCTGATGAAGATGGTGCACGAAACATCTGACCGCAATGGTTGGCCGCCCGTCGGGAGAAAAGCCGCGTCGGTGTGCGCGCCATACTTCATACCCACGTCGTAGCGACAAAGACTGGGAAGAGCCATCGCCTGCGGGAAAACAAAATCCCTCACTTGTTCGCTGTGCTGAAGGGCCGCGAGAGCAATTTGTGACGCTTTAAGTGCCACTGAATCGCTTGGATCCCCAACGGCATTGACCTTTGTGGTGTTGTGAGGATTCGAACGCCTACCGTCGACATATTTTGCTTGACGAGCGATATCTGAAATAGCCTGTACCTCTGGGGCGGTGAGAAGGTCCTCAATCTGAAGGAACATCGCTCATCCTGTTAGTTCTCGAAGTTGCGCCCAGTATAGACTCTCGCCGTAACTATTGAGACGCCGAGCGTTGCCCGAGGTAGCGCATGCAAAGAACGCGGCGCTACTCGTATCAACGGAATCAACGAGCGCCTAGCGTAAACCGATTTGCGCGGCACCCACGATGGGCCCAAGATGAGCGCGCTGCACGATCACGGCGACCTGCGTCGCGTCGGAGGGTAACTTCGCCAGAGGAACATCGAGGCTCTTCGCTTTCCCGTTCCAATCATCCAGTCTCAGGACGGCGCGCACGACATTGAATTCCTCGAGGTTGCGTCCCTTGTTTTCGCCCTTTTTTATGGCGGAGACGGAGTGCGGCAGGTACGCAAATAAAGTCACGTCGCAGATATCCGCCGCAGCCGCTGCGCCGAGCGCGATTCGCAGCTTCGCATCGGCAATTGACAGATCGATCGGCGTCCCGTCCGGAGTCTCTTTGGCAGCAGCCATTATTTCAGACGGCTTCGTGCCTTCAATGCCGCGCGTGCCGTCAATCACAAACTCGGGGGTAACTACGCTCGAGCGCCCAAGGGTGCCAGCATATTGGTTTTGCCTCTGCGTGGCAGCCCGTAACTCGTACTTATCGACCCATCCCCCGCCATCCCAATAGTCAACGTGCAACGCAAGTGCAATCGCGTTCGAGTGACTCGAAATTATTCCGAGCAAGGCTTCTGCTGGTGGACAGGAGCTGCAGCCCTCCGAGGTGTAAAGCTCGATCACTGTTGGCCGCACGTCAGCGTAGGTATAATTGGATCCGAGAAGCACTGCTGCAAATCCCAATGTCGCAGTCACTCTCATAGGTTTCTCCAATCGTTCCGATTTCCCCAGTGCCGCATAGCCGTGGCGGGCGCACTCCGCGCAACTAATTGTATTTCAGAGCGCTCGTAGTCAATCACCATTGAGTCGAGGTTTCCAATGATGTCCATCCCGATCACGAGCGCGGGTTGTTTGTCCAGATCCCAAAGCTTGAAGACGTAGAACTCCCCGAACACGACATCAAAGTGAGTGGCCATGACATCCCCGACCTTGATGAGTTGCACGCGCCGTCGCTGGCCTTCCTGCTTTTCCAACGTCTCGCCGACCACATCAATCTTGGGATCCTGCAACGACGCTTCTGAGGGCGAAGAAAGCGCGGCGCGCAGCGCATCATTGCCGAGCGTGTGTTCGCTGCCGGTGTCGATCACGGCCTTCACGCGCACGCCGTTTACATAGCCGGGGATGACCATCAAACGCCCAAAGCGCACTTGTGCAGGGATGCGCGTGACCCCCGCAAGGGGCCGCTCGTAGCGCGAATTGCGGATTTCGATCCGATTCCTAGCGAAGTCGACCATGACACGTTTGGCATACAACCCGTCGACCCCGAGGATGCCGTCGATTCCACTGGTCAGAGAATCAGCGACAGGAAGACGCTGGCGTTCGAGCGTCAGGTCACCCGCTGCTATGCGTTCGACGAGTGTCGTTGGCACCGCGGCCGATCCGGTTACCCCGTTCATCGTCACACCGTCACCGTCATCGGTATGCAGACCGAGTGAGTTAACGAGGCCCGGCGTGAGTACCGTGCGATTGGCGCCCGTATCCAGGGCGAAGTGAAACGGCCCTTGGCGGTTCACGGTGACGTCAACGATGATCCGACCGATCTGATCGGGCCGCGTGCCCGCCTCGTAGTCAGCCTTGCTAGGCGTATCGTGCGGTTTGAGTTCTTCCGGCTGCGTCGGTACGACTATCGGTTGCGGCGGCGGGGCTCCCGGGATCTGAGTCGCAGGAGGAGCATGGCCTGCGGCTTGAATCGCAGCCACCGCACCCAGTGCCGCAACAGCGAGCATCGAGGCGGCGGCGACAGTAGGGCGCCGGCCCGCAGTGTGCCCATAACCGATCGGTGATCGAGGCTCATACATAGCGTCTACTTGCCTGAATCTTACACCCACCCGCGCCCCGGGGGCGCGAAGGCCCAGATTAGCCCTAAATAATGCTAAGAACTGGCGCCCGGGCCGATTAATGTGAACTGCCGCAACGCGTTGGGAGGGCGGCTAATTATCCTCCCCCATGCCCGGATTCGGCCGGCGCGGGCCTTGGGTGCGGGCGATCGCCTCACCTCGACAGGCGGTCGATCCGGACCGATGGAGAATGCCGCGTTGGCCAGTCCCGCATTAGATGCCTCTCGCCCCAGCGGCGCCGGCGTAAAGCCGCACCCGCCGGGCTCGGATTTGCCGCCCGCGGCACATGCTGGTGCGACCATCGTCGTCGTCTCGACCCGGGACGACTTCCTGCTTGAACTGGGTGCGATACTCGGCGCCAAGGCCGCCGTGCAGCCGGTTGAATCGCTGAGCTTGGCGCTTGACCAGGTGAGCGCCTCGCGGCGCGCGTACATATTCGTTTTCGACACCCGCGGCATTGCTGACCTGCGTAACTGCGTCGGGCGTGCGTACGCACGCACACCGGAATCCGCCATTGTTCTGTTTGCCGACGCGGCGGATGAAGAAGGCATGCGCCGGACGTTCAAGGGCTCCAAGGTCTTTGCGGTCCTGCCGATCCCTATGGATTCTGCGCGAACGGCACTTACTTTTGCCGACGCGCTCACTGACGCAAGCGCCAGGAATGGTCCAGCGCCCGTGCACATCGAGGCTGCGCCTGCACGCCCTGCATCTGCACCGGAGCGCATCGAGGCCGCGCCCGCGCGTCCCGCGTCTGCGCCCGTGCGCATCGAGGCCGCGCCCGCGCGTCCCGCGTCTGCGCCCGTGCGCATCGAGGCTGCATCGACCGTATCTTTGACGCGAAGCAATGACGGGTGGGGGCTGGGCGCTGGCGCTGCGCTCGTGGTTCTCGCTTGCGCCTGGTTCGTCGCGGCGGACAACCACGTGATACTTCTCGGTGCAGGCGCGGCAACGTCCAGCGCTCCCGCCAAACAAGCACCCGTCAACGGTAGCGCTAACGCCAAGCCTGCCGGCGCGGCCGAGACAGCGCAGGCGCTCCCCGCGCCTGCGAGCGCATCGCGAGTACAGGCTTCTCAGGTCGCTAGTTCGCCGCCAAGCAGCACCGCCGATCATGCGCCGGTGCCGCAAGCCCACCTAAACCTCATTCGCTACGTCGTACCTGATTACCCCCCGGCCGAGCGCGCGCGCCATGTGGGCGGCAGCGTCATCGTCGCCTACACAGTGGATACGCATGGAGCCACGCGCCATGTGCGCGTGATTTCCGCTGAGCCTCATGGGATCTTCGATCGTTACGCCGCCAATGCCGTAAAGCTCTGGCGCTACGCACCGGTGATGGTCGACAACGCGGCAGTGGCCGTTCCGACACACTCCACGATCCGCTTCACGCCGCCATGACCGGCACTCGAGACTGACGGCCCATGAAACCACGCGACGCGCTACGCACACTTCAATCCCCGACGGGCGCTCTACTGCTGGCGCTGACGGCGATCATCTGCACGGTGTTGATCCTGACTTTGCGCGTCGCAGCCGCAGGCCCTGCAGCGAACGCGACGCGCCTGAGCCTCCTCCTATATGCGGGTGTGCTCGGAACCATCGCACTCGCGACGCTCAGCGCCTTTGTGCAGATCGCGCGCGCGCGCGGGGTACGCGCCGCCTGCGAGGCGCACGAGCAAGTGCGCGCATTTCTGCAGACGGCACAGGAAGGCTTCTTCCTGCTCGACGCCGACTTACGCATCGGCGCCGTGTGGTCGGCGGCTTTGACGCGTATGTTCGGTCGGCAGGACTTTACCGGAGTCGCCCTTGAGGAACTGGTGCGGGCGCTGCTGCCGCCGCAGGCACTTGCCACACTTACGCAGGACATCAAACTCGTGTGGGAAAAGCGTGCGCAGGAAAATCCCCACCCGGGCATCAGTGCGCTCGGCCCGCTTGAGATCCAGATCGACGATGGACGCGGTCTGCGCGAGACACGCTATCTGCAGTTCAACTTCCATCCTATCGTGAGTGAAAGTGGCGGCAAGCAGGTGATCACGAGTGTCGGTGATGTGACTTTGAACGTATTGCTGGGGTGCGAGCTCGCCGAAGCGCACAGCAACGCCGAGTCCCAGGTGGTCACTCTGCTCAACGTAATGCAAATAGATTCGCTGCAGCTTGCGGTATTCCTCGATGCGACCGAGGCAGGGCTGCAGCTCGTCAACGCCATCCTGAAGGAGCCCGCGCGCGCGGACGGCGAGTTCAGGGTGAAGCTCGACAGGCTCATATGCGAGCTCCATGCGATCAAGGGCGACGCGTCCGCGCTCGGCATCACTGGCGTCGCGCAGCGGGCACATCGATTCGAGGACCAACTGAGCGCGCTCAAAGAACGCCCCGAGCTCACGGGAGTGGATTTCCTGCCCCTCGTCCTCAAGCTCGATGAGCTGCTCGCGCACCTGCGCAGCATCCGCGAATTACACGCCCGCGTCGCGGCGCCGCGTGATGGCGCGTTGGCCGCCGCAGCGCACCCGCACGCTCTCGCCAACGAGCGCGCCGCGCCTGCGATCGATGAACTTGCAACGTCGCTGCAGGGGCTTGCCGCGCGCCTCGGGCGCGACCAGCAGAAAAAATTCCGCCTCTCGCTGAACGGGCTCGCCCAGATCCCGCTCGAGTATCGTCCGACAGTGCGCGAACTTCTGGTCCAGCTGCTGCGCAATTCCGCCGTGCACGGCATCGAGCCGCCGGACGTACGTCGCGCGCGCACCAAGGCCGAAGAGGGACTCGTGCGCGCTGAGTTCCGCGCGAATGCCGAAGGTTATGAGCTCGTATTTGAGGACGACGGGGCGGGTCTTGCGCTCGAGAAGCTGAAAACCGCGGCGATCCGCAAACACCTGACGACGGCGGCGGAAGCTGCGCGCATGGATACCCGCGCTGCCATGGGGTTGATCTTTCGCGCGGGCGTGACTACCTGCGAGCGCGTCACCATGGATGCCGGCCGCGGCGTTGGCATGGAGCTCGTGGCACGCAGGATCGCAGCGCTCGGCGGCAAGATTGTGCTCAGCACCGATCGGGGCAAATTCACGCGCGTCAAGATCGCGCTGCCGCCGATGCAGGCGGCGAAAAGCGCCGTCGCCTAGCGCGCCCGGCCGCTTGTCGTGCTACAGCTGCATGAAGCTCTCGCGAAACTCATGAGGAACGTCTGAATGCTGCGTGAGCAGGAGTTGAAGACCTTCGTGGACGGCGCGACGCGTTACTTTGAGGTCGCCGCGCAACAACCGGCCGAGCTCGGCTCACCATACCTCGTGAGCGGCGTCCCGCCGACTTACGACTACACTGGTGTCGTCAGCATCTGCGGCAAGCGCGAAGGCGTCGTGTACTTCACGGCCCCGCGCGCCATGCTGACCGTGGTGCTCATGAAGCTGCAGCAGAACGATTTCAGCCACGAGAACATGTGCGCAGTGGTGAACGAGGTGGCCAATGCTATCTGCGGCCACGCACGCCGCGGTTTCGGGCCTGATTGCGTGATCTCGGCACCGACCGTGGTTCACGGTGAAGGCGTCGACGTGAGCGTCATTGCCGGCAAACGCTCATTCGTCATTCCCATCAACTGGCGCAGCCACTCGGCCAAGCTCGTCGTCGCCCTCAAATAGGCGTAATGCGCAAAGCGTGCGCGGCGCGCGGCCTTAGTCGGCGCGCTGCACGCGCAGCGCATGCGGCGCGCGGCCTTAGTCGGGGCGCGGCACCCGCCGCGCATGCAGCGCGCCGTTGTCTTCGACCTCGATGCTAAGCGACATCGGGCGGCAGCATACCTGGCAGTCCTCGATGTACTCCTGTGCGCCCGCACTCACCTCGACGCGTGCCTCGAAGCGCTCACCGCAGTACGGACAGCTGGCAGCGACGAACTGCTCGGCTGAAATTCCCGCGCGTTGCGTCGCAGGATCGTACACAGGCTCTAATCCGTACAGCTGGTCGATCTGATGCGCATCCGGGCTTGCGAGCCGGCGGGTCAGGGTTTCGAGTGCAGGAATCTTGCGACGGGCCATGGCCAGTCATTTTATACTCCTGTCGAGTTCCATGTCGGACGGAACCCAAACAGAGGTGCCGCAGTGATTCCCGCTCGCCCGAGGCAACAGCTCCTTGCGTGCGCGCTCCTGTGCGCGGCCTTAAGCGCCTGCGGAGGAGCAGGCAGCCTCGCCGAGGATGCGCCGCGCGGGGTAAATATCGCCGGTACGTGGAAGTTGAACCGCGCCCTAAGTGATGATCCTTATAAGATCTACGACAAGATCCGCCGCGAAAGAGCGGAGCGCTACGGCGAGCCCGCCCCGCCGCCGTCCCGCGGCGGCGGCCAGGGTCCAAATTCCGGCGGCGCAAATCCCGACGCCGATCCGAATAGTGCGCTGGTCGCGGACGAGCGGGCGAGGGCGGCGGCAATCATCGGCTCGAGCCATCTCGACCCATTTGACATGGGCGTCTTTGGCACGATTCCTCGCGGGGATGTGGTCACCATCAGGCAGCATCCGGATGAACTGTATTTTTTTGACGGCACGACGGACCGCAGCTTCACGCCCGGCCTGAAAAGCGTCGTGTCGGTACCCGAGGGCGTCGCCGATCAGCATACCGGATGGAAGGGGCACGACTACGTCATCGACGTGCGGGCCCAGGCCGGCCCGGAGACCATCGAGCGCTATCATCTCTCGGATGATGGCCAGCACCTGCTTGCGGAGATCCACTCGCACGGCGGCAATATGCCGAGCATCCAAATCAAGCGCGTGTACGATCGCATGAACGACGCGCAGACCGTTGCGCCCACCAATGATTGATGCGCGAGCTGCCGTCAGATCCGGATCGCCTGCCACGCCGCTGAGCGCCAGCGCAGGAACAGGATGATACCGAGGAGCAGCACGTACAACACCATGGCGCTCCAGCCGCCCAGCGCGCCCCAGCCCTGCTGCGGCAGAAATCCGAACCAGCCCTGCCCCGGCGCGAACGTGAGCGCATGAGCAACCGGCAGGAACACGAACCAACACACGCCCAATACGATCGCCGCCGGCACGGCAACGTCGCCCGCACCGCGCAGGCACAGTGCCGATCCGAAATTCAGGCCATCAAAGAACTGATAGGCGGCCGCGAGCCACAGGATCCTGGTGCCGAGCGCGATAATGGGGGCCGCCTGCACATCGCCAGTGCTGACGAACATTGGCACCAGCCACGGACCGCCGAGCGCAATCAGTACACCGGCGCCGCCCATGTAGCACGCCGCGAGCAGGATGACGTAGGTGCCGACGCGGCGCGCCCAGGAGCGATCACCCGCGCCGATCGACTGACCCACCAGAGTCGTGCCGGCCTGGGCAATACCGAAGCCGGGCATGTACGCGATCGAGGTCAGCATCATGACGATTTGTGTCGTCGCACCATCAATGGTGCTCAAGCGCACCTGCATCATCTGGAAAATCGCGGCACCCAGAAGATCGGCCGCCGGCAGCAGTCCGGTCGGAAATCCGAGCTTCAGCTGATCCCAGATGCGCCGCGCGTGCGGCCGCCAGGTGAGATGTGCGCCGTAGCGTCGCCTGAATTCCGGGCGCAGAAAAATATAGAGCGCAACCGCAAAACCGAGCGCCTGCGCAACCGTCGTTGCCAACCCGGACCCGGCGACACCCCAGCCCAGAGTGAATATGAAGAGAGCATTCAACGGCACATTGGCGAGCGCGGTAATGGCTGAGATCAGCGCCGTGATGCGCGAGCGGCCAATGCCATTGAAGAAGCTGAGCACCGCCCACAGCGCCATGCCGCAGGGGGCGCCACCCAGGCGCGGCAGCCAGAAGCTGCTCGCGAGATCGACGATCTCATGACTAAAGCCGAAGGGCGCGAGGAGCCAGCGGCCCGCTGCACCCACGCCCACAAAGAGCGGCACGGCGCACAGGATGCCCCACAGGGCCGTCCATGCAGCTTGGGACGCGCGCCGATAACGCCGTCCGCCATAGGCCTGCGCAACGCGCGGCTGCACCGCCATCGCAACTCCACCCAGCAGCATGACGAACACCAGCACCAGCCACTGCACCGCGCCGACCGCGGCGAGCGCCTGCATCGAGATGTGCCCGATGAACCACACGTCGGTCAGATTGAGAACTACCTGCACGGCGCTGTTCGCGATCAGCGGCAAGGCGAGCGCCAGCACCGCGGACAGATCGACATGCGCATCTCCGGCGGCGTCGATGCGCTGCGCGGGCAGGCCTCGCGGCGGCGGCGAATGAGTGTCGAGACGCGTCTTCATACGTGAAGCTCGGACAGAAGGTCGGCGGTGGGAACGTGTATTTTCGCACAGCGGGCTTTACGGCAGAGCCTAAGCCGGGCAAGTTACGGGTCGTGGCAAAGCGAAAATCAGCCCCGAAGCCGAAGCAGAACGCGCGCCCGCGCAGGAAGGCCGGCAAGCTCGCTCCAAGCCGCAGTCTACGTGGCCCGACCGCGGGGGAGATCGCCTGCGGAGTCGACGCCGCTCCGCTTGCCGCACTTGCCGCGCTCATTCGTGAGCTCGGGGGAGCGGCCCTCGGCGGATATCTTGAGCCATTGGGCGCTCGCCCCGTCCTCCTCGCATCCTTGCCGCTCACGGCTGTGCAGCCGACGCCTTTTCAGCGCGACCTGTCTCCCACGCACGCCAAGCGGCTCGCGGCCAAGATCGATGAGACGGGTGCCTTCCTCGATCCCCTCATCGTCGTGCGCGGCGAGGACGGCCGCCTTTGGACACCGAACGGGCGCCACCGGCTTGCGGCCGCGAAGATGCTCGGGCTGCGCCAGATCACCGCCCTCGTCAGTCCGGACGAGTCGCTCGCCTATCGCATCCTCGCGCTGAATACCGAGAAGGCGCACAACCTCAAGGACCGGAGCCTTGAAGTGGTGCGCATGGCGCACAACCTCGTCAAGCGCGACGGGCGCAGGCACGAAACTGAATTCGGCGCGCAGTTCGAGGCGGCCGAACTTCTCACCCTGGGGCTCGCCTACGAGAAGAATCCGCGATTCGCAGGCGGCGCCTACAGCGCGTTCCTGAAGAGGGTCGACCGCTTCGCAGAGCGCCCGCTCGCCGCGAGCCTGCGCGAGCGCGCAGGCTACGCGGCGCGGCTGCAGGAGATCGATACGCAGGTGAAGCGCATCATCGGCGCGCTCCAGACGCGCGGCTTCAAGTCCCCGTACCTGCGCAACTACGTGGTGGCGCGCATCAATCCGGTACGCTTTCACAAGGCTAAAAAGGGCGATACCCGCGCGGCAATGCCGATCGCGCAAGCGCTCACCCGCATGGCCGCGGCTGCCAAGAAATTCAACCTCGAGTCGGTGTCGGGCTCGGACCTCGCCTGGGTCGCGGTCGGCGCGCAGGAATAGGCGTCTTGCATCATTAGCGTGCATTCGGCGGCGCGGCGCGCCGCCCATGGTGCAGGCGCGGGCCCGGCGCGGCGACTCCCGCGCGGCGCCTCACCACATGCGGCGTTCGCAAGCGCTTGATGGTGCAGCGTCGGGCGCGCCTCGACACGCCGTGATCAGCGCAGGCTTCCCCAGCATGGAACTTGCAGCGGGTATCGGTTCGATTGAGGCTTTCGGAATGATTCTATGAGCGCACGTGCACTCGACGCACATGAGGCCCTGCGGGCGGATGCCGAGCGCAGCGGCGATGCGCGCGTCGCCTTGGGAAAAGAGGCGTTCAAGCACACCCTGCTCGACAACCTCCTGTACGTGCAGGGCAAGACACCGGCGCTCGCGACCAAGAACGATTACTACATGGCGCTCGCCTTCACCGTGCGCGACCGCATGCTGCACCGCTGGATCAGCACGACGAGCGTCTACACGCGGGAGGGTTCGCGCACCGTCGCCTATCTGTCCGCCGAGTTTCTGATGGGCCCGCACCTGGGCAATAACCTTGT
>Ga0302324_100005912_pt1 | contig 26574 bp, 19 predicted proteins | sample Palsa_T0_1_FD_201949 | JGI IMG/M metagenome (GOLD analysis project Ga0302324, IMG submission 201949) | Peat permafrost microbial communities from Stordalen Mire near Abisko, Sweden - Palsa_T0_1 | ecosystem: Environmental > Terrestrial > Soil > Palsa > Peat permafrost | place: Sweden: Abisko...
GCATCTCCAAGCACTGCTTTGCAACAAATTTCTCCTGCACATACGACTCGGAGCACCGGCCATTTTTTCGTGTGCAGCGACAATAGCGATACACTCCGCCGTGTCCTTTCACCCATTGAGCCGAAATCATCGCGCCGCATGAACAGCGAAAAATTCCGCAAAATGGAAAATTGTGGCCCTTGCGGAATTTGCGCGGTCGCTCCCGCTTTTTCAAAGCGTGCTGCACACGGTCAAAGAGTTCGGGCGAAACGAGCGGCTTGTATTTTCCCTCGAACGTTTCGTCCTTCCATTTCATGATGCCGGTATACAGGCGATTGGTGAGAAAATGATGCACCGCACAATTTGACCAGGGGCGTCCGGTGCAGCTTTTCACTCCAAGCTCGAAGAGTCGATCTGCAATCGAATTGAGGCTGTGCAAGCCCGTCGCATATTCCTCGAAGGCCATTTGCACGATCTTGGCTTTTTTTCGGTCGGGCACGATATTGCGCAAGCGATTGTCATACACATAGCCGAGGGGCTTTTGTCCCGGCCATTCGCCCCGGCGAAGTTTTTCTTTTGTCCCTCGCGCTACGTTTTTCGCAAGCCGGATGATGTAATCCGTTGCCCGTCCACCTTCGACACCCATGAGAAGCCCAGCGTCCTCGGGGAAAAACTGCCGCGATGGTGTGCGAATGGATGCGATCACACTTTTTTGGAGAAACCAACGAACTCGGCCTTCATCAATGGGATTACGATACAGGCGATCAATATCCCAACACAAAAGACCATTGGCCTCGCCACGTTCAATACGAGCGAGCATTTCATCAAAGCGCGGCCTGCCCGGACGTTTGGCCGTTTGGCTTTCCTCAATGATTTCGTAAACGAATAATTTTTCCCGGCTGGCAAAATCGCGGAGTTCCCGCGTTTGAGCATCCAGGCTCATCACCTGGCGGTTTTCCTCATCCGTGCTCTTTCGAGCGTAAAGAAAGAATTTGATTTTGGAAGGCATATCCAAGTATCTCACAATATTACATGAGCGGTCAAGTATGGATTCAAATAGAGGGAAGTAGCGGAAGAGCTATTTTACCCTTGCCAAACCGCTGGTCGGCAAGACAATCGCCATACAAAACGTCCCCCCATTAATAATAACGTAAATCCAAATGGGAAATCCTGAATGAAATCGCTTTACGTCTTTGCACTGCTGTCACTCACGTTGCTGCCGGGTTGCCAGAAAGTCTCGGTCCCAACTAATAACGAAGCCTCCTCCGCCGTCCGGGACTGGGTGACGGATCGGATGGTGGAAATTGCGACCAACGGCAACAAGTTTGCCGGCACCTTCAGTTCTCAAGAGGATGCAAATCGCGCCGCGGCGCAGGCGGCTGATAGAGCAAAAGCGCAGGGAGTATCAATTCCGGTGGAGGTGACAGAAATGGGTTCGCAAGGAACGGCTGATCTTCAGGCACCCGGCTCGAAGGATTCCTATTGGCCCGTGCACGTCAAAGCGGTCACATCAGATGAAATTTTGACCGGGACCATGCTTGTTTATCGTGACAACTTTCACAAATGGAAAGCAAAGCCAGAGAACGAAGGTCTGCGATCGCAGCCCGTGTATAAGGAGCCCCCCGAAGTATCGGAGGGCAGGCTCAATGCGGATCTCAAAAACGCCAAACAGATTCACACAAGTTGCAAGCTATATGCTATTGACTACAGCGGCCATTTCCCAAAGGACTTGAATGAACTGGTGCCAGATTATCTACCGGATTGGAGAAAATACGTCGCGCCTAACGTGATCGACTACGATTACTTTGGGGCCGGGGCTACAGAGAATGACGATCCAAACAAAATTCTTCTGCGCGCGCATTACAAATCACCCGACGGCCGGTTTGTTGTCGTGCAGATTGGTGGCCGGGCATCCATCGAACGGCAGTAAAGCCCGCTAGAACCAACGCACGCAGACTTCTGTCGGTGCAGTGCGAAGAAGACTCACCACGGGAGTGACCAGCCGTGCATCATTGCGACTGTAAGAAATAAAATACCTCTTCTTCGGCATATTTGAAAGTGTGCGAATCGAGGTGAGGTCTGTCAAGACCACTCCGACATAAACGGAAGATCCCATGTAACAGCTCAGGATAATTAGCTACCAGCCACGGATTGAACGTGGCTGGTGCAGTGGAGTTCAGATCTTGAGGCCTGGACTTTTTCCAGGGTCGAACGAACGGATTGCACCGTCTTGTGCTCACGCTGGACCTGTTTGAGTGTGTCACCGAGATCGTCGTGATCACAGGTGCCGATCAATACTTTTCTCGAACGAGAACCCAGATGTGGAAAATCAAATAGCCAGTGGCCAAGATGCCGACGGGGAATAGCCACCCATATTGTGAATATTTGGCCCACTCGACTACCTTCATGAATAGATCGCTAATGTGCAGTTTGGCGTTCGTTGGATTGTCGTTCTTTTCCGGCGATGTGACCGTCGTCTGATCTGCCTGCTGTCTCTTTGGCGAAGAGACGCCCGTCTGGTCATTCTTTTCATCCGAGGACGTTACAACCGGAGTCGCGAACCCCATTCTCCGTGTCTCGCGAAAAGGTAGGCCCTGCTGCTGATCATTGTTTGCGGCGGAAACCATCGGTCTCACCTGCTGTATCCCAGGAGAATCAACGTGCTTGACGTTTGCGACATCCGCGCGGAGTTGCACGCCAGCAAGAATTGCAGCGATGATCAAAATAGCCATTGTCTTCATTGGGTAATGCAAAACCTAAAAACGTATTAAACGTCGAGGCAAGGCAAGTCTTGTTTTACAAACATCGTGTGCTCGTCACCGTTCCTTTGAGCTTCGACGTTGTTGACTAAACCGAAAAAGGTAGGACCAGCCACGGATTGAACGTTGGCTGGTTTCACTGCATCAATGGCGTCTCCGATCAGCCTGGCACGCCGCTCTCCCCCTGTCACACCGCGCTTGCATCGCCACGCAAAGCGTTGCGGGCGGGGGTTCGAACTCTGTACCGCGCACCAGCCCTGTAAACCGGTCAGCCCGTTTTGATCAAACGAAGCTTCACGGCCAACGCTGCTCTACGAATTCGTAGTCAGGCGTTCTCGTTGGGGTGGTGAAAGCGGGTGGGCCGGTAAACAAGCTGGGAATTTCCAATCCACCCAGCAGCCGATGATGATCATCCCACCGCCGTTCAAAATGAACTGCTTCGTCGTCTTCGCTATCGGACACTTTTTTGACATAATCCAACGCCTCTTTTACGGACGAAAAGTTCCGGCGCAGATTCTCACCTTCGCGGCGCAGACGAAAGTGGGAGTTCCCAAGTATTTCGAGAGTGAATGGGGATTCCATATTTGGGTTTCACCTTTCTTCTCAGATAATCGATGTAGGTATGGGAAGCGGCTGTAGTTCGTGGGGCCAGACCCAAAAATTGGATTCATCCCTCTAGTTTGCCCTGTCCTTCGCTTCGTACGTGCGCGTCACCTTTTTCCCGGTGAGCTTGCCATTGGCGATCTCTTCACCCTTTAAGGTCACTGAGTAAACCGCAGGCGGAAAGGCTCGACCCTCCGTGTAAATGGCGGAAAGTTTAATCCGCATATTTTCATCGGACGGGCCAAGGTTCATTTGAGCTTCCACATCGCGCGTGCCGGTGGTTTCGTCGATGGAAACATTGATCTTCGGTTGTTTGATATCCGATTTCACTTCTTTGAGATCATTCAGGTAGATGACGAAGTGGGTTGCGATACCTATTGGAGGCAGTTCCAGTTTAAGACGTTTGCGGATCTCGGTTTTGATGATGGCGTTTACTGGTTTGTAGGCTTTGCCGCCCATCAGCCAGTAGAAGCCAAGAATTGGCCGCGCCGGGTTCTTGGGATCTGGAAGGAAGTGTCCGTGCGCGTCTACTTTTGTGTAGACGACCATTAAATTCTCGGGGTGGACATTCTTCTCGACGATTAAAATCGGCTCGTGAGATCCGATCTCGGCAATGTTTGTGACCTCATGAGCCGCGAGCCGAAAAACAAAAGCGCTGAGAACAAGCGGAGCCAGTGAGATTTTGCGGATCGTCGTGCGATTCATTTCCGGCAGAATAAAAACAGATTCGTTAGAAACGTCGGCACTGCTTGTGGCATTCCAACCGGCTACCTCGGAAGGATCGCCAGCAGCTTCCTCCAGTGATTGATGTCCCCACGAAAGTCATGGCTCTGAGCGGCGAGATTTTTCATCTTGCGATCCGTGAATGGAACTTCGTGAACGGCGTAGCCCGCACAAATGGTTAAACAGGTCGGACCGTACCGAGAGCTTCCAGCGGACGGTCACGGGCGCGAGCGCTTGGGCGGCAAGGTGGATTCTCACGCGAGAACGTATGCCCGCGTCACGGTGCGGAACACGATCGTGGACACAGCGACCAGTCCGGAGGCCGGAGGCGCGTTGAGTTGAACCAGAAATAATTCGAAGACACTTGCGGGCCGGTTCAATTCCTCAACCCCTCGATGGAGTACTGGGAGATCATCGCCGACTACCTAAGCCATTTGAAGATCAAATAGCGACTCTTCGCCCAGACGGGGCGACCAGAATTCGTTTCGTTTCCGATTCGTCTGCATGACGACAAAGTTTTTGCTGATTCCCGAGTCGGGATCGTCTCGATTTAAGCTGCGCGAGGAAGGGCAGGAATGGGAGCGCGAATGCAGGTCAATAGATGAGGCGCTCTTTTATGCCCGTTCGCTTCCAGATTCAGACGGGAAGCCCCTTTTTGTGCTGAACCAATTTGGGAAACCACTGGCCCAAATGACCGTCTGATCAATCGCGCTCAAGAAGATGGCGCAGAACAGACGCGTTCATCGCGGCGAATGAGAGACCCCGCCCCTGCACGCCAACCCGGCAGGGACGAGGCTGCTTGTCGTAGTTCAACTACCCAGGACTCATCCGCCCTTTGAGCTGAACGTCTCACCCGAGTTCAGCTTATCAAGCCCTGGAGCTTTTGGGTTGGTGCGCTTCAAGGTGCGCAACGCTCAGTGCTCAGGACACAGCGGGAGCGTCGCGGCAGCCGAGTGAAGGCGGGGAACTCCGTTCCTCTGCCTCTACCCGGGAAGAGGCGGGCGACCCCTACTCCCCGCTGGCGATGACGGTGGCGGTGGTGGCGGCGCTCCATCGGCGAGCGGAATCTTCCGGCGAAATAGACTTTTCGCCAGCCAGACCGCGAGGAGAACACCCCCGGCGAAGAAGACGATTGAACCTCCAGGTTCCGGGCTTGCGCCCTCCTCGAGAATGATGAAATCCCCGGCGAGGTTCGGATTTGCCTTGCGGAGCTTTTCCGCATCGGACGCCTTCAGATCCATGCCCTCGCGGATGAGACCCTGGATTTCTTTGTGAAGCAAACGGGGGTTGCCGTGGAGTGCGGCCAGGCGGGCGATTTCCGCGTCCGATTGCGCGTTGTTCAGTTCAACGGCCACGTTAAAAAGAGCGGGATCCCGTGTTTGGACCAGAATGTGGTCCGGTTCGCCGTCCTGATAGCCAATCGGTCTCAAGGGCACATAAATATCTCTGGTCGGACCGGCTCCCAGAAAAGACATATAACTCACGTCCAACATGTTCAGTTCGCCATCTGTCAGGCGGAGCCATTTTTCAGGGGGCCTTTGCTGAATATAGGATTCAACCGAATACTTCTTGGGAGTCAGGTTCGTCAGCGCCGTGTAGGTGCCCTGCCCGCCTTTGCAAAGGAGAGCGATCGTCACCATGATCAGGAAAAATTTAGATCTCATGAATTCTGGACTTAGGCTGGAGTGGCGTGAGTGACATCTGCTTCCGGGCGATTTTCGGTGAAGAGCGGGGGCGTTTGCTGGAAAAACGCCACCGGGTATGGGTTTTGTTTGAGAATTTCAGGCGTGATCGTCTTCTCACGGTTGGCAAACTTTTCTGTGATTATAAAGAAGAATCCGGTCGCACTCCCAACCCCTTTTAGCGTCTCTCCGGGCATCGACTCCGCCGACGAGGGCGCGACAACAGACCGAGTGCCGCCGCCCCGGCGGTCAGCGCCAGGCCGCTGGCGGGCTCCGGGACGATCTGCACTTCCATGACGTAACCATTGACTGAGCCGCTGCCGAAGTTCGCCGTCTCCGGCACGGTGCTCACCTCGATTGCGCCGTCGTAGCTGCTATAGGTGTTTCCGTTGAAAGTGGTGGTGCCGGAGGGATCGCTCACAAACACATCGTAGGTCGCATTGTCGATCTCACTGTCGAAGGGCGAGCCGGTGTTTGAATAGAAGCCGCCCATGTAGATCTGGCCCACCTGCAAGGAGAAGCCGGTGTTGAAATAGAGGTCGACGATATTGTTCGACGTGAGCGACCCCTGAATGGGCGAGGAAAGAGAAGTGAGGTGGAGCACGTCGTTGCCGCTAGCCGTGGCCGAAGAGAAGTTGGGCAGGCCCGTTTGATCGAACTCGAAGGAGAAGTTCGTGTAGTTGCGCAGCGCATTATTCGCATCCACCGAGGGCGTGACGAAAGAGGCGGTCAAAATTCCGACAGTGTTGCCCGGCGAGATCATGCCGCCCTGGATATTGTTGGTGATCCGGCCCGTGCCGCTCAAGGTCGCTCCCGGCGCCAGCGTCACGCTCCCGTTCGAGGAAGTGATGGTGCCCGTGAGATTCACGTTGCCGCTGTTGATCGCGGTGCTGCCGGTATAGGTATTGCTGCCGCTCAGCGTGAGTTTACCCGGCCCAAAGATCGCCAACCCTTCGACCCCGTCGATCGTCGAGGAGATGGTCCCCCCGGCGAGGCTGGTGTAAATGACGCCCTCGTTCAGGTCGAATTCGAGCGTTCCATTCTGGATCGTCCCGCCGTTCAAGATCACGCCGGTCGGCGCCTGGACCTCGCCGTCTTCCACCTGGAGCTGGAAGGTTCCGAGATTGATGAGCTGCCCGTTGTCCTTGAGGCCGACGATCAAGGAGTTGGCGGTCAACATTTGGCCCGTATTTGCCTGGAAGACCGGTTCGAATCCGGGGCTGTTGAGATTGGTGCTCGTGGAGTAGGTGGCGACCTTGAGGCCCGCGGACGTACCGGGGTTGGTCAGAAAATCGCCCGACAGGTTCGCGTCGTTATTTTGTCCGATGAAGACCGCACCCAGGATCCCATCGATATTTGCGGTGGCCCCCGCGGTGGGAAGAACGAACTTGTCGGAAACGCCCAGCGCCGAAATGCCGTCGACCGGCACGATGAGCAGCGTGCTGCCCGCGACCGTTTGATCCAGCGGCGCGGTGATGGTGAGCGTCGCCGAAGTGTTGCTGCCTTTGCTCACGCTCAGCGAAGAGTTGCCGGTGAAACTGAGCGTGTCGTTCTCGGCCACGGTCAACCCAGGATTTCCTCCCGAACCCGAGGGCGCGATCCCAAAGCTGCCATCGACCAGCGACGTCGTCGTATTCAACGGATTGCCGCTCGTCGCTTCGGAAATCAGAGACCCACCGTTAACCGAGATGCCAGAACTCGAGGAGGACGGCACAGCGGTCAGGAACAGCGTGCCACTCCCCACTTTGGTGAGGCCGTTCGCCGTCAACGTGCCCGTCAAGGTCAGGCTCCCGGTATCGACCCCGATGGAAGCGTTATTGGCGGTGACGCTGCCCTGCCAGATATTGGCTCCGCTCACGCTCTCCAGCGCCCCGGTGGAACTCAGATTGGTCCCGCCCTGGCCGTAGCCATTCAACTGCAGCACCTCGTTGCCCACGGTAACGCTCCCCTGCACTTGCAACGTCGGCCCGTTGATGACCGTGGTGGTCGCACCGCTCGTGCCCAATGCCGCGCCGTTTTGAATGTTCAGCACGCCGGCCTCGAGGCGCGTGGGCCCGGCGTAAGTATTCGCGCCGGTGAGGATCAATTCGCCCGGCCCCAGTTTCGCCAACCCGTGGGTCGAATTCGTCCCGGTGATCTCGCTGCCGATCGTCGTCGTCCCCTGGATATCGAGCACGATGGAAGTCGCCCCGAAGGCCAGTTGCGCGGTGCTGATGCTCGTCGTTCCCGGCAGGCCGAGCACTTCGCCACTGCCCACCGTCACGGTACCGCTGCCGCTCACGCTGCCCCCGTCGTTCAAGCGCAAGGCATTGATGGAAGCGCTGCCCGAGACGGTATCGGCGGCCGCCACGTTCACATTCGCGTTGGCCACCGTGAAATCATCGCTCGTGTATTCGGCATTGGTCAGCGGGCGCACACCATTTGGGCCGTAGGTGGCAAAGCTGGTCCCCTTGCCCGTGGATGAAGTATCGGTCAGTGCGTAGGGCAGGATGCTCACCGTGGGCGTGCCCGCCGCGCCTCCTCCCCCGACCAGCGTCGGTGTCGAGGTGATATAGACGTTTGCCGTGCCCGGTCCCGGCGTCCCGCCCAGATTGGCCGCCCGGAATACCACCATCCCCTCCGAGGTCGTGCTCGACTGCCCGAGGCTGGCGATGGTGATGCTGCTGGGCTGCGCGGCATTGGCGCTGATGCCCACCGCGGCTACACCGTTCGGCAGGAGAAGGAGTCCACCCGTCGTCTCCGAAGAAGGCGCCGCGCTATTGCCGAGAAAGGTGACTGTGCCACCCAGGGTGATTGCCGCCGTATCGGAGAGCCGATTGGTGACGTTCGTCCCGGTGTTGTCCAGGACCAGCGTGCACCCGCCGCTAATGGTGAGGGACGAGGTGTTCAGGATCGAGCCCTGGCCCGCCAGCGTCATCGTCCCGTTGCCGATACTGGTCGAGCCCGAATAGGTATTCACGCCCGTGAGCGTCTGGTTCGCGCCGAAGGAGATTTGGATCTCGATGGTGGCGCCGCCGTTGTTCTGGATCGATCCGCCGTACGACCCGGTGCCACCGTCCACGTTCACCGTCAACAGGCCGGTGGTGCTATCGGGCATCACATTGCCGCCCGAGCTTCCTCCACCGTTGAGCCCATTCACGAAAAGACCCCCGCTGCCGAGGGCGAGCGTGGCCCCCACGTTATTGCTCAGGTTGATCGAGGTCTCCGAGAGATTCGCTCCCGAAGTGAAATCGAGCGTGCCGTTGTTGATCTGCACCTCGGAATAATTGCTCGGGGTGACTCCCACGCTCAGCGTGCCCGTTCCATCCTTCAGGAACACCTGGCCGGTCCCAAAGGCGTCGGTCGTGATGGCGGAACTCACCGTCGCGTTCGCATTCGCAATCATGCTCAACGTGCCGTCCGTCGGCCCCGTGAGCGTCCCATCCGAGAGCACATAGCCCGCGGTGTTGAAGTCCACCTCATTGGCCGAGATTGACCCGCTCAGTGTCACCGTTCCCGAGCTGCCGGCGAGGATCGCGACGTTCCCATCCCAAGTCACATTACTCGTTCCATTGTACCAATTCTGCGTAGTCGTATCCCACATGCCGGTTCCTCCGGCTCCGTTCACACCCCAGGTCAATTGGGCAAACGCGCCGGTCGTTGAGATCAGCAACACCAAAAGAGTTCTCAGCAGCATGGAAAAATGGCGAAACGGTGTCATGTCAGTTGATATGTGGGAGATGGACGTGCAGTCTTATTTTCCTTTTCGCTTTCCGAATGCCATGTTCAACGCGTCCGGCGTCAACCGGAGCCCGGCTGACTGGGCGTTGTCAGCCATCATTTGCGACGCAATGTAGCGGGTAAGAGGCTGCAGCACGCTGAAGTGAGTCGCGCCTTCGATCACTGCAAAATGGATTTGCGCGTTCTTGTTGAGCTTCTCCATTTCTTGGAGCGACTCAATATTGCTCGGTTCGCCGGAGCCCTCGATGATATATGTTGGCGTGGCAATGTCCTTGTTCCAGAACATCGGCGATCTTATCCAAGTCTCAGCGAGCCGCGTGGGATCGAAAGTCACGACACTCCTGCCGTAACCGCTCACGGAGTCGGCCGGCCCAAATGCGATGATGGCGCGAAAATCCTTCGTCATCGCCCCGACTAATAACGCCAGTGTGCCACCGGTGCTGTGTCCACCCAGATAAATCCGCGTGGGATCGACATAGCCAAGGCCCTGGAGATATTTCAACGCGCCGAGCACGTCGTCCACTTCGCCATAAAGGGTCTCGCATGTGCCTGGGTTTTGGTTCCCTCCCCGCTCCGAGGGATACATCATGACCATCCCGGCTTCGCGAAAGGCGGTTGCGGATTGATCATTGTCCGCCGGGCCCGGCGTCCATGCGTTTTCCGAAATGCTGTTCGAAAATCCCCCCGTCAGCCAGAGAACGGCGGGATGCTTTTTGCCGTCCTTGGGGTCCGTTCCCACGTAGGCGTCCATCTTGCCGATGGGTGAACCGTACTGGATAAGATCGAAAACGCCCGCCGGGGGGACGGGCGTTGGGTCGTTACTGCTTTCTTTGCGCAGCAATCGGGTGGCAAAGCCTTGTCTCGCCTCGGAAAAGGTCTTTTCGGCGGTTGAACGGCCGGCATCGCTGCTGTCGGACCGCGCCGGCGTCGCTGCGCCGGGGAGGGTAACGTCCAGCACATTGCTCACAGTTTTGTTTACGTCGCCCGACCGGTATTCCACCCGAATCTTGTAGTGACCTGGCAGACCGGAGAAATGCCATTGGTTGTTGTGCAGCGGAGCGACCTTGGTCTCGTTGTCGGGACGATCCACGACCCAGAAATAGTTCTGCGGATTGGCCGGCATTTGCGACGCGGGAAAGCCGGCTCCGTAACGCTTGGCGCCGGCGGTGTTTTGGGCGCTGAGCGTGATCGTCACGCCCTCCGGCGGCGGAGCGCCCGCGCCCGCCGGATTGCCGGGCGTCGCCCCCGCGCCTGGGTTCGGCGCGGTCTGCGGTGAGGTCTTCGCGTCCGGCGTCGCACCGCCCGCGGCCGGCGGGCCGTCGAAATCGGGCATCGTGGTATAGCCGGCGGGCGCCTCGAATTCCTTGGGATCGACGTCCTGCTCTTTCACCGAGACAATGGTCACCGTAGTCTTTTTGCCCCCACGGACGCGCTCGGTTTTGAGCAGGACGCCCGGGAGAGTGCTATAATCAAGCTCCGGCGGGAGCATGGCGCTGAGCTTGTCGACGGTCTTCAGGACCGCCTCCTGAGGGTGGTTCGTGGCCATCCAGAGCCGCTCGCTGAACGCATTGTCTTTCGTGGCGTAGATCTCGCAGTCGAATTCACCGACCTTCTCTTTCTGGCCCGTGTCTTCGATCTTCGCTGGCGGGCCGGTCCTGGCGGGGGCCGCCGCCTCGACCGCCTCCTTCTCCCGCTTCATCTCCGCCGCACTCACCTTGCGGAAAACCTTCAGCCCGTGCATGATCGTGATCCAATCGCCGCTCGCCCCATCGAAGACCATACTCAAGGGTCCGAGCGGCGATTTTGGATGATCCATGCGCACCTTCTGACCTTTCAATTTGCTGACGGTGATGTACGTCCCTTCCGGGGCTTCGTTCCTGGACTCAATGACCCAATCCGCCGCGGCGGTAGCGACGAGTAGAAGGGCCACAGCGAGGAATAAAAAGGGGGGCTTTCATGTGCCGAATTTTAGCTAAACTATCGGGCGGGTTAGAATACCTTCCACCATGGCTTCTCTTGCGATGTCGCAGGTGCAGGCGGAGGAGAAGTCAGCGTCACGGCATTGCCGTTGACGGTGTAGTTGACCGTATGCTTTTCGCCGAGGAGCGACTTGATGCACGTGCCGTCCGGACGAAACTCGAAGTAGCTGTCCTTTTCTCCGGGTATCTCGTATCGGCCGGCCACGCTGGCGGCGGGCGCATCGGCCGCGACGGAGGACGGATCCGAAGCCGAAAGCGTGAAAACGGCGAGGCAGGCAACGGGAAGGAGGCTGATTTTCATGTCGGTGGATCTCGAAGGGCGGGAACGGACCAGCCACACCCATTTTCGGTGAAGCGATCAGGAACAGCGGCGTTTGATGGAGAAACGCCACCGGGATTGGATTTTGTCCGAAAATTTCAGGCGTGATCCTCTTTTTTGGCAAGGAATTGTGCATGGAACTGAGGCGTCACGCCGTGCTGGGAATCGATTTGAACCGGTCCGAAAAGAACGAGTTTGCCAGATCGCCTTCGGGCGCCGCGCTGAGACTCCCACCGTGCAGTCTAATGCGCGGGCGCCGCCGCGCCCGGCACGGTCACTTCCAGCACATTACTCACCGTCTTGTTCACGTTGCCGGACCGATATTCGACGTGTATCTTGTAGACACCCGGCACGGCGGAGAAATGCCACTCGTTGTTATGCAGCTCGGAGACTTTGGTTTGGTTATCCGGACGATCCACAACCCAGAAATAGCTCTGCGGATTCGGCGGCATCTGTCCTGGAGGAAAGCCCGCACAGTAGCGTTTGCCATTGGCGGCGTTTTGAGGACTGAGCGTAATCGTGACGCCCTCCGGCGGCGGCGCTCCCGCAGCCGGCGCAGGATTGGCGGAACTGCTCGCGGTTGGACTCGGCGCGGCCTCGCGTGATGGCTTCGCCCGCGGCGCCGGACCGGCGTCACCCGCTCGCGAATATTTTTGTCCGTTGGGCGTGGTCAGGATGCCGTTGTCGATCCGCACCACCAGCGGGTAGCCGACGTAGCTTTTGAGCGTAACGGTGTTGCCGTCGACGGAGTAGGTGCCGGGAATGTCGTGGGCGGCCTGCTTCAAGGTATAGGAGCCGTCCGGACGAATCTCGATATAGTTCGCCGGATGTCCCGCCATCGCGTATCGACCCACCACGCCGCCGGCGCCACCCGCGGCGGGGGCCGCCACCTGACCGGATGGGCGCTTGGCGGCGGTTACCGCCGCGGCGGGCGGTGGACCGGCTTCCCAGATCCGCGGCCACTTCCCGCCGTCGGGTCCAGTCACGAAGCCATTCTCGACGGGCAACGTGGTTGGGGCCAAATCGGGGCTTTTGAGTGCGACCTTGGCGCCGTTCACGGAATAGGTCCCCGAAATCATCTGGCCGGACATCGCCAGGGTAAAGGTCCCGTCGGCCCGAACGTCGAGATAGGTGTCGAGTTTTCCCGGGCACGAATATCGACCGGCCTTGCCGCCGGCATTGGCCGGGCCTGGCGGCGGAGCGACGTAATCCATCCGCGCGAGCTTCGGTTCTCCGTTTTCACTCAAGATGCCGTTGGAGAGTTCGTAGACGGTCGGCAGTTTGTTCGCCCGGCTGGTGAGCGTGACGGTGCCGCCCTTGACGGTGTAGCTGCCCGCATCGGCCAGGAGCGTGCCGACGAGGGTGTAATTGCCATCCGGTCGAAGCTCCAGAGTGATGAGATTTCCACCCGGCAACCCGTATCGACCCGACACCCCGGCGTTTTTCGCCGCCACCCCCGCCGCCTCCTGAGCGACGGCGGCGGTGGCCGCGGCGTCGCCTACCCGCGCCAAATGCCCTCCGTCAGGCCCGGTGAGAACACCATTGGCGAATTGGAAGACGAGCGACCTTTCATTGCCCGGAGAAGTGAGCGTCACGGCATTGCCGTTGACGGTGTAGTTGACCGTATGCTTTTCGCCGAGAAACGACATGATGCAGGTGCCATCCGGCCGAAACTCGAAAAAGCTGTCCTTTTGTCCCGGCACCTCGTATCGCCCGACCACGCTGACGGCGGGCGCATCGGCCGCGACGGAGAGCGAACCGGAAGTCGAAATGGTGAAAACTGCGAGGCAGGCAACTGGAATGAGGCTGATTTTCATGACGGTGGATCTGGAAGGGCAGGGGCGGACCAGCCTCACCCATTTTCGGTGAAGCGATCGACAACCGTGGCCTTCGATCAAGAAAACGCCGCCGGCCTTGGGCTTCGTCTGAGAATTTCCGCGGTGATCGTCTCTTTTGGCAGGATTTTTTTCACCGGAATGATGCATCGCCCCCGACGCCGGGAATCGAATTGCACCGAGATGAGTCTCTTGGGACCGCTGCGGTGCGGACGTGCAGGGGTGGGGTCTCCCGCTCCCGGCGCACTGGGGCCAGTGCGCCCTACCTTGCGGCCGGTGGCCGCCGCCAATGTCCAACGCGCGGTTTTCGATCAGCGGCTGGAAGCCGCCGCCAGTTGCTCAGACCCACTCAAGAGGCCGGCAAACTTCTCTCGCGCCGCCCAGACTTCCGGGGCGAGCGGCTTTCCCAGGCGCTGGATGTTTGGCAGCAGGAACTTCCGGTTGGTGACGGTGATTCCCTTGATCGAGCGGCTGGTCACGACAAAGGCATTGGTGAAGACGACCAGCGAATTCACCCGCGTGCGGACGCCGGCGATTCTCTCCAATTCGTCGGCCAGCCAGCAGGTGTTGCGGAGCGTCTGTGCGATGATGTCGGTCTCCGGCGACCGTCCATTGACGAGGATCCTGGAATCAACCACCGCCACCTGGCCGCCGTGGGCTTTGGTCTCGATGAGGAAGACACCGTAGTTCCTGCTGAAGATCACGTGATCGATGTTGGCGAACGGGCCGCGGACGTCGTGGACGATGAGATGCTCCTCGCCAAGTTCATCGAGCGTCTCCCCGATCCGCTCCTCGGCCACCGCTCCGCGGATGGCGCGCTTCTCCGCGGCGATTTTCGTGTCGATCTTGAATTCCAGGGCGGTCATCGCGGCCTTGGAGGCGACGCCGAGGAGCACCACCAGGCCGATACCGGCGGCCTGGGCGTGTGGGAGGAGGGTGAAGAGGACACTGATGGCGGCGAGGCCCATGAGGCCATACCCGGTCCAGGCGAGGGAGCGGCGGTCGGCGAGTTCCCGGGTCGACGCGCCGGCGTGTGCGATTCTTAAAGACATATTGGGAATGCTTTCAGCAGGAACTTCGCCAACTACGCAAAAACCCTCAGAAAAATCGGGGAAAATCCATGAGGCAGGGCGAGGGTTTGTGTGGATGGGGTGCGTTTCTGGTTTCTGGTTTCTGGTTCACCGCTGCGGGAGTATGGTTCCGAACTCGGTATGCCCTTTCTCCGGAGAGCAGATTGGGTGTTGGATGTTGGGTGTTGGGTGTTGGATGTTTCCCGAAGGGAGAATTTTGCACCCAAGAATTGCCGTGCCAGCCCCATCATGCATCATGCAACCTGCATTTTCCCACCCCACCATGAAAACCGACCCTGTCTCCGTCACCCCCCGTTCCCCCGTCACCCGCCGTCATTTTTTGAAATCCGGAGCCGTGGCCACCATCGGTGTCGCCGCCCTTTCGATGGCGGCGCGCGCGCAGGTCAACAAGAACAGCAAGCTGCGCATCTTTCAAATCGGCGTCGGCGGCATCGGGTCCCTGCAACGGCAGAACTTGAAGGACCATCCCATGGTGGAGTTTGCCGGTTTCTGCGATGTGAACCGGCTCGAGCTGGACAAGGTCACGAAGGATTTCCCCAACGCCTGGACGCTGGCCGACTACCGGGAGGGTTTCGCCAACAAGCTGGACGATTTCGACGCGGTGATCGTCGATACGCCGGATTTCAACCACTGCGCGATGATGCTCACCGCGCTGAAGCACGACAAACATCTCTACGGCCAGAAACCGCTGGTGCAGCAGCTCGATGAACTGCGCTTGATGCGCGAGGCGCTCGCCGCCCGGCCACGGCTGGTCACGCAGATGGGCAATCAGCGCGCATGCAAGGAAGGCCGGATGCAAGCGGTGGAACTGCTGCGGCGCAATCAATTGGGCCGGCCGATCGAGGCCTATGTCTGGACGGGCGAGGTGTCGCGCGGCACTTATTTCGTGGAGCCGTGGAGTGAGTACACGCCGGCCATTCCGGTTCCGGAAACGTTGAGCTGGGACCTCTGGCACGGGCCCCTGATGCCCAAGCTGCCCTACAGCGAAGATCTCTCGCCGCGGCGCTGGCGCGCCTTTTGGGAAACGGGCGGCGGACAATTGGCCGACTGGGGCTGCCACCTGCTGGACGTGCTCTTCTTCGCCTACGATCTGCCTTCACCCGAAGCCGTGCTCACGCAGACGATCAAGCCCGCGGGCACGGGCCATTCCAGCCACAACCAGAGCACCATCACCTTCCCGGTGCACGACAGCGGAAAGTTCGCCCGCGAGAAATTCGTGCTGCACTACAACGACACCGCCTTGATGCCATCGTTCGCGGCGCTGGGGCTGCCGGATATGAAGTTCACCGCCAACCACACCATGGTGGTGTGCGAGGATGGCGTGCTGGTGCTCCAGGCCGATGGCAAGATCACCCTCTTCCGCAAGGGCCAGGTCGTTTACGATGAGCCGCTGCCGAAGGTCGAGCCACGCAACCATTGGAAAGATTGGGCGGACAACTGTCTCGGGGCCAACAAGCCGCTGTGGACGCCGCTGACGATCGGCTGGCGCATTACCGAGCCGGCGTTGCTGGCGGTGAAGGCGACGCGCTTCCCGGGCGAGGATCTGCGCTGGAACAGCGCCAACTGCCGCTTCAGCAACAACGACAAGGCCAACGAAATCGTCTCGCGCACATACCGGCCGGGATTTGAGCCGCCCCAGGTCGGGTGAGGATCAATGCTCCACCTCCCACGGCCCGTGGAACTGCGTGGGGCGGGTGATGAGCGGCCTTTTACCGCCGTGCAGGAGAAAATCCTCCCAACTCGACTCAATGCCCAGCCACTCCTCGAGCGGACGCGTGGGATAGGTGCTCGGGCATCCGCCTTCACGAAAGGCCGAGGTGACGCCTTCGTCGCCGACTGATTTGCGCCAGGTCGCGAGCTGGCTGCGCAGCAGATGGAGGGTCACGGCATACTCCGGCTGGTAGGCCAGGTTATGCACCTCGCCCGGATCATTCCGGAGATCGTACAGTTCCTCCTCCGGTTTGGTCTCCTTCATGAAGGCATCCTGTTCCGCGGGCAGTTTTTTCTGTAAGTGCAGCACGTTCATCAACGCCAGACCGGGATACTGGTTCTCTTTGTATTCGTTGAACTGGCAGTAGGCGCGTTCCGGCATGAGGTTGAGGATGTAGCGGAAATCGTGGGAGCGGACCGTGCGGGAGGCATCGTGGGTGTCATCCATCTTATCGCGGCCGGCGAAGATATACTCCGGCTCTTTCTGGCTGGGATCGACCAGGGAACGGCCCTGCAGATAGGCCGGCCGGGGCATCCCGGCCAGATCGAGAATCGTCGGGACGATGTCCAGGTTGGTCACCAGTTCCGGGGAGACGTCGCCGGGGTTGATCCGTGACGGCCAGCGGACGATCAGCGGGATATGCAGGCCTTCGTCGTAGATGAACTGTTTCCCCCGCGGGAGGGCGATGCCATGGTCGGCGGTGATGACGATGATGGTATGGTCATACTCGCCTTCCTTCTTCAATCGCGCGATGATGTCGCCAATGTCGCGGTCGGAAGTCTGGGCACTCTCGAGCCCCATCGCCCAATCTTTGCGGGTGAGAGCGGTATCAGGATACCACGCGGGGAGAGTGACCAGCTTGGGATCGATGGGGCGTTTCGGGTCGCCTTTCCAGGCCCGATGCGTCTGGAGCAAGGTGAGGTGGGCGTAGAAAGGCTGCCCTGGCTTTCGCTCGCTCCAGTCGCCTCCCTGGTAGGAGACATTCTGGTCGAACTTGAAATTCAGATCCACCTTTTTGGAATACCCGCAACCCAAAGCCGTGAAGTAACCGGCGTCGCGAAAGATGTCGGTGATCGATTCGACTCCCTTGGGTAACTCGGGCTTTGGCTCATGGGTCCGGTGCTGTTCGGTATGGGTAATATATTGACTTAGCCCCACCATGAGCGTCGAACGGCCGACCGAGCAAACCGGGCCGCTGCTGAAACAGTTCTTATAGAGCCGGCCTTCTTTCGCCAATTGATCGAGATTGGGCGTATAAATCTCTTCCTCACCGTAGCAGTGCAGATAGGGGCCCCAGTCTTCGAGGATGACCAGCAGGACGTTGGGTTTCGCGGTGGGGGTGCCGGGCGTTGTTCCCGCATGGCCGGTGAGCTGAGAGAGGAGGAGCAGCAGGAATGTCGCGACGCTGGGGAGAGAGAGACGATTCATAGGGCTTCATGGTGCTTTCCTTTCCGCGGCGCAATCAACGCCAAACCCGGCAGGGAACAGGCTGAAATGGTCGCTTGGGTTGGGAAAAAGGAGAAAACTGGGCGCCGCCGCGCGAGCGTTTGCCATCGCGCTCGGAGCGCGCGATCCATCAACGCTCGGAGATGGGCGCTGAGTGAGGCTATTTTCGGAGCAGAGGGAATGATACGAATGGGCCGGGCGAGACGCCCGCCGCGGCAGGCGGGACGCCTGCCCTACCCGAGAGGCGGCGACCCGCATCCTTATTCGCGAACCATTCAAACCGCGCCCCGGCGCGTGGCACGCGCCGGGGCGCCATGATTTGATCTCACACCGCCACGCAGACCGCCTTGCTCTCGGTGTACAAGTCGACCGCGGCGTGGCCCATTTCGCGGCCCCAGCCGGATTGCTTGTAGCCGCCGAAGGGCAGCGCGGAGTCGAAGACATTGTGGCAGTTCACCCACACGGTGCCGGCCCGCAGCGCGGCGGCGGCGCGGTGGGCCTTGGTAATGTCCCGCGTCCAGACACTCGCGGCGAGGCCGTACTCGGTGTCGTTGGCCTGCCGGAGGACTTCGTCGAAATCGTCGAAGGGTTCCGCGACCACGACGGGACCGAAGATTTCCTCGCGGACGATTTTCATCTCGGGCTTGGTGCCGGTGAACACCGTGGGCGGCACGAAGTAGCCGTGGCCATTCGCCGGCTGCCCGCCGCTGGTGGCGTGCGCGCCCTGGTCGATGCCCGATTGGATGTATCCGGTGACCCGCTTGAACTGCTCCTCGGAAACGAGCGGCCCCATATCGGTGTCGGGGCTCAAGCCCGGACCGAGCCGGATGTTTTTCGCGCGCGTTTCCACGCCCTCCAGCACGCGATCGAAGACGGCCCGTTCCGCGAAGAGGCGCGAGCCGGCGCAGCAGCATTGGCCGTGATTGAAGAAAATCGCGTTGGCGGCGCCGGCAATGGCGGCATCCAGGTCCGGCGCATCCTTGAAGACGATCGCCGGTGATTTTCCACCCAGTTCGAGGGTCACCTTTTTCAAGTTTCCCGCCGCCGCGCGGACGATGATCTTGCCCACCTCGGTCGAGCCGGTGAAGGCGATCTTGTCGACGTCCGGATGGCCCGCGAGCGCGGCGCCGGCGGTTTCCCCAAAGCCGGTGACGATATTGACCACGCCCTCCGGCACGCCGGCTTGCATGATCAATTCGCCGAGGAGCAGCGCCGAGAGCGGCGTCTGCTCAGCAGGTTTGAGAACGACGGAATTGCCGGTGGCCAGTGCCGGACCCAGCTTCCAGGCGGCCATCAGCAAGGGAAAATTCCACGGGATGATCTGCCCCACCACCCCGATGGGTTCGCGGAGCGTGTAGGCGAAGAACTTCGCGCCGGGCGCGTACGGGACGCTGATCGGGATGGTGTTGCCCTCGATCTTCGTCGCCCAGCCCGCCATGTACTGGAACAGGTCCGCGGCCAGCGGAACATCCGCCACGCGGGCGACGCCGAGGGGTTTGCCGTTGTCCAGCGACTCGAGCTGCGCGAACTCGTCGAGATGATCGAGGATCAGGTCGCCGAGGTGCCAGAGAATCCGGCCGCGTTCGGTGGGCGTGAGGTTTCGCCACGAGCCTTTGTTAAAGGAATGGCGGGCCGCGCCGACGGCATGATTGATGTCTTCGGCTTCACCTTCGGCCACTTGCGCAATGGTCTCGCCGGTGGCGGGATCGAAGACGCTGAACGTTTTGCCCGACGCGGCGTCGATCCATTCGCCGTCGATGAGCAATTGTTTGGGCGCCGAGAGGAAACGGCGCACACTGGGAGTGAGTTGATCCAGCGCGCTGGCTGGCAGGGTAGGAGTGCTCATAGGTCTTTTGATGTGGGAGATAAAGCCGTGCTCGGCGGCAGGACTCTGCCGGGCACAGGAATGGGGAATTCCATAGGAAGATGCTCGGGCCGTTTGCCGGAGAGTCAAGACTGGAAGGCGCGGCAGGCAGGGCGCACTGGAGCGAGTGCGCCCTCCCCTGGCTCTGGCGTCCCCGTGCCCCGATTGGAGTTTGGGCGCGAGGGGGGAGAGGGCGTCATGGCGAGGCGCGTCGGGGAGGGCGCATTGAGGCCAGTGCGCCCTACCCCGGATCTGGCGTCCTCGTGCCCAAACTCCATTTGGGCACGCGATTGGGAGCGAGATTCCATCTCGCACGGAGGGGGTGTTCACCGCCACAGATCGCACTTCATTACCGGCATCGCTCCCGGCAACCACTCGTGTGCCGACGAATATCGCCAATGCTCCGGCGACGCCACCAAGCCGCGTTTCACCGGGTTGTTGTGCACGTATTCGAGCTTCTGCTCCATCATCTTGTCGTCAAGGATCGCCTGCGGATGCACCCCTTCCTGCCAGAGTTGATGCTCACTCGCGGTCTTGTGTGCAGCGCAGTAATAGGCGAGTTGATTGAGCAGCCATTCCCGCTTTTCCTCGCGCAGTTGCTTCAGTAACGCGCCCGCGGTGAACCGCTTCCAATCACGGATCGTCTGTGCCAGAGCGGGGCCTGCGACAAGAGCGTGAATGTGATTATCGAGAATCACCCAGGCGTACACCTGCAAGTGCTTGTGCGCTCGGCAGTGTTCCAGGGAGCGGACGAGGATGTCGCAGCACGCGCCTGTGCTGAAAACCGGCAGCCATTCGACCACCGTCGCCGTGATGAAGTACGCCGCGTCTGGCGTGTGAATCTGATAACGGCTGCGCATGCGCTTCAAGCTACGGGCAATGGAGTTGCCACGACAAGTGCGTGCCCAAATGGAGTTTGGGCACGAGGGCGGGGATGGAGTTTGGGCACGAGGACGGGGAGAGAGCGTCATGGCAAGGCGTGTCGGGTAGGGCGCACTGGGGCCGGTGGGTCCTGCCTCGGATCCCTCTTCGCGGCGCGGGTCCCGCAAGTTTTTCTGAACCAAACCCCGGCGGCGCGGTCAAAGGGAGCAAGATTATGCCAATTTTTGCGGGTGCACGACGCCAGCGGTTGCGCCGGGGGAATTCTGCGCGACAGTATCGCTCTTTCGCCCGCCCGGCGAGCACCGTTACCGCGGATCCACCCGCGGGATTTAACGGTTGTAATATTGTTCGCGAAAAATTGGCGGAAAGCTCTGGAACTCAACTTACTGGGAGCCAGGCCGCCCGCTGAGATCATTTCCCTTCTTCCACATCATGAGAATGAAATCGCTGAATAAAACCCGCGCCGTTGTTTCGGCCATCGGGCTCATCCTGGTCACTGCGGCCTCAGCGTGGTGCCTGCGGCCTTCGGTCCGGCTGGATGCCCCAACGCTTGAGGGCAAGGTAATCCAGCTCACCACCCAACTCCTCGAACAGACGCAGTTTTCCCATACGCGGCTCGATGACGCGCTCGCGGCGAAATTCCTCGACCGCTATTTTGATTCGCTCGACGGCACGCGCGAACTCTTTTTCCAAAGCGATACCGCCGGGTATCACCACAGCCTGCCGCACCTCGCGGAAGCCACGCGCAGCCAGGGCGACACGCATCCGGCCCACGCCATCTTTGCCCGCTTTCTGCAGCGCGTCGACCAGCGCGAAAAATTCATCAAGAAAGAGCTGGCCGCCGGCGACTTCGATTTCACGGGCCAGGAGCACTTCTCGACCGACCGCGAAAAAGCACCGCGGCCGCAGGATGCCGCGGAAGCGGAAGCGCTCTGGCGCGAGCGGCTGCGCGCCGAATATTTGCAGGAAAAGCTGGCGGGGAAAACCCCCGACCAGATCGTGAAAACGCTGACGCATCGCTACGACAGCCAGGCGAAAACATTCAAGAACTTCAGCCAGGACACGGTGCTGGAACTGTATCTCAACGCGCTTGCCCATGTCTACGACCCGCATTCGGATTACATGGATCGAGAAGATCTCGCGAGCTTCGACACGGTGATGAAGCTTTCGCTCGCCGGCATCGGTGCGACGCTTCAAGAGGACGATGGCTATTGCAAGGTTCGCGACCTGGTGGCCGGTGGCCCCGCCGCGATGAGCGGCAAACTGAAGGTGGGCGATCGGATTGTGGGCGTCAGCCAGAACCACGGGAAGGATACGGTCGATCTTGTCGATATGCCGCTCGCGCAAGCCGTGGACTTGATTCGCGGGCCAAAGGGCACGGATGTGACCCTCACGCTCCTTCCGGCGCTGGCGGACGCGGGTGTGCGCAAGACCGTCACCATTCAGCGCGACGAAATCCGGCTCGAGGAAGAGCGGGCGAAGGCGCGGATCGTCGATTTTCCCGTGAGCGGCGGCAAGTCGGTGCGCCTGGGAATGATCGATCTGCCCGGGTTTTACGCGAGCGACGAAGGGCACGGCCCGTCGGCGACCGCCGATGTCACCAAGCTGATCAAAAAACTCAAGACCGAGGCGGTGCAGGGCTTGATTCTCGACCTGCGGCGCAATGGCGGTGGTTCGCTCGAAGAAGCCGTCAGCCTGACGAGCCTTTTCATTTCCTCGGGCCCAGTCGTGCAGACGCGGGATCTGAGCGGCCATATCGACGTGGGTGACGACCGTGGCGGCCGCACGCTCTATGACGGTCCGCTCATCGTCCTGACGAGCCGCCTCACGGCTTCGGCCTCGGAAATCGTCGCCGGCGCGCTTCAGGACTACAGCCGCGCGTTGATTGTCGGCGATTCCTGCACCTACGGGAAGGGAACGGTGCAGACGATGCTTTCGCTCGGCCCGATCATGCAGCGCAGCGGTGTCACCCCGGCCACCGACCCGGGCGCGCTGAAAGTCACGATCAGCAAATTCTACCGGCCGAGCGGCAACTCCACGCAACTCCGCGGGGTCCGCGCCGATATCGTCCTGCCGTCGACGACCGACACGCCGGAAATCGGCGAGAGCGGGATGAAAAATCCGATGCCCTGGGACACGGTGCCGTCGGCGCTTTACGATCATTTCGATCTCGTCAAATCGTACGTGGCAAGGTTGCGCGTCACATCCGAGGCACGCGTCTCCGAGAGCCGGGAATTCGGCTGGCTGCGCGAGGACCTGGCCCGGGCGAAAGCGGATGAAAATGCGAAATCCGTCTCGCTCAATGAAGCGGAGCGCCGGCAGGAACAGGCGGATACGAAGGCTCGCAACAAGGCGCGGGTCGCTGAACGGGCCGCCCGTCAAAAGACCGCGGCGCCGGTCTACGAGATCACGGTGAAAACCGCCTCGGCGCCCGGGCTGCCTGCGCCGCTCGATCCGAAGAAGGCGCAGGCCCTGCCGGCTGAAGCACCGGATGAAGCGGGCGACGCGGAGTCGTCCGTGCCCGGCGAAGACATCCAGTTGCACGAGACGCAGCACATTCTCGCCGACTACGTGCGACTCCTCGACCAACCGCCCGCGTCCGTCGTGACCCAGCGGTAGTCACTTCCCTGGTTTGAATTCGCGGAGCGTCAGAATGATCTTCGCGCCGTTGGCAAAGGCCATGACGGATTTCACGCTGCCCACGTCCGGCGCTTTCCAATAGTCCTCCGTGAACTTGCGATCCGGCGTCGTGGTTCGAAGGTGCAGGCAATTGTCGTAGGCCGTGTCGCCAATCGTGACCCGTTCGATTCCAATGACCGAATCCTTTAATGTGCCCCCGTGCGACGTCCGCTGCCAGGACAGCCCGATTTTCAAAGGAAACGCGGCCTCCTTCTGCTCGGGGGCATCCTTTTCACCCTCCTCGATCGCGTAAACTCCGGTCTCATCGGCACGGATCAATTTTGTGAACGTGTTTTTGGAAGCGCCAAAGTCCATCCACGTCCGCAGACGATGATATTTCCGGCCATCCTTTTCCACCGGTCCCTCGATCAGGAGATGCGCGGTCGTCGGAGTAACATCGCCGTTGGGCGAGACCAACCTTGCATCCATGATCCATTCGCTGCCTTCGCTCACGGGAAAAAAGTGAGCGGACTGATCGGCCGCAATGGCCCTGGCAACGACGGAAATGGCAGCGAAGAGGGAAAAACAAAGCGCGCGCATGAGATGCTGGGAACGCGGCAGAGCATTCACCGAATTCTCCCGGGAGTCACCGCAAAAATTGCCTCCCCGCCTCTTCCGGCTCGTGAAAAATCCTTCTTCTAAGGGCCGCAGCCGAAGGAAGTTAGAACACGACCCAACGGTCAGCACGATTTCGTGCTCGCCCGCGCGCACCGAAAATGCTAAAAGATGGCATTCATGCATGACGAAAGACGAAGCACGCTTCTACGCGACGTCGAAATCGCGGGCAACATTATCTTCGCGGGTCACCTCACCTTCGACGGTCAATTGCGGGATGGAGACATTGCCGGCGAAGACTTGGTGATCGGCCCCAGGGCCGTCATTCAGGGAAACATCCGCGCCTCCTCACTGGTCCTCCACGGGTCGGTGACCGGTGAAGTGATGGTGACGGGAAGCTGTGAAATCAAAGGCACGGCGAGTCTCGTCGGCAGCCTGGTTTCCAGCCGTTTGGCCATGGAGGACGGGGCGAAGCTGGTCGGTGGAGTGGTGATTACCCGGGATGCAGCGAAGCAATCCGCGTCCTCCTAAGCCGGGACGATGCAGAAGGATTGGGGAGTGCACGCCCCCCGGTCCCGCAATTGCGGGAGCGCCCTCGCCGAAAACTCGCTGTGAATTCGGCGCTCACTAGAGCATTTTCACAAGAGTTGTAGCCGCCTTTTTGCGGGCTTCATAAGAGTAAAAATCTGGAATTAGCGGCTACACAATAACTTAAACCGCTCTAAATAGTGAGTTCGCTGGCGCGTACGACTCGTGCCCGGCGAGGGCGCCGGGCACAGCACGCGAGGGCGCGTGCGCTCCCCAGAATGTCGCTGCCAAACGAATGGTTACGGCTAAGAGGGCGGGCGTCTAAAAGCACCGCGCTCCGGTGGTCGCATGTCTGCGACGGATATCCTGCTTACTTCGAGATCGAAACGCTTTCCTTGGGAATGATTTTCTGTTCCGCCATCCACTCCAGCGACTGACTTTGCCACTGGTCCCACATCGGGCCTTTGTAGCCATTGAGACCATGACCACCGGTGGGCAACTCCAGGTATTTCGCCGGCACTTTGCTGGCCTGCAAAGCCTCGTAGAACATTCGACTGTTTTCCGGCGGCACCATGGTGTCGTTCTGCGCGTGCGCTAAAAAGGTGGGCGGTGTTTCCGCGCTGACGTGCTTTTCGTTGGAGAACTGTTCGATCGATTCTGGAGAGGGATCGCTTCCCAGCAGGTTTTTCCTCGAGCCCGCGTGACCCTTGTCACCCATCGTAATCACCGGATAGACCAGGATCATGAAGTCGGGACGGCAGCTTGCCCGGTCCACCGGATCGCCGGATTTAAGATTGCCGGAATCGAAATGGGTTCCTTCGGTGGAAGCCAGATGACCGCCCGCGGAGAAGCCGATGATCCCGATCCGATGGGGATCAATTCCCCAAACCTCGCTATGAAGGCGGACGATCCGAACCGCGCGTTGGGCGTCGAGGAGCGGGACCATGGAGTTCCCGTGAGGCAACCGATATTTGAGGACAATGCCGCTGACGCCGTGAAGGTTCAGCCATTCCGCGATTCCCTGGCCTTCCGGGCCCATCACCAATCCACCATAACCGCCGCCCGGACAAATGACCGCGGCCGCGCCGTTGGGATGCGGCGCGCGGTAGAATGTGATTTGGGGATCTTCGGTCTCAAAGGTGCCGTCGCCGACCGGCGAACGGCCGTTCCAGAGCGAGAGTTGCTCGGGTTTTGCCGGCGCATCCTGTGCGAGGGCGACCGCGGCAACCAGGACCGCGAATGTCTCGAAAATGATTTTCTTCATGCTTGGTCAGCAACACTCCTCCAAGGAGCGGCGGTTTTCAATCGCCGCGGGCGCCTTCAAACCGCCCCCCCAGGCATGGCACGGGGCGGCGTCCTTGCCGTTTTTCAACAGTCTCCTGCCGAGGTTCCGCCTCAGACCGTACCGGAGGTAGAAACCACGAAATAGACCGAATACACGAAAAAGAACGGACCCTGAAACTTGACTCGCTTGCAACGAATTCCGGGTTTCAAGGATTCTAGCTAGACGAGCCGGGCCAGGTCCGCGGGGAGCGCGGATTCGAAGTGGAGTTGCTGGTTTGTGACCGGATGCGGGAAACGGAGGGTCCAGGCATGCAGGCCGAGGCGTTTGGCAGGGTTGGTCCTGGCACCGTATTTGGCGTCGCCGACGACCGGGCAGCCGGCAGCGGCGAGATGGACCCGGATCTGGTGGCGCTGGCCGGTCTCGAGGGTCAATTCCACGAGGCTGCGGCCCCTGTGGCGCTTCAAGACGCGGTACTGGGTGACGGCGTGCCGGGCGGCCGGGCTGCGCGGGACACTGAAGACTTTGAAGGGACTCGTCTCGTCGAGCCAGGATTGGAAGGTGCCTTTATCCTCGGGAAGCAGGCCCTCCGCCACGGCCAGATAGCGCTTTTCGGCTTTGTCCCAGCCGGTTTGCAGGACGCTTTTGGCCTCGGGAGTTTTGGCGAAGACCATGAGGCCGCTGGTTTCGCGGTCCAGTCGGTGCACGATCCAGACTCGTTCCTGGGCGCGCGGATTGCCGGCCCGCAAATAATCGGTGAGTTGGTAATAGGCGGTATTTTCCTGTCCGGCCTCGCTGGCGATGGTGAGGAGATCCGGAGGCTTCTCGATGACGATGAGGGTCGCGTCTTCAAAATGGGCCTTGATGCCGGCGCCGATGACGGTATCGGGCGCGGCATAACGGTCGGAGCGGATCGCCACGACGTCGCCGGGCTTCA
>Ga0302324_100005914_pt1 | contig 26563 bp, 22 predicted proteins | sample Palsa_T0_1_FD_201949 | JGI IMG/M metagenome (GOLD analysis project Ga0302324, IMG submission 201949) | Peat permafrost microbial communities from Stordalen Mire near Abisko, Sweden - Palsa_T0_1 | ecosystem: Environmental > Terrestrial > Soil > Palsa > Peat permafrost | place: Sweden: Abisko...
TCAATCATCGAATGTTTCATCTCTAATAGCGACACGATGGAGATACCGGACTGAAAAATACATCCGATAACTAGCACGAGCAGGAATCGAGCCGAAACGCTGAAGCGGGAAAGGAACATTACGGAAGCATTCTCTTAATGAGTAGACGAGTATGAACTCTTACTGGGTGGACCAGTTTTTTTGTTGAAGCACATTGAAATACTTTACTGCATCTGCCTTGATCGTTCTACGAGCAGCTGTTTTGGCCTGATCGTCGCAGGTGCCATTGGCTCATCCGACCTTACTAATTAGCTGAGCTGAAAATAGGGGCCCGTCAGTAAGTCTAGGTTTAAAAGATTATTTATTGGTATGGGTAGTAACGGAAGCCTAGCATGACCATGTTGATGTCCGGGCTGGGGGCGCCGTCAATAGCTGCGTAAGTGCTCACCGTGGTATGAGAATACGTCAAGCCCCATTTTGCCGTACCGTAGGCGCCTTTATAAAAGCTCCACCATGCTCCCAACGTCCATTGCTGAGTGGACGCAGTTACCGATGAGCAGTTGGCGGCTGAACCAACCGCATGCGTCGGGTTTGCGCTGCAACCATAGGCATCAAGTAGCGGCAGGCCATACCCCGAGAAGGTAGTAACGTCGGAGGGGAGATAGGTGACGGGGACGAGACTACCGCCGGGGGTCGCCGGGACACCGTGGGTATTGGCGTAAATAATGGGATTTTCAAAGCCTGTGCTTGAAAATGCAGTCTCAGTTTCGGATTCCTTACCGTAATATCCAAAAATATCCCAATCCGGCGTTGGATGCAGGATTGCTCCTAGCAGGAAATGAGTTGCAGGAATCGCGGCGTACGTGCCATCCAGGTTATAAGTAACATCAGGTAACTGGGATGCGCCGTAACTCCCAATGCCTTTTCCGGTAAGGAAGGACCCCGTTACATCAAACATGTGAGGAACGATGGGCAGCAATACAGAACCACCGATTCCTTCTCCCGAAGTGGTGCTGTTGGATCCACTGCCGGTGGCAGCGGTTGCCAAAACCCCTGCATTCGGATCGTTAGTGCGATCCGTGAACCAGCGATAGAGTCCATAGAGTTCATAATGCCCCCAACCCGGATCCGCTGCCCCTTTCAGTATGATATCCGGTCGGGTGTCGGTGGTAAGGGCGTTAGCGTTATTGAAACCCGATCCGCCAATTTCGGTAGCCACCGTAGAGACCAGGGGCGAAGCGGTAAAGGTAGCGCCTACCGCCGGATTGGTATTGGGGTTTGAAGCGACGGTGGTGAAATAAGACGGCGTCTGACCTGCAACGATAGCCTGCGGGCTTTCCACCGACAGTCCCAGCCAGAACGTCTTGTCGGCAAAATCCTTAACCAACCGTAATCCGGGCTGGCGCTTAAAGTCGAAGCCTGGTACGTATTGCGCGTCTATAGTCAGCGGGATATTTTCATCACGTGGGGTGATGCCATCCTTATATGGAGTTACCAGACTCCAGGATTGTCCGGCTAGAAAGTGCACCCCTAAATCGCTTTGTTCCCAGGTTGCGTAAGCTTGGCGCAGGCGCGGGGTATAGCTGTTCGTTTCCTGGGAATTTGCAGTCTGCGCGGCGCCTAGAAAGTCGGCCTCGAAATAGGCTGCCATCGCGGTTTTGTCATCCGGATTGCCAGTGGCCAGTAAGGATATCCGGCTTTGACGCGCGGATTCCCGAAATTCCGGTGTTTGCGCTGCCGGGGTATTTGCAAATGGAACGCCGGCGCCTGCGGTTGTACTGAAACCTTTCGCGATCCACGCGGAAGCCAGGTCTGCCGTTTCGTTCTCATTGCGATAGATCGATGCTGCTTCAATGAAGCCGCCTAATTTGATATTGACGTTAGTTTTGGAAACACTCATCGCCTTGGCATCTTTTTCGGCTTTTTCTGCTTCTTCAGCAGCTTGTGCATTCTGCATGGCATCGGCTTTGTGTTCGGCGCGCATTTCCTGGAGCATCTGATCATATTCGTCTTGGGTCAGAATGCCTTTCTGGAGCAGTTTGTTGAGCAGGTCTTCGGCGGAATCAGCGAACGCGGGTGCGGTAAAGCCGATACATAATGCAGCTACAGTAGCGGCGACCACCAACCGTTTTTGTCGGCTGGATTTGTTGATTTTGATTTCGACTCCCATTTGATGTCTCCTGAATTTAAAAAACTTTTAAACTGCTTCCGCCATGCTGCGTGCTGCAAACGGAAGCCGAACTTTTTTAAGGGGAAGAAGCGCACGACCGAATGCCGTGTGCATCACCGGGGGCGATTATCGAGAGCTAATATGACGATTTAATTACGAACTACAACAGTGTTGCGGTAATGCTACAGAAGAGACTATAAGTAATTGATGAATCAGGAGTAGAACAGGACTAACAATATCAGCAATTGTACGCCAAGAATTCCGCCGAGCAGCCAAATCCGGCATCGCTGGTCCGTACGTAATGTGGCGATACTTGAGCGTAGTTCCTCGTCGCGCTGGCTGGACAAAGTGCGGTACACCAGCCGTGGTAGCTGCGGCAGTATGACGCCCCATTGCGGAGCCTCATCCCGCAAACTTCGCAGGAGTCCGCGCCAGCCGACCTGCTCCGACATCCAGCGCTCAAGGAATGGTTTGAAGGTGGTCCACAGATTAAGTTCGGGATCGAGTTGGCGCCCGAGCCCTTCGATGTTAAGCAATGTTTTCTGCAGTAGCACCAGTTGAGGCTGGATTTCGATGTTGAAGCGTCGCGAAGTCTGGAACAACCGCAGCAGCACGCGGCCGAACGATATTTCGTGCAGGGGTTTGGAAAAAATCGGCTCGCACACCGCGCGGATTGCGGTTTCGAATTCGTCGACACGGGTATCGGGGGGTGCCCAGCCGGACTCGATGTGCGCTTCGGCGACGCCGCGATAGTCGCGACGGAAGAACGCGAGGAAATTGCGCGCGAGATAGCTCTTGTCGACCTCATTCAATGTGCCCATGATGCCGAAGTCTAGAGCAATATAGCGGCCACGCTGTTTTCCCTCGGTTGCAACATATATGTTTCCGGGGTGCATGTCGGCGTGGAAATAGCCATCGCGGAACACCTGCTGGCAGAAAATCTCGACGCCGTCGCGCGCGAGCTTCGGAATATCAACCTCCTGCGCACGCAGTTGGGCGACCTGCGAAACCGGCAGGCCGGGCATGCGCTGCATTACCATCACTTCCGATGAGCAGAAATCCCAATAAACTGCAGGCACCCACAATAGCGGCGAGTTCTCGAAATTACGGCCCAACTGACTGGCATTTGCTGCTTCGCGCATCAAGTCGAGTTCATCGTCCAGATGTTTCGCGAATTCACTTACCACCTCATGTGGTCGCAGCCGCTTGCCATCCGCCCACAGCAATTCGATCAATGTCGCGCCGGCATGCAGCAGGGCGACGTCCTTGCGGATGATCGTCGTGATGCCCGGACGCAGGATCTTGACCGCGACTTCAGTACCATCCGGCAGTTTTGCAAAATGGACCTGCGCGACCGACGCGCTGGCTACCGGTTGCGAATCGAATTGTATAAACACATCGCCGAGCGGTTTGCCATAGGTGCGTTCCAGCGTTGCCACCGCAATTTCCGATGGGAATGGCGGAACCTGATCCTGTAGTTTGGCAAGCTCATCAGCGATATCCGACGGCAAGAGGTCACGGCGCGTTGACAGAACTTGGCCGAACTTGACGAAGATCGGCCCCAGCGCCTCCAGTGCAAGCCGCAGTCGCACCGCACGCGGTGCGTCGAGGCGGCGCCAGAACAGTATGGCGTTAAGCGCCGTACGCAGACCATGCACCCGTTCGTGGCCGAGGAAAAACTCGTCGAGCCCGAAGCGTAGGCTGGTGACAATAATTTTCAGCAATCGCAGCATGCCGATTTGCGCAATATGCAGATTAGCGGGTGTGCCGCAATACTGACTCGACGCGTTGCGCCAATCGTTCGACATCATCATGCAATGCGGTAATCTGATGTTTGAATCGTTCGACCTCGTTGCGGTTCGCGAACAATGGCTGCTGTTCTGTCCAGTAATCAGTCAGTGCTCGCGCGAAATCGCTGACCATCTGGCGTTGCGTGCGCATGATCCGGCCGGCGGTTTGTACCATGCGATGGGCGGCGATATCACCAAACACGCGGCTCAGGTCTTCCTCCGCATCCCAGCGCAGATGTTGCGCGACATGGGCAATCGTACTGGAAAAACCGACGTCGCCGCTGATCCTGATTTCGTGCCACGCCGTGTTATCGCCCATCATTGCGCGCAACGCAATTGCCGGCGTTAGCGTGAACTCGGCATCTGCCTCCACGCCGGCCGCCGCATCTTGCACTGCGCCGGAAGCAAGCACGGTCAGTGCGACGCTGAATGGCGCACAGTTGAAGCGAGTGGTCTTGCCGCTATAGGATTTTAGTTTGTCGCGCGCCCACCATGCAGTGTGCAACAGATGATTGACCGGTCTCGCAGCCGGGACGACCAGATTGGAAAAAGTGCGAGCGGTGGCGGAAGCGGTCATGGTTTGTAGCCGCGATGCAGCGCGACGATACCCGCGCTCAAGTTGAAGTACTCGACACTCACGCAGCCGGCGTTCTCGATCATATGCTTGAGTGTTTCCTGATCCGGATGCATGCGGATCGATTCGGCGAGATAACGGTAACTGGCTGCATCCTGTGCAACGATTTTTCCGATTAACGGAAGCACCTTGAATGAATAAGCATTGTAGAGCGGCTGCAGGGGTTTCCAAACGTGCGAAAACTCGAGTACCAGCAGACGCCCGCCCGGCCGCAGCACCCGCGCCATCTCAGTCAGCGCCTGTTCCTTGTGCGTCATGTTGCGCAACCCGAACGCGACGCTCGCGCAGTCGAAATGATTGGCGGGAAACGGCAATTTTTCAGCGTCACACTGCACCGCCAGCGCGGCGTAGCCGGCGTCGAACAGTCGGTCGCGGCCGACCGCAAGCATCGCGGCATTGATATCTGACAACACGACTTTACCGTTCGACCCGACCCGCTTTGCGAATAGGCGGCTTAGATCCGCAGTGCCGCCGGCAACGTCGAGCACCTGCTGCCCCGGCAGGACGCCACTTAGCTCCACCGCAAAACGTTTCCACAATCGGTGCAGCCCACCCGACATTAAATCGTTCATCAGATCGTAGCGCGTCGCGACTGCTTCGAACACGCGCCCGACGCGCCGCGTTTTTTCGCCCTCGTTTACGATTTCGAAACCGAAATGCGTGGTTTTGGGCATGGCATTAGTGTTCGTGAGTTGCAGCAGGTTCACGGCTGGCGCCGGCAATCTGAAGGCGTTCCAGATATTCCTGCCACAGCACCGTTTGGTCGACACCGTAGGCATACAGCAAATCCCATGAATAAATGCCGCTGCTGTGACCATCGGAGAAAATCAGCCGCAATGCGTAATGGCCGACCGGCTCAACGCGCGTGATTGTCACGTTTTTCTTGCCGGTTTGCAGCACTTCCTGTCCGGGACCGTGTCCGCGCACGTCGGCCGATGGCGAATAGACGCGCAATAATTCGCACGGCAGCTTGAAGCATTGGCCATCGGCGAACGCGATTTCGAGTACGCACGATTTTTGGTGCAAGGTAATGCCGGTAGGTTGCGGCGTGGATGGGGAGGGCGTGCTCATGCCTGTAATTATGACCGTGCGCGACCCGTCATCATACCCGAGTCGCGTCCGGAGTGCGCTGTTTGATAAGGGGTTTTGGCGGTGTCTGAGGGCACGGAATATGATTGTCATATCTCTGTAATCGTGATTACATAGTATTGCAACCCGCACTCAACCCGGAACTATAATCATGCCGGCAACCATATTGGTAGTAGAAGACGAACCCGCGATCCAGGAATTAATCAGTTTGAATCTGGAACAAGCGGGTTATCTGCCGTTGCGCGCGGCCGACGCCGAACAGGCGATTGATCTGGTGCGTGACGAGTTGCCGGATGTCGTACTGCTTGACTGGATGTTGCCGGGGATGAGTGGTATCGAGTTCGCGCGTCGCCTGCGCGCCGATCGCCGCACGCAGGACGTGCCGATCATCATGTTGACGGCGCGTACCGAGGAGCCGGACAAACTGGCGGGCCTTGAGACTGGCGCCGACGATTACATTACTAAGCCGTTCTCGCCGCGCGAACTCAACGCACGCATCAAGGCAGTATTGCGCCGCCGCGCGCCGCAGGCGACCGATGATGCGGTCGAGGCGAATGGCCTCAGACTCGATCCAGTCAGCCACCGCGTCAGCGGTAACGATAAACCATTGATGCTCGGCCCCACCGAATTTCGCTTATTGCATTATCTGATGACGCATTCGGAACGCGTCTATTCGCGTGCGCAATTGCTCGACCAGGTGTGGGGCGATCATGTGTTTATTGAAGAGCGCACCGTGGATGTACATATCCGGCGTTTGCGGAAGGCGCTCGAAACGTCCAAGCACGATCATCTGATCGAGACTGTGCGCGGCGCTGGCTATCGTTTTTCCACAGCTCACTGAATTTGTGCCGGCGCACGCCGGCGCAGTCGTGCTGTGGGATAATATGTAATTGCAGAGTCTTTCAGCGAGCCGCTGTATGCTCAGTTTCTGGAGCAGACCTCTTACCTTATTGACGTTACTCGTCGTCTCCACGTTGATCGCGTGGCTGCTGTTCGGCGTAGTTGCGGCGCTGGCCGGATTCAGTGCCGCGCTCTTGATTTGGCTGTCTTTCCATCTGCGTAATCTCTATCGGTTTCGTCGGTGGCTGCGTAACCCGTCGCTTGACACCGTGCCCGCTGGAACGGGTTTATGGGCAGGGGCTTTCGCGGCGCTTTATCGCCTGCTGCGGCGGCAAAGTCAGAGCGAATCCCGACTGTCTGCAGCACTCAGTCGATTCCAGCGCGCGGGCGCCGCGATACCGGAGGGCATGGTGATCCTCGACGAGGGCGACCGCATTGAGTGGTGCAATCCAAAGGCGGAATCGCATCTCGGGCTTGATTTTACTCGCGATGAGGGCCAGCAAATCACCTATTTAGTGCGTCATCCGCAATTCGTCGAGTATCTGAGTTTACTGAATTACAACGAGCCGCTGGAGGTGCGACTGCCGCGTGATGCTGACCTCTTGCTCACGATCCAATTGGTACCCTACGGCGACAAGCAGAAACTGCTGCTTAGCCGTGATATTACCCACCTTGAACGGGTTGAGACGATGCGGCGCGATTTTGTCGCCAACGTCTCGCACGAATTACGCACGCCGCTGACTGTGCTATACGGCTTTCTTGAAACGTTGGTCGGCATGCCTCAACTCGACAGCGACATGACGCGGCGCACGTTACGGTTGATGCAGGAACAAGCGCAGCGAATGCGACGCCTAGTCGAAGACCTGCTTACGTTGTCACGTCTGGAAAGTTCGCATTATTTATTGAGTGAGGAGAGCGTAGATGTGCCTGCACTGATGCGTGGCCTGTATCAAGATGCGGTGACGCTGTCTGCCGGCCATCACCGCGTGCAACTGAAAATCGAGAATGCAGATTGGTTGACGGCCAGTGTACAAGAGTTGCGCAGCGCGTTTGGCAACCTGATCAGTAACGCCATTCGCTATACGCCAGAAGATGGTGAAATTTATTTACGCTGGCATCGTGTTGACGGTCAACCGGCCTTCACCGTCGAGGACGGCGGCATTGGCATTGACGCACAGCATATCCCGCGGCTGACTGAACGCTTTTACCGCATAGACGATGGACGTTCACGCGAAACTGGCGGCACCGGTCTCGGCCTAGCGATCGTCAAGCACGTGTTGAGTCGCCATCAGGCCAGACTTGATATTTCAAGCGAGCTTGGACATGGTAGCCGTTTCAGCGCGGTATTTCCTTTACAACGGCTTGCTGCGCAACCGGCGCCTCAAGATGTGCAACTGAGCGCGTAACGACGGCTAATTTAATGAGATGATGCAGCGGTCAAAGTCGCTGCCTTTTTCCAGCAGACCGTCCAATCTTGCCACTTGCTTTTGCTCGTCATGGAGATCAACGAAACGGCCAGCTTGGTACCAGCCTGACGGCAGAATTAATGTTGCCGGCGCTGCTGGCGTGGATGATTCCGGCAGCAACAATGCGCGCTCGAAAGTATTGACGCCAGGCAGCTTGAAATTCACCGGCCGTGCCGCCACTGCGCGTGCATTACCCGGCAGCAGGCGGACACCGATAAACAGCTCATTGTTTTCCTCAACCCGCAACCACTGCACTACGCCTATCTGAAACGACCGGTCAGTGTTGCGCCGAACTGCGATCAACTGATTGTGGCTGATCCGAACGCGCGCATCGGGTTCGCGCAGCATGCACATGAACCCGGCTCCGCTGTGGTTCACCAATTGCCACGATTCGATGGCCACGCTAGTGCCGGAAGCAAGCATAATCTCGGTGCGTTCGCTGATGCGTCCGAACAACTGCAAATCCTGTTCTTCCTGTCGCGACAAACTGCCGCCAGGCATGCGGAATGCGCGACCGCTGATATAGAAATGCGCGGCGTGCGTGCCAAGGCAGACTTGAACCTTTTCCTCGTTCGTATTACGGTGTTCGCCACGGCTGGTACCGCTGCGGCACCACTGAATGTAAAGCAGCATTAGTAAGTTCTCGCAGCCAGGCTGGTGTGCATCCCCGCCGAGAGCAAGTTGTGCCGGTGCTTGTCCTTGCTTGAGCAGGATAATCGTCTGGCGCAGCATGCGTGCCAGCTGCTCAAGATCAAGATAGCGCAGTCCCGTGGACTGATCTAGTTCTTGCGCTGATGCGGCGCCACGGTTGCCGGTGAGATCCACTGCAAGCGGTGGAATCGCCGGAGATGACGGTAATTGCAAGGAAAGGCTGGCCAACGGAGACCAATCATCGAGCCAGCGGTCGACAAAATTCAGTTGCCGGGCGGAAAGCGTAAACGGGTTGGCAAGCTGTATAAGCAAGGCATGGCAGAATACCGCAGCGCAATTCGAAGAGCGCTGTTGGCGGTTAATTTCATCCATAACCGGGGTGTGTGAAATATCGCTTTGCTCAGCAAACATATAGAGTTGGTGTAGCTCGCGCCACAAAGCGGCCGGCGGCTGAGAATGGATGCGGTAATACTCGAGCATCATGCATCCGATGTATTGCAGGCAGCGCAGCGTAATTAATGCACCATGCGGCTGCAGCGTTTTTTCGCCGCGCACATAAGCGTCACGGCATACCAGATAAGCGTGAGCCAGCTCTTGCCACAGCCCGACCGTTTTTTTCCATGCTGCGAGTTCGATACTCTCCAGTGGCAGTGCCTTACCCGAGTATTTGCTGGCTGCCTCCTGTTGTAGATGGACAATCGGGTCACGCAACACTTCCAGTATCTTCAGCAACTCGATAGTAGCTGGCTCTGCCTGACCTACCAGCGTGATTTGACTCGTCAATCGCTGCTGCGCCGCCGGAATATTGGTTAATGGCAGTGTCGAGACCCAGCGAACGCAGCTGGCGCTGTCGGCGAACTGCAATGAATTAAACGCAACAGCTTGCGAGATCACGTTAATCCTTGTTTTAAAGCTATGGCAACCATGAACTGTAGCCATGCTGAACTTCGTGGGCTATCAGGATAGTCGAGAGTGGCACTATCAGTATGTGACCGGGATCACGATTGAAATGTAATCATTTGTATACGGGATTTTTTCACACTGGACGGCACGACAGCTCTTTTCAAGAAGAAAGCAGAGGTGACCGGTGCCAAAAGCCGCTTTGATTGTGCGACTTTGCGCATATTTGTACCGTTATTACATCCGACGTACTAATAATTAGCGCTCTGTGGCGACCTCAAAAAACCGTGCAGATTGCTGCATAAACTAGCTGAATTGCGGAAAGTCTGACACGTGCGGTTATCTGCGCAATAGAGATGAAACGCTGAACCGCACTGATCGATCAGTTTTTCATCGTTGATCATGGTAAAAGATTGCTCGGTCTGCTACCAGTCAGCAGTCTGTTGATGATCGATCATCGAGATGGCGGTGTCGAAAACCATGGCCGCAGATTCTTTCGACCCGTGTGCCGATGGTGGCTAACGAGTAACTATTGCCGCAATTACTGATAGCGGCGGGAGGAGTCTCGGTTTGACCTTTTTGTTTTAGAGAAATAAATCTATTAAAATCAATGGATTGAATTTATAGCTGCCGTGCTGGAAAGGGGGTGCTACAGGATTTCTTAAGGGAAAAACCGACCATCTACATACGTCCGGCCGTTGGATCGAAATGGAAAATAACGGGAGCCGGGGAGCCCAGCTCCCGATCAAGCTATTACCGTTACTTCTTCTTCGCTGCTTTTTTCTTTTTGGCTTTTTTCTTGGCTGCCATTATCGTCTCCTTACGAGTGGTTGATTGCTTCAACGTGCAAAAAATTTTGCACTTCCAACGCATCACACGACAACAACATCAACTGTTTTGCATTTCCAAAACAGCATCGGAATGCGTGGTGTGTCAATTCTATGTCACGTTTTAAAAAAAAAGCAACTCTTTTGTGAAAATGATGCATTAACGTTGATATGGCTGTTGCATGGTTTTTCAAAGTAAACCACATGTATGCCGCGAGGATTTTTTCAATCTGCGATCGGTTCATTACCGCAATTACTGCATCGCGATGCGTTGAGATGAGTGTGCGACGATGAAATTTCGACAGCGCTCGTCAGTATTCAACGCGATATTTGTTCCGAAGCGAGCAATTGCGCGATGGTTTCGCGTTCACGAATCAAGTGCGTGCTTCCGCCGTCCGCCATTACCTCGGCCGCGCGCGGTCGCGTATTGTAGTTGGAACTCATGGTCATGCCGTATGCGCCGGCCGACATGATGGCGACAAGATCGCCTTCAGCGAGATTTAATTCGCGGTCATGGCCAAGAAAATCGCCGCTTTCGCAAACTGGACCTACTACTTCATATAGCCGTGTTTGTCCGGGACGCGGGCGTACCGGCTGGATATCATGCCACGCGCCGTACAGCGCGGGGCGCATCAAATCGTTCATTGCTGCGTCGAGCACTGCGAAATTGCGGTGCTTCCCGTGTTTCAGATATTCAACGCGGGCGAGCAGAATTCCGGCGTTGCCAACCAAAGCTCGCCCGGGTTCAAGCAGGATTTTGTGTTTGCGAGTACCGAAATGATTCAGCAAGGTCTGGGCGTAATCATCTGTGCTCGGTGGCGTCTCATTACGGTAGCGGATCCCCAGCCCGCCGCCGAAGTCGATGTGGGCAATATCGATGTGCTCCTCGGCAAGCCGGTCTACGAGATCGAGTAATTTTTGAAATGCCGAGGCGAACGGCGCGACCTCGACGAGCTGCGAACCAATGTGGCAGCCGACACCGGTAATCTTCAAGTGCGGCATTTTTGCCGCACTGCGGTACAGCGATAGTGCATCTTCAAAGGTTATGCCGAATTTGTTTTCTTTAAGACCCGTGGCGATATAGGGGTGGGTGTTGACATCAATGTCGGGATTGATGCGCAAGCTGATGGCCGCAGTTTTACCAAGTTCCCCCGCGATGTGATTAAGCCGCCGGACTTCGCTTTCTGATTCGACGTTAAAACACAGGATGTCGGCGACGAGCGCCGCGTGCATCTCGGCCTCGCTTTTGCCGACCCCCGAAAAAACGGTTTTACGCGGGTCGCCGCCTGCTCTGATGACGCGCTCAAGCTCGCCTCCCGATACGATGTCGAACCCGCTACCGAGCTGGGCGAACACATTAAGGACGCCGAGATTCGAGTTGGCTTTGACCGCATAGCAGATCAGGTGATCGCAGCGTGAAAATGCTTGGTCGTATGTTCGGTAGGCGGCTTCAAGCGCTGCGCGTGAATAGATGTAACACGGTGTGCCGATATGTTCGGCAATATCGGAAAGCGGGATAGCTTCAGCGCACAGTTGTTGGTCGCGGTAGGCGAAGTAATTCACTGCGGGGTTTGTCCCGCCGCCTGATCTTTCTTCGCATCGGATGCCGCGCCGGCTGCCGGTGTGGCAGAAGCGGGCGGTGATTGCGCCGCAGGTTCCTGTGGCGGTAAATAGAGCGGACCCTTCATGCCGCAGGCGGACAACAACATAACTGCCGACATTAAAAATAAAACGTTGCGCATCGAGGTTATCGCTTGAGATTTTCTGGCGATATTAGCATAGGCTTGTTAGTTATCGTCGGGGAGTCCCAAGCGCTGCATTTCCGTTTCGATCCATTCCTCGGCTTGGTGCGTCAGTGCCTCTGCTTTGACGCCGCCGCTGACAATGGCTTTGCCGACACTGACAGTGATTGTGCCAGGGTATTTAAGAAATGCGCTGCGTGCCCAGCAATAGCCGGAGTTATGGGCGATCGGCACGACTGGTACACCCGCCTGCACCGCGATCGCGGCGCCGCCGAGCTGGTAATTGCCGCGGGTGCCGGGCACAACCCGTGTGCCCTCCGGAAATACCGTGATTGAAAATCCCTTCGCCAGGCGTTGCTTGCCCTGCTCAATCATTTGTCGTACTGCGCGGGCGCCGGCGCCGCGATTGATTGCTATCGGTGACAGCATCGCGAGCCCCCAGCCGAAAAACGGAATCCACAATAGTTCCCGCTTGATCACCATTGACTGCGGGGGAAATAATACCGGGAACGCGATCGTTTCCCATGCTGATTGGTGTTTGGCCAGAATTACGCACGGTCGATGCGGCAAATTCTCGGCGCCGATAATGCGGTAACGAATGCCGCAAAGTTTCTCTGCGGCGCGCATTATCAGCCGCGACCAGGCGGTGATGATGTGATAACGCGTGAAAGGTGGTAGAGGAAAAGTCAGGAGCGCGACTATCGCGAACGGTGGGGTAATCAATATCTGAACGACGGCGAATAGGCACGAGCGCAGAACAACGCTCATTGCACGAGGTCTTTCACCGCTTCACTTAAGTCGGCATAAGTCTTCGTGTGCTCCGGCAACTCGCCCGCAGCAGCCGTTTTTTTCCCTTTGCCGGTCATCACCAGAATCGGCTGCGCATGAACTTGCACCGCGGCCTGTAAATCACGCAGTGAGTCACCGATGGTCGGCACGCCCGTGAGGTCGGTGTTGAAACGGCGCGCGATATCTTCGAGCAATCCGGGTTTGGGTTTGCGGCAATTGCAATTTGCGTCGCGCGAGTGCGGACAATAAAACACCGCCTCGATGCGGCCACTGGCCTGCGCGACCGCTCGGTGCATCTTGTCGTGGATTGCGGCTAGCGTCGCCATGTCAAATAGACCACGCCCTATGCCGGCTTGGTTGCTTGCGACCACTACGCGATAGCCCGCTTGATTTAGACGTGCGATCGCTTCCAGACTGCCCGGAATCGGCCGCCACTCGTCAGGCGACCTGATGTAGTTATCGCTGTCATAGTTGATGACACCATCACGATCAAGAATGACGAGCTTCATAGAATTACGATACCATTAAACTCAAGTCTGCAACTTGGTTCATGTACGCGCGAGCGTGTTGAAGTAAAGTAATCCGGTTCTCGCGGACGTCTTGATCTTCAGTGTTAACCATGACCCCGTCAAAGAATGCCTTTACAGGTATTCCAAGTTGACTCAAAACACGCAATGACTCGGCAAACCGCTGCTGGCGTTTCAGCGTTAATGATTCAACACCAGTCTTTTGAAGGGCGTCCCACAAATGAATCTCAGCATTATCTTTGAACAATGTTGGATTTGGCTTTACGGAGAGTTGATCGGGAGCTACCCCGAAAGGCACTTCGCAACCAGATTTCTTAAGAATATTGGTAATGCGCTTATTTGCCTCAGCCAAATTTTTCCCCTCTTCCGTTGCTATAAATTGAGAAGCCTCTGCAATAATCTCAGGTAATGTGTGCAGCCAGGTTACATTGCCCAAAGGTCCTAGTACGGCCTCAATAGCTGTCTTAGCGTAACCTTGTTCTGAAAAATAGTATCTTGCCCGATCCAAAATAAACTCGACAATCGGAAGCCAATCAGATTTAGCATGCGGCGGCATCAGGCCAATTGCCGCATCGACTAATTCAAGAACGCCTACATTGATCTTCTTTTCTATCAATATGCGAACCACACCGAGAGCATTTCGCCGGAGCGCAAAAGGATCTTTATCTCCTGTTGGCTGATTGCCGATGCCGAACATTCCCGCCAACGTTTCAAGCTTATCGGCAAGTGCAACGCTTGTGCCAACACTGTCTTGTGGTAGAACATCGTTTGCAAAGCGCGGGTAGTAATGCTCGCGAATCGCACGCGCGATTAATATGGATTCACCGTCGTTCAGTGCATAGTATTCGCCCATAACGCCTTGTAGCTCCGGAAACTCGCCAACCATATTAGTCGACAAGTCAGCCTTGCATAAATACGCTGCACGTTCCACTTGTTTGGTGTCGGTTCCGAGTTTATCTGCAATCATGCTGGCAAGCTTCTGGATGCGTTGAACGCGATCAAACTGACTGCCTTGGCTGCCCAGCTTGTTGTGATAAACAATATTCGCCAGTTGCGGCACGCGGTCAGCGAGTTTTATTTTTTTGTCAGTCTCATAAAAAAAGCGTGCATCGGCAAACCGGGGACGTACCACGCGCTGGTTGCCTTCGATAATGAATTTCGGATCGTCGAGACGCATATTGCTGACGATCAGAAATTTGTTGGTTAGCCTTTCCATATTGACGAACAACGGAAAATATTTCTGATGGGTGCGCATCGCTAGCACGAGGCATTCCTGTGGCACCTTGAGAAATTCGGACTCGAACGTTCCAACATAAACTGCCGGCCATTCGACCAGCGCCGTAACTTCGTCGAGTAAAGGTACAATGTCCTTTTCAGCGCCAAGCGTAGCCCCGAGTTTCTGGGCCTGGACGCGCAGTTGTTTCTCGATCACGGCGCGGCGTTGGTCGAAGTTTGCGATGACAGCCCCTTCCATCTCCAGTTTTTTTTCGTATTCGCCGACATGAGCGATCGTAATCGTACGCGTCCGGCTCTGGAAACGATGGCCTTCAGTGACGCGGTCGGCGGCCAAACCTAACACGGCGCATGGCACGACCTCCGTACCATGCAACACAACTAGGCGATGCGCGGGACGCACGAATTTGACCGTGGTTTTTCCATTATCCAGCTGATAGCCCATCAGTTTTGGAATCGGTAGATCTTGTAATGCCGCCTGTATTTTCGAACCTAGGCAATCTCGCAACAGGCTGCCTTTGGAGAGTTCGCGGTGCGCAAAAACCTCCTGTTTGCCGTCGTGCACGCGCTCCAGGGTTTCTGCTGCGACACCGCGTTTTTTGGCAAACCCCAACAGTGCAGGAGTTGGTTTGCCCTGCGCATCAAGACCGACAGTCACCGACGGGCCCTTGACCAAAATATCACTGCTGCGCGATTCGGCGAAGACATCGTTGATGCGCAGGGCAAGTCGACGAGGCGTAACGAAAAAAACGTACTCGCTGTTGGTACTCAGAAAGTTGCTCTGGCGCAGGTCCTTGGTGAGTCCCTTGGCAAAAGCTTCGGCGAGTGCCCTCAGATTTTTTGGCGGCAATTCTTCGGTGAGCAGTTCAATCAGCAACGGCGGGGTGTTCATGCCGCTGCCGTTTTGCGCATCGGGAAGCCAAGCCGCTCGCGTGATTCGTAATAGGATTGTGCGACGGCTTTAGCCAGATTACGAATGCGGCCGATGTAGGCCGCACGCTCAGTCACCGAAATCGCGCCGCGCGCGTCGAGCAAGTTGAACGTGTGTGCGGCCCGCAGCACCATTTCGTAGGCTGGGAGCGCGAGTTCCGCTTCCATTAGCCGCTTGGTTTCGTGTTCGTAGTCGTTGAAATGCGCGAGCAACATTGCGACGTTCGATTGTTCAAAATTGTATTTCGATTGCTCGACTTCATTCTGGTGGTAAATATCGCCGTAACTGACCCCCGGCGTCCATACCATATTGAATATGTTGTCAACGCCCTGCAGGTACATCGTGATGCGCTCAAGCCCGTAAGTAATTTCGCCGGTGATCGGCTTGCAGTCGAGTCCGCCGACCTGCTGGAAGTAAGTGAACTGGGTAATCTCCATGCCGTTCAGCCACACTTCCCAGCCGAGCCCCCATGCGCCGAGCGTCGGATTTTCCCAGTCGTCCTCGACGAAGCGCACGTCATTTTGCTGGAGGTCGACGCCGAGCTCTGCCAGCGACTCTAGATACAGGTCCTGGATATTGTCCGGCGATGGTTTGAGCACGACTTGGTATTGATAGTAATGTTGCAGGCGGTTTGGATTTTCGCCATAACGGCCGTCTTTCGGACGACGCGATGGCTGCACGTAAGCAGCTTTCCATGGTTCGGGCCCGAGTGCGCGCAGAAATGTCGCGGGATGCGAAGTGCCGGCACCGACTTCCATGTCGTACGGCTGCAGCAGCGCACAACCGTGCTGGTTCCAATAATCCTGGAGTTGCAGAACGACTTGTTGGAAGGTCAGCATTGATAGGATACGAATGGCAATGGATTCAAGCGCGAATCTTAGCGTTTTTGCGCAATGCGAGCCAGAATGCGGCGAGCAGCAGCACGATCGAGAACGAGATGACCGGTGCATCGCCGTAACGCACGTATGGTGTTGCGCCGGTATAGCCACGCACTTCGCCAGTGACAATTGCGGTGGTGAATCCGGGTGCCGCCTGCTCCACCCGTCCGTGCGGGCCGACGATCGCGGTCATGCCGGTATTTGTCGCGCGCAGCATATATCGGCCAGTTTCCAGCGCGCGCGCTTGCGAAATCTGTAAGTGTTGTGCGGGTGCGATCGAATGACCGAACCAAGCAACGTTGCTGGCATTGACCAGCAGTGTTGCCTGCGGCAGTTGGCGGATGATTTCATTGCCGAACGCGTCTTCATAGCAAATATCTACCGCGACCTGTTCACCGGCAACCGCCAGCGGTTGCGGCGTGTCCGTGCCGCGTGCGAAATCACCGAGTGGTATTTGCGTGATATCGAGGAACCAGCCAAACAACGGTCGCAGTGGCAAGAACTCTCCGAACGGCACCAGATGCGATTTACGGTAGGTTTGCAGCGGTGAGGTGCCAAATGACAGCACGCTGTTGTAGTAATTGTCCGCATTATCGTGCGCACTATCGAGTTCAGGCATTCCGATCAGCACATCGCCGTGGTTGGCACGCGCTTGCGTGGCGAGATCTTCGAGATAATCTGCGGGGATCTGCTGCAGAAACAGAGGGAGTGCTGTTTCCGGCAGCACCACGAGATCGGCATGGGTCATAGCGACTAGCTGCCGGTAGCGATTGAGCGTGGCCGCGATTTCATCATTGCGCCATTTCATTTCCTGCGGCACGTTGCCTTGTATCAGGCTGACGGTGATGGATTTGCCCACAGGCTGCGTCCACTCAATCGATTTCAAAATCCAGCCGCCGAGCCAAAGCGCCAATAAAACAGCGCCGCTGAGCCAATAGCTTGGTTGGGTGCGTTGGTTGATTGCATATACAATCAGCGCCGCGCTAGCGGCGGTCAACAGTGTTGTACCATGTACGCTGAGTAGCGGGACAAAGCCGGCCAACGGGCTGGCCGGTACCTGTGCGTAACCGAGTTCGATCCAGGGAAATCCAGTGAGCGTTCCGCGTAGCCATTCCGCGAGCGTCCACAGGGCGGGCAGCGCCACAAGCGTAGTGAATGTCGAGCGTGCGCCGAGCGCGTGGTAGATCACGCCGACCAGCGCTGGATAAAGCGCGAGACAAGCGCAGAACAACAACGTCAGCGGTGTGGCCAGCAACGCCGGCATTGCGCCGAAGTCGTGCAGGCTGACGTAGACCCAACTGACTCCGGCGAGAAATTCACCGAGCCCGAAACAAAACCCCAACAACGCGACAGCAAGGCGATGCGGAGCATCTTGCCACAGCAGGGCCAGCGCCGCGAGTGTGAAGATTGGCAACGGAAATAAATAAAACGGCGCAAATCCGAATACGGTCGCCGCGCCGAGCAGGGAGGCGATGAGCAGTGCGCGTTTCATTGCGTCAGGATATCAGGGCGCTGGTGCTGCGATCTTCTTTTCGATCGCCAACAGATACAGCCGTCGGCTGTCGGCGCGCAGCACCTTAATGCTCAAGTTGTCGAAGGCGATCTGTTCGCCGCGCTTGGGCATATGGCCGAAATGCGACAACACCAAGCCGCCGATCGTGTCATGTTCGTCGTCGCTATAATCCGTACCAATGGTCTCATTGAATTTCGCGATTTCAGTGGTGGCCTTGACGCGCCAGGTGCCAGCTTTGTCGGCGATGATGTCGTCCTCGGTCTCGTCGAAGTCGTATTCATCCTCGATGTCGCCGACGATTTGCTCAAGCACGTCCTCAATCGTAACTAACCCGGCAACGCCACCGTATTCATCAACTACGATAGCGATATGGTTGCGGTTGTTGCGGAAATCCTTTAGCAGCACGTTCAATCGCTTCGCTTCAGGGATGAACACCGCTGGCCGCAGCATGTCGCGCACGTTGAATTCCTCTTCCCCCGCGTAATAGCGCAACAGGTCCTTGGCGAGCAGGATGCCGATCACGTGATCGCGATTTTCCTCGATCACCGGAAAACGTGAATGCCCAGTCTGGATCACCAGCGGAATGAATTTGTCGGGCGGTTCGCTGATGTCGATGGCGTCCATTTGCGCGCGCGGAATCATGATATCGCGCGCCTGCATTTCGGACACCTGCAACACGCCTTCGATCATCGCCAGCCCGTCTGCGTCGACTAAGTTGCGGTCGTACGCCGTGCGCAGCAATTCGACCAGTTGCTCGCGGTCTTCCGGTTCTCGCAGCAACAGTGTGCCGAGTCGTTCAAGCCAGTTTGGCTTGGAGGAGGTGTTGTTCATGCTTGATACGGATCGGCGTAGCCGAGATCAGCGAGAATGCGCGTTTCGAGCCGTTCCATGCGTTGCGTTTCACGCACGCGCAGATGATCGTGTCCCTGTAGATGCAATACGCTGTGCACGACTAAGTGCGCGTAATGGGCGTCGGCGTCGAGGCGGCGCTGGCGCGCCTCGCGCGCGACGACCGGCGCGCACAGCACAATGTCGCCCTCCAGCGCCGGCCGCTTTCGATAGACGAAAGTTAGCACGTTGGTCGGGTAATCTTTGGCGCGGAAATCGCGGTTGAGCCTGCGCGCTTCACGCGTGCCGGCGATGCGCAATGTAATCCGCGCATCGCGCCGCAGCGCCGTGCGCGCCCATAGGCGCAATTGAGTGCGGGAAGGCAGTCGGTCAGGGCGGACGCCATACTGAACGGTCAACACGAGTTCAGGCGCCCGGTTCGGCCTGCGTCTTGCTGTGTCGCTCATAAGCATTGACGATACGTTGGACCAAAGGATGGCGCACCACGTCATTCGACTGAAAATGGGTAAACGCAATACCGCGCACGCGTTTCAGCACTTGTCGCGCCTCAATCAGGCCGCTTTTGTGGCCGCGCGGCAGATCAATCTGAGTGATATCGCCAGTGACCACCGCTTTACTGCCGAAACCGATCCGCGTCAGAAACATTTTCATTTGCTCGGGTGTTGAATTCTGTGCTTCGTCGAGAATCACGAATGAGTGGTTTAGCGTGCGTCCGCGCATGAATGCTAACGGCGCGACCTCGATCATATTGCGCTCGAACAATTTGGCAGTCTTGTCGAAACCTACCAAGTCGTATAGCGCGTCATAGAGCGGACGCAGATAGGGATCGACTTTCTGCGCCATGTCACCGGGCAGGAACCCGAGCCGCTCGCCAGCCTCGACGGCGGGCCGCACCAGCACGATACGTTTGGCGTGATCGCGCTCAAGCGCATCCACCGCGCATGCGACGGCGAGATAGGTCTTGCCAGTGCCAGCAGGGCCGATCGCGAACGTGATGTCGTGACCCTGAATTTGCTTCAAGTACTGGACTTGACGTGGCGTGCGGCCGTGCAGGTCGTGGCGGCGCGTTTTCAATTGCAAATCAACCGTCGACGCAGCAGCGGGCGTTGCCCGCACTACCTCGATCAGGCCGAGCTGGACGTCTTCGACCGACAAATCGCGCTTGGCCTTGGTATAGAAGTTTTCCAGCACTTGCGCGGCAAGCCGAGTCTGCTCCGCCTCGCCGGTCAGCGCAAAACGTTCGCCACGGCGCGCGATCACAACATCAAGCACGGTTTCGATCTGGCGCAGGTTTTCATCTAGCACGCCGCACAGATTGGCGAGCCGTTGATTATCTACCGGGGTGAAAGATATCTCGATGGGCTTCAAGCGTGGACGGGCGCGATCTCTCCGCGCAAGGTATGGGGTGCGGCGATGACGACTACATCGACAAAGGCGCCAATCCGTTGCTCGGCGCCGGAAAAATTGATGACACAGTTGTTATCGACACGCCCGGTCAGTTCGCGCGGGTTCTTTTTCGATACGCCGTCTACCAATACACGCTGCACCGTACCAATCATTTTCTGACCGGCGGTTTGCATTTGCTTTGCGAGCAGCGCTTGCAGCCTTTGCAGTCGCGCAAGCCTGGTTTCGTGCGGCGTGGTGTCGGCCAATTCGGCGGCCGGCGTGCCAGGGCGAGGACTATAGAGAAAACTGAAACCTGCATCGAAGCCAATATCCTCGACGAGCTGCATCGTTGCCTCGAAATCGGCGTCAGTTTCGCCGGGAAAGCCGACGATAAAATCGGATGAAATCGCAATGTCCGGTCGTGCTCGGCGCAACCGACGTATGATGGATTTGTATTCGAGCACGCTATAGCCACGTTTCATCGCCGCCAGTACGCGGTCAGAGCCCGACTGCACTGGAAGATGGACGTGACCGGCCAGTTGCGGCAGGCGAGTATAAACGTCAATCAACCGCTGCGTGAATTCCTTCGGATGCGAAGTCGTGTAGCGCATGCGTTCGATGCCGGGAATTGCCACGACGTATTCGAGCAGCAGCGCGAAGTCCGCGATTGCGCCGCCATCTAATTTCCCGCGCCAGGCATTCACATTCTGGCCAAGCAAGGTGACTTCCTTGACACCCTGCGCGGCAAGCTCAGCGACTTCGGTCAGCACATCGTCAAGTGGACGCGACACTTCCTCGCCGCGCGTGTACGGCACCACGCAGAAGGTGCAGTACTTGCTGCAACCTTCCATGATCGAGACGAATGCGGTCACGCCTTCAAAACACGCCGGGGGCAGACGGTCGAACTTTTCGATTTCGGGAAACGAGATATCTACCTGCGGTGTGCCGTTCGCGCGGCGCGCAGCGATCATCTCGGGCAGTCGGTGCAGCGTCTGCGGGCCGAATACCAGGTCCACGTACGGAGCGCGCCAGATGATCGCTGCGCCTTCCTGGGCCGCGACGCAGCCGCCGACGCCGATTAGCAGGTTTGGGTTCGCTTGCTTGAGACGCTTGACACGCCCGAGTTCGTGAAACACTTTCTCTTGGGCTCTTTCACGCACCGAGCATGTGTTGAACAGAATCACATCGGCCTGCGCAGGATCATCGGTCTCGACCATGTCGTGGGTCGCGTTAAGCAGGTCGGCCATCTTGTCCGAATCGTACTCGTTCATCTGGCAGCCGAAAGTTTTTATATAAAGCTTTTGTCGCATGCGTTACTTGAGATTAAATTGTGCTTGTTCGGAAGCGGTCAGGATGTAAATGCGCGAGACGTTGCCGTTCATGTCGGTCGTGAAAGCGACCGCGGCGCCTGCCGGTAATGCCTGCTGCAGAATGATACGGTTGTTCTGGTCAAAGATTACTGCGCCTGGCGCTAGCTGGAGCACCTTGCGGTTAAGTTGCACATTGGGCATCGGCTGCGGCTGGCCGAGGATCGCGCTTTTCGCGCTGGCGGGCAGAGTGCGCAACTGAACCTGGGCGTAGGCCATGGCTGCCCATACCCCGGTACCTAATACTATTACTATTAGCAAAAGTGCTTTGCGCATCCCGTTAAACGATAACATAATTCAATAAAGTCTTTTTACATCAGTGCCTTGGGGTTTTTCTTGGGCGATCCTGCTAGCCCAAATCATAGCCCGAAGCAAGGGGGCGCATTATACATATAGCTATTCGACCGAGGGGCAAAGCGGAAAACGACGGCAAGTCAAGGGTTTGGCAGCGCGTCATGATGGCAGTCGCCGATGATATTGATCGTTGAAAAGTAAATGAGCAGTTTCGACTAGGCGAAGCAACAGGTGAAAGTTTTTCGAAAACGGAAAATCAGTCCAAGGACGGGACGCAGGAAGGAGGCCAAGTCATTGAGTAAATTGTTTTATGAAGTGAGTTTTGATCGTCTAAATCAAAAACCCTTTAATGAAAATTGAGATGCTTGGAGTAGATATGTCAATTTTCAACAAGATCAACATGCAAACGATCCGTCCAAAACGGAAAGGAAAAGTTGGTGGTGATGGGTGGAATTGAACCACCGACCTTGGCGTTATGAGTGCCACGCTCTAACCAACTGAGCTACATCACCAGTTATCCGGATTACTGCGGGATGGGGGAGGGACTCTAAATTTCACCCCCTTTTTTGTCAAGGCTGGCAGGCAGTTAGCGCCCAAGCAAGTCGCCCGCTTGTCTGTATGCAGCGACCGTCCGGCAGGGGTTTTTGCGGCATAGAGTGCGGCACGATTACACTCGCGGCTGGTCAAATGGATTCCTTATGGATTGCGATGTCATCATAGTCGGTGGTGGGTTGGTCGGTGCGAGTCTCGCACTGGCGTTGCGTGCAGCGCGGCTTCGTGTTGCGCTAGTCGAAGCGCATGTGTTGCGGCCATATCTGCAAGACATCTCTTGGGGCCAGCGAATTTATGCGATCAGTCCAGGTAGCGCAGCGTTATTGGAAAGCTGCGGAGCTTGGCAACGACTCGATTCAGCTCGCATCAGTCGCGTAGAGGACATGCGCATATTCGGCGACGATGCCGCATCGGAACTCGACTTCAGCGCTTATGAGACAGGATTACGCGAACTCGCGTTCATCGTTGAAGGCCGCGCTTTGCAGCGCGCGCTGTGGGAAGCATTGCAAGCGGAACCGCAGGTGGAACGGATCGTTCCCGCCAGCTGCAGCGCGCTGGCGGTGACAGCGGAGGCGGCTGAACTGTCATTGAAGAACGGCCGCAAGTTGCGTGCGCAGCTCATCGTCGGCGCTGACGGCGCGGATTCATGGGTGCGCACACAGGCAGGGTTTGAAATCATGTTGAGGCCCTATCATCAAAGTGCAGTGGTTGCGAATTTTTCTACCGCACAACCGCATCACGGCACCGCGTTCCAGTGGTTCAGGCGAGATGGCGTGCTTGCGTTGCTACCTTTGCCCGGTGCGCGCATCTCAATGGTGTGGTCAACCACCGAATCGCATGCAGCCCATTTACTGGCGTTGGCGCCCGAGGTGCTTGCCGCCGAAGTCGCGGCTGCCAGTGGTGACATGCTTGGCGCGTTGCAGATGATAACTCCAGCAGCGATGCTTCCGCTGTACCTGCAACGCGCGCGGCATTTTGTCGCGCCGCGCATCGCGCTAGTCGGCGACGCCGCTCACACCGTGCATCCGCTCGCCGGGCAGGGCGTCAATCTCGGCTTCCGCGATGCGCGCGAACTTGCAAAAGTACTCGCGCAACGTGGTGCGCAGAACGATTGTGGTATCTATCATTTGCTGCGGCGCTACGAACGCGCGCGCCGCGAGGACGTAGTAGCGACGCAGTTCACTACTGACACATTGCAGCGGTTGTTTAATCGCGAACCGCGCAGCTGGATGGCCGCCGCGCGCAATTTCGGGTTGCGGCTGACCAACCGCGGCGCATGGCTCAAAAGCTTGCTAGTGCGGCATGCGGTTGAATGAATGGTTTGAGCTTTTTCTTATCAAGGAATCAATAATGAGCAAAAGTCTGGCGGTAATCGTAATCATGTTGTTCGGGTGCGCGAACGCGTTCGCTGGGGACATCGAGGCAAATATCAAAGCGTCACTGCAAAAGAAGCGTCCGGACATCACAGTGGACAATATAACTACGACGCCGCTGACGGGCATCTATGAGGTATATGCGGGCGGTGTGCTTTACTATACCGACGAAAAGGCGCGTTACTTATTAGACGGCCAGCTATTTGACCTCGAGCGCAACATCAGCTTGAGCGACGAACGTATGCATCAACTCACTGCGGTCAAATTCGACCAACTGCCGCTCAATCTCGCGATAAAGCGGGTAAAGGGCGATGGATCGCGCACGATCGTTTATTTCGGCGATCCGGATTGCCCTTACTGCAGGGAGCTTGAGAAGGAGTTGACAAAAGTCAACAACGTAACGATCTATACGTTTTTGCTTCCGCTGCCGATTCACCCGAATGCCGATACGATGGCGCGGAAACTCTGGTGTTCGAAAGACCACGGCACGGCATGGACCAACTACATGCTGAACGGTACGCAGCCGACCGGCGCTGGGGACTGTGCCACACCCATCGAAAAGACCAAAGCCATTGCCCAACGAATAAAAATCGACGGCACGCCAGCAGTATTTTTTGCCGATGGGCAGCGTGTTCCTGGCGCCATTCCGGCAGAACTTATAGAACAGCATTTTGCCCAATTGCAGGCCAAGAAATAATGCTCTTACGCCATTTGCTCCATGCATAATTTGACATGGCAATTCAATATTGAAGGCGAGCTGGCGTGGGTACGGCTGTTAGTGGCGGTCGTACTCTCGTTCGCATTACACCTGATATTACTAGTTGGCGTGCCGGTCAATCTCACCGGCGGTGTGCCGGATGTGAGCGACAATGTCATCATTGCACAGATCATGACAGCGCCAGTTGCTGGCGCTGACAAAGAAATTAGCCAGTCTGCTGACGAAACTCAGCTGCTGCCGCAAACGATCGTGTCTCCCCAGTCGGCTGAACACCCACACGCCGCCGCGTTACCCTCGAGCCCGTCCGCCGGCATCAAAATACCGCTAATCCGCGATCCTGCTTATTATCCGGCCGATCAGCTCGATGTTAAACCGACGCCACTGGCCAGCATCAAGCCTGCGTATCCAGGCGCGGCGCTTGACGCAGGCATTAATAACGGCGTAGTTACGCTCTTGTTATTGATTGACGAATTCGGCATCGTCAACGAAGTTTCGGTCGTCAACGCCGCTCCGCCTGGTTATTTCGAAGATGCAGCGATGGCCGCATTCCGTGCCGCACACTTTGAGCCTGCGTGGCGCCAGGGACATCCAGTCAAGTGCCGCATCATAATCAAGGTCAACTTCGATTACGAAGCCGAGCAGCTCGAGACTCAGCGTTGAGGCTCAGCGTTTCTGTTGCGCTGGCGTTTGCGACAGCGCATAGTCGTTCGGCAGTAACACCCACATTTTCCCGCTTTGGTGCATGCTACCGGCTTGTAGCGCTGCTGGGTCGCCGAAACCCCAGAAAAAATCGGCCCGTACGCCGCCATGAATTGCGCCGCCGGTGTCCTGCGCTAACATCAATTGTTTGAGTGGCTTGTCCGAATTGGGCCAGGTGGTGGAGAGAAATACCGGTGCGCCGAGCGGAACGATGCGCGTATCGACCGCCAGACTGCGGCTTGCCGTGAGTGGCACTCCGAGCGCGCCAATCGGGCCGATGTCCGAGTTGCTCATCGGCATCTCGCGGAAAAAAACATAGCTCGCGTTGAAATCGAGCAAATCGCGCAATTGATTCGGATTGCGCTTGGCCCATTGCTTGATGCCGTCCATGGACGCTTTCTCGAGCGGCAGTTCGCCGCGGTCAACCAATTGCCGACCGATCGATTGGTACGGGTAACCGTTTTGATCAGCATAGCCAAGACGAATGGTTTCGCCGGTGTCAAGCTGGACGCGTCCCGAGCCTTGGATCTGCAGGAAAAATAGGTCGATCGGATCGTCAACCCAGACAATTTCTTTGTTCGCCAGCGTCGCCGCGCCACTCTCGATTTGCCTGCGGTCGTAGTACGGTACCACGTGCCGCGTGTTGGCGTCGAGCCGGCCGCGCAGGCGCATGCTTTTGAGTTGGGGATAGACATCGCCAAGATCAATCGTCAGCAAATCATCAGGCACGCCGTAGACTGGATAACGATAACGCTTTCCCGGCGTGCGACTGCCATAGAGCAGCGGCTCGTAGTAGCCGGTGATCAGACCGGTATCGCTGCCGTCGCCGTTGATGACTTGATACGGCGTGAAGTTGGTTGCGAAGAACCCCCGCAACGTATCTGGCGCTAAGTCCTGCAGCAGTGCGGCGGTGGCGCAAACGGTTTGCCAGGCCGTTTGCTTCTTGAGTGTGCCGCAGCCCGCGAGAAATGCGTCCCACGCGGCGCGCGGATCATCGTCGTGCCAGCCATCGACTGCATCCCATGTACTGATGCGCAAAACGGGCGGCGTTTTGGCAAATGGCACTTCGGCCGTCGGCACCACCATCGGCTGCGGCTCGGGAGTCGATGGCAGCATCTGGCATGCGGAGAGCGCGATCGGAATAAGCGCTGCGATGTGGCGGCGTATCATCCCTGCCGCTGTCGGTTCAATGCAGCACGCGCGGCACTGAGAGCGTGAATTCCGGGATCGGTGCGTCAAATTGCACGCCGTCTTCGGCCACCATCTGGTAGCTGCCGCGCATGGTGCCGACCGGCGTAGCGATTGCTGCACCACTCGTGTATTCGAAGCTTTCATCTGGTTTAAGCAGCGGCTGCTCGCCAATCAC